>Ga0213861_10001892_pt1 | contig 18360 bp, 18 predicted proteins | sample PICome_4_FD_160110 | JGI IMG/M metagenome (GOLD analysis project Ga0213861, IMG submission 160110) | Coastal seawater microbial communities near Pivers Island, North Carolina, United States - PICO131 | ecosystem: Environmental > Aquatic > Marine > Coastal | place: USA: North Carolina... | reverse complement strand
TTCTAGGCGATCTGGTAAACGTTGTCCAAGAAAAGGTTAAGCACGCAATAACTATTAACTTAGCCGAGTTTGAACAGGCAGTTTTACGTCTTGTTATCGGTGGTGCGATATTCTTATATGTGTTGTTCAATCACTTGGTTACAGAATTACCAAGTCATATGATGGGAACGCTTTTCCTATGCGCATCAATTGCTATTCTAGGCTGGATAATTCTACAGCCCACAGCGAGTAGACCTCGGCGTTTATCCGCTATCGCAGTTGACATGATATGTATTTCATACTCAATGCATATTGGTGATGAAATTGGTGCTCCCTTATTTTTTGCTTATATTTTCGTCACTATAGGGAACGGTTTTCGTTTTGGCAATCCGTTCTTATACATCGCCCTAGGCACAGGCCTGTCGGGATTTGCCGCTGTTGTTTGGTTTACCCCCTATTGGACAGAAAACCCGTCATTTGCCATTGGCGTTTTTCTCGCTATGACAGTTATTCCATTCTATGCATCTAAGCTAATTGCAAGATTAGCTGACGCCAGAGAAAAGGCCGAGCAAGCGAATCAGGCGAAAAGCATGTTCGTTGCAAACATGAGTCACGAAATACGCACCCCGTTAAACGGCGTCATAGGACTCAGTCAATTACTCAACACAAGTAATTTAAATGAAGAACAACGAGAAATGGTTGAAACCATTCAAACTTCTGCGAACACCCTACTCTATCTCGTTAACGACATTCTCGATTTTTCCAAAATCGAGGCGGGCAAAGCGACCACCACGCTAACAACCTTTAACCTTCGAACATTGGTAACGACAACTGTCCGGATGTTGTTGCCACAAGCAAATAGTCAAGGAATTAATCTACATAGTAATATCGACAATCAAATTCCCGACTATATTGTCGGAGATGACCAGCATTTACGACAGGTACTAATAAATCTGATTGGTAATGCCATAAAGTTCACGAATGAGGGCGAAGTCGATGTGCGACTTATACGCTTGTCATCTACTGAGCAAAATATTCAGATCCGGTTCGAGATCATTGATACCGGTGTTGGAATTTCTCAAGATGATCACTCACGAATTTTTCAAAGTTTTCAACAGGCTGATAGTTCCTTTACACGACAACATGACGGTACAGGATTAGGAGTAACAATTAGTAATCAGCTTGTCACATTAATGGGAGGTAAACTAAAACTTCAAAGTAGTCCCGGCCAAGGATCCAGATTTTGGTTTGATCTTGAGTTTTCCTCCGCCGTGGGAGAAGTACCCGAAGCTAAAACCCTATCCCAAGAAAATGTAGTACTGTTGCGCTCTTCGAAGTTCCAAGTAGAAAACAATCGTAAAATTAAAATCCTGGTTGCTGAAGATAATCCAGTAAAGCGAAAAGTGATTTGCCTAATCCTAGAAAACGACGGTTATCAGGTACATCTTGTTACAAACGGAGCACAGGCTTTAGAAGCTTTAGATCTACGCGCTTATGATCTAGCAATACTCGATATGCAGATGCCGGTTATGGGCGGTATTGATGCTATAAAAATGCACCGCATGACGCATCATCAACGATCACAACTGCCGTTTCTTGTGCTAACAGCCAACGCCACTCACGAGGCTAGGAAACTTTGCGAAGAAGCCGGTGCTAATGCCTATTTGACCAAGCCAGTAGACGCCGCACAGTTGTTACATCACGTCGCAAACCTAACTCGAATTCATGATGCAAATCAGCATGTTGAGCGCGCGCATCGCACGCAGGTAGTGCAAGCATTCGATCCAGAAGTATTACTAGAGTTACCCGTTATTCGAAATAGTCCAGGTGCACTCGAAGATCTAATTGGCCTGTTTCGCAATGATGCCGAGGATCTTTACAATAAACTTCAGCTAAATGTACGAAAAAATAGCATACGCAATTTTCACGAAAACCTACACGCGCTTAAAGGTAGTGCAGCAAATATAGGGGCTAACAGAATTGCTGCCACATGTGACATCGCAGGCTCTATTAAACCGGACGAGTTATCGGTACGAGGAGAGGAAATGATGAAACAAGTCTCCGTGGATATTACTGATTTCGAGGCTGCGGTTCGAGCATTTATGAAAACCAATACAATTTTAAAAGACCGATCTTAAGCATCTATTAATCTTCAAGCAGTAAACTCTCAATCTCATTTGGGTGAATGTGGTCTTCGCTGAATACTCGTCCCGACACAGATATACCCGCATCTACTACTGAACGTTGTTTGCCACTAAGTAACGGATGCCATTCCGGTAAGCTTTCATCAAACTTTAGTCGTCGATAAGCACAGGTCTTAGGTAGCCATCTAAATTCTTCATCTTTTAATTGGCGGATAGACAAACATCCTTTTACCTTCGTAAACCGGTGTTTGTAATCTGAACATCGACAACTATCCGTATCGAGTAAGCGGCAAGCGGCACGGGTTAGAATAACATCTTCGCGATTTTTCGTTTCAAAACGGATAAGACAACACCGCCCGCAACCATCACACAATGCCTCCCATTCATCATCTGTTAATGTCTCTAGTTTATAGCGCTTCCAGAATTCGTCACGCATTATTGAATGTCCCCAATCTTTATCATAAACAGTCAAACGCCGAAGTAAATTGCTAGATGAGATACTGTTTTTTAAAAAGCTTTGCACATCATTACACATATCATACTTGACGTCAGTATCTCGCAGTATATGATTCGCCTTTTCCTTTGCAAGCGGGGTTCCCAATGGATTTTTTATATGAGTATGGTCTTTTTCTGGCCCAGGCGCTAACTATCGCTGGAACCATTATTTTCGTTGCTGGCAGTTTATTGGCGATGTCTATGCGGCAGAAAAACCACGGATCGGATGAAATAGAAATCACTCGATTAAACGAAAAATTCGAAGCTATGAAGACCGCGCTAGGAAGCGCGTCGTCGTCGAAGCAAGAACTCAAAAAACAACGTAAAGAGACAAAAAAGGCTAAGAAAAAAGCCAATAAACAATCTTCTCCGAATCGTGGCCGAATTTTTGTGATTAATTTCGAAGGAGATATAAAGGGTACCAACGTCAAAAATCTACGCGAGGAAGTGACTGCCATTCTAACTGTAGCAACAGAAAAAGATCAGGTAATCGTAAATGTGGAAAGCGGCGGCGGAATGGTGCATGCATATGGACTTGGAGCTTCACAACTGGATCGAATACGCAGCAAGAGCATTCCGCTTACAGTGTGTGTCGATAAAGTTGCAGCCAGCGGAGGCTATTTGATGGCTTGTGTTGCCGACAAAATAGTAGCAGCACCATTTGCAATCATTGGGTCTATAGGCGTAATTGCGCAAATCCCGAACTTTAATAAAGTGCTAAAGAAACACGATGTCGAATTCGAACAGGTTACCGCAGGTGAATACAAACGCACACTAACTATGTTTGGAGAAAATACGGATCAAGGACGACAGAAGATGAAAGAAGATCTTGAAGAAACTCATGAACTTTTTAAAAACTTTGTATCGGAACATCGCCCCTCACTGGATATAGACAAAGTTGCCACAGGGGAACATTGGCTTGCAACCCGCGCGTTCGAGCTAGATCTAGTCGACGAGCTAAAAACCAGTGACGATCTTTTATTGGAACAAAGTGGTGAAAACGATATTCTTGAAGTAAAGTTAAAAGCCAAACAAACCTTAATTCAAAAACTTACGGAGTCTGCAGCAAGCTTGTATTATTTAGTCTTTTCAAAAAAGTCTCAAGATACAACTCAATATTTTCTATAATCTAGAGTAACTCTCAATTCATATGTCGCCAATGATTTACTCATTAAATAGGCTTTGTCCCATAATAGCTGCCGATTGCTTCATAGCAGCGGATTCCAACATCATTGGCAACGTAACCGTTGAGGAAAAATCAAGCATTTGGTTTGGCGTTACAATACGTGGAGATAACGATTCCATAGTTATTCGAAAAGGAACTAATATTCAAGATGGAACCGTAGTGCACACGGACCCCGGGTTCAAAATGGAAATTGGTCCGTCCAGTACTATTGGTCATCGAGTTGTTCTACACGGCTGTAAAATCGGTTCTTATTCACTCATTGGTATCAACAGCGTTATTCTAAATGGAGCCCATATTGGTCCTTACTGTCTAATTGGTGCAAATTCAATGGTAACGGCAGGCAAGATAATTCCGGAGCGTTCCTTAGTTATGGGTTCTCCTGGAAAGATTATTCGCACCCTAACCGATGCAGAATGCGAAACTCTAGAAGAATCTGCGATGACTTACCAAACAAAAATCAACCTGTATCGAGACTACTTCAAAGTTCAGGGTTAATATAGAATGGAATTTTTCCAAACACCTGCTAAAGCGAATCGATGGTGTATTGATCAACGAAACACGGGAAAAATCATTGGCATGGTTCCTACCATGGGAGCACTTCATGAAGGTCATCTTGAATTAGTAAAGCGCGCAGTTAAGGAAAATGACATTTGCGTAGTTAGTATTTTCGTCAATCCTTTACAGTTTAACGAGGAGAAAGATTTTTCGGCCTATCCCCGAAACCTCGAACAAGATCGCATTGCACTAAAAAACTGTCATTGTGCCATGGCTTTCACAGGCTCATTGGACTCATTCTTTCCCAGAATTGATAGGTCTAAAATAACTTTACTGCAACCAGGTGCGGAAGCAAACGACCTCGAGGGAGCACATCGACCGGGGCATTTTGCAGGGGTAAAGACAATCGTTAATAAATTGTTTACTACCGTCCGCCCCCACAATGCCTATTTTGGCGAAAAAGATTTCCAGCAAACACTGGTTATTCGGAAGCTTGCTAAAGAAACGAGTGCTCCGAACATTATCGTATGTCCAACACATCGCGAGAAAAATGGACTAGCAATGTCATCTCGAAATGAACGTCTGACATCAAGCCAACGCCAACAAGCTTCAGTAATCTACAGAGCACTTTTGGCTGCACTGTCGGAATGGAGAAAAGGAGTTAGAGGCGTCAAAGAACTAGAAAAGGCTATGGTCGACGTACTTGTTACCGAAACTAATCTTAAAGTTGAATATGCTACCGTTCGCGACCCCGAAAACTGGCAAGAGAAAAATTTTAACGACAGCGCTACCAGGGCTCGGGCGTTAATTGCTGTAACACTGGGAAATGTTAGACTAATAGATAATATGGTCCTTTCCTAGAATTTTTCTCCATTATCAAATCGCCTAAAGTGCGACTTTTAACATAGCTAAAGCGACTTCTAGTCAGATTTCGTCCTTGATTTATAACGCTCTGATGCTACATTTCAGATTCTATAATCCCCAGTATGAATGTCGGTGAAAAAATTAACTAAAGACATCGCTAATAGTGCGAGCGGAACAAGCGGATTACCAAATGGCGTCTATATTGATAAAGACTACTTTTCTTGGGAAAGTAAGAATTTATTGGCATCAAATTGGTTTGGCATAGGCTTCGGTATTGATGTCTCCAAAAGTGGTTCTATAAAAAAAGTTGATGTTCTTGGAACGTCACTTATTATGGTGCGCGGCGAGAACGAAACCATACGGGTTTTTTACAATGTATGTCGTCACCGCGGAAGGCAGCTTGTTGACAGAGAATGTGATCAAGCAAAACTCATTCGATGCCCTTATCACGCTTGGACCTATCGTTTAGACGGTTCCCTAAATGGTACTCCGCACATAGGCGGCGCCGGTATTCATAAAGCGGACGACTTTGACCCAACTCAATACAAACTTTTTGAAGTACACTGTAAGATATGGATGGACATAGTGTTTGTAAATCTAAACGCAAACGCGGAGTCTTTCGATTCATTCATAGACCCTCTTGAAGCACGATTACTGCCCTTGTGGGGCGAAAGCGGCTCAAATCAGTATCGTCCCGCGGCAGATGGATTAATGTCAATGGAAGTTAAGTCAAACTGGAAGCTGGCAGTAGAAAACTACCTAGAAGCATATCATTTGCCCATTATCCATCCGGGACTGAATAGTTATTCGCCACTTTCCAAGCATTATTTATTCCATGATGCTGAGAATTTTGCCGGTCAAGGCGTAACTAGCTATAACCCTCAATATAACAATGACATAGTGTTACCGTCAGCCAGCAGTTGGTCTCAGCAAGTTAAACTAACCGCCGAATACCCAGCTATATATCCTAATATTCTATTCGGTATTCAGCACGATCATGCATTTACGATGCTACTGCTTCCAGTTGCGGAAAATCGCACTTTGGAACGTGTGCAGCTTCAATTTGTAGGAGATGCCAGCACAGATAATGCTCTTGCTGAAACAAGGAAAGAAATATTGGAAGCATGGCGCTCGGTATTTCAGGAAGATGTTGGCGCTGTTGAAGGTATGCAGGCCGGTCGGCACTGTGACGTTTTTGATGGAGGTGTTTTTACACCTACCCTTGAGCACGCTACAAAACACTTTCATCGTTGGTACGAAAGAAAAGTAACGGGAATGCTAAATTAGGCCAATCTCTTACAAACTGACCTAATTCGTTTTGCGATAAATGTTAAACCCAACGCCTAGTTGGGTCTGACAGCATATCGCCCACCACCCATAAAGAACAACGCCAGCCCGCCAAACAAATAAAGAGCTTGTAGCTCTAGTTGCCAACCGCCACTACTGGTAATTGCAGTAAGTTCGCCCATATGCACTAACAGCACGGCTACAATCATGTTAATAGCCATTAGCAAACCGCCTACACGAGTAAACAATCCAAGAATAATTAGCACCGGTGCTAAAATCTCTCCCGCATAAACTCCGTATGCCAGTTCAGGAGGCAAACCAAAGGAACTCAAATTTGTCCCTATCCACTGCAAACTACCAGGGCTAGTAACCTTAGCTACACCGTGAAACAACATCAAGCCACCAAGTGATAGCCTGAGAATTAATTTTCCAAACGCATCTGACGAACTCATCTAAATACTCCTCTATCTTTGTTACCGCCCGAGACTAATTAATGCTCGCCTCCGGCCTTAAAATTGAAAACAGCACCTGAACGCATACCGGATGGCCAACGGGTAGTTACCGTTTTCATTCGCGTATAAAAACGAACACCTTCTGGACCATGTATATGATGGTCACCAAATAGCGATCGTTTCCAACCACCAAAACTATGAAACGCCATTGGTACAGGAATCGGAACGTTTACTCCAACCATACCAATCTGAATACGATGAGCAAAATTTCTTGCGGCATCACCGTCTCTTGTGAAGATCGCTGTTCCGTTTCCGTATTCGTGCTCATTAATAATTTTAACCGCTTCTTCATAAGTTTCTACTCGCACGACACACAGCACCGGACCAAAAATCTCGTCCGTATAGATACTCATATCAGGAGTTACCTGATCAAAAATCGTTGCTCCAACAAAGCAGCCATTTTCATGTCCCTTGACCGTAAGATCTCGCCCGTCGATTAGCAAACTCGCACCTTCGGCAACACCTGCATCAATATATCCCTTGATCCGTGACTGGGATTCAGGAGTAATAACCGGTCCCATCTCAGCTTCGCTATCCGTATATGGACCAACTTTGAGAGAAGACACACGCGGCACTAGTTTTTCAAGCATTGCATCGGCAGCAGAATCGCCTACTGAAACAACAACAGAAATCGCCATGCAACGTTCCCCTGCAGAACCATATGCCGCACCCATCACCGCATCAACAACCTGATCAATATCGGCATCTTCCATGATAACCATATGATTTTTCGCGCCACACAGAGCCTGTACACGCTTATTGTTGGCACAACCTGTTTGATAGATGTACTCGCCAATAGGTGTAGAACCAACAAAACTTATGGCCTGAACTCGATCATCGGTAAGCAATGTATCTACGGCTTCCTTATCACCATTGACAACATTAAACACACCATTTGGCAAACCGGCTTCAGTCAGCAACTCAGCTAATCGGAGGCTGCACGAAGGATTCTTTTCCGATGGTTTTAAAACGAAAGTATTACCGCATGCAATTGCCATAGGAAACATCCACATTGGCACCATTGCAGGGAAATTGAATGGCGTAATTCCAGCACATACACCCAATGGCTGACGCATATTCCAAGTATCTACCCCACCAGCGACATTCTCTGAATATTCGCCTTTCAGAAGTTGGGAAATACCACAGGCGAATTCGACAACTTCTAAACCGCGAGTGATTGATCCTTTGGCATCGTCAATGGTCTTGCCATGCTCACGGGAAACTAGAGTTGCAATTTCATCCATATGCTCAATAATTAAAGATCGAAAATTGAACATCACCTGTGCACGTTTTCCTGGAGGTGTTTCAGACCAGGCCGGAAAAGCTGCATGAGCTGCCGCGATAGCCGAGCGCACTTCATCTCCTGATGCAAGAGGCGTCTGGGAAATCACTTTACCGATAGCCGGATTGTACACCGAACTATAACGCCCACTAATGCCAGCCACTTGTTGTCCGTTTATATAGTGTTTCAAATCATATTCAAGCTGCGAAGCCACGTTATTGTCTCCAAAGTTACAGGTGATAAATTAAATTCCAGTCAGTTAACACAAGTCTCAAGCTCAATTTCTTGGTTAACGACCCTAAACTGAATAGTAATAGGGAACATCGTTAATTGCACGCAGATTAAGCGTCCAATAGTTGCAATATGTGCAATACTCGAGAAAATGAGAGCGTAAATATTATAATTCGTCAAATATTGGCGGACATGTATCAACGTAGCCACTAATTTATCAGTCGACAAGTCACTACATAATTTGCGGATATTAAATCCAATGCCGGAGTTTTTATTTCAACTGCCAAGGGATAAGTCCATTAGTCTACAGGCACGCATATGTGAAATGCTGGTTACTGCAATTCTAAATGGTCATTTACCACCGGGTAGTCTAGTACCTTCAGGTCGCAAGCTCGCACAACAACTAAAAGTTGGACGTAATACGGTTGTTATTGCTTATGAACACCTTGTGGACGAAGGATACTTAGTTGCCAGAGAACGCAGCGGATTCTATGTTAGTACTGACATTTTAAAGGGACGTGTTTTCAATCATTCAAAAGATTTATCCGAGCAGGAATCTCAAGACCATTGGTCGTACCACTTAATTCACGATTTCAATTCCCAACGTCAAATCACAAAACCAGCTGACTGGCTCAAATTTCCCTATCCCTTTTTGTATGGGCAATATGACCCAGGCTTGTTCCCGGTAGCTGAATGGCGTGAATGCTGTCGTGATGCTGCATCGGTTCGTGCCATTCATTCCTGGGCTAGCGACCGTGCAGACCGTGATGATGAAGAACTCATCGAGCAAATTCACACTCGAATGCTACCCCGTCGTGGCGTACTCGCCAAGAGGGATGAAATCCTGATCACCATTGGTGCACAACACGCGCTATTTCTTGCTGCACAATTATTGATAGACAAGCATAAAACGGTTGGAATGGAAGAACCTGGATACACAGACGCTCGCAATGTATTCAATACTTATACGTCCAAGGTGCGTTCCCTGCCAATGGATCAACACGGGCTGACCGTCGATTCACGCATGCAAGAATGTGACATTGTTCACGTTACTCCTAGCCACCAGTTCCCTACCGGTGTCACCATGCCAACGGAGCGACGTAAGCAACTCCTGAATGCCGCAAAAGAGATGAATTTCATTGTCATCGAAGATGATTACGAAGCGGAACTTAATTATTCTGAAGAACCGATCGCCGCATTAAAAAGCATGGATAAAGATAGACGCGTCATTTATATTGGAAGTTTATCCAAGACTCTTGCACCTGGGTTGCGCATGGGATACTTGGTAGGTCCGAAAGCATTTATTGATCAAGCTCGGATTCTTCGCCGACTAATGCTTCGCCATCCGCCAGCGAATAACCAGTTTATTGTCGCACAGTTTCTAAAGCGGGGTTATCACGATGCGTTGATACGTCGGTTACACCACACCTTGCGCGACCGATGGGCTGTTATGCATGAAGCCATCAGCGAATATTTTCCGAACGCTCTCGCTAATCAAGCCTTCGGAGGCTCTGCATTCTGGCTGCGTTTACCGCAAGATATTGACACCAAACATTTAGAAAGACTGGCGCGAGAAAATGGCGTCCTTATTGAACCTGGAGATGTATTTTTTGCCAACCCAGAACAGAAAGAAAGCTTCATTCGACTCGGGTTTTCATCTATCCCCGCTGACCGAATTCGCACAGGCCTAGCCATTCTTTCGGGACTTATCGCGAACCTAGAAAACAATACCTAGATAAAAAATAACAACAGACAAGTCGCTAACAAAATTGCAACCCAAAGCACCATGCTGCCGATTGGCCACCCGGAGGCAAGTACTCCATGTGGTCCATTCTGCTGTTCTAGAAAATACAGAGTTCTATTAAAACGACTGATAAATAAATTTCTGAAAGCATCATCATAACGCTTCACAACAACCCCAAGTCGCTTAATACAATTGGGGGCAAAACGTCTATATAGCCAATCGACATCTAAATTGGTTGAGTGCAACTCCGGAGGATAAATTCCAGATAGCTGCAGCCAGGCAAATGCAGCTGCAGAAAAGAATAAAATCTGTAATTGGGCCAAGACATGGGTTATGTCGTAAGCGGTATAATCCACTGCAAATGGCAGTAAGTCATACAAAAACACAGGATAACAGCCTATAAATAGACACAATACGGCTCCAATACCCATAGCAAGCACCATATTTACTGGGGCTTCTCCGGGACGATATCCTGGGTCATGTCCGAAGAATGCAAAGTACGGAATTTTAATGCCGGCGTGATGAAATACGCCTGCAGACGCAAATAGCATCATTAACCAAATCAGTCCCAAGTCTTCCTGCAACACTGCAGACATAACCATAGATTTACTGACGAATCCGCTAAATAAGGGAAATGCAGATATCGATGCGGCACCAACCATACAAAATGCTGTAGTCCATGGCATAGATTTATACAAGCTGCCAAGGTCAGAACCGTTCATTCGGCCGGTCATATGAAGCACAGCGCCCATGGACATCATTAATAATCCCTTAAAAATAACATCATTAAATGCGTGAGCGACCGCACCATTCAGTGCAAGCTCAGTTCCTATACCTATACCAACAACCATAAAGCCGATCTGATTGATCATACTATAGGCTAAAACCCTACGTAGGTCGTTTTCAATTACCGCAAAAAATATTGGGAAGCAAGTCATTGCGGCGCCGATGTAGACAAGCACCTCCACTCCTGGAAACCCACGAGCAAGGGCGTAAACTGCAACTTTGGTGGTAAAAGCACTCAAAAAAACGGTGCCTGTTGGAGTTGCCTCCGGGTATGCATCTGTAAGCCAATTATGCACGAATGGAAATGCACTTTTAATGCCAAATGCCGCCAGAATAAAATAACCAGCTGGACTATCTAAACCGATATAATTAAAAGCTAATGTACCGGTTGAACCAAAATATAATAAAGCGCCGCCTAATAATAGAACACCAGACAGCACCTGAAATACCAGATAGCGTATAGATGCTCGGCGGGCTGCTTCCGTATTTCGAGCAAGTATTAGAAATACAGAGCTCACCGCGAGCATTTCCCAAAAAACGAATAAGGTAATAAGGTCACCCGCAAACACTGCACCGAGTGCACTGCCTGCATACAGCAGGGCGGCAACTTGCTGCACTGTATCGCGCACATGAAGAGAATAGAGAATCCCAATAAATGCCGCAATGTGGAAAAGGTAACCAAAAAGAATACTCAGTCTATCAACCCGAAAAGGTGAAAACTCAAATCCCATCAATGCAAAAATATTATATTCGCCGATTTCCAAGCCAGTCAGTTGCAACCCACCCAACACAGGTACAGCAAGCATGACTATCGCACGTAGCCAACCCCGTAAAAAAACTGACAGTAGCGCCGCCAAATAAAACGGCATGAAAGGCGGAAGATCAATCGTCCAAATCATCATAATAATTCTCATCACGCATTAAAAACTTCCGCATTTCTTTCGCGATTAGTACTAGAACCACACAGGCAAAAAAACCATAGAACGCATAAAAGCCGAACAGTTCTTCTAGCGGGTGACTGACGTGACGATGAACAAAAAGGTCGGCGATCACTAAAAGAGCACAGCCAATAAATAAACCACGAATTACCCAGCTAACATTCCGAGGATTATCAAAAATATGTTTTTTTTCAGATTTTTTCATATTCACCATGTAGTTACCAACCCAGAAACGGCCTGAAACAGGTGCTCCGGATATATAAACAGTCCAACAGTAATCGTTGTAGTCACGCCAATCGCAATCAAGCAAGGCAGCGGAGCCTCTTTAATGCCGCTAACAGGTGTACGTAACGGTTTGAAAAAACCACGAATTGGAATTGAAACCAGATAATACACATTCAATAATGTGCTTAATAATAGAACGTTAAGTAGAATTAGTTCACCCGCGTCTACAGTACCAAGTACCAAATACCATTTACTCCACATACCTGCAGTAGGTGGCAATCCGGCTATTGATAAGCTACCAATAAAAAATGCGCCCATTGTAAAAGGCATAACCCGCCCTAGCCCGTCCAAATCAGACACATTTTTCTTATGATGCGCTACAAGTATTGCACCCGCACAAAAGAACAATGTAATTTTCCCGAATGCGTGGGCAACCATGTGCATCGATGCTCCTGTCCACGCCGCAGAATTGCCAAGCAAAGCGCCTAACGTTACGTATGATAATTGACTTATCGTCGAATAAGCGAGGCGCGCTTTTAAATTATCTTTACCCATTGCCACGATAGAAGCTGCGATTATAGTAAATCCGGCTAAAAGCGAAAGCCATTCAGCAACAGCCAAATCGTGCAAAGAATTCGCGCCAAAGATATATATACAAATTTTCAGTATAGAAAAGACACCTGCTTTAACAACAGCAACCGCATGCAGTAGCGCACTTACCGGAGTTGGGGCAACCATTGCAGCAGGAAGCCATCGATGAAAAGGCATTATTGCAGCTTTGCCAATTCCAAAAACAAACAGAGCTAAAAGCAGGCCTAGCACCCAGGGTTCCGTACCTTCCGGGTAAATGCCACCTATACTGAAGGCCAGCGTACCTACCTCAAGCGCTGTCCACACCACGGCCAGCAAGAAAAATACCATGGAAGTTGATATCAAAATCCCCAAATATACTCGGCCTGAGCGACGCGCTTCGGCAGTGCCCGAGTGAGTGACTAATGGATAAGTCATCAACGTCAAAACTTCGTAAAATACGAATAAAGTCAAGAGGTCACCGGCAAAGGCGACGCCCATAACGCTGGCAATAGAACACGCAAAGAATATGTAAAAACGGGTCTGATTATCTTCACCGTGTCCGCGCATATATCCGATTGCATAGATACTAGTGATTATCCACAGGAATGATGCTAGTAACGCAAACAGCATTCCCAAAGGTTCTACCGCCAAGGATAAAGTAAACCCACTAAACGGTTCAGCTAGAACAAACTCTGGACGCTCGCCCGTGAATACCCGGGAGGCAATTAAAGACACATTTGCGAAAAGCGCAATACCCGTAATTAGTGTAATCCCTTCACGAACATTCGGATATTTACGGCACAAAAAGATGAAAAAGCTACCAACTACGGGGATAATTAGTGCAAGTAAAAGCAATACTTCAGATGCAGGAATTTTCACTTACCGAGTACCTGTCATTAACCAATGAGCCGCAACGTCCGCAACTCCGATACTTAGTTCTGTATTAATCCCAAAATAAATATTCGCGCCTATTAACAACCAGGTTGGAAGTAGTAACTCTAGAGGGGCTTCTTTAACGATCTGCGAATCATCGGACACAGGCCTAAAATAAAGCACTTCTACCGCTCGCCAAACATAAACAATTGCTAAAATAGAACCCGCCAACACGACTAGAGCAACCGGCCACCAACCGATATCTAAAGCGGCTGTAACCAATTGCCACTTACTCACAAAGCCCGTTGTTAACGGCACACCAATCAAACTTAGCCCACCTGCAATAAAAGCGGCAAAAGTCCATGGCATTTGAGTGCCTTTACCACTCAGTAGCTTCAGACTTGCCGTACCAAACCGAAAAACAAAACATCCCAAAACCAGAAACAAACCCCCTTTTATAACAGCATGATTAAATACATGCAGCAACGCTGCGCTCAAACCAGCTTGAGTTGCCAAACTTACGCCCAACAACATATAGCCGATTTGCGCGACGCTCGAGTACGCCAGCAGACGCTTCAAATTATCTTGAAATATAGCAACAACCGACCCTACTAAAATTGCCGCACTCGAAAGAATAACGAGGGTCTCAGAAAGAGGCAAGTCGAAAGAAAACTCAAAACCGAACACGGTATAAATGAAACGCAACAACATATATAACGCGACTTTAGTTGCCGTTGCGGCCAGAAATGCGCTAGCTACACTGGGTGCATAAGCGTATGCGTTAGGTAGCCATAGGTGTAACGGGAACATGGCCAATTTCAAACCGATACCAACGATGATGAAAGCAAAAGCGGTTCGCACAGTGCGCGTCTGGGAAGTATCTGACAGGCGTTCAGATATATCTGCCATATTCAATGTCCCTGTGGCAATGAACAAGAAGCCAATACCAATCAGGATAAATGTCGCACCGATGGTCCCCATGACCAAATATTGGAAAGATGATGTTAAGGCTCGTCTATCCCTTCCCATTGCAATGAGAACATATGATGACAGTGATGATATTTCCAGAAATACGAATACATTAAACGCATCCCCTGTAATCGTAACGCCAAGCAATCCGGTCAGGCATAACAACCAACTGGTATAGAAAAGGGATCGCTTGTTCGACTCAATCTCTTGATTAACACTTTGTCGAGCAAACATCAGTACTATTGAACTCATAGCGCTTACGATAAGCAAAACAAAAGCATTAACGGTATCTACTCTATACTCTATTCCCCAAGGTGCCGCCCAACCACCAATTTGAGTTACGAATTCTCCTACGGATAAAACGTGAACTAAAAGTTGAGATGCAACCCACATCATTGCAACACTGGTTACCAGTGTTAAAAACCATGCCCTATTCCCGTTCTTCAGCAGAAAAACCAGGGGCGCAACAATCAGCGGTATGGTGATCTGGAAAATAGCCAGCTGTTCAATAGTCGCCATCAATCCTCTTCCTGAGCATGTATATCGTCTTCTTCAACGCTTCCGTAGGCTTCCTTGATTCGTACGGCTAAGGCTAAACCCAGAGCTGTAGTTCCTACCCCAACAACGATGGCAGTTAGAATCAACACATGTGGCAAGGGATTCGAGTAAAGGATTGAAGCGCCCTCTTTAAGAATAGGCGGCACCCCCTTATCAACCACACCGGCGCTTATATACAAGATAAATACCGATGCTTGAAATACATTTAGACCGATCAATTTTTTCACCAGATTGCCACTGGCAATGACCACATAAAAACCCGTCATCATCAAAAAAATAGCTACCCAATAATTGTAGTGACTCAAGATATCCATAGTGGATCAGTCCCGCTCTGCAAACGCGATAAAAATAGCAATCACTACCGACGCCACTGTTATTCCCACACCCAGTTCAACCACCAATATACCTATATGCTGGCCACTTGGTCCATGGGACGATAAGACATTGTAATCAAGAAAATCGCCACCCTTGTATAAGGTTACAAAGCCTGTCGCCCCGTAAATAAGAACACCCGAGGCTATAAAGAAACGCAATACACCTTGCGGCAGCACCTTAACAACCGACTCAATACCAAATACAACACCAAATAAGATAAATGCTGCAGCAAATAACACGCCTGCCTGAAATCCTCCGCCCGGGCCAAAATCACCATGAAATTGGACATATAAAGCAAACAGCAAAATGACAGGAATCATTATTTTACTGATTACCTGTAAGACGGGATTACGTGTCATTGTTTTCCACCTTTTTCTTTTTCCGTCGTCCGCCAAGTAGCGACATAACGCCAACGCCTGCGGTAAAAATAACAATTAGTTCGCCAAATGTGTCATAGCCCCTATAGCTCGCCAAAATAGACGTAACCACATTTGGCACACCAATTTCTTGTCCAGAATCAGACAGATAACGTTTCGCCACATGTTGATGGATGGGTGCATTTTGATCGCCCAAATCTGGCATATCTAGTGTACCGTACAGCAATACAGCGCCCGTAATCGAAACAACAACCAGAGGCAATAAAGCCTTGTTTTTTCTTGGCTTTTCCCATCGATCAGTCAACACCAACGTTGCCAACATCAAGATCGTGGAAACACCAGCGCCAACCGCCGCCTCGGTAAAGGCAACATCCACAGCATCCATAGCGACAAATAATGAGGCCGCTAAAAGACTATATACACTGAACATAATGACCACCGCAAACAGGTCGGTCAAACGAATCGCCGCTATCGCCGTCAAGACAAGCATAGCGAATAAACCAACAAACACTAATTCACTCATTCAGGTGACTCTCCTTCTTGCTTAGGATGCTTCCAAGGTCTATGGCGATAATGCAGTATAGATCGGGTCAACGCGTGCCCAGCCGTAGGACCTGTAAAGAGCAGGAAAAAAAGAACAATTATGAGTTTGATACTAATCAAAACGGCACTAGCCTTTAAAGCGAGGCCAATAATAATCATGCTTGCCCCTAAGGTATCGATCATACCAGTTGCGTGAGTTTGGGTTAGCGCATCGGGCAAACGGAGCAGTCCTATCGATCCAATTAAAACGATTCCGGCGCCGATCAACAAGAATGCCGATGCGGCATATTCCATCCATTCATGCATCGTCATCATCCCCATTTCGTGAGGAAAATCCGCCATATTCGACACAACGTAAGATCGCAACAGTTCCTAAGAATGCAACTATTGCATACATCAACGCAATATCAAGATAGTCTTCAGGCGAACCTTTTAGAAAACCAATTACGCAAATTAGCAATAAGGTCTTGGTACCAAAAATATTCGCAGCCAGAATCCGCTCAAACACACCGGGTCCTCGTATCGCACGCACCACAGCACACGCCATCGAAACCAATAAAACAATCACCACAATATCAAGAACCATTATTTTCCTTCAAATCGCTTAACACGATCAGCCATGCCGCTTGCTTTCAGGTCATCGACACCAGATTCGGATAGAGCATGAATGTGGATACTATTTTCACCAACAGACATTGTAATTGTTCCGGGTGTAAGAGTAATTGAGTTAGCCAGAGTACTTTTTCCAAGATTGGATTGTAAATCATGAGGAAAATCAGCTTCAATCGGTTTAATGGGCAATCGGGGATCAAGAATTCTTTTTGCCACATCAACGTTCGCTTTTAACACTTCGAAAGCTAACCACAGCCAATAACCTATTGCCCTTCCAAAAACAGGCAAAGGAAAAGATTCCGAATCCAGTATCTCCATTTTCCACGAAATTAGCATTACCAATGCAACAGAGAGCAGTCCAAATGACAGGATTAGTGGCTCTGTATGACCAGAGAGTAGCCACCAGAGGCATCCTAAACCAATAAAATGAAATACTTTTAACATTTTTTAATCACGAGTTTTTTGGGAATTTACGAACTGAGGCTGTGAAGGCTGGATGATACTATTGATTCACGCAAAAATTAAATAATTTTTTTCGAAACTGGTACTGCGTATTTACATCCGCTGGCTCTATATCATACTTGATTAGTCGATTATCTTCCGCACAAGATTACAATTCACAACCATGAGATTTTCAAAATGTTAATTGGCGTACCTAAAGAGATCAAAAATCATGAATATCGTGTCGGAATGGCTCCGGCTAGCGTTCGTGAGGCGATAAAACACGGTCATCAAGTTATTGTCGAAAAAGATGCCGGCTTAGGCATCGGGGTTACTGATAGCGAATACGCAGCAGTTGGCGCCGAAGTCGTTGAAGCTGCCGCAGAAATATTTAAGCGTGCGGACATGGTTGTTAAAGTAAAAGAACCTCAGGCAGTAGAACGCGCCATGCTTCGCGAAGGTCAGGTATTGTTCACCTATCTTCATCTTGCACCCGACCCTGAACAGACTAAGGATCTAGTTAGTAGTGGCGCGATTTGCATTGCCTACGAAACCGTCACATCTCCGCGCGGCGGGCTCCCATTATTAGCGCCAATGTCGAAAGTAGCGGGCCGGATGGCCATACAGGCAGGCGCCTATTGTCTTGAACAACCACATGGTGGACTAGGAATGTTGCTCGGTGGTGTTCCGGGTGTAGATCCCGCTAAGGTGGTTATCCTTGGCGCAGGTGTTGTAGGTTGTCATGCAACCCATATCGCCTTAGGCATGGGTGCAGACGTATGGGTAATTGACCGAAACCCTGATGTTATCGAAGCGCATTGGCAACAGTTTGGCAGAGGCACAAATACCGTTTTCTCAACCGATGATGCGA
>Ga0213861_10001891_pt1 | contig 18368 bp, 16 predicted proteins | sample PICome_4_FD_160110 | JGI IMG/M metagenome (GOLD analysis project Ga0213861, IMG submission 160110) | Coastal seawater microbial communities near Pivers Island, North Carolina, United States - PICO131 | ecosystem: Environmental > Aquatic > Marine > Coastal | place: USA: North Carolina... | reverse complement strand
GGTCAGCGAACGCATCAGGTCGCATTGCGAAGTGCTCGTCGTGCGGAACAATGCGCATGTTGTCGGTACCGATACCAGCTATCCGGAAGCCCTTCTCGATACTCGAATGGGACTGACTGGTGGTGTAACCGACGAGCTTGGTCGTGTCGCCCGAGGCGTTGATGTTGCCACCCGTGGCCCGCCAGCGGGCGGCGAGCATCGCAGTGAGCGTCGACTCACTGGCTGTTCCTTGGATAACACCACCACCCGTATTGTTCGTTGAGCGGAAATGCTCGGGCAGGCCTAAGAGTTCGTGCATCCAGTCGAGCATCAGCGTTTCGAGTTCGGTCGCGGCAGGCGAGGTCATCCAGGCCATTGCGTTGATGCCGAGCCCGGCAGACATGAGTTCGCCAAGAATCGACGGGTAGGTGATGTTTGACGGGAACCAGGCGAAGAAATCTGGATGCTGCCATTGAGTTAGCCCTGGGACGATCACTTTCTCGAGATCAGTGATCACATCGGCAAACGGCTGCGGCGCGCTGGGTGGATGCTCTGCCAGCTGGCGCCGAATGTCACCGGGTCTGACGTCGGGGGACACCGGTCGACTTCCGGCGTCATCGACGTAGTCGGCAATCCAATCGATCATCGCGTGTCCGTGCTTGCGAAACTCCTCCGGCGTCATGGCAGCAGAAAGTAGCAAGAGATTGAGTGCCACTGCCTGAGCGTCTTGAGTGCGACCCTGAAAGACCTCTGAAAACACCAAAATTTGACTGCAGGATTTGAGCGAGCGGACATGGGGCTGATTCTCAACGCTGCCGTCGAGGCACAAGAGCCTCCTACGGGCATCGATCCGCTCTGTACCGCAGGTCGTTTCGAAAGCCCGTTTTTTGCGGCGTTGGCCCGTTGACTCTTTACTGCAGGGTAAAGCAGCTGAGCCTCATTCGCCACGCTGAACTCAGCAGCTATTGCTACTGAGTTCGGCGGTTCTTGATCACTCCACGGGCGATGTTGCCAAAGACAACGGTGAGGCCGCCGAAGATTGCGAGGAGGATCAACGTTTGACGCCAGCCGCCGCGGCTTTCGCTGCCGCAGCCCGGACGTTCAAGTACGCCGATACAAGACGTGAGGTCACGTTCTTCGGGAAAGAAGTTGTTGGTGGTGATCGGCGGTTGCGGCTCAACCGGTTGAGAAGTGGCCACAGAGTGGCTTCGCGACAAGCCGATCACCGATTGGGGCTCGGTTAAGCAAAGCACGGACAAGAGGATCGCTGTGCTGGCGAGTAGCACGGCGAACAGGAGTGTCACCGGGTGCAGGCTTGGCCTTTGCCTGAACTTCTCGTCAACGCCTGGTCGGCGGTTGTGGCCGACTCCTCTACGATTCACAGTCTTGAGTCAACCGCAGCAAATCCCTCATGACACCGGCACCGAATCTGGCAGCCACGACAGTGGCGACGCCGGATCGAAACGGGCTACCGTGCTCGTTGTCGACTTCGGTGCTCAATACGCTCAGTTGATTGCGCGGCGTGTCCGTGAACTGAACGTGTTCTCCGAAATCGTCGGCCACCGATTGAGTGCCGCTGAGATGGCTGCTAAGAGTCCCGCGGCGATCATTTTGTCCGGTGGACCGAAGAGTGTGCATGTTGATGGCGCGCCAAGACTCGACCCTGCTGTGTACGACTTGGGCATCCCGATACTCGGCATTTGTTACGGCGCTCAGCTGATTGCCCAGCAACTCGGGGGTACGGTCGGCCGAGGATTGAATGGCGAGTACGGGAGAACCGAGCTCACTCGAATCGGTGCATCGCTGATCCTTCCGGATGAGGCGCCTAGCGAGCATGAGTGTTGGATGAGCCACTTTGATGGTGTCACCGAGGCACCCGCCGGATTCACGGTCACCGCGTCATCGCCCGGAGCGCCGGTCGCCGTGCTTGAGAACCATGCTCGAAACATTTATGGAGTGCAGTTTCACCCGGAGGTCAAGCACAGCCCGTTCGGCATGGGGGCAATGGCCCGGTTTCTCCACGAGCGTGCTGGCATTGCGAACGATTGGAAAATGGCATCGGTCATCGACGAACAAGTGGCGCTGATCCGCGAACGGGTGGGTGACGCCCGAGTTATCTGCGGACTGTCTGGTGGGGTTGACTCATCTGTTGCTGCAGCGTTGGTTCACAAAGCCATTGGGAGTCAGCTCACGTGTATTTATGTCGACACTGGGCTCATGCGCAAGAACGAAAGTGAGCAGGTTGTCGAAACCTTTCGCCGTCACCTTGGCATTGAGCTGATCCACGCTGACGAGGGTCCTTCTTTCTTTGAGGCGCTCTCCGGGATGACCGAGCCCGAAACAAAGCGCAAGGCGATTGGTGAACGCTTTATTCGGGTGTTCGAGAAGTACACCGGAGGCTTGACCGAGGCCAAGTTCTTGGTCCAGGGAACGCTGTATCCCGACTTGATCGAGTCGGGCGGTGCCGATGGCACTGCGGCAGTGATTAAGAGCCACCACAACGTTGGAGGACTCCCTGAAGACATGGAGCTCGAATTAATCGAGCCGTTGCGCGACTTGTTCAAGGACGAGGTGCGCGCACTGGGCACCGAGTTGGGGCTGCCCGACGAGATGGTCTGGCGCCAGCCGTTCCCTGGTCCTGGGCTGGGGGTTCGTATTATCGGTGAGGTGACGCCTGAACGTGTCGGCCTGCTTCAAGAAGCTGACGCCATTGTGCGTGAGGAGTTGAAGAACGCAGGTCTTGAACGCGAGATTTGGCAGAGCTATGCAGCACTTCTTGCCGAGGTTCGTTCGGTTGGGGTGATGGGTGACGAGCGCACCTATGGACATCCAATCATCATCCGGGCGGTGACGAGCGATGACGCAATGACTGCTGATTGGGCTCGGATTCCATTTGAGACGCTAGAAGTCATGAGCCAGCGAATTATTAACGAGGTCGCCGGCGTCAATCGCGTTGCCTACGACATCACGTCGAAGCCTCCTGGCACAATTGAGTGGGAGTAACCAGTTGCGCCGAGCGCCGAGACGAGGTGCCGTTTGGGCTCAACGCGGTGAAGGACTGCGTTTTGTGAACTTTCGTTGAAATTTCGCAACATGATCGTCATATTCGGTAGCCTTACATGTTGATGTTCAAGCCCTTGCGCATTGTTTCGGTTGTTCTCGCGTTGGCGATGATGGTGCCGGCGTTCACGCCGACTGTTGTCAACGCGAATCCGGTCGATCAGCAGCGTCAACGGGTCGAAGACATCGTCGATGAACTTGAGCGACTCGAAGAGGATGCCCGCCGCATCGGTGAGGAATACGTCCTTGCAATTGACGCGCAGACGCAGCTCGACGAGGAGATCGTCGAAGCTGAGGCTCGAGTCGCTGCCAGAGAGGCTGAGATCAACGATCTGCGCGGGGATCTTGGTGAAATGGCTATCCGCTCCTTCGTCGGAGCGGGGGGCACGCCGCTTGGTCCGCTCTTTGAAGACACTGACAACTTGAACGCAGCGATGCAACGCGATGAGCTAGCGCGTGTTGCGCTCAGCGCTGGCACCGTGACGACCGACGATCTCAACGCCATTGTCAAGGACCTTGAAGTTGAGCGCGCCGACCTTGGCCGCAAACGCACCGAGGCCGAGCAGCTTGCGAAGAATCTCGTTGACGCTCAAGAGCGCACTGAGCGGCTAACTGGGGAGTACAGGGTTGCACGCGCTGATGCCGAAGCGAAGCTCGGTGAGTTGGTAGCTGAAGAAGAGGCGCGTCGTGCTCGCGAATCAGCGGCTCGGGTCAGAGCCGAATACGAAGCGCAGCAGAGCGCGAGCGCTACCGCGAACACCTCCAACGGCTCTGGCAGCGGAGGTTCCACGTCAACCTCGGGCGGGACTTCCAACTCGGGCGGGACATCCACCTCGGATTCGAGCGGGGGAGCATCTGCGCCGGCCCCGAGTAGTCCACCTCCGGTGTCATCTCGCGCTGGCACTGCTGTCAACGCAGCTCTGAGCCAGCGGGGTGTGCCCTATCGGTATGCAACGTCAAAGCCCGGCGTGTCGTTTGACTGCTCAGGTCTAACTAAATACGCCTGGGCGCAAGCCGGTGTCTATCTGCCGCACCAGAGTCGGGCACAGTACGCGTCCATTCCACATGTCGCCAAGGGTGCGGCGCAGCCGGGTGACCTCATCTTTTTCTATAGCCCGATCAGCCATGTCAGTGTTTACCTCGGCGGTGGCCAGCACGTGCACGCGCCGGCCACCGGTGACGTCGTGAAGATCAGCTCCGTCAACTGGGGCAAGGTCTCTGGCGTCGGCCGACCCGGCTAAGACCTCATCTTTGGGGTCGGACCAGGGGCCTACGGGCGCCGGGCACTACCGTCTGGCCCTGTGAGTGACATCGTAGGGATTGACATACCGAAAGTCACGGCGTGGTTGTCCGACAACGTAGAAGGCGCGGTTGCGCCCTTTGAGTTCGAGATCATCGCCGGTGGTCGATCGAACCTGACGTTCACCGTTACCGACGCCAGCGATACCAAGTTCGTCCTCCGTCGTCCGCCAACTGGTTCGGTGCTCGCTACGGCCCACGACATGGAGCGTGAGCATCGCATCATCTCGGCGGTTGGCCTCACCGGGGTCCCGGTGCCGGAGACGTTGGCGGTCTGTCGTGACATTGAGGTGAACGGTGCACCCTTCTATGTGATGGCGTACGTCGACGGTGTCGTGCTTGATTCGCCTGAGCGTGCGGAGCCAATGTCGCCTGAGCTCCGCCGGGCTGCCGGGGAACATTTGATTGACGTCCTTGCGGACCTCCACGCAGTTGACATCGACAGCATTGGCCTGGGTGATCTAGCTCGCCGTGAGGGCTACGTCGAGCGTCAAGTCAAGCGTTGGACTACGCAGTGGGAAAGGTCTAAGACGCGCGAGCTGCCGGCCATTGATGAGGTTGCGCGTCGCCTCGCACGCAACCTGCCGCGACAGGTGGGCGTCTCGATCGCCCACGGTGATTATCGCTTCGGCAACATGCTTGTGAATACCGGGACGGGACGAATCGCTGCGGTGCTCGACTGGGAACTTTGCACGCTCGGGGATCCGCTGGCCGACGTCGGCTACGTGGGGGTGTACTGGTCCGACCCAGGTGAAGAACAACTCCGTGCCAATGATCCAACGGGAATCGACGGCTTTCCGACGTACAGCGAGCTGGTCGAACGGTACGCCAATCGCACCGGCCGCGAAATGGGCAACATTGGCTACTACTGCGCCTTTGGAGCGTGGCGTCTCGCTGTTATTTCTGAAGGGGTCTACGCCCGTTATCTGAATGGCGCAATGGGTGATCAAGAAATCGATAGTGAGACGCTTGCCTCTTTTAAAGAGGGCACTGAACGTCTTGCCGACGACGCTCTCGAGCGCCTCAGCTGAAAGCAGACATCATGACCACGACGGACAACCCAACCACGCCTGACGGCGTCGTCCCAATCCGCACGGGTGTGCTTGCCGGGTGGACGTTGGGCGAGTTTTCTGCCGCCGACATGACCTTTCCGACGTATCGGCGTGGCGTTGGCCCTGCGATTATCGTGATCCACGAGATACCGGGGATCACACCGCTTGTCGCGAAGTTTGCCAACGAAGTCGTGAGTCGTGGCTTTACGGTAGTGATGCCGTCGTTGGTTGGCACGCCCGGTCAGGAGCCGTCGCGGTTTTACCGGGCACGATCAATGCTCAAGATTTGCATCGCCAACGAGTTCACCACGATGGCAATGAAGAAGACCTCACCGGTTGTAGCTTGGCTGCGCGCGTTGGCTCGCAACGTGCATGCTGACGTGGGTGGCCCGGGTGTAGGCGCGGTTGGCATGTGTTTCTCTGGTGGGTTTGCGCTCGGCATGATGGTCGATGACCTGATGATGGCGCCGGTGCTTGCGCAACCGTCGATGCCATTCTCTGTCGGCGAGGAGCGTGGGGCTGATCTCAACCTGTCACCTGATGATGAGGCAGCCATGATCGAGAGCGCTCAGCTTGGTTGCCAAGTGCTCGGCCTGCGCTTCACTGATGACAAGTTAGTTGGCAATCGCTTCTCGACGCTGCGCAAAAAGCTTGGCGACGCGTTCATTGCCATCGAGTTGCCGAGCGAGAAGAAGCAGGACCACTCGACGTTGACGGAACAGCGTGACGACACAAGTGTTGAGAGCGTCCTTGATTTTTTTGCCGAGAAACTGCTCTGACTTAGGTAGCCGTAGCGATCTCCGTGGCCGCCTTGTAGTTGGCCTTGCCGTTGGGCGCACGGGGAACGTGGTCGACAAAAATCACTGACTTAGGGGCTTTGAACCCTGCGAGTTCGGCTTTCACCGACGCGATGATGGTGCTTTCCTCGACCGAAGCACCGTTGACCAACGAGGCGACTGCAGTAACCGCATTGCCGAACTTCTCATCGGGCACGCCGACCACCAGACAATCCAGGATGCCGTCGACTCGTTTGACTGCCTCTTCGACCTCCTCGGGGAACACTTTCTCACCACCGGTGTTGATGACCTGGCTGCCACGGCCAAGCAGAATAAGGGTGCCGTCTTCTTCAACGGTGGCGAAGTCGCCGGGAAAGGAGTAGCGCTCACCGTTGATGACGCGGAACGTGTGTGCTGTCTTCGTCTCATCCTTAAAGTAGCCGAGCGGCACGTTGCCGCCAGCAGCGACCATGCCGACCTCACCGGACCCAGGTACGACCTCCTCGTCACGTTCGTTGAACACCTTCGCGAGCGGACCCTTAGTGAAACGGGCTGTCTCAGCTTGGATGCCCTTGGCCATCATCTGTGTGCCCATTGACCCTTCGGTCGAACCCATCGCGTCGATCAATACGACCTGTTCGATTCGGTCGATGAGGTCGTTCTTGACCTCAGTAGTCCACATGACGCCAGATGAGTTGATCATTTTAATTGAGGACATGTCGTACTTTGAACCGTCTGGCTTGCCTTCGTCGAGGGCATTGACGAGTGGCTTGGCGAAGCTGTCGCCGACGATGGTCAGTCCGTTCACCCGATGGCGCTCGACTGCTTCGAGCACCTCGTGAGCTTTGAGGCTGCGTTCGGTGAGGTTGACGATGTGCGCACCCCCGAGCATCGGGATGAACCAACCCAGCCAGCAGCCGGTGCCGTGCATCACTGGAGCGCAGGGGACCGATGTGTACTGACCGCCGGCGTCGGTGAGTCGTTTGACCATCGGCGCCATCTCTTCGGCCGAGCTTGGTAATTCCATTCCAAGCAGTGGATATCCCGACCCGGCGAGTGCGGCAGTCGAGCCGCCAACGGCGTACATCACGCCCTTTGGCATGCCGGTGGTGCCGCCTGTGTAGAGCATGTATACGTCGTCCTCGCGTCGCTCGATTCGCCCCATCGGCTTGTGAGATGACACAACGTGGTCGTAGGCCAGGGCCCCGGGGACATCGATCCATTCCTCGTTGTCGAGGAGGTCGTCGACAACAATCAGTAGTTTCAGATTTGGGAGGCGGTCAACTACCCGGGCAACCCTGTCCGCAAGCGATGCGTGGAAAATGATCGCCTCGGAGTCGGAGTTGTCGAGCAGGTACCAGAGCTCTTCGTCGAGATAGCGATAGTTGACGTTGATGGCGACGCCGCGCATCTTGAAGACTCCGTAGTGGGCCTCCATGTACTCATTACCGTTGTACATGAAGAGCGCGACCTTAGAGTCCGGGCCCAGCCCGGCGGCGATGAAAGCCTGCGCCATCCGGGCGCCACGATCGTCGTACTCGGCCCATGTGCGAGTGGTGTTGCCCGTGGTGATGGCCGGTGCATCAGGAATGACGTCAGCGATCGATTCCCAAACGGTGGCGAAGTGCATCTCCATCTGCCAGACAGTAGGCAACCGGACTGTGTCAGCCGTCACTGGCCAGTGAGCCCGGCGGTGGTGCCAGGATTCTGTGAACAGTTCCACCAAATCCTGACACAACAGGGAAATGTGGGGAATACGCGAAAGTTGGAAGGTCAGCCGGGCTCGGCTTCGTGGCCAGGCTGCAGAGCAAAGAGGCCACGGTAGGCGTGATCACCAGTGATTGTTCCGGTAATCACCTTGTTGACTTCGCCGCAGATTGGCAGGTCAACGCTGTACTGCTCGCCGAGTTTCATAACACTGCCGACAGTTTTTACACCCTCAGCGACCATGTTCATCTCATCAAGAATGTCTTGAAGCGGTCGGCCCTTGCCGAGTTCTTCGCCGACGTAGCGGTTGCGACTTTGTTTCGACACACATGTAGCGACCAGGTCACCGAGGCCAGCAAGACCGGAGAATGTCGCTGCCTCGCCTCCCATGGCCTCACCGAGACGTGAGAGTTCAGCCAGCCCCCGGGCAATGACGGCCGAGCGAGTGTTGTCTCCAACACTGAGCCCTTCGGCCATGCCAGCAGCGATGGCGATGACGTTTTTGAGCGCACCGCCCATTTCGACGCCAACGACATCGTGATTGATGTACACGCGAAACAATCCGCTCTGGAAGATGGCCTGCAGGGCTGCCGCGACTTCAAGGTCGTGCGTTGCAACAACGCTTGCCGCAGCCTGGCCGGCCATAATCTCTTTCGCAAGGTTCGGTCCTGACAAGGCAGCAACCGGGCGGCCGGGCAATACGTCTTTGATCACCTCGGTCATGCGGAGCATCGATTCCGCCTCTAGGCCCTTCGTGAGGCTGATGATAGGGATCCACGGATGTACGAACGGCTTGGCTGCCTCTAGCGTCGCCCGGAACGCATGTGATGGGACGCCGACGACGAGGACGTGCGCGTCAGCTACCGCTTCTTCGAGATCAGCAGTGCCGTGCAAATTCTCTGACAGGTCGTAGCCGGCGAGGTACTTCGAGTTTTTGTGCTGATCACGAATTTCGGCCATCTGGGTCTCGTCGCGACCCCACACTGTTGCGTTGTTGTTGCCCGCAACAAGAGACGCCACTGTGGTCCCCCAAGAACCTGCGCCTAGCACGGTGACCTTCATTGTTCCCTTTGGCATTTGCCTGCCCAGCATGGCGTTCCCCTCGTATCCCGTCTTGCCTGCGGCCTACTATCAGCACTGCTACAAACCTTAGGTCACAGCATCACCGACATTTCTCCGGGGGACACCATGTACGCAGGCACCTATGTCACGAAGCACCCGGATCGCCCGGCATTCATTATGGCGTCGACTGGCGCGTCGGTCAGCCACCGTGAACTCGACGAGCGGTGTAATCGGCTGGCGAACCTTCTCACAGCGCATGGGTTGGGACCCGGCGATCACTATTCGGTGTTTATGGAGAACAACGATCGGCACATAGAAGCGAGCGGAGCAGGAGAGCGGTCAGGGCTGTACTACACATGCATCAACTCCTACCTCACTGCAGATGAGATGGCCTACATCGTCAACAACAGCGAATCGCAGGTGCTAATCACGTCAGTAGCCAAACTTGACGTAGTCCTTGAGGCACTTCCGACGTTCGATCAGGTGTCACTCGTCTTGGTCGTTGGTGAACCTGACCTCACCGGTGTTGAGGACAATCGCATTCAAAGTTACGCCGAGGCACTGACATCGCAGCCGTCGACACCCATTGAGCGGGAGCTACTTGGTACAGCGATGCTGTACTCCTCGGGCACTACAGGGCAGCCAAAGGGAATCATCCGTCCATTGCCTGAGCAATCACCGGCGACGGGCCTGCCACTCTTCGGGTTCCTAGCAGACCTTTGGCAGTACCGAGACGACATGATCTATCTCTCGCCTGCGCCGCTGTACCACTCGGCGCCACAGGCTGCGGTGAATCTCACGATTCGGCGCGGCGGCACCGTGATCGTGATGGAGCGCTTCGATCCACTCGAGTACCTTGCGCTAATTGAGCAGTACAACGTGACCCACACCCAACTCGTGCCGACGATGTTCAGCCGAATGCTCAAACTGCCAATCGAAGAGCGTGAGCAATTCGATCTTTCCTCACTTGAAATTGCGATTCATGCGGCTGCGCCCTGCCCAGTTCAGGTCAAGGAACAGATGATCGAGTGGTGGGGCCCGATCATCCACGAGTACTACGGCGCCACCGAGGGGCTCGGGTTCGCAGCATGTGACAGTGAGGAATGGCTGGCGCACAAAGGAACGGTCGGAAAGATTGTGTTGGGCGAGGTATTCGTTGCCGACGACGACATGAACGAACTTCCGCTCGGCCAGCCGGGCACGCTCTGGTTCAAGTCGGGTAGCGAGTTTCAGTACCACAACGATGCCGCCAAGACCGCAGAATCGACGTCATCTGACGGTTTGATGACAACGGTCAATGACGTCGGCTACGTAGATGAGGATGGCTTCTTGTATCTCACCGACCGCAAGACGTTCATGATTATTTCGGGTGGCGTGAACATCTATCCGCAGGAAACCGAGAACCTATTGATCACCCACCCAAAGGTTGCCGACGCCGCAGTCTTCGGCGTCCCGAACGTCGATCTCGGCGAAGAGGTCAAAGCCGTGGTGCAGCCGATGCCCGGCGTAGAGGGCGATGCTGACTTAGTTCGCGAGCTCACCGAGTTCTGTGGCACGCACCTCTCGCGTCAAAAAGTTCCCCGCTCGATCGATTTCGATCCAGAACTACCGCGGCTACCCACCGGAAAGCTCTACAAGCGTGTGTTGCGGGACCGCTACTGGGGTGAAGGCGTCAACAAGATCGTCTGAGAGCTGCTTGGTCACCTGGCAGCTCGGCTACTTCAAGACATCCTTAGAGATGATCGTCTTCATAATTTCGCTCGTGCCGCCGTAGATCGTCGTCACTCGGGCGTCGGCGTAGGCCGGCCCGATCGGATATTCGGTCATGAAGCCGTAGCCACCGAACAGTTGGAGGCAACGGTCGGTGACGCTGTTCTGGAGTTCAGTACCGTGCAGCTTGGCCATCGCGGCGGCCGCCGGGCTGAGTGTTCCTTCGTTCAATTTTATGATGCACTGCTCCATGAATGGCTCGGCAACTGAGATCTCGGTCGCGACCTCGGCGAGCACGAACTTAGTGTTCTGAAATGATGCAATGTTTTGACCGAATGCAGTGCGTTCCTTCACGTACTCGACGGTCCATTCAAGAGCGGACCGTGCGGCGGCGACTCCGAAGAGACCGATCGACAGGCGCTCCTGGGCAAGGTTGAACGCAAGGTACTCCATCGCGTTGCCTTCCTCGCCGAGGACGTTGGTCGCTGGGACTCGAACGTCGGTGAAGAACAGCTCGGCGGTGTCTGCAGACTTTTGGCCAATCTTGTCTAGGTTGCGGCCTCGATCGAAGCCCTCCATCCCACGCTCGACGACGAGCAGCGTCATCCCGTTGCGTCCTGCATCGGGGTCGGTGAGGCAGACCACCACGACTAGGTCGGAGTTGATGCCGTTGGTGATGAATGTCTTCGCCCCATTGAGCACAAACTCTTCGCCGTCGCGTACCGCAGTGGTCTTGATTCCCGCAAGGTCCGAGCCAGTGCCGGGTTCGGTCATGGCAACTGCGGTGATCAGTTCGCCAGAGGCAATGCCGGGAAGCCAGCGAGAGGCTTGCTCCTCGTTGCAGTACTCGATGAAGTACGGGGTGACGATGTCGTTGTGCAGGGTCAGGCCGAGGCCAGCCCCGTTGATGCCGCGGCGGGCCAGTTCATCCGCGATGATCGCATTAAACCGAAAGTCTGTGGTCCCGCCGCCGCCGTGCTTTTCTGGAACTGACATGCCGACGAAGCCGTGTTTGCCGGCCTCGACATACAACTCACGGTCCATGATCCCAGCGGCTTCCCAGTCCGGATACTTAGGGACGATCTCAGCTTCAACGAATGCCCGGAAGCTTTCCCGGAACAGCTCGTGAGTTGCGTCATAGATCGAGTTCATGAGCTGATTCTCACCCAAATCAACTCACTTGCTCAACTCGCAGGAAGATACGCACGTCGATCAGATTCGGGCCCAAGAATTGGATCAACTTAAACAGTGAGCTCGCGAACTCTGGCAAGAAGCACCTCGAGAGCAGGTCGGTTGAGACCGCCCTCAGGAATGATTACGTCGGCGTATCGCTTGCTTGGTTCGATGAATCGCTCGTGAGCGGGCCGGACCGTTTGAAGGTACTGATCGATGACGCTCTGCGCAGTGCGGCCGCGGTCGGCGACGTCTCGAGTGAGGCGCCGAATGAACCGGATGTCGGGCGCAGTGTCGACGAAAATCTTGAGGTCGAATCGCTCGCGCAATACCTGATCCCAGAGAACGAGGATTCCGTCAACCACGATGATCTTCTTGGGGCGAACGGTCCGTGTGTTGCCGCTGCGATTGTGTTCGGCGTAGTCGTAGATTGGCACTTCGACGGACGCTCCATTGGCGAGCGCAGCCATGTGGTCGTTCAGGAGCGGCCAGTCGAATGCATCGGGGTGGTCATAATTCGCAGCACTGCGTGTCTCGAGCGGCTCGTGACTCCGGTCGAGGTAGTACGAGTCGAGTTCGACCCGTGACAGATGTTCTTCGCCGGTCAGATCGACGAGGCGCTCTGAAATTGTGGTCTTTCCTGAGCTGCTTCCTCCTGCTACGCCGATCAGAAACGGTCGATCGATGATGCCGTTCTCGGCGGATGGCGATGAAGAATCTGACACGAACCTTGAACATATCTCCGGGGGTGCTTGTAATTCGCGCCGTCGAGCAGGCATTCTTTGAAGTGATGCTGAGTGAACGACATGCTGCCATGCTCGATTTCGAACGATCTTGGTGGAGTAACGAAGAGCCGCGTGAACAAGTGGTTCGAGCGCGCTTCCAGTGTTCGCCAGAGAACTATCAGGCCGAACTGGCCGCTGTGCTTGACGACCCCGCAGCGATGGAGCATGACCCACTGGTCGTGCGCCGTCTAAAGCGGCTTCGTCTCCGGGCACGTCAAGCGCGAATCGACGGCAACGTGTCCGCAGGTTCCGGAGAGGGTGTTCACGCATGAGCAACGAAGAAGGCACCGTTGGGAGCAGTGTCGGAGCAACCCGACGATCTCCCCGCCAAGGAGCTGGTGGTTCGCCCGTCGGTTCCACTCTCAGTATCGTCCTCGCCGTTGTGGCGGTCATTGCGGGATTCTTAATCTTGCGCAATCTCACTGCGGACGATTCTTCGTCGGCTGGCGGCTCAAGTACCCCAGTCGTCACCGATGTTCAGCCGACTACTACGTTTGACGTGGGAATCACCACCACGATTGCGGTGGCCCCGACGACCACAGCGCCGCTCGTGACCGAGGGGGCCACGGTCGTTGTGGCCAACGCCAACACAGTGGGCGGGTCAGCTGGTCGAATGTCTGAGTCGCTGGCTGATGTCGGGTACAACATGGGTTCGCCAGTGAATGGAACAGTGACTATTGACGAAAGCCTCGTCTACTACGACCCAACAAATACTGCTGCCCTTGGCGTAGCTGAGTCGCTCGCTCGCTCGCTTGGTGGTGTTGTCGTCGATGTTTTGCCGACACCGCCACCGGTCGAAAGCGGCTCTCTCGATGGTGCAGGTGTGTTACTGATGTTAGGCAACGACGAAGCCGACAAGACGCTCGAAAGCCTGGCGCAACAGGCTGCGGCGGAGACAACTCAAGGCCTCAGTACGGCCCCGCCGGTTGCTGGTGGTGAATAGGTGACTCCAGGGCTAATTATCAATGACGAGTAGATTTTAAAAACCCTAGGCTCGCTTCGCTCCTACAACGCTCGCTCGAGAATCTGTTCGGCAGCACGCTGAATCGATTGCCTGGGCTCGGTCATCGCCAGCTTTTCGCCGAATAGCTCGCTGAGAGACACGACGTCGACTCGGTGCCGATGACGTTCAACGGTTTGATCGTCCGCATCCCCGACGATCGCAACGATCGGCGTGTCGTGTTCGAGTGCCAGTTCCGTCATGCCGCCGACCACTTTGCCGTCGAAGCTGGTCTCGTCAAGCCGACCTTCGCCAGTGATGATGAGATCGACGTCGAGGTGGTCATACACGTCGAGCTCATCCGCGACGAGTTCGAACCCAGCGACGAGGCGCCCACCCAGTGCGGCCAGCGCTCCGCCGAGGCCGCCTGCGGCTCCCCCTCCCTCGATAGTGGTCACGTCGACCGAGAAGTCGCTTGCGAACATCTGCGCTAACCGCTCGAGGCGGCCAGTAAGCATCTTTACCTGGACCCGCGACGCACCCTTCTGTGGGCCGAAGACAGCCGCTGCATCGGTGAACATGGTGTTGACGTCGCAGGCCACGAGTAACTCAACCTGCTTGAGGCGCGACACGGCCTTGATGGCGCGAATTGCTCCGAATCCGCCATCGGTTGAGGCCGAGCCTCCGAGCCCAACGATGATGCGTCGAGCGCCGAGATCAAGCGCCTGGTCGATGAGCTGGCCAGTGCCCGTCGTCGTCGCATCAAGCGGATCGTTGCCGTCGCAACCGCCAGCGAGAATAAGACCGCTTGCGCGTGCCATCTCGATCACGGCGGTGTTGCGATGCAGCCGCCAGCCGGCTTCGACCGGGCCACCCAGAGGGCCCGTCACTGTCGAGGTGCGATTCGGTCCGCCGAGAACCTCCAGGAGTCCGTCGCCGCCATCGGCGAGGGGAATCTTCGTGCAGTCGACACTGCGTTCTGCGCACGCAAGCGCAATGGTGCGAGCAACCTCATGTGCGGTGGCCGTTCCCTTGAACTTGTCGGGCGCTGCCAAAACTCGCATACAGGGCACCTTAAATCACAAGACGGCGACGATCCTCGTGTTCGACCATGATGCTTGAAGGTCGAGAGTCCGGTTCCGTCTTTAGGAACCGTCTCGAATATTGGTCGGTGCGCCTGGCCTGTAGTCGATGTTGCTGAACGTCGCCGAACACCCCAGACCGTTCGGTGATTGCGTTGAGAACCCGATGGAGGTGGTGTCGCCTGGTGCGCGGAGTGCGAAGAGCCTGAGCATGTGCCAGTGATGTCCTGTGCTCGACCAGTGAAAGGCGACGACATTTCGGTACGCCGACACTCGCGCCCAAACGACATTGCCCTTGATGACTGGTCCGTTGGCATCGTCGGACACTCCACGCGTTACGACTGACACCATTGTGTTGTCGCCGAGCGGCGAACGTTCAAAGCAAAGTTTTGCGTAATCTTCGTCGCCCTGGTGAACAAACAGTACGCCAGCGTCGAATGTTGTCCGGAAGTCGACGGTGACCTTTGCCGAGACCTGGCAGTCCTCGGAAACGATAAATCGAAGGACGGGCGCTGTTGTCAGACACGTCCCTGCGTCAGGGTCGTTGAACCAGTCGCTCTCCGGTCCTGCATGCACGGTGACATGGTCGTCAGCGACAGACGCATTGCCGGGCGGGCCGAGCCAGGTCAGCTCAGAAAGTGCCAAGCGATGCTGCGACATACGCTGAACGTAGTACGGCAGCTCCAGAGGATCGTCGCTTTAAAGACTCAACCGCCAGCGACGGCGGGAATAATAGAAACAGTCCATCCATCGTCGACATTGGTGTCGAGGCCGTCGAGATAACGAACGTCGTCGTCGTCGACGAAGATGTTGACGAACTTGCGCAGAGCTCCGTCAGAGTCGAGGAGTCGTTCGCCCATTCCCGGGTGCTTGGCTTCGAGCGCAGCGATCACCTGCAACAAAGAGCCAGCGTCGAGCTCGACCAGCTTTTCGCCCCCGGTAAGTGGACGCATTGTGGTGGGGATGCGGACGTTCACTGCCATGAATCGACGATATCGGAAACCCCTAGTGATCTGGTCGGGATTTTGGTTTGTTGCTGCCTGATTCGACCACTGCAAAGAACGTGGCGATCGTGATGGTTCCGAGCGATGCAGCGCCGAGAAACGCCAGGGGCACGTTTTGTTCTAGAACAGGGATCCAGATCACTGGCCCTAGGCCGTGTCCTAAGAATCTGAATGCCAGGATGAACGACAGCGCTCCACCGCGATTATCAGGCACGATGGTGGACGCAAGTGCCTGAAACACGACGGCGACGAACCCAATTAAAGCCCCAGAGGCTGCAGACAAGATCGCGAGGGTCGTTGGGCTATCGGCGAAGGCAAGCAGCCCTGCGATCACTGTAACCCCAGCGGCGGCCGTCAGTCCGGCGGTGCGAGCGCCAACCCGGTCAAGCAGACGGCCCCACAGTGGTCCGGTCAGCATGGCCATTACGGAGCCGGCGAGCAGGAGGAGTCCGGCTTCCCTGCCGGTGAGGCCGAGGTTGTCTCGTGCGGTCACGCCAACAAGCACATTGATGCTGATCGGACCGGCGGCAGCACTCAATACGCCCACGCCGAGGATGATCATTTGCTTGGTGAGTAGCGCTTGGAATGAGGGGTGTGCCCTCCCATCTACAGGGTCGGCGGCCCCACCCTGAGGCGGTACGAGGGCGAGTACCGCAGCCATCGTGGCCGTGCCAACGAAGGCCCAGCGCCAGTTAGTGTCAGCAGCGAGCCCACCGATGATTGGGGCCAGCGCTCCGCCTGCTGCCTGGAAGCTTGAGTAGATGCCGACTGCTCGACCGAAGAGCGCTGGCGCGACCACCTCAGCCAGGCCGGCAACCAGCAGTGGAGTGATGAATGCATTGGCAACGCCCATCACTGCCCGAGCGGCGAGGAAGACCCACAGGTTCGGAGCGAGTGCGCAAACGACCGACGCCGCAGCGAACAACACGTAGGTACCCCGCACGGTGCGGCGGCGGCCCCACCGTTCGCCGAGCGTGCCGGACACGAGCAAGACCGCAGCGAATGGGAGGAGATAGATAGTGAATCCCCAACTGACTGTGGCCGAAGAGGCATTAAAGGACTCGCGCAGTTCGGGAAACATCGGCAGAATGACGATCGTTCCGAATGGCCCCATCATGCCGCCGATATAGAGCGGCAACCGCTGCGCGCGTTGGGCAGTCAGCGTGTTGTCCACTCACGCACGGTACGCCCGTAGGGGCTTTGCGCCCGGCTCGGAAGTTGTCGTCCGCGCGTCTTCAAATTGCCTGCGTTAAGCGTCGCTAAGGTCACTTGTGGCTACATCGGAGGCGTGTTGTCCATTGTTCTTCTGCATACCCTCCTTCCGGTGATTGGTTTGGTGACGGCAACCGGTGCCGCTGGGCTGGACCCTGATCTTGAGCCGCTGCGCATCGCTCTACTGGAAAACGGGGCTGATGTCGAGGTTGTTAGCTGGGATGACGACGAGGTTGAGTGGGCGCATTTCGAGGCGATCATCTTGCGCTCAACGTGGGACTATGCCGATCGGATTGTCGAGTTTCGGGCCTGGCTTGATGTGGTGGACCAGCAGACTCGTATTGTCAACCCATTCTCCGCGGTGGCGTGGAGTATCGACAAGCACTACCTCAACGACCTAGCCCGAGAAGGAGTTGCTGTCGCTCCGATGACTTTCGTGGAAGTCGGTGACGTCGTGCCTAGCTTCGATCCATCTGTCGAGGTATTTGTCGTGAAGCCGGCGGTGGGGGCGGGCTCAAATGGAGGCCGCCGCTGTACGCCGAACGAAGTCGCCGATCATGTCCTCATGTTGCATGGTATGGGTTACGCAGCGATCGTGCAGCCGTATCTAGAGATGATCGACACGCATGGGGAAACGGCGCTCGTATACCTGGGCAATGGTGGCGATTTGGTCTACGACCATGCGTTTCGTAAGAGTGCGATTCTTGTTTCGACCGATGTCGAACTGGAGGGCGGCGTTTTCGCAAAGGAAGAGATCAGCGACCGCACAGCGAGTGATGTAGAGCGGTCACTGGCAGAGACAGTATTGAGCTGTCAATCAGTCCGGGCGCTCGGTCCGCTGGCATACGCCCGAGTGGACGTCGTTCCGACTCGGAACGGTCCGGTGCTACTGGAGCTTGAACTTGTTGAGCCCTCCCTTTACTTTCAGAGCTCTGCCGGGAGTGAAGTGCGCGCTGCTCAAGCCTGGCTGCGGTACATCGCCACCACTGCCTGACCGTACTAGGGAACCTGCCGGTGTGCCGTAGCCTGCCACGATGGCACGGCGTCGCTCTGAGCGGATGATCATTACCAAGGTGTCAGGCCTCGGTGGCGAGCGCGCCGAGCGCCGCGCGCCAGATGAGCTGATCGTCGAAGAGCCGATGTCAATTCAACTAGACGGCGCCTTGGTCGCCACGACCATGCGGACCCCAGGTCATGACTATGAGTTGGCGACCGGATTCTGCTTCACGGAAGGACTGCTCGCCGGCGCGCCAATTGTCGGCGTCCGATACTGCGCTGACGGGACTTCGGTTGGCAGTGAGTTCAATATTGTCAACGTCGAGACTGGTGGTCGAGCACCTGAGCCGGTACCTCGGCTGGGCAATGTGTCATCGAGTTGTGGGTGGTGTGGAAGCGAGCAATTAGACGATTTGTGGGCACGCCTTGCCTCGCTTCCGGTGACACCACCCATCGATTTCGACGTCGTAGCTAGTATCCCTGATCGCGTGCTTGGCATGCAGGGCCTGTTCGAGCGGACAGGGTCGGTGC
>Ga0213861_10001888_pt1 | contig 18378 bp, 22 predicted proteins | sample PICome_4_FD_160110 | JGI IMG/M metagenome (GOLD analysis project Ga0213861, IMG submission 160110) | Coastal seawater microbial communities near Pivers Island, North Carolina, United States - PICO131 | ecosystem: Environmental > Aquatic > Marine > Coastal | place: USA: North Carolina... | reverse complement strand
GAACCTGAACCTGAACCCGAACACTCCAAATGAATATGTAGATATAATATATGCATCAGAAAGTTCATTTGATAACGTATTCCGATGAATTATATGAGAACTCAAAGAAACGTCTTCTTAATGAAGCTAAAGACACGAATTGGTTTGATGAGATATGTGGTTATTCTCCTAAAAATCTAACCGACGGTTTCAAGATTACTTTTGGAAATATCTTAAACTATCGTCAGGGTTGTGGCTTCTGGATATGGAAATTTGATATCGTACTTCAAGAATTGAGAAAAATGAGACCGAATGACGTATTGATTTATATGGATGCTGGCTGTTCTATAAATCCTCACGCTGAGAAAAGGTTCAAAGAATATATCAATCTTCTCAACGATTCATCAGAAAGTATGATTTCATTCCAAATGAATCATAGTGAAATCGCATATACTACGCAAGAGTTAGCAGATGAACTGGAATATCCATTAAACTATACTGGTCAGTATATGGCTACAGTTTTGATCATGAAAAATGTAGAGAAAACTTACACGATATTCAACAAATGTATTGAATTATTACGAAAAGATTCAGTTTTAGTAACAAATGAATACAATCGGAATCAAGCGGCTTGCTTCGTAGCGAACCGCCATGACCAATCAATTTTAAGTCTTATAAGGAAAAAACTAGGATCCTTGGTTTTACCAGACGAAACCTGGTTCAAATCTTTCGAACATGAGGGATTGAACTATCCATTTTGGGCGACGCGAAGAATAGATTAGGGGAATAGCTTGTTTTTAATTGACGTTATTAAGATGTCGTAAAACGACTTGACGTGTTTTCCGGCATCTTTCGTGAAAACCGGTCCACTCAGATATTGATTTGGATTTTTGCAAGCATGATTTATAGAGGACTCTAATGACTCTGCATTATTGACATCACAGAATACGTATTTGTGTCTATCTATAATATTTGGTTCTGGTAGATCGTTTGCCCAATACAAAGGAATCGTTCCTGCTTCGAGAGCCTGAAATATCTTTTCCGTGCAATATCCTTCAAACGCAGAATTCTCACAACATATATTGTATAAGCTGTTGGAAATATATTCGATCTTATCTTTCGAGGTTGGTCCGATTTCCAATGTGTTGTTTTTGAATCTTCCTGGAGATCTTATCGTTCCATGTTTATCCAATTCATTGTAGATTTTGGTTCTTTGACCGAATCTGTCATGACTAGAAACAATTGTACCAAATATGTTCTGTCTTCCCTTGAGTGATTCATACTGGGTTTCTATATGAGTCACAATATTTTCCTTATCATTCCAACAATAATAAGGATAATATAGAAGCCATAGTGGAAATCGTATTTGCTTTCTAGATGGATCTGTTTGTTTGAACCCTACAATCAAATCAAATGTGCTTCGAAGTAAAGAATAATCATTGTATGGTTGATATCTATCCAGATTTTCACCATAGAAAAAGAGTTTGCATTTGGATTTAGTGCGCTTGATCAATGCTAAACTTTGGTTTGCCGAAGTATTGTATAAACAAGAGCAAAGTAAGATGTCTGGATTTGAATTATAAGGAACGATTTTAACAGACCCAAAGTGATACTCAAGAAATTTAGTGAACCATATTTGATGAGGTGGTTCATCCCAAAAGTCAATGTATGAAATAGAAATCATTATCATTACCATAAGAAAGATAAGAAAGATAACTAATATAACTTTATTTAAACGAATGGGATGTATTTAAGCTTATCACTATCTAGATTGTCATGAATATTGACCTTGAATTGCAAATTCTCACTAATATCCGGGACGATGACTAAATCACCATCATAGAGCTCATTGCATCCAAGTGTGTCATCGCATTCACGACCATTTTTTACAACAGTGAGTCTAGCACTATTAAATTGGTCGGAAAGAGCGTAATACTGCCACTTGTCTGAACCAGAATAAGTTTCGCGTCCCATTAGCTTCAACAAACGTTCTCCTTGAGAAATGACTCCCACAGATCTGTAGTCAGTTTTCTCGCCGCGCGTTGGAATATTTACTCGTAGAACGCGAACGGTCTTATCACTATCTGTTTTATTATTACCATTCTTATCGTCACTCTCATTTGTATCATCATCTGTCTTGTCGCTTTCACTCACGTTTTCAAGTTTCATATACAACACTATTACTAATGTAAGCAGAATCGCAGTAACAACTAAGTTGACAATACCAATCAAATCCATTTATATTATGAATAGAAAAAAATGCGTTTAAAAGTGCAATAAAATTTCAATAATCATATAATCATATGATAATCGATGTTTGAAATACACAGGAAAAGAAATATAAATACTGAAAACTTTTTAAAACAGTCAGCAATCGAACTTGAAGACATTCAATCATATTTTCCGATTTTAAGGGAACTAGATTCGAAGAAAACTAAATCGTCCTATAAACATTCAAAGATAGAAATTCCGAATAAAATCAACGGTGTGCTAGATTACAATCCTAGAAAAACGACAGCTTTGATCAACGGTAAACCATCCTTAATACACATCAAACAAACACCATTGATTGATACATTGGACATATTCTATCAACGGTTGCCCACCATAAAGGACAATCTTTTCCTACCTAATAAACTATCAAAACATCTTCATAAGAAGGTAAATAATCCTTACAATCGTGCTTATACTGAATTGATTTGCATGATTATTTTGAGCCAATTGAATCCAAATCAATTTCCTGTAATATATGATTATTACTTGGGTAAAGTAAGAGAATATAAAGAAATCATAGATGATGATGACATAAGTGATGATGAAGAAATGGACGAGCTTGTGGAAAGTGGATACATGATAGAACGTCAATGTGACGACGTGGATGAATACACGTTAATACATCCAACGATGCCAGTATTAGTTACTATTCAGGAAAGGCTCGACGATAATCTCGATGATATTTATGAAGATATTCTTGAACAGTTATTCATTGAGACAAAATTCGAAAAGTTACGTGAAATACGCAGAAATATTTTCGATAAAAAAATGAAAGCGTGGATCTTACAAATGTTGTTTGCCTTAAAATCTGCGAATGAAACCATTGATTTTGTGCACAATGATCTACATATACATAATGTTATGGGATTAAAAACCAATAGAAAATACATAAAGTTTCAAGTTGATGAGCAAATTTACAAGGTTCCCACATATGGATATGTAGTAAAGATTATAGATTTTGGCCGCTCTACCTTTCGTTTAGATGGAAAATTGATAATGAGTGATGTTTTCGATAAAGACTCTGAAGCAGGGGGACAGTATAGTAGTGATTTAAATCCTAGCGCCGCCTTTGATCTGTCTAGATTTGCTTGTTCATTTTTTGAAGATCTTGAGGACGACGAGATTGAAACAGTTTTGAAAACCAATATCGGAAAGATCCTGATGAGTTGGACTGTATCCGATTGTGAGAAGATAAATTTCCTTGATATTGAGGGATTTGACTTGTACTTGGAAATTTCAAAAAACTTTCGCAAAAAGACACCTATTCATGAAATCGACAATCAAATATTTGAATCCTTCAAAGTCTGAGTGGACTTTTCATAGCGAAGTCTTTGTGTGAAGAGCCATCGTCAAATATTATCCATGGGAAAAACACCAGTCGAATAGCATGTGCTTTCTCGGGTAATCCAGTAAAATATTTCAATTCGGAGAAATATAGAAATGAATCGTTTTTACTCATTCCGCAATTTTTGATATTATCATATACTTCATGAAGTATTTCCATAGTTTCACCATGGACATTTCTCACCGTAACTTCACAAACTTCTTCAAAAGGAAACGCATATTCGTTTTCAAAATTGGTTGAGTACCTTCTATCGACTAAATCAATATCATAGATGAGAGTTTTTCGATTTTCGAATTTGATTTTTCCGACACAGTAAAAGTATGTACGAGATAACATTCCGTATACGTTCAAAATACTGACTGCAGTTTTGACAGCATATTTGACTGCAAATCTTTTTATCACTTGAAACATAGGCACATTATATTGTCTCAAATATTTTATTTTTATATATTTGAACATATGCATTTTTTTTCTTATCTTATTGTAATATGACGAATAATTTGAACTGTCTTCAAACTGAAAGTAAACTTTCGAATGCATTTTTCTCGGACAGTAACAAGAAATTACTGCAAAACAATATAAGATACCTTGTATTCAAGAAATCGGGAAACAAAATAAAGGTTTCGAATCAAAACCCTGATGAGTTGATGACTGTGATGAGATCTATATATTTTTCAGAGGCTAAAAATCTACCAAATCGTATCGTAGAGCAAGTTGTTTGTCTGAACAAATCCGTTTTGAAATATTGTGTAAACAACGTGTTGTCTAGCGCAATGCAACATCAAAAATATATGGAAGATATAAAGCAAGAAAAATACGTTCAATCGTTGCCAGATCGCGCTATCTCTGTTTCAAATCGCAAACAGCTAGAATATGGGAATCCATGGTGAATCGAATACATGTAAAGTTTCTTTTAAAGTTCAAAGATTTTTACATACATAAATCAGGAATTCACAGTGACGGGTTGTTCATATAGATTTGACGTGTGATTCATATGGGGTGGTGGAAAATAAGGATATGGAGAGGGTTGATATGGGTAAGGATAAGGATATGGGTAGGGCATGTGACCTCCTCCAATCATACCTTTATTGTCAGCAAAAAAAGTCGAATACAGGAAGTAAAGAACGATAGCAATAATAAGAGCAACCAAAAGGAAAATTTGAACATCTAGCATAGTAAAATGATCGTTTGAGAATGATTCGTTGGAATGGGATCTAATCGAATTTACCGAATTTACGAGTTTCTCTAGTTTCTTATTGATTTGTTCCAATTCATCGAATATAAGTTCAGCATCATTTTTTTCCAAGCCTTCAAAATTTTCGAAAGATTCAGATTTATTCACAACAGGTTCTTTTTTTTCGTATGAAACATATGGTTCATATGGTGCTCCCAATGATGAAGACCCGAGATTTGAATAAGTCATATTAGATTTATGAAAGAAAAAAAATATAAGGTAGTTTAATGTATTGCAAAGTAAAGAAATCAGAATTACGGCGTTCGTGCGCGGTAACAACGAATCCAAATGAAGATCCGGAAAATGATTGCGAGATACGTAAAGATGCGTTCGGCAAATCCAAATGTTATACTAGAAAAAAAAGCGTTACACCTAAAACAAAACTCACAAAACTCACAAAACTCACAAGAAAGAAAACTATCGAGAAACCGGAGAAACCGGTTGAAAAACTCGTCACAGGAACCGTCGAAAAGACCGTCGAAAAGACCGTCGAAAAGAACGTCGAAGAGACCGTCGAAGAGACCGTCGAAAAGACCGTCGAAGAGACCGTCGAAAAGACCGTCGAAGAAGTCAATGAGATTATTAAAAATCCAATAAAAACTTCATCGATTGATGATGCATTTTTAAATTACGAAGACGAAATATTTCCAACAAGTTCAATCGAGTTGAATCGATATTTCAAAAATAGCGAGCATAAAAGTGTTTTTGATTTAGAACTCTAGCATTCAGACTGGGGAAGAGGAATGTTGTTCACAGTAATTTTCTTTACAGATCGACTCGGGAAACCTCCACGCGTCCATCGTTCATACTGGACTTCTTGAACTAAATTTTTAGGATTTTGAATATTCGATTGCATCTTAGGGATCAATGGGTGTATGTTGTTGTGTGTTTCATCTTGTACAGTTCTTTTTCTAGATTTGGTAATTTCACCGTATTTGACAAAAGAGTCAGAATCAATCTGTGTTTGAGATGGACCGTAGCCACCTCGGAAAGCAGACTTGACGTGCGTCGCTGAAGCAGCCGATGTTTGAGCATGACGTTCAATCTCAATTATCTTTGCAGGATTGATCATATTCTATATTCTATATTATATATTACATATATAAAAAATCAAACACATCAATGTGTTCCAATTGTGATAATAAAACTGATTTTGAAAATATTGACGACACATTAGAAATTTTATGTCTAAAATGTGGTTTTGTTCAAATACAAAGAAATATAAAGCAGACGTCTATAAATTATGAAAATAAATCACACATTAGATGTCAACGGCACGAGACGAAATTGGACGAAACAATTGTAAATTACATTGATTTTTTACAATTCGATGAAAGATATAAAGGCGAATTGAAATTGCTTCTCAATTTTGAAACGTTAGCAAAAGATGAAACTAAAATTGAGGTATTGAAGAAAATCCTAATTTTTGCAAAGAAACACAAAATTACACTCAAGCCATTGAGGCAACATGCCGAAATTTTAAGGGTATCTCCAAAAAGATTCGGTGATTTTCTCAAAGAAACAGATATTGGATTCATAAACGAGACCATGAAAAGTGAAACTTTTAGATGCATATCGTCTCTGAGACAGTTGTGTGATTTGTATAGAGTAGACTATGCTATTTCATTGAAAATATACAAAAAGCTGAATGGAATCGAAAAAAATGAGGGTGAAATGATGACATCCCTTATATCCGTGTACATTCAATTGAAACTGAAAAAAGATAGATTAGTGAGATCGAATAAGAGGTTCATCGAACAATCGAAGGTCACAAGTGTTCCAACATTTTGTAAGGTTTTGAAACGATATGATCAAGAATTTCGAAAGATGAAATTTGTGTGATGAAGCTCCTTCTTGACTATATTGATTTCTAGTTCTATACAAGCATTCAACGACGTGTCTGTGAAAACAACTGGTTCCCCATTGGGCTTGGTAAGAAAAAATGAAAGTTTTGATATTTCGATTCGAGGGTTCAAGATCTTCATTCCTTGATTATCTGATTCCTCCGTCAAATTTTCGAAGTCAAAAATCAAGAAGTTTCCTTTTGTAGTGCCATTCGAAAGGTAACAGAAACTCGCCGATATGTTATCATTCGAACCGTATAAAGAACCCCCTAATTCTGGAATTCTTAGTAACATGTAGGGTAGTTCGTCGTTGGTAGCTGGAAGTATGACTCTCTTCACAGCAACGTATTCAACTTCCACGAACTTTCGTGGGATAAATGGTTTATCGCTATTTCCTGTCACATTCGTATCTCCAAATTTAAATGAAAATGACGAATGAGTGGGAAACTCATTCACGTCTCTATCATTAGAATCAATAAGGACAAAATTAGATTTATAAACGTCTTCCATCTTTCTTAAATATTACATATATAAATACATTGTAATTTTTTATATTACATTATCTAATATGGATGCTATTGACTGGCCTCTTATACATTCCAGTGATTTCAATAAGAAGTTAAAATCGCGTATCGATAGTATTCCGAATGAAGCGATTCAGTTTCTAAGAAAGATCAATCCTGACGGGACGTCATTTGAACTAAACGATCATCAAAAATTCGTTCAGAAGTTCTTCAATCATTTCACGCCTTATCGAGGTTTACTCTTACAACACGGTGTTGGTACGGGTAAGACTTGTTCTGCCATTGCTATAGCAGACATGTTTACAAATTTAGTCGATGTTGTTGTCATTGTTCCCGGACCTCCCCTAGAAAAGAATTTCGTGGTCGAAATCGAAAAATGTGGTAATATCGAAAACAAAGCCGATCCAAAGTTCTATCGTTACAGGGGTTTTACAACAGATCTTTTACGAAAAGAAATAGAAAACCGTTCTCTCGATAACAAAATCGTTATCATTGATGAAGCACATGGACTTGTATCTCGCATGATGAATATGAGCGGAAAATCTAACGTAGCTCCTCTATTAAAAGAATGGATATTCGGTGCTAAGAATGCTCGATTTATCATGCTTACGGGTACTCCAGTTGTCAACTCTCCACGAGAACTTGGTATGTTATTCAATATTTTGTACGGTCCAATTGAAGGTATTCGATTGAAACTAAACAAGTATGATGATGATATTGAAAGTGCACTCCAAAGTAACCCTTATGTCGATTACTATAATAAATCAGACGATAAAACGATAACCCTCACTCCGGTTCCATACGGTTTCAAAAAAACTACGTCCGATTTCGTTAGGAAAGATGTTGATTTTTCACCTAGTAATCTTGACGCATTTGAGAATAAGATAAAAGAGTTTTTGAAACGAAATAAAAATGAGGCACAAAGCATCAGTTCTTTCAAAAACAAAACATTGTTTTCATCAGACCCAGATACATATGCGTTAGATACAGACGAGTTCGATAATATGTTTATCAAGGTTGAAAATGATGTTACTAATGGTGATATCAAAATAAATACGGAGATGTCAATGAAAAATGAACCTATTTTTCAATCGAGAATACGAGGACTTGTATCAAGTGTTTATTTCAATACTTCAGAACCAACAACTGATGAGAAAGGAGTGTTGATAACCAAGAAAACCAATTTCCCGGATATACGTGAGCACCCTGTAAAGGTTCTTGCAATGAGCCCGGAGCAAAAGAATGCTTATCAGGAAGAACGAATCAAGGAAATAAATAGTAATCTGAAAAATAAGGAAAGGCAGAGTAAAATGGAAAACGTAGAAGATATCAATACTTTTCGTGCGAAGTCATTAGGTAAATGTACTGTGTCTTTTCCTAGAGATCTTCTTTTGAAAATAGAAGGTGAAATCGGAAAAGATACTGAAGGTAAGTTGAACACGGGGCAAGATTACTTGTATCAAAAACGACTCGGAGAATATCTTCTTAAGAAAAAAAATGATGAAGGTAAAGATGCAATGTATGATGCTATGAAAAAAATATCGCCCAAGTTTTACGAAATCATAAACGGTGAAAATGGTTTGATGAAATCTGATGGTCAAACAAACGTTGTTTATTCTAAACGGATCGACAAAGAAGCTGGTCTCAATACAATGATGGAAATGATGAAAGTGATGATTCAAGAGACTGAAAATAAAGACACTGAAAATGAAAACGCTTTCGAAGAATATAATCCAAAAAAAGCTAAAGAAAAAGGAGTCAAATACTTTGCATACCTGGATTCTAGTAAGAAATCTTATGAAGAGATCAAAAACATCTTCAACAATGTTCGATTCGATGCGAGCGGAGCGGAGGTACCGATGGAGGAGGGAGATAAGGATTATAATAAAATGGGTCACCGAATTCATACTCTTTTCATAACTGGTAAAACATCAGAAGGTATAACACTGAAGAATGTTCGAAATTTACACATAGTTGAACATCACTGGAATGAGAATCGTATGGAACAAGTTATCGGCCGCGTTGCTAGATATCAATCTCATTCAGACTTAGGTTATGACGACAGAAATGTGAATATATACAAATATAAGGTTCAGTTTCCAGAGAATGGAACAGATGCAAAAGGTAAAGTATATTCTAATGATGGCGGAGCTACAAGTGACGAGACTGTGATAGCTGTTTCGAGTAGAAAGGAGCAATTAATAAGTAAGTTTTTGAAATCAATGAAAGAAGTTTCCATTGATTGTTCAGATCAGTACAAGAAGAGATGTGTCGAAACCAAAGATTTACCAGTATTCCATCCTTTTTTCACAAACAAAGATAACACTAAAAATGAAAAATTGAGAAAATTGATAACTCTTAAGAAGAAATCCTGGATTCCCAAAAGGTTTCACGGACAGAGATTTCATTACGATATCAATACAAAACACATATATATAGATAATACAAAGGATGTAATTTTCGGGACGTTCGATGAAGTGGAAAAAATGTTTTTGTTGGAATTTTAAAAAAAAAATATAAGCATTAATTATTGACTTATTGAAAATGTCTCAAAGCAGATGTGAGATTCACGCGTATACACGCATCTTGCAGAACTTGATATGGAGGAACATGACAAGATCCGACAGAATTGTGGTATTTATTTTGAATCTGGCTTTTTGCTTTCCAGGTTTGATGTATTACATATCATCAGTTTACGACGATGAAAGTAGAACAACCGTAAAGTTTGAAGGAGATCAAACTTCGTTCACATTTTTATTTTTTATAACCACTCTTGTGATTATTCCATTAATCAATTTCATCAATCAGTCTTTCATTCAGAAATTCAGATTCGCATTGAGACTTTCACAAACTGCCTTGTTTTGTGCCATAATAAATTCACTGTTCTACATTGCGTCGTTGTTTGATCGCACTAAAGAACTTACTAGAAAATATTTACCAACACGCACGAAAGGTCTTCGCTTTTTCATTATATGTGTTGTCTTTATTCTTATTTTATATACTATTGTAAATCCGGAATTCGATACTGTTCTCGATTTGTCTGACGATGTGAAAAAATGTAAAAAAGACCACCCGGATATCAAGTCTCTCCGTCGTAAAGCTCAGAGTGATGATATTTTGAATAAAGATGATGACGCGGAAACAAAAGACCAGTAAGATATGTTGAATTCAACTTGAAGTTTTTCAACATATAAAAATATCTTTTCAAATTGAGTATAATCGCTGATCGTAGAAAATACAATGTCAATGTCTTTATCATTATCAAAAGAAGACTTCCTATTCAATTCTCTGATGAAATATTACAACAAAGTTGAAAATATGCAGCTCGTATCCGAGATTCTCAAGAATAATACAATGATATCGCTTCGTTTGATTGACTGGTTCGTGACGAAACATAGTAAGTCAAATGGAATACAATATGAAACCGAAGGAAAGATCTTTTCAGTTTATTCAAATTATAAAACTCAACTTAAAGCCTTCTCGAAGAAGGTATTTGATCCTTTTTGTAGATCTACTCGATTTACATTGAAAAAACATGGAATTGTTGTTGTTACTACCGTAGGACAACTCAATTTCTTCAGATGGGCTATAGAAAATAAGGTATTGAAATACATATTTGAAAATGTCCAGACTCTTGAGATCAATATGAAAGCTTATAATAAAGCAGAGCAAACACTCAAGGAAGAACGTGCAAGCCACAAGAGGGCAGTCGAATCGCAAATCACTCCAATCAGTTCAGAGAGTTTGATCGATAAATCTTTCATTCGAAAATTACAGATATCATCAATTGTGTCTTTCGATTGATTCGCGTAAAAAAACAAAAATATAAAAGTTCATATATATAGTAATAGTAAGAACCTCACGATGTCAAAGAATGAACACATTATCACTGATTATGTTCACAAATTGATAAAGACATTGGAGGGTAGCAATTCTACTATTGGTTTACCAATACCAATAGATTCGATAGATTGGATATTAAGACAAGTGAGAACTCTGTTTTTGAAGGAGCCAATGATGATTGCAGCAGAAGCGCCAATGAAAATAGTAGGAGATATACACGGTCAATATAAAGATCTTTTGAACATTTTTAAAAGATTGGGTAAACCCTCAGTTTCAAATAGGTATATGTTTCTCGGAGATTATGTTGATCGTGGAAGTCAGTCCCTCGAGACAATATTATTGTTATTTTGCTATAAGATAATCTATAGGGGAAACATTATATTATTGCGTGGAAATCACGAGTGTTCAGATGTGTGTAGGGATTATGGATTTTTCGATGAATGCAAAAGAAGAGATTCGACCAAGCTTTGGAGACGGTTTATAGATGTCTTTGATACCATGTCTATAGCTGCGACTATTGGTGTAACAAAAAATGATCCGTTAGCTTTTTGCGTGCATGGAGGAATTTCGGGAGATTTGAAAAATTTGAATCAAATCAATCAAATAACAAAGCCGACCGACATACCAGATAATGGAATACTTTGTGATTTGCTTTGGTCAGACCCATCTCAAGAAATCGATTATTTCCTGGATTCAGAAAGGGGCGTGAGTTATGAATTTGGTCAACAGGCTCTGAATCAGTTTTTGAAGAGAATCGGTGTGGATATAGTCATACGAGCTCACCAAGTTGTGGAAGACGGTTATGAGTTCTTTGGTAATAGGAAACTGGTTACTGTGTTCAGCGCACCTCGTTATGGTGGCGAATTCGATAACGCTGCTGCTGTGATGATAATAAACGAAAGCTTTCGTTGTTCCTTTGAAATCTTCACTTAAAAAAAAGATTCCATCTTAGCTAGGTATCTTGCTGAACTCGAACTACTTTCGAACTATTTTGTTTGTTTCTTTGTCAAATTTCTTGTCGAGTTCAATATAATATTTTTTGTTGTTTTTGTCTAGTTGTTTTTTAAGTAGAATATCATTATCATTCAAATAGAATTTACAGACATTATTATCCTGAATAACTCTTAGTCTTCTAACGGCAATGTTGTTATCTGTGACAAATCTCTTTGTAACAGATACGCTAATTGTATCGAAAACTTTGTAGAAATCCGGGGATTCTTCTGTCATGTTATTACTGTCATATTCGAAAGATTGAGATTCATTTTTGTTTTTTTTTGAAGGGAAGTTTCCATCCTTCATTATTTGATTATCTTTAGACAAAAATAAAAATTGTGGCACGCAAGCCTGATAAATCTATCCTCCGGCACACAGCCTGGATAGATCTATCTATATCCCGCAACAAACAGCTGCAATCGATATATAAAAATTAAAAACGACTCTTGAATGTCTTTTTTTTTATCCAAGTTCCTTCATCACCCATTTTATTTATTTTTTCATAATAATAGCTTTCTTACGGGTAATTTTAACTCAAACATCTTTTTTCTTCTCAAAGCTTAGAACGAATCTTTCATTCGAAAATATCGAACGAACTTTGAAAGCGTCACATAACGTTTCGTGTGCCCAAAGACGATCACATTTGATTGTGCCATCTACGTAAATATGATCACTTTTTTGTTCGGTCAACAAATTGAGAAGATCTGTTTCATTTTTATTTTGAATAAGTTTCAAAGCTTTATCCGAAAGGATTTCGTCAATGTCCGCATTGAGCATATCACGATCATCAACGTCATTTGTCATATCATTCACATCTGAATCGTATTCACTTTCGGTCTCTGCTGAAGAATCCACGAATCCTTCTCTTGTATTCTCGCTTGCAATCTCGCTTGCAATCTCGCTTGCAATCTCGCTTGCAATCTCACTTGCATTCTCGCTTGCATTCTCGCTTTCCTTCAGCATGTCGATATTTTGAATAAAGTTGTTTGTCATCTCGCTAATCTTTTCTAACAATCTAGTGTTGTCATTCACATTGACAAAAACATCAACCGAGATTGAATCTAATTTCAAGGATAGCTTCATTACTTCGATCAATTACTCAATACATAAAAATATTTGGAAAAATATTACAAAGACGTAACATATCCAAACTTAAACGCAATCGAAATCGAAATCGAAATCGAAAACGAAAACGAAAACGAAATCGAAATCGAAAAGTTTTCTTTTCATATGGAATTAATATTTTTTATACGATCCATTTGTTTCATTGCCTTAATTAATGTTCTATTCGTGTTGAGGAATTCGACCGAGTTCAAATCGAACCAACCAGTGTATATTATCTCCTTCGAATCATGTGGTGTGAACTTATTGACGGCATTCGAATCTAATGTGAGAATGTAATATAAAGTATCGCATATTTTTATGAAGCTTTTGAAATCGTCTACAGGAAAGAAAATCCCTGTTTCTTCCAAAACCTCGCGCTGGGCGCCTAATGCTGGTAAATGCTTCTCATTCAATTCGAGGTGACCTTTCGGAAGACCAAATTTATATTCGCCCTTCATGTAAGATATCCTGTTCAGGACTAATACTATTTTCGTTTTATCCTTGCTCAATATTATCGCACCTGCCCTATTTACTCGTCCATAATTTATAGACTTTGTGAAATACGAGAACATGTGATTCAATCATATCTAAACTTTTATATTTATATACTTTGAAAAAACGCAAAAATGGTTCGTAGAATTGAATAGAAAATATATATGTATATAGTGTATTAATATTCAAATTCAGATGAATTCACCTATTATTATGACAAAGTATGAATTTGCCCGTATTAAAGGGATCCGACTCCAGCAGTTAGCTGATGGTTTCGAACCGCTTGTTGAAACCAAAAGTGATGACTCGATTGAAACAATTTTCGAAAAGGAACTGAAAGAAAAAAAAGTCCCATTATCTATCATTCGCAAGACAGGCTACAATTCGACAATCGAAATACCAGTAAGTTCGATGATAGTCAACAAATTTAATTGAAGTCTTACACATTTACATTTGGAGGGGCGAGATCAAACTGGACTCGAGAATTGTTCTGTAAATTTTCCATCTCTTGAGCTTGAACCGAATCAAGCATGTTAGGAGTTGTATCAACTTCGACAGTCTTGAATTGTTGAGCAGGCGTAACAGGCATAGGAAAAGCAGAAGCAGAAGCAGGAGGAGCAACAGGCGCTGCTGCAGAAGCAGAAGCAGGAGGAGCAACAGGCTCTGCTGGAGAAGCAGAAGCAGGAGGAGGAGTCATCATAATCGGATCTTCGTCATCGACATCATCATCAAAACCACCAAATTTTCTCTTTGGGAAAAATCCTTTCTTTTTCCCTTTTTTCTTATACGCTTCTGCTTCTTCTTCGTCCGAATCCGAATCCGAATCGGAATCGCTTTCTTCTTCGTAATAATCCTTGACATTAAGCAAAACAATCTTATCAATGGGTAGCATTTCTTCTATTGTTTCAATTAGGACATGAGTTATTTTCTCTTCAACATAAACATGATTCTTTTGTTTAACACAATCGTTCGTAATATCTTTGAAAATATACGCAGACTTCCATAGAATACGCGATAGATTCAAAAGAACTTTGTAAATAAATGATTCTATACAGGGAATCTTTACTTCAGGCTTCTCACTTTTTTTACTTAAAACAGAATTCAATATTTTAGTATGTAGAATGAAAATAGACTGCAGTAATTCTTCAATGTACTCGCACTCAGTGCGTGATTTAATCTCTTTCGCAACACTTGAAATTTTTTTCTGTTCGTATTTTGAGATTTCTTCTAACTCGTCTTGAATGTAGACAAGCGTTTTTTCTTCTTCATTTGCTTCATATGCATCATTTTTAGCTTTCTCAACAATTTCATCAATGAAGTCTGAAATAGGCTCTGTTAGTTTCTTTACGAGACGACCTGTATATTGCGTTTTCGCTGATAAAAGGATGTGGTAACTATTATCCATTTCTTATTATAATTTAACATATATAAAATTTTAAATTTTAGAACATCTTTCCCGAGCAAATGTAGATCGTATTTTGCGTTTCCAAAATGACATCTCCGCCGACTTTGTACATGGAGACGAGAGGAGACGTAAATTCATCGTTTGACTTATAGAGCATTTTATCTTCTCCACTTTTAACAATTTTGCATTCTTTTCTTTGGCTAGTTTCATAGTAATCAAGAGAGATTTGTTTGTCGTTCTCAATAGCAATCAACGAAGCTTTTTGTAAGCAATTCGAGTCAATCATGTTCTTAATATATCTTAGCTACAAATAATTTTCTTGAAACTAAACGCATTTAAACATATAAACGGATTGTAATCTCCAATATAAAAATGTCGCTGATTGATCAATATATTAAAGTGCACATAGACTATGTCGCAAAGTTTGGTAAGAACACGATCGTACTCTGTCAAACAGGCAGCTTTTACGAAGTCTATGCATTTAGTCGCGACGATTGGCAAATCAATGTTGCCAACGAATTACTTGATCTCAAAATAGCCTCTAAAAAATCGAACAATACGTCCATATTTATGTGTGGTTTCCCAGATCATGCTAAGGCGAGATTTGAAAAGAAACTCCTTAAAAACAATTACACCGTAGTCTATATGGAACAGAGTATGGATTCACAAGGAAAAATTCAAAGAAACGTAACGAATGTTGTTTCAAATGGCAGTAACTTTAACGAATCAAATGAATCACTCATTTCGTCTATTTTGTTCGAGAAAGAAGATGATGACTATTACGCTCATTCTACGGTATTCGATACAAATACGGGACAAATTACAGTTATAGTTAATACTGAATCTGTGAGTGACACAACTTGCTTCATAGAATCCTTTGTAAATACGCATAGAATTTCGGAAATCATTACAAACGTTCCTTATGTAAATGACGATATACTCGTTCATCAGAGAAATTTCGAAATCAAGAGGGACAGCGAAATCACGTGTAATTTAGAAGAGTATTTCAGTAATTTCAAAAATTTATACATCGACATCAAAGATACAATCGGATTCAATCGTTTACTAGATAAGTCTATTCAAAACACAGTAAATCTTTTGGAATTTGTTCAATTTCACAATAAAAGCCTTGTAAAAAACCTGAAGATGCCTATTATTCAAAAACGAAACGAATTTGTTGAAAAATTCAATGGATTTGATTCTGTGATTGATACAGATTCCGTGTTCAAAGTTATAGACTTCACAAAAACTTATGATGGTTCAAAGAAATTGAGAGAAATCGTTCGAAATCCTCTATATGATGTAAAAAAACTCAATGACAGATACGAAAATATCGAGAAAATCTACAACAATCGCGAAATATTTAAAACAACGGATAAACTGAATAAGATTGCAAACATCAATCGAATCAATCGAAAAATTGAAATGGGAAAGATTGGGAGATTCGATATTTCGAAACTGCAAAAATCTAACAACCTTATATATGAAGTATTGCATGGGTTACTAGAGTTTCAATGTAATTGGATTCCAACAACAGATATACTCGCTGATTTCTTGGAATATATTGAAAAAATAGAAGATCATTTTGACATGGAAAACATCGAAAATGTCGAAACTCTGAATATTTTCACGAATGATAAGGAAATTTCGCAAATGTGCGATGAAATCAATACAATCAATGATAGAGTGAAAGAGCTGTCAAACACGTTCACTATAGACGTCAAAACACATTACACAGAGAAAACCGGATTTTTCTTTGAAACTTCGAAGAAAAGAGGTCAAGAATTGAAGGCGAATTTTCCAGAGTTTTCCTATCAAATTTTGACGAGTGTCGCAAAAATATCAAATAAGGAACTTAATGTGTTGAGTGAAAGATTTGAAAACCTGAATAGAAGGCTTGAAACCAGAACAAACGAAAAGATGAACGATATTTTCAACGATTTCTATTACAAGTGTTATGGTCCTATTCAAGCTGTAATAACGAGTATAACATGGACTGACGTGTTTCAATCTATGGCGTCATCAGCCATAAAATTGAATTTGAATCGCCCTATTCTGAAAGATGGTCCGGCTAGCTCGATAGAGTGCAAGGCGATGAGGCACATATTGGTCGAAAATTCATTAAAGAATACTAAAAATGCCTTTGTTCCTAATGATGTTGATTTAGTGCACGGTAACTATTTGTTGTATGGTGTGAACTCAGTAGGAAAAAGCGTGTATTTGAAGTCCATTGGAATAACAATTTTATTAGCACAATCTGGAATGTTTGTTCCTGCGAGTGATTGCGTGTTGATTCCATATAAAAAGATTTTTGTACGTTTCGGGAACAACGACAATTTGGCAAGAAATCACAGTAGTTTCATCAACGAAATTTACGAGATCGAAACGATCGTTTCGAAATGTGATCAAACATCGTTGATTCTCGCCGATGAATGTTGTAGCAGTACAGAAATCAAATCGGCGATAGAAATTGTCTCAACGACACTTCGATGGCTCACGGACAAAAAAGCGTCCTTCGTTTTTTCCTCACATTTTTTCGAATTGATCGAAAGCACTAAACACGTTGAAAACCTCTCGATAGCTTATTTGAAAGTAGTAGAAACAGAGAAGGATATCGTCTTCGAAAGAAAGTTAACATTAGGAATTCCGGAGAATATTAATTATGGCACTAAAATTGCGAAAACGGTATTTACAAATACAAAATTCAAGAAAATGCTAGAACAAAGTAAGGAATTCAAGCAAGTCAAATCACCTAAGTCGCGCTATAACTCAAACGTCGTCGTAAAATGCTGTACGATTTGCTCCTATTCTCCGACAAAATCAACTGACCTACCCTTAGACGTTCATCATATTGATATGCAAGCAGATGCGAATCAAGATGGTTTTGTCGGTGATACACATAAGAATATAGCTTCGAATTTAGTCGTCTTGTGTAAGAGTTGTCATCAGAAGACTCATCAAGGCTTCATAAGAATCAATGGTTGGAATCAAAGTTTGTCTGGAAACGCTCTGGATTTTGTCTTCACAAAAGAAAAATTTTGATATGGATGAATAATTTCTAAGGGATTACACGATTTCCCTTGAATTTTCATCACAGAACGGATGTTGTGGATGATTTCTAAGGCAAAAACAAATCCCCTTGAATTTGCATCACTGAAGATCTTTGTCGGATTTTAAAGGGTAAACACGATTCCCCCTTGAATTTGCATCACTGAAGATCTTTGTAGGATTTTAAAGGGTAAACACGATTCCCCCTTGAATTTGCATCACGGAACGATTTTTGTGTGTAGTTTCTAAGGGTATATATGATTCCCCTTAAAAAATTATCCCAAAATCGCCAT
>Ga0213861_10001880_pt1 | contig 18428 bp, 15 predicted proteins | sample PICome_4_FD_160110 | JGI IMG/M metagenome (GOLD analysis project Ga0213861, IMG submission 160110) | Coastal seawater microbial communities near Pivers Island, North Carolina, United States - PICO131 | ecosystem: Environmental > Aquatic > Marine > Coastal | place: USA: North Carolina... | reverse complement strand
GACGCGTCCTGCCGTTGAAGCAGGAGAAAACCTTGGCTTTCTTCCAGGAGATCTTAAAGAAAAACTGGATCCTTACATGCAACCACTATATGATGCACTTCGAGATATGATACCTCCCGAGAAGCTAAGCGCTCACATAGAAAATGGAATTATTCAAATTGCACCTTTGGCATTTATGCGAGGACGAACCCTAGACAATGCTTTTGTGATTTTGGATGAGGCTCAAAACACTACCCATGCTCAAATGAAAATGTTTTTAACAAGGATGGGACGTAATGCAAGATTTATTATCACCGGTGATCCTGGACAAATCGATTTGCCGAGAAGAGTTATTTCGGGACTTAAGGAAGCGCTCTTAATTTTAAAAGAAACAAAAGGTATTGGAATTGCGACCTTAGACGAAAAGGATGTAATTAGACACCCATTGGTTAAAAAGGTAATTGACGCTTACAAACACATTGAGCATACAAACTAAATTTCTACAATGAACACTATCATAAGTTCTAATTTTACATTTCCTAAACAAAAATCAAAATATACTGGAAAAGTTAGAGAGGTCTACAGTCTTGAAAATGACCTTTTAATTATGGTTGCCACAGATCGTCTTTCCGCTTTCGATGTTGTAATGCCAAAAGGGATTCCATTTAAAGGACAAATTTTGAATCAAATCGCGACGCAAATGATGGAAGCTACTGCTGACATCGTCCCTAACTGGTTAATTGCGACACCCGATCCAAATGTTGCCATTGGAAAAAAGTGTGATCCTTTTAAAGTTGAAATGGTCATTAGAGGTTATATGTCCGGACATGCTGCCAGAGAATATAAATTGGGTAAGAGAATCTTGTGTGGCGTTGATATGCCAGAGGGTATGATATTGAATGATCCTTTTCCACAGCCAATCATTACGCCTGCAACCAAAGCGGAAGAGGGACATGATGAAGACATATCTAAACAAGAAATCATAGCAAAAGGCATTGTTAATGAGAAAGACTACCTACAATTAGAAAAATATACACGTGCTCTTTTTCAAAGAGGGACAGAAATTGCTCAAAAACAGGGACTGATATTGGTTGATACCAAATATGAGTTTGGAAAAACTACTGATGGTAAGATTGTGCTTATTGATGAAATTCACACGCCTGACTCTTCGCGTTATTTTTATGCCGAGGGATATCAGGAACGACAGGACAGGGGAGAAGCACAAAAACAACTCTCCAAGGAGTTTGTACGTCAATGGCTTATTTCAAATGGCTTTCAGGGTCTTGAGGGACAGAATACTCCTCACATGAGTGACGAATACATTCAATCTGTTTCGGACCGCTATATTGAATTGTATGAAAAAATTACTGGAAAAATTTTTGTTAAAGCTCCAATCGATAATATCCAGAAACGCATCCAAAGCAATGTCCTTGAATATTTGAATTCAATTGCGTGATAAAATCTCGTTAATTTTAATTCGAACTCTTTTAAAATATTCTTTAGATCCAGTAAAATGATTTTCCCCTTCCATGGGGACATATGTTACCTCTGTACTTTTTTCTTTTAAAGCTGCGGCCGCTGAAATTGAATTTAATGGATAAACGAATTGATCTTCCGTCCCATGGTAAAAAGTGATAGGTGCAATGGGAGTCCAATCTAAAAGGTCGTTGTCAGACAATGCACTTAAAAACGCTTCATCTGTTTCTTCATTTAAGTTTTTAATAAAATCAGCCGTAAATAATTTCTGAGGATTGGTTTCAAATTCATCTAGACTAATTTGGGCGATGTCCTTTGAATTAATGTTTGTTAATACTTCAGCATATGGAGCTATAACGTAATCACTCCAAGGCCTTCTTAAGTTCTCGTAAATTCTATTATAGGTATACAATACCCAAAGATAATTAGCCATGTGCGGAAGTTCTATGTTCTGATTTAATATGTTTTTAGAAAATTCAGTTTTATTATAAGCTCCTGCACCTGGGAGCGAATGCGTGATTGAAAGATCACCTTTGTTTTCAAGATATTTTTGAAATGCCAGTGTCGCATAACCACCTTCTGAATAACCCAACAAAAAAAGTTTGTTATTGGATTTTACTTCTTTATTAGTCAAAAACTCCTTGGTTGCTTTTAGCATGTCATAACTTGTTGAACCAAGACTTTTTCCATGTTCATAAGGATGCGCAGAAGCAACCGAAGCGCCATAACCAATGTAATCAGGCATGGAGACCACAAAGCCAAAACTTGAAAATACTGCCATTATAGTATATTCATCTTTTCCTAAACTTTCGACATTTGAAGGCGCATTATCATTGTCAGAGATAGTACCATGCTGATAGGATATAACAGGCATTTCGGCATCACTTTGAGGAACAAAAACAACCCCTGAGGCCTCAATTTCACTTCCATCTACATCTGAAGTTTTGTATTTTATTTTGTAAGCCTCAATATTTTTAAGGGAAGCTGACAGATCATCTAATGAGACAAATGCACCTGCAAGAAGTCCTAAGACAGAAGCACTGTGTGACCTTAAAGGCTCTGAAGAGATTAAATATTTATTATCAACGTCAGGAGTAGCTTCATTGGTTTCATCGCTTTTTGAACAATTTATGATTAATAAAATTAATGCTAAAATTTTAAGGGTTTTCATGATGGGTATCATTTAGTAAAGTAAAATTAAACTTAAGATCTTGATCGTAAGGCTCTTTAATCTTTAACTTCTCTTCGGAGTATAACAGTTGTTATTTTACCGCTATAGTGTAACCTAAAGATTTTATTTTCAGAATCAACACCTTCGATATTAATATCTAATCGATCTTCACCCAAACTCTTAGAAATATAAGTTCCTTCAATATAATTATATGTATAATCTGCATCAGGATCAGATGATGAATACAGTGCATAAGATATAAACCTTTCTTCAAAACGCTGATTGACATAAAAGGGATCAGCTTGATCAACAGGCACAACAAACTCATCCTCACTTTTTGCTAAAATAACTAAAGCCCCTTGGCCATCTATATCTAAAATACTGCAACTACCACCATAAATGGATTCGCATGATCTAATACCATTGTGATTTAATCCTTTTCCTAAAAACATAAAACCTTCTCCCTTAGAAATATGATTATTAGTTCCTATAATATAAAGGACATCGGTTATCTCTGTTTCATAACTTCCATTTCGGAGGTAGTTCCCCTCAGTATCATCTTCTTTATCACAGGAGAAAATAAAAAACAATAGTAGTGTCAGGCATAATTGATAAGGTTTCATAAGTAGGTTTTTAGGGTTAAGGTATTGTTCTATAAATTTATTTTATTAAGTCATTATAAGACAGATGGTTGAACCATGTCATCTGTCTTTTAGCATAGCGTCGCGTATTTTTTTTAATTTCTTCTGTCACTTCTTCAAGTGAGATTTTTCTGTCAAAAAACTGAAACCATTCTTTATATCCAACTGTTTGAAGAGATTTTAAATCTTTGCTTGAATAGAGCTTCTCAGCTTCTTCACGAAGGCCCATTTTAATCATCTCATCTACCCTAGAATTTATTCGATCATATAAAACAGGTCTTGGAAGATGCAACAAAATTGTTTTTGATTTAAAAGGACGCACTTCTTTGGGTTGATTTAAAAAGCTAGAGTAGGGTTCACCTGAAGTTTCACAGATTTCTAGTGCTCTAATCAAACGTCGAGAATTATTGAGGTCTACTTTTTTGAAATATTCAGGATCTTTCTCGAAAAGCAGTTGCTGAAGACCTTCAATTCCATTTTGATTGTGAACTGTAGCAACAGTGTTTTTAGCTGTTTCGTTTACTAATGGGAATTGGTTGAGTCCTTCCATCAATGCTTTTGCATAAAGCCCAGACCCACCAACCATTATGACATTGTCTTTTGTTTTAAAAAGCTCTTGTAATAGGACAAGTGCTTCTCTTTCAAAATCTCCAGCACCATAAGATTCAAAAATACTTTTATGTTGAATAAAATGATGCGGCACTTCATTGAGTTCATCTTGAGAAGGGACAGCCGTGCCTATTTGCATTTCTTTGTAACACTGACGCGAATCACAGGAAATTATTTCAGTATTTAACTCTTTTGCAAGCTTTATGCTATAAGTAGTTTTCCCTACAGCTGTTGGTCCTGCAACATAGATTAATACTTTTTTAGACATCATTAAGAATTTCACCACAATTATGACAATATACCGCATCATCCTTATGTTCTGCTGTCATACAATTGGGACAAGCTTGGGTGTTTTTATGAACTCTCGTGTTCTGTTGGGCAAACTCCGCAGAAACAATTCCTGTAGGAACAGCGATGATGCCATAACCTAGAATCATTATGACTGAGGCAATAAACTGCCCGAAAGGACTTGTGGGAGCAATATCGCCATAACCCACTGTTGTTAAGGTAACAATGCACCAATAGATACTTCTAGGGATGCTACTAAAACCACTTTCGTCACTTTCAATCATGTACATTAATGATCCAAAAATCACACACAGAATTACAACGCCAAACATGAAAACCAAAATTTTTGTTTTACTGGCGGCCATTGCTTTTACTAAACTGTTTGATTCTCCTATGTAGCGGGTGAGTTTCAAAATCCTAAAGACCCTAAGGAGCCTTAAAGCTCTTAAAGTTATCAAAGATTGTGTCCCGAAGAAAAATAATGAAAGATATTTTGGCAGGGTAGAAACAAGATCTATAATTCCGTAAAAACTAAAAATATAGAAAGAAGGTTTTTTAATTGAAATGACACGTAGTGCGTATTCAATGGTAAAAAGAATTGTGATAAACCATTCCGCTACATTGAGTACTGAGTGATATTCTTGATCAATCCAATCAACACTTTCGAGAGCTACTAAAATAACACTTAGTAGAATGAATATTAGGAGAATAAGATCAAATGCTTTTCCTGCTGGAGTGTCGGCCTCATAGATTATTTCATGTAAACGATGTCTCCAAATTTTTTTTTTCAAAACTTTTTGTTTAAAGTGAATTTAAGATAAAAAAAACTATTTTTCAAACTCCCCTTTGTTTAAAGGTATTAATTTTCTGTATTTTTTCTTGGAGATGAACGACATCACTAGAGCTTTACAATCCGAGTTGTTTTCTATTGAAATCATCCTTTTAGTTAATTTATTTAGGGTATTAATTTGATAATTTAATTCAAAATAACCATAACCCTTAAATATTTGACTTTGAATATAAATAAAACTGTACTCGCCATCTTTTCTCCCTTTTTCGATCATTAAAAAATCATCGTGGGGATAGTCTTTATCCTTGACAAAATCAGCGATACGTTGATTGTATTCGGTAGCACTTTCAACGGCCAAACAAGCCCCATTACAATCCCCTTTTTTATAATCATTACATGACTTTTCACTCACTTTTAATGAAGAATGATTTTGACATAATTTGAAAGCTTTTATAGACGCAGCGAGTACTTTCTTGGCAAAGCCCCCATTTTTAAAAGCCATAACATATTCTCTATCATTTCTTATTTGTTCTAACTCAAGATTATGATAAACTTTATCGTAGTCTACTCTTATTCCAATAGGATAGATTCGATAGCGTCCATCTCGATTAAAGGGGGGTTGATTTTTCTTTATTTCATGTTGCTCTTTTAACAATGCAATCAGTTCACTTCCAGTAAGTTCATGGTTAACCCGATATAGGTTATTCTGAATTTTTAAAGCCTTTTTATTGCTAGCAGTAAGGTGGTTTCTCACCCGGTGTTTGATGTTTTTACTTTTCCCTATATAAATAATTTTCCCTGCTTCATTGTGCATATAATAAACTCCAGTTTCGTTGGGAAGTAATTCTAAAATATCTAAATATTTGGAGGGAACTGTTTGAACATGTAAAGCCTTAATTTGAGATTTTAAAATCTCTTTATTCTCGTCTTTGTCGAGGAGTAATTCAAATAACTTGACTGTCGCGAGTGCATCTCCTTGTGCTCTGTGTCGATCGCTGATAGGAATGCCTAACGCTCTGACCAAATTACCCAATTTATAGGATTCCATCTCAGGAATTAATTCTTGAGAAAACGCTACAGTACAAATTGAATTTCGCTCGAAAGTATAACCCAACCGCTTGAATTCTGTACTAAGAATACGGTAGTCAAAATCGGCGTTATGCGCAACGATCATGCAGTCTGATGTAATTTCAATAATTCTTTTGGCAATTTCAAAAAACCGAGGGGAATTTTTAAGCATTAAACTATTGATACCCGTTAGCCTTTCAACAAAAGGCTGTATGGCTCTTTCTGGATTAACTAGGCTGATAAATTGATCGGTTACCTTGTGTCCATCGTGACGATAGATTGCTATTTCAGTAATTCCTTCTTCATTAAACTTCCCTCCGGTCGTTTCTATATCTAAAATAGCGTACATACTTAATGGTTTCTTTCTCCAAAGATTTTACTGCCAACTCGAATCATAGTACTTCCTTCTTTTATTGCGAGTTCATAATCTCCACTCATGCCCATAGATAAAATATCAAAATCCTTATTGTCAGATTTTAGATCCTCAAAAAGTTCTTTTAAGCTTTTAAATTCTCTTTCAATTTGGGAGACATTGTCGGTATATGTTGCCATCCCCATTAATCCCTTAATTGTGATGTTTTCAAGCGCTTGTGCTTGAATAACAACGTCTTTACATTCGTCAGTAGACAAACCAAACTTGGTCGCTTCTTCTGCAATGTGAATTTGTAAAAGACAGCTGATGATTCGTTCGTTTTTGGCGGCTTGTTTGTTGACTTCTTTGAGTAGTTTAAAGCTATCCACGCCATGGATTAAGTCAACATATGGTGCCATATACTTTACTTTATTAGTTTGGACGTGTCCGATCATGTGCCATCGAATGTCTTTAGGCAAAGACTCGTTTTTGGCAGTCATGTCTTGAACTTTATTTTCACCAAAAACACGTTGACCTACGTCATAGGCCTGCATGATTTCTTCATTTGATTTGGTTTTTGAAACCGCTACCAATTCGACAGATTCTGGAATTGATGCTCTTATTTTTTTGATGCTATCCGCAATATTCATTTGACAAAGGTATTGAAAAGAAAAAACAAAATTTGAATTCTAAGACCTTCTACTGTTAACCTTTAAAATCAACAGTTGGATTTTTAGGATCTATGGTATAATTATAAAAACCTATACCAGATTTTATCCCTAGCTTTCCTTCGTCTACCCTCTTGACTAAAAGGGGAGTAGGGGCATATTTATCGTTTTCAAGCCCTGAGTGCATGATTTCTAAAATCGATTTACAAACGTCAAGCCCAATCAAGTCTGCTAATCTCAAAGGTCCCATCGGATGAGCCATACCCAATTGCATGATTGTGTCAATCTCCTTTACACCAGCAACCCCTTGTGACAATGCCTCGATGGCCTCATTGACCATTGGCATCAAGATACGGTTTGAAATAAATCCAGGAGCATCATTTACAACCACACCTGTTTTATTTAGTTTAAGGGTAAGTTCTTCAGTCTTCTTTGTTACTTCAGGAGTTGTTTTCTCTCCTTTAATAATTTCTACGAGTTGCATTACAGGGACAGGGTTGAAGAAATGCATGCCAATAAGCCGTTCAGGTTGAGAAATTTCCACCGCAAGCTTATCAATGGAGATTGAAGAAGTATTTGTTGCGAAAACACAATGTGAAGGCGCTATTGGCATGACGTCATTAAAGATTTTCTTTTTTATCTCAAAATTTTCTGTAGCCGCTTCGATAATTAAGTCAGCCTGTTTGATGGCTCGATTTGCTTGGGTTACAAATTGTAAACGACCTAGCGTTTTAAGTTTTAATTCTTCAGAAACCTTTCCTTTTAATAACTGACGATCCAAATTCTTCAGAATCGTAGCTTTCGCTTTTTGAAGCTGAATTTCATTAAGATCGTTTAGGGTTGTTTCAAAACCATTTTGAGCAAAGACATGCGCAATTCCATTCCCCATAGTGCCAGCCCCGATGACTACGATGTTCCTCATGAACTGTAGGAATCAATAATCATATTGGCTACTTCCAGTGCCATTGTGCCATTTTCTAAAGAAACGATTGGTGTGGTTTGATTTTCTATTGCATCTGCAAAAGATTCTAATTCTTCAAGAATGGCATTGGAGGTTTCAATTTTAGGGTTTTCAAAATAAATTTGCTTCTTTTTGCCCTCAGCATTTTGAAGAATCATTGCAAAATCAGTATGCTCCTTAGGAGCATCCTTCATCTTTACGATTTCAACATTCTTTTCTAAAAAGTCGACAGAGATATAGGCGTCTTTTTGAAAAAACCTTGTTTTACGCATTGTTTTTAAAGAGATTCTACTCGCTGTAAGGTTTGCAACACAGCCGTTTTCAAATTCAATTCGGGCATTGGCGATGTCCGGTGTAGCACTGATGACAGAAACTCCAGAAGCAGAAACTGATTTAATAGGGGATTTAACCAAACTTAAAACAATGTCAATGTCATGAATCATTAAGTCCAAAACAACAGGAACATCAGTTCCTCTGGGATTGAATTCAGACAGTCGGTGCGACTCAATAAACATGGGTTTAGTAATCGATGAGATGGCAGCTTTAAAAGCAGGGTTAAAGCGCTCCACATGACCTACTTGTCCTAGCAGATTATTTGCCTTAGCAAAATCCGTAATTTTATTTGCCTCTTCAACATTGTTAGCAATGGGTTTTTCAATAAAAACTTGTTTTCCATGTTTCAATGACAACATCGCCATTTCATGGTGGGAAAGGGTAGGAGTCACAATATCAACCATGTCAACAGCCTTTACCAAAGCTTCTGGTGTGTCAAAATATTTATATCCCTTTTCTTTGGATACAATTTGAGCATTTTTTTTATCCGGATCATAAAATCCAATCAATTCAAAACGATTAGATTCATTTAAAAGGCGTAAATGAATTTTACCTAAGTGTCCTGCACCTAATACTCCTGCTTTAATCATCTTTTTTTTATAAAAATACCATCTTTTTCTGATTTATTTTTGGAACTCTTTTACATTTGTGATAATGATTGACACAACAAAGCATCAAGGCCAAAGACGCCAATTGATTGGCCAGCTAAAAGTCGCAGGAATTAAGGATCAAAGTGTTCTAAACGCGATTGAGACCCTCCCGAGACATTGGTTTATGGAAACTGGGCTGGAGGCTTTTGCTTATATAGATAAGGCTTACCCCATTGCAGCTGAACAAACCATTTCACAGCCTTACACGGTTGCTTTTCAAACAGAATTATTAACATTAAATCCGGGTGATAAAGTCTTAGAAATTGGTACAGGATCGGGTTATCAAACGGCAGTTCTACTACAGTATGACATTACAGTCTATACTCTAGAGCGCCAGCATGAATTATTCAAAAAAACTTCATTATTGTTTAACAAATTAAAATTAAGGCCTAAAAAAGTGATTTTTGGAGATGGCTATAAGGGTTACCCAGCTGCTGCGCCCTACGATGGAATCATTGTAACCGCTGGTGCTCCAATAGTGCCTAAGCCACTTTTAGAACAGTTGTCCATTGGCGGTCGGCTTGTTATTCCTGTTGGAAAAAAAGAACAAATCATGACGCGGTTTATTCGAAAAAGCGAAAAAGAATTTGATAAGCAAACATTTGGGAGTTTTCGTTTTGTACCCTTGTTAGAAAATAAAAATTAAGTAGCTTTTATTGGTTAAAAGACTTTTTGATACGATCCAAATCTCTTTTGTTGTCTCGGTCTTTCATGGTTTCGCGCTTATCATATATTTTTTTTCCTTTAACCAAAGCAATTCGCATTTTAGCAAACCCATTATCGTTTAAGAAAAGTTTGAGCGGAACAATAGTGAGACCAGAGTTCTTGACTTCTTTGTGAAGTTTTGTCAATTCTCGTTTGTTTAACAAAAGCTTTCTGCTGCCTCTAGGACGGTGATTGAAGTGGGTTGCAAAACCATACTCTTCAATATACATGTTGACGATAAAAAGCTCCTTACGTTCATTAAACTCGCAAAAGCTTTCAGTAATTGAAGCTTGACTGTTACGGATCGATTTGATCTCGGTTCCAGTCAATACAATCCCTGCGGTAAACTGATCGAGAAAATCGTATTCAAACCGAGCTCGCTTATTTTGTATATTTATCTTTTTTTGCACAGTGCAAAGTTAAGAACTTATTTACTTTCGAGCTCTTGGTTTCGATATACAATCTTATTATCAAAATAATCGACAATAATTGCTTTGTCTGAGGAGATATTTCCTGCTAATAATTCTTTGCTTAACAAATTGAGTACCTGCTTTTGCATCACTCTTTTCACAGGTCGTCCACCATATTCTGGGTCAAAACCCATGACAGCAAGTGCTTCAAGAGCTTCGTCTGTTGCGGATAGAGAAATGTTTTGATTAGAGAGTCGTTTTGCAATTATTTCAAATTGTAGACCGACAATTTTTTTTATTTCAATTGCAGTTAAAGGTGAAAATAAAATGATATCATCAATTCTGTTTAAAAATTCTGGTTTTACTTTAGCTTTGAGTTGTTCCATAACGGTTATTTTAGCTGCAGCTTCTGCAGTTTCAAAATGGCTGTGTAGCTTGAAAGCTTCTTTAATTTCGGGACCCCCTAAATTACTGGTCATGATCACGACTGAATTTTTAAAATCTGCTGTACGTCCTTTGTTGTCTGTCAATCTTCCTTCGTCTAAAACTTGAAGTAAAACATTAAAAGTATCTGGATGCGCCTTTTCTATTTCATCGAGTAATATAACAGAGTAGGGCTTCCTTCTCACAGCTTCGGTCAATTGCCCTCCTTCATCATATCCGACATAACCTGGAGGGGCTCCTACCAATCGGCTTACAGAATGGCTCTCCTGATATTCACTCATGTCAATACGTGTAATACTGTTTTCGTCGTCAAAAAGCACCTCCGCGAGTGCCTTTGCAAGCTCCGTTTTTCCAACACCAGTAGAACCCAGAAATAGAAAGCTTCCAATGGGGCGATTTTGATCTTGAAGCCCTGCACGACTTCTTCGGATGGCATCCGCTACAGCTTCAACAGCAGTGTCTTGACCAATCATCCTTTTGTGAATTTCACCTTCTAAATTTAATAGTTTTTCTTTGTCAGATTGTAGCATTTTACTCACCGGAATTCCGGTCCATTTTGCGACCACTTCAGCAATGTCTTCGTAAGTAACCTCTTCTTTTATAAGAGAGTCTTCTCCTTGAAATTTTAAGAGTTCTTGATGCAGTTTTTCTAAAGCTTCTTGAGAAGTTTTAATTTTTCCATAACGAATTTCCGCAACAGCTGCATAGTCACCATCACGCTCGGCACGATCTGCTTGTTGTTTTAAACTTTCAACTTCTTGCTTGCGCTGCTGTATTTGGTCAACCAAATCTTTTTCCTGACTCCATTGTGCAAAAATTGCATTGCGTTTCTCTTTGAGATTCCCCAGTTCTTCGTTCAGTTTTTTGATTTTTTCATTGTCCTTCTCGCGTTTTATCGCAACGGTTTCAATTTCAATCTGTCTTATTTTACGATCGAATGTGTCTAATTCTTCTGGTTTGGAGTTCATCTCCATCCTAAGCTTTGAAGCAGACTCATCCATTAAATCAATCGCTTTATCGGGGAGAAACCGATTGGATATATAGCGGTCCGAAAGCATTACTGCTCCTATAACAGCCTCATCCTTAATTCGAACTTTATGATGGGTTTCATATTTTTCCTTGATACCTCTCAAAATCGAAATAGCACTCTCCGTATCGGGTTCTTCTACCATAACCTTTTGAAATCTACGTTCTAAGGCTTTATCTTTTTCAAAATATCTTTGATATTCATCTAGGGTGGTCGCCCCGATCGCACGCAACTCTCCTCTTGCCAGTGCAGGCTTGAGAATATTGGCAGCATCCATTGCGCCTTCACCGCCTCCTGCACCTACCAAAGTATGTATTTCGTCTATAAATAAAAGAATTTCTCCATCGCCATTTACCACTTCCTTGATTACAGACTTTAGTCTTTCTTCAAATTCACCTTTATACTTAGCACCTGCAATTAATGCGCCCAAATCTAATGCGAATATTTGTTTGTTCTTTAAGTTTTCTGGAACATCACCGTCGATAATTCGATGAGCCAAACCCTCTGCTATTGCAGTTTTTCCCGTACCGGGCTCTCCTACTAAAATAGGATTATTTTTTGTTCGTCTGGAGATAATTTGTAACAATCGGCGAATTTCTTCATCCCGACCAATCACTGGATCTAATTTCCCGTTTATTGCCATTTGATTTAGATTTTTGGCAAATTTTTCCAGAGAATTATAACTGTTTTCAGCAGAAGATGAAGTGATTTTCTCCCCTTTTTGCAACTGTTTTAAAGTTTTTATCAATGCAGTTTTAGTAATTCCTTGATCCTTTAATATTTTCCCGACATTACCTTCTGATTCAAAAAGGGCAATCAATAGGTGCTGTGTAGCGACAAAATCATCCTTATGCTCTTTTGAGATCGTTGTGGCTTTGATTAATGTTTGTGAAGCTTTTTGAGATAATACAAGGTTACCTCCAGAAACTTTAGGCAAGTTTTTAAGTGCACTTGTGACGAGCTGTTCAATGAGTGAAAGATTGACCTGTAATTTTTTAAAAGCGAAGGGTAAAACATTATCATCCACTTCGATCATGGCCTTAAAAAGATGATCGTTTTCTATCTGTTGGTGTCCCATTTCTTGCGCCAACTGTTGGGCATACTGGACAACCTCTTGTGATTTTATTGTAAAATTATTTAGGTTCATTGGGCAATTTTATAATTTTAACACCAATTTCTGTTCCATTGATTTTCAAATGACTGTTTGTCTTGTTTCTCTATTTATATTGTGACATCATGTCTGTCTTTTTAAACATTATTAAGTCATTGGTAATTGATAATAAACAAATAAAACCCTGCCATTACTTGACTGTTAACTAAATGTTTAAAATATTTATTATTCTACCCAAAAAATTAAATATCAATCTTATTTAATCTGTATTTTTGTATAATAATATTATGAAAATGACACAACGCGATACAACTATTTTTGATCTGATTAACAAAGAGGAAGAAAGACAACTGCATGGAGTTGAATTAATTGCATCAGAAAACTTTACCAGTCCTGCCGTTATGGAGGCTACGGGTTCAGTTTTAACCAATAAGTATGCTGAGGGATATCCAGGGAAACGCTATTATGGGGGCTGTGAAGTTGTAGATCAAATAGAGCAAATCGCTATAGATCGTGCCAAAGCATTATTTGGAGCGGCTTATGCCAACGTTCAACCACATTCTGGTTCACAAGCCAATACTGCTGTTTTTCACGCTTTTATCAAACCAGGAGATAAAATATTAGGTTTTGATTTGTCTCACGGAGGACATTTGACCCATGGATCACCAGTTAATTTTTCAGGTCGTTTATATAAAGCACATTTTTATGGTGTTCAGGAGGCTACAGGGCTTTTGGATTATGACAATATACTAGAGATTGCAAAAGAAGTAAAGCCTCACATGATTATTGCAGGAGCTTCTGCCTACTCTCGCGATATCGATTTTGAAAAATTCAGAGCAATAGCTGATGAAGTAGGTGCATTTTTGTTGGCAGATATTTCTCATCCTTCTGGCTTGATAGCTACGGGCATTTTAAACGATCCAATGCCCCACTGTCACGTGGTGACCACTACTACGCACAAAACATTAAGAGGTCCCAGAGGTGGTCTGATTATGATGGGAGAAGATTTTGACAACCCGTTCGGTGTTACTTTAAAAGACGGAACCCCTCGGAAGATGTCTCACCTTATAGATATGGCGGTTTTTCCAGGAAATCAGGGAGGACCTTTAGAGCACGTTATTGCTGCAAAAGCAATTGCCTTCGGGGAAGCACTTGAGCCTTCGTTTAAAAATTATATGCACCAAGTAAAGAAAAATGCTGATGCAATGGCGAAAGCTTTTGTAAAGAGAGATTACCATTTAATTTCTGGCGGAACAGACAACCACATGATGTTGATTGATCTTGGGAATAAGAACATTACTGGAAAAGCTGCTGAGCAGGCTTTAGTTAAAGCTGAAATAACAGCAAATAAGAATATGGTTCCTTTTGACCAAAGGTCGCCTTTTGTTACCTCTGGAATTCGAGTAGGAACAGCTGCCATTACCACAAGAGGGTTGAAGGAGTCTGATATGGAAATCATCGTCGCTTTAATTGACCGTGTGATCTCTAATCATGAAGACGCCCAAACTTTAAATGAAGTTGGAACCGCTGTCCATGAGTTGATGAAGGGCAGGGCGCTATTCACTATGTAAATCTAGTATTCTTTTGTCTTTTGATTATTCTTATTTTGTTTGTGCCCGCACACAGTTTTTTGTATATTTAATGAATATATTATTGTTAAATTGAAAAAACTCACTCCTATATACTATTTCTTAGGTGCTTTTGTTTTGGCTTTATTGTTTAAAAACTTCCTTTTTAACCAGCCAACTACGAAACTTAACCGGGTTGACAACAACGATCAAGAAGTTTTTGTGGAACCTATTCCTAAAATAATAAGTTACAACTTTGACGTTAAACCGATTCTTTCAGACAAATGTTACAAATGTCATGGTCCAGATCCAAAAGCCATTGAAGGCGATTTTAGATTAGATTTAAGTGATCACTGGTATCGCATTAGTAAAGAGAACGTGGAAAAGCAAATCATTACTCCTGGCGTTGTCTCCAAAAGTGAATTGATCGATAGAATTAATTCAGACAAATCCTCTCACAAGATGCCCCCTCCTGAATCTAATTTGATTTTATCAGCTAGGGAAAAACTAGTTTTAGAACGTTGGATCGAGCAAGGAGCCAAATGGGAATCCCACTGGGCCTATATCCCGCCAATAAAACGAAATCCTCCGAAAACTACTTTTGAAGATTGGTGCAGCAGTCCAATTGATTATTTTATTGCTGCAAAACTCGAAGAGAAAGAATTAAAACCCTCTAAAATTGCCGATAAAGAATTGTTACTCAGACGTTTGTTTTTTGATTTAAGCGGACTTCCCCCAACCATTGAACAAATGGATGCTTTTTTAGAAGATGAGCGTGAAGATTCTTATGAAAAAGTAGTTGACAATCTTTTGAGTTCTTCTTCCTATGGTGAACGCATGGCCTCTGTATGGATGGATTTAGCTAGGTATGCAGATACCAATGGTTATCAGGACGATACTGAAAGATTTAACTGGCCATGGAGAGATTGGGTAATTCATGCTTTTAATAAAAATTTACCCTATGACGAATTTGTAACCTGGCAATTGGCTGGAGATCTAATTCCTAACGCCACAAAAGAACAAATACTCGCCACAGGATTCAACCGAAACCACATGATCACCCAAGAGGGTGGAGTTATACAAGAAGAATACCGGGTGGAGTATGTCGCTGATAGAACAGCAACGGCCGCTAAAGCTTTTTTGGGACTAACGATGGAATGCGCAAGATGTCATGATCATAAATACGATGAAATAACACAAAAAGATTTTTTCAATTTATTTAACTTTTTTAATAAACTAGATGAAAAGGGTATCATTGGATATACAGAAATCGCGTCTCCAAAAATAAACGTTGATCATCAAGCTTTAAAGAGTGAATTACCATTTTTAAATTTACCAGACAGTATAAAAAATGTTGAAGTCATGGTGATGAAAGAGGTAGAAGACATAAGAAAAACATATCTGCTGAATCGAGGGTCTTATGATGCTCCAACTGATATAGAAACGTCGGGGAGCATGCCCGCTGTAGTATTAGAATTTGATGCTGGGCTTGAAAAAAACAGGTTGGGGTTGTCAGAATGGCTCTTTAACAGAAAGAATCCCCTCACGGCTAGAGTGGCGGTGAATCGCCTGTGGCAACAATTTTTTGGGTCAGGAATCGTAGCGACCTCTTCTGATTTTGGAAATCAAGGAACTTTGCCCTCCCATCCAGAACTATTGGATTGGCTAGCAGTTACTTTTATGGAAGAAGATTGGGATGTAAAACATTTAATTAAAAAGATTGTGATGTCCTCCACCTACAGGCAGTCGAGTCAATCATCTAAAAGCCAGTTAACCTTAGATCCTAAAAATAGTTATCTATCTGTTTTCCCTCGACAAAAACTAACCGCAGAGATGGTTCGTGATAACGTTCTTGTTAGCAGTGAACTGTTTGTTAACAAAATAGGAGGGCCTAGTGTAAGACCCTATCAACCTGCAGGATTATGGAAAGAACTCACGGGGGGAAGTACCTCGAATTCCCTTAAACGTTATGTCGTTTCAAAAGACGGAAATCAACACAGAAGGAGTCTATATACTTTTTGGAAAAGAACTGTTCCTCCTCCAGGAATGATTACTTTCGATGCTGCTTCCAGAGACTTGTGTGCTGTCGAAAGACAAAAAACAAGTACACCGCTACAGTCCCTTATTTTGCTTAATGACCCTCAGGTGTATGAAGCAGCTAATGCTTTGTCAAGTTTGATTCTTTCAGGGGCTTTAAAATCAGACAAAGAAAACATTATAAATATTTACAGGAGAATTACCGGAAGAACCCCAGATAAAACTGAAGTTGATGAATTGATCGAATTTTATGAATACGTTCAAAAGAATGAAATGGAGCAGTTTAAGATAAAATCGAGAGCGGAAGTTAAACAGAGAGCTTATACGTCTTTGACCTTGTTGATCTATAATCTCGACGAAACAACACAAAAGAGTTAATATGGAGGAGCTGAATAAACATTTTTTAAACAATAACCGAAGACATTTCCTGAAAAAAGCTGGATTTGGTATTGGAGGTTTAGCACTAGGATCTATGATGGATCCTTTTGGGTTGTCTTCTTCAAAAGAATTACCAAATCTCAAAATAGGTTCCTTGTCCTTACCCCATTTTGCTCCGAAAGCCAAGCGTGTTATATATTTATTTCAGAGTGGTGGTCCTTCACAGCTCGATTTATTTGATTATAAACCGTATTTAAACAAATACAGAGGTTCTGATCTTCCAGACTCGATAAGAAAAGGGCAAAGACTTACGGGAATGACCTCTAAGCAAAGTAGCTTTCCTGTGACAGGTAGTTTTTTTAATTTTAAACAACACGGGGAATCACGTGCATGGGTAAGTGATTTAATGCCAAAGGTTTCTAAAGTTGTCGATGAATTGTGTTTTGTAAAGTCAATGAATACAGAAGCAATAAATCACGACCCCGCAATTACTTTTTTCCAAACAGGTTCCCAACTTCCAGGAAGACCGAGTATTGGATCTTGGATGAGTTATGGATTGGGAAGCCTTAACGACAACCTACCTTCTTTTATCGTGCTACTTTCCACAGGAAACGGAAAGCCACAGCCACAACCACTTTATTCACGTTTGTGGGGAAATGGTTTTTTAAGCTCTCTGCATCAAGGGGTGCAGTTTAGGTCCGGAAAAGACCCTGTATTGTATCTACAAAACCCTGATGGAGTCTCAGACCAAGAGCGCAGAATGATGTTAGATCATCTAGCTCAATTAAACGAAAAACAAGAAAAAACTTTTGGAGATCCCGAAATTAATAGCAGGATCTCTAATTATGAAATGGCCTACAGAATGCAGACCTCCGTTCCTGATGTCATGGACATTAGCGACGAGCCGGATCACATTCTTAGAATGTATGGAAAGGATTCTTTTAAACCGGGGACTTATGCTGCAAATTGTTTGTTAGCAAGGCGACTAATCGAGAAAGACGTTCGGTTCGTTCAACTGTACCATACGGGTTGGGATCAACATGATAATTTACCAGTTCAAATCAAACGCCAAGCAGAGGATGTTGATCAAGGGACAGCAGCTTTGATAATGGATTTAAAACAACGTGGGCTTCTGGAAGACACCTTGGTTATTTGGGGTGGTGAATTTGGCCGCACAAATTATTGTCAAGGTAAATTAACCGATACGGATTATGGTCGAGATCATCATCCACGGTCTTTTACCATTTTCATGGCAGGTGGTGGAGTAAAACCCGGATTCACTTATGGAGAAACAGATGATTTTGGATACAATATTGTTAAAGATCCAATGCATGTTCATGATCTGCAAGCGACTTTATTGCATCAATTTGGCGTAGACCATGAAAAAATGATTTATAAGACACAGGGTAGAAGATTTAGGCTCACTGACGTTGCGGGTGAAGTGAAGAAAGATATTTTACTCGGTTAATCAAATGGAATTTATTCTTGAAATATTTAAATATTTAGGAAAGCTACACCCGGTGGTTTTACACTTGCCCATTGGCGCTTTGATCATGACTTTCGTATTATTATTGATCGCTAAGTTTCAGAAGATTGATTTAGATAGCGCCATTAGAATTGGAGTCGATTTTTCCTTTATAGGGGCATTAATTGCTGCCTTATTGGGTTATTTTCTTTCATTAGATGACGATTACGATTTTAATAATTTAAGTTTTCATTTTTGGTCGGGGATTGTCACTTTAATTTTGAGTTTTGCGTTGAG
>Ga0213861_10001876_pt1 | contig 18440 bp, 16 predicted proteins | sample PICome_4_FD_160110 | JGI IMG/M metagenome (GOLD analysis project Ga0213861, IMG submission 160110) | Coastal seawater microbial communities near Pivers Island, North Carolina, United States - PICO131 | ecosystem: Environmental > Aquatic > Marine > Coastal | place: USA: North Carolina... | reverse complement strand
CCCATAATTTTAAATGGTGGAGGTGGTGGGTACTGCCCCCACGTCCGTAATGTTTATTACGAAATTCGTTTATCGTCATAGTTGGAAAACCAACAATTAATTATATCAAAAAAAGTAAATATTTATATAAAAATTTATTTTATTTTTAATATATTCTTAATGAACTTTTCGAAGTAAAGCACATCTTTTTTAAAATAATTGATACAAAAAATAACTATGTTTGAAAATATTAATAAAAACGTAATAATGTTTAAAACCTTTTTCTCATCATAATAATAATTGTAATTAAAAAAATAAATAAGAAATATTAAAAATAAATAAAATATAGAAATTAATAAAATACGTTTTTTAAAAACACTAATTATATTTAAAGAGTGGATAAAAAGAAATTTAAAATTAGCTTTAGACAAGCCTTGATATCTAGAATTTTTTTTTATTGGAACTTTAATTATATCAGAGAAATTAGTTGCACTTGAACAATAAGCTAAAAAAAGATCCTTTTTATCAACTATTCTTTTTAGTTCACTATAATTAAAGCAGCTAAAGTTGCCATAATTAATATATTTCCAAGTAAGAATAAAAGAAAATACTAATCTTATATTGTTCAGGAATTTTAAGAATATATTTTCTTTACGTTTTGCCCTAGATGCAAATACAAACTTTTTTTTATTATTTTTTAATTTAGTTATTAAAGTATTAATTTTGTAGGGATCATCTTCCCCGTCGGAGTCCATAACTATAATTTTTGAAACATTTTTTTTTTTAACCAAAAATCTAAGACCTATCGCTATAGCAACTTGATTACCGCAATTTTTTTTAAGGTTTAATATTTCTAATTTTTTTATTTTATCTAAATTTTTTAAATTTATTTTCCCAATTTTACTAGAACAATCATTAATAATTAAGATATTAAATAATAAAGAATTTTTTTTAGCATGTTTATTTAAATCTTTTAATAGTCGATTCAGTGATATCCAATCATTATATATTGGCAATACTATAAAAATTTTATTTTTATTTCTTAATTTCATCTTTATAATTTTTAAATGTATTGTTGATAACACTAAAAAAAATATTGTTCACGAAAAAATTAACTGAAATAATAGATTTTTATGAAATTAACTAAAGAACAAAGACAAGAAATAACAGATCAACAAACCCAAAAGCATGAAACAAAAAGGGTCACTTCTCCCGAACTTGAAAAGATACTTTTTGAAGCCCTACCTGTATTAGACCATGGTTTTGTCAGGGTAGTCGATTACATGGGCGATGATAGTTCTATTGTCCAATCGGCAAGAGTGTCATACGGGAAAGGAACAAAAAAAGTTTCAACTGATGAAGGCTTAATTAAGTATTTAATGAGACATTGGCATTCTACACCTTTTGAAATGTGTGAAATTAAATATCATGTTAAGCTCCCTATTTTCATTGCCCGTCAATGGATTAGACATAGAACCGCAAACGTTAATGAGTATTCGGCAAGATATTCTATTTTGGATAAAGAATTTTACATTCCAACTAAAGAACAACTTTCAGCTCAATCAACTATTAATAGACAAGGAAGAGGGGATTTAATTACTGGTGATCAGGCAGATGAAGTTCTTAAAATTTTAAAAGATGATGCTACTAGAACTTATAGCAACTATGAAAAAATGCTAAACGAAAGATTTGATGGATCTACAATTGACGAAGGTAGACTTGGTCTTGCAAGAGAGTTAGCTAGAATGAATTTAACCTTAAACTCATACACGCAGTGGTATTGGAAAACTGATTTATTAAATCTTTTAAATTTTTTATTTTTAAGAGCTGATAGTCATGCTCAGTATGAAATAAGAGTTTATGCAGAGACAATGCTAGATACTGTTAAAAAATGGGTGCCAATTACTCATGCAGCTTTTTTAGATTATAGAGTAGGCGCTGTCCATGTTTCAGCTAAAGGAAAAAAAGTAATTCAACAAATGGCCAAAGGTGAAAAGGTTAGTCACGAAAATTCAGATCTTTCTAAACGAGAGTGGAATGAGTTAATGACGTCCTTTGAATTTAAAGATAAAATAGTTTAAAATTACATTTTTAATTATTTAATTAATAATAATGAGTAATTTGTCCTTTTCAAAAAAAGATGATCTAAATAAATTTTTAAAAGAAGAAAAATTTAACAAAATTTTAGTAATAAGCGGTGCCAAATCATTCAATAGTTCTGGGGCCAAAAAATTGTTCGAGGACATACTAGATAATAAAACGGTAGAGTTTTATTTTAAAAAATTTGCTGTTCCAAATCATCTAGAGTTAAAAGATATTATTACTTTAATAAAAAAATATTCTCCAAATTTAATCATAGCTGTTGGAGGGGGATCCGTTCTTGATTATGCTAAAATTGCAAATACTCTTACTGAAAGTACTAACTTAAAAGATGAATTAATTAATTCTACCTATAAAATAAAGAAGTATACAAAACTTTTAGCAATTCCAACAACTGCAGGATCAGGCGCAGAAGTTACTTCTAATGCCGTTATATATGTAGATAAAGTTAAATATTCAGTTGAAGGAGAACAGCTTAGACCAGATAATTTTTTCTTAATTCCAGAATTAGTTTTGGCGGGTTCAAATAAAATTAAATCATCCGCTGGCTTTGATGCTATCGCTCAAGCAATCGAATCTTTGATTTCAAGAAAATCAAATGACAAAAGTAAAGCATATGCAAAAAAATCATTACAATTATCTCTCAATTATTTTTCGAATTATTTGGATAAACCAAATTATGAAAATACTTCGGCAATGTGCTTGGCCGCAAACTTATCAGGAGAAGCAATAAGTATTTCCAAAACAACAGCTCCTCATGCAGTGTCTTACCCATTTACGGCTCTATACAATGTAAGCCATGGTCATGCAGTTTCATTAACTTTAAATAAATTTTTAAAATTTAATTACAAAAATTTGGCATCAGCAAAATGTGATTTTGATTTAAATGAGAGATTTAAGATCTTATTTGATTTAACAAAAGTAAGTAATTTTGAAGCTTTAAATCAACACCTAACAAAACTAAAAGATAATGCAAAATTAGAAAATAATTTTGAAAAATTAGGGATTGATATTAATAAAAACTACTCAAAAATAATTTCAAGTGTTAATTCAAAAAGGCTGGCTAATAATCCTGTCGATTTAAATCTTGAAGATCTTAAAAAAATAATTCTAAGCTAACTAAATATAATTTAATTTTAAAAATAATTTTATCTAAAATTTATAAGCGAATTCACTTACCAAGTAATCTCTATTTTGATCTTGAACAATTATTTTAATGAAAACTTTATTTTATTTGCTATTTCCGAAAATAGCTTAGAAACTTCATGTTCAGGATCAGAACGGGTTAAAGGATCACCTTTGTCTGTAGCATTTCTTAAATCTTGATGTAGCGGAAGATGGCCCAAAAATTCTTTGTTAAATTCTTTCGCAGTTTTTTCTACCCCACCTTCTCCAAATATTTTATATTCTTTACCATCATCTCCTTTAAAGAAACTCATATTATCTATTAAGCCCAAAATTTTTACACCAGTCTTGTCAAACATTTGAATTCCTCTCTTCACATCTAGAAGAGCGAGATCTTGAGGTGTTGAAACAATTACCGCACCATCAACTTTTACTTCTTGAGCAAAAGTTAATTGTGTGTCCCCAGTTCCTGGAGGCATATCAACAATGATTACATCTCTATCTTTCCATAAAACTTTTTGTGTCATTGTTTTTAAAGCACTGATAACCATGGGACCTCTCCAAATCATTGGAGTTTGTTCGTCTACTAAAAAACCCATAGACATACATTGAGCACCATATTTTTCTAAAGGTATTAATGCTTTACCATCTTCACTTTTAGGTTTTTCATTTAAATTAATTAATTTTGGAAGAGAAGGTCCGTAAACATCAGCATCAAGAATACCAATTTTAAGTCCTAAATTTTGTAACGCAAAAGCTAAGTTTATAGCAACTGTAGATTTACCAACTCCACCTTTTGCGCTTGAAACTAATATTGTAAATTTAGTCCCATTAATTGGAGTTTTAACAAATTGCTTTGGAGCAAGCTTTTCTTTCATTGCCTGGCTCATTTCCGCTTTTTTTTCGGTCATAATATCGCTGTTACTTAACTTGTTTTTGTGTAAAAAGTCACTATATAAAGTGTCATGAGTTTCAAAGACAAAATTTTAAAAAATCAATCACCTTGGGGCTCATCTCCAGGAGGTGGTTCGCCAGGTGGACCAGGTGGAAACGGATCAGGAAGCAGACAAGATCCCCCAAACCTTGATGACATAATTAAAAATTTTCAAAAAACTATAAATAAATTTTCTGGCGGTAAGTCAGGAGGATCAAAACCATTTATTCTTGGGTTGATTGCTTTAGTCGTACTTTATTTCGCAAGTGGTCTTTATAGAGTTTTACCAGATGAACAAGGTGTAGTTTTGAGATTTGGAAAATTCGTAAACATGACACAACCAGGATTACATTATCATTTACCTATGCCATTTGAGAGAGTGTTAACTCCAAAGGTTACAAAAGTTAATAGGGTTGATGTGGGTTTTAGACCAGCTAGCGACAGTGGAAGAACTTCTTCTGGAGTTGGAAATGTCCCTGAAGAAAGTTTAATGTTAACTGGAGACGAAAATATAGTTGATATTAACTATTCAGTATTTTGGGTTATAAAAGATGCTGGAAAATTTTTATTTAATATTCAAAGTCCAATTGAGACGGTTAAAGCAACATCAGAAACAGCAATGAGAGAAGTAATTGCAAAAAATAATATTCAAACAATATTAACTGAAGGAAGAGCAAGCATCGAAGTTGAAGTTCAGGAAATTACACAACAAATTTTAGATGAATACGGATCGGGAATACAAATTACTCAAGTTCAAACACAACAAGCCGATCCGCCAGCGCAAGTAATTGATGCTTTTAGAGATGTGCAAGCTGCAAGAGCAGACAGAGAAAGATCAAAAAATGAAGCCGAAGGTTATGCTAATGATGTTATTCCTAGAGCACGAGGTGAAGCAGAACAAGTTTTACAACAAGCTGAAGCTTACAAAAAAGAAGTTGTTGCAAAAGCAGAGGGTGAAGCTAGCAGATTTTTAGCAATTTATAATGAATATAAAAATGCAAAACAAGTTACACAAGAAAGAATGTACTTGGAAACAATGGAAAAAGTTTTAGCTGATATTGATAAAGTTATAATAGATAAAAAAGCTGGCTCAGGTGTTGTACCTTATTTACCACTACCGGCTCTCACAAAGAAAGATCCAAAATAATGAAAGTACCAAAGTTTATAATCCCAGTAGTTGTAGTCATTGGAGTATTTTTATTTCAATCATTATTTATTGTTCAAGAAATAAATCAAGCTATAGTACTTCAATTTGGTGACCCAAAAAAAATAATTTCTAAAGCAGGTCTAAACTTTAAATTACCTTTTATTCAGAATGTTGTTTTCCTAGATAAAAGAATTTTAAATTTAGATAATGAACCACAAGAAGTTATTGCAGCTGACCAAAAAAGATTAATCGTAGATGCAATAGCAAGGTTTAAAATAGTAGATCCTTTAAAATTTTATATTTCAGTTGGAAATGAAAGAGTCGCTAGATCAAGACTATCAACTATTATAAATTCAAGAATAAGAGGTGTATTAGGAACCCAAGAATTAGCTACTTTATTATCTACAGATAGAGCTAAACAAATGTCTATTATTCAAAATGATGTAAATACTGAGGCTAAAACTTTAGGTATCCAAATTGTTGATGTAAGAATTAAAAGAGCTGATTTACCACCAGCTAACAGTGATGCCATTTATAAAAGAATGCAAACTGAAAGAGAAAGAGAAGCCAAAGAATTTAGAGCACAAGGAGCCGAGATTGCACAAAAAATTAGATCAACAGCAGATAAAGATGTAACTGTGCTACTAGCAAACGCTAATAAGAAATCTGAAATAATGAAAGGTGAAGGAGATGGCCAAAGAAATAAGATTTTCGCTGGTGCATTTGGAAGAGATCCTCAGTTCTTCGCATTTTACAGAGCGATGCAAGCTTATGAAACTGCTTTAATAGGTGGAGAAACATCTCTTGTATTGTCTCCTGATAGTGAATTTTTCAAATTTTTTGGGAAATCTATAAGACCTAAATAAAATATCAGTGGATGATCTTATAACAGCTATAGGATTACTTTTTTTTATTGAAGGACTTTTCCTTGCCATTTTCCCGTCAAGAATTCAAAATATACTTGAAATTATCAAAAATATTCCAGTAAAAAAATTAAGGACATTTGGTCTATTTTTTTTGATTATCGGGTTTGGTATAATTTGGTATATAAAAAATTAAATGAAACAAATTCAAAAAATATTTTTATTTTTCATTATTATTAATATTACTTCTGCTTATTCAAAATCAGCGCCAGATTCTTTTGCTGATCTAGCGGAACAATTAATGCCATCGGTTGTAAATATTTCTACAACTCAAACTATTAAAACAAATCCAAATTCTAATCCTTTTCCATTTAAATTTCCTCCAGGCTCACCCTTTGGAGAGATGTTTAAAGATTTTGAAAATCAACAGCCAAAAGAGAGAAAAGCATCTGCTCTTGGATCTGGGTTTATAATTAAAGAAGACGGAATTGTTATTACTAATAACCACGTAATAGCAAATGCAGAAGATATTTTAGTTAGAGTTGGAGACAAAGAATATAAGGCAAAATTAGTTGGTACAGATCCTTATATGGATGTTGCGGTTTTAAAAATGGAAACAAACGATAAATTTAAACCCGTCAAATTCGGAGACTCAGATACAGCTCGAGTTGGAGATTGGGCAGTTGCTATTGGAAATCCTTTTGGCTTAGGAGGCACAGTAACAGCAGGAATTATTTCTGCGAGAAATAGAGATATTAATTTAACAAGATACGATGATTTTATTCAAACAGATGCTTCGATCAACCAAGGAAATTCTGGTGGTCCTTTATTTAATTTAAAAGGAGAAGTTATCGGCATTAATACTGCAATATTAGGTCAATCAGGTTCAATTGGAATTGGTTTTGCAATTCCAGCAAACGCAGCTTCAAATGTAATTGATCAATTAGTTGAATTTGGTGAAACTAAAAGAGGATGGTTAGGAGTAAGGATTCAAGAGGTAACTAAAGAAATTGCTGAAGTAGAAAAATTAAAAAAACCTCAAGGGGCATTAGTTGCAAGTGTAGGCGAAAAGAGTCCGGCAGATAAAGCTGGTGTAAAAGCTGGAGATATCATTTTAGAATTTGATGGAAAAAAAATAGATACAATGAGAAAATTACCTAAAGTGGTAGCTAATACAAAAGTGGGCAAGAGTGTTCAATTAAAAATTTGGAGAAACAAAAAATCAATTACAAAAACATTAACTCTTGGAAGATTAGAATCCTCAGAGGAATTTAAAGAGAAAGAAATAAAAACAGTCAAGAAGAAAGAAGAGGTTATAAAAAGTTTAAAAATTTCAGTTCGAGAAGTAAATGAAGAAGATATATCTTCAAGAAATTTAAATAAAAACACTAAAGGTGTTGTGATTACAAATATTGAAAACAAAAGTCCGCTTGTAAGTGTTTTAAGTGTTAATGATATCATTATTGAAGTTCAAAAAAACCCAGTAAAAAATTCTTCTGATTTAAAGAATATTGTTGATGGTATATTTAAAAAAGGTGAGAAGACTTTATTACTTACAGTGATTAATAAAAATAATAGAAGACGTTACCTTGGTGTTAAGATAAATTAACTTTGTCTAAAAAAATTATTCTTCTTGCAGGGCCAACAGCATCAGGAAAATCAAAACTGGCAATTCATTTAGCAAAAAAATTAAACGGTGAAATTATTAATGCAGATAGCATGCAGGTTTATAAAGAGTTTTCTGTTTTATCTTCGAGGCCAAGCAAGAAAGAAACAAGGCAAGCTAAGCATTATCTTTATGGATTTATTTCTGTTAAAAAATATTTTTCTGCCGGTGATTGGCTTAAAGAAGCAAAGCTAAAAATTAATCTTTGTATTAAAAAAAAGAAAACACCAATAGTTGTCGGTGGAACTGGGTTATATTTTAATACAATTACCAAAGGTATTAGCAAAATTCCAAATATAGATTTAAAAACTAGAGGTAAAGTAAGAAATCTTTTTAAAAAGCTAGGTCATGTTAAATTTTATGAGAAGCTAGTAAAAATTGATCCTAAAGTTAGAAATAAAATTTTAGCCTCAGATTCTCAAAGAGCTCAAAGAGCTTATGAAGTAAAATTAAAAACTAAAAAATCAATATTTGATTGGATCGAGAACACAAAATCAGATTTTATTGATTATGATCTTAAAAAAGTTTTCATTGAAATACCAAGAGATGAATTGCTTAAAAAAATCTCTAAAAGAACTGACCTAATGTTTATGGAAAAATGCATTAATGAAGTTAAAAAATTTAATTTAATAAAACTTAATAAGAGTTTATCAGCAAATAAATTGATAGGAGTTAAGGAGATAAATAGTTATTTAAAGAAAGATATTGATCTTAAACAATGCAAAGAACTCATCAATATTAAGACAAGACAGTATGCAAAGAGACAAAATACTTGGGCTAGAGGCCACATGAAGAATTGGAATAAGGTTTATTCTAAAGATTTCTCTCATCTTTTAAAAAAAACATTAAAAGTTATCAGCTAAAACTTGACGCAAAGTATTTCTAGGCTAGATTGTATGAATGCCTAAATTATTTAGCGGAGCTGAAATTGTTTTTAAATCACTAGAAGATCAAAATGTTGAATTTATTTTTGGTTATCCCGGTGGCGCTGTTCTTCCTATCTATGATGAACTAAAAAATCATAAATCAATAAAACATATTTTAGCTAGACATGAGCAGGGTGCTGGTCACGCTGCAGAAGGCTACGCAAGATCAAGTGGTAAGCCTGGAGTATTATTAGTTACATCCGGGCCTGGTGCTACGAATGCTGTAACTGCACTAACTGATGCATATATGGACTCTGTTCCACTAGTGTGTATCTCAGGTCAAGTACCTACACATTTAATTGGCACAGATGCTTTTCAAGAATGTGATACCACAGGAATCACAAGACCTTGTACAAAACATAATTGGCTTGTTAAAGATGTTAATGATTTGGCAGAAGTGATGCATAAGGCATTTGAAATTGCAATGACAGGTAGACCAGGCCCTGTGCTAGTTGATATTCCAAAAGACATTCAATTCAATAAAGGAGTTTACAAAAGTAAAAAAATTCAAACATCAAAAAATCTTAATGGGTTTAAATTAAATAAAGTTAACTCAAAAGATCTTGATAAATTTATTGAGATGATAAAGAATTCATCAAAGCCAATATTTTATTCAGGTGGTGGAGTTATAAATTCAGGACCAAAGGCCAGTGAATTATTGAGAGAGTTGGTTTCACTAACAGGTTTTCCTATTACATCCACTTTACAAGGTCTCGGAGCTTATCCGGGTGATGATCCCCAATTTTTAGGAATGTTAGGAATGCATGGTACTTATGAAGCTAATAATGCGATGCACGATTGTGATTTAATGATTAATATTGGCGCAAGATTTGACGATAGAATTACAGGAAAGATAGATGAGTTTTCTCCTAAATCTAAAAAAATTCATATTGACATTGATCCATCTTCGATTGGTAAAAATGTAAAAGTTGATCTAGCTATTACAAGCGATGTAACAGAACTTTTACAAAATCTAATCAAAAGATTTAAAGAAAGAAATAAAGATTTTATTAAATCAAATAAACAAAAAACATCAAAGTGGTGGGCACAAATTGATAAATGGAGAGAAAAAAAATCTCTTAATTTTATTAATAGCAAAGAAACAATCAAACCTCAGCATGCTGTACAAAGATTATATGAATTAACTAAAGACCAAGACACTTTTATTACAACTGAAGTGGGTCAACATCAGATGTGGGCAGCTCAACATTATAAATTCAATAAACCTAACAGGTGGATGACTTCTGGTGGACTTGGAACTATGGGATATGGTTTACCTGCAGCTATTGGTGTTCAAGTGGCTCACCCAAAAAAATTAGTTGTAGACATCGCAGGAGAAGCTTCAATACTGATGAATATGCAGGAAATTTCTACAGCAGTTCAGTATAGACTACCTGTTAAAATATTTATTTTAAACAATGAATATATGGGAATGGTACGTCAATGGCAGGAGCTACTTCATGATAAAAATTATTCAGAAAGTTACACAGAAGCCTTACCTGATTTTGTTAAATTGGCAGAAGCTTATGGTGCTGTTGGTATTAGAGCAAAAACACCAGATGAATTAGATGAAAAAATAAAAGAAATGATTAACTCAGATCAGCCTGTAATTTTTGATTGTTTAGTAGATAAACAAGAAAATTGTTACCCAATGATCCCTTCAGGTAAACCACATAACCAAATGCTTTTGGGTCCTGAAGATGAAAAAGATGTTTCAGATGAAGGGAAAACTTTAGTTTAATGGCTAAATCAAAGTCAGCTTACAGTGAACCAACTAAACTTGGAAAAGAAGATCATCATATAATTGTAGTTTGGGTTGACAACGAAGCAGGAGTTTTAGCAAGAGTAATTGGTTTGTTTTCTGGAAGAGGTTACAACATAGAGTCTTTAGCGGTTGCTGAAATAGATAAAAAAAAACATTTATCTAGAATTACAATAGTAACAAAAGGGACACCGCAAGTTATTCAACAAATTAAACTTCAACTAGGAAAACTAGTGCCAGTCCATAAAGTTGCTGATTTTTTAAGGAATGATCCTGATATATTATTTAGAGAACTTGCTTTATTCAAATTAGCCGGCACTTCTTCAAAATTAGGTAAAGCTAAGAAATTATGTAAAAAATTTAATGGAATCGTATTAGATAAAACAAAAAAGTCTTTAGTTATTCAGGTAACTGCTTTAAGAAGAGAAATTGATAAACTTACTTTGACTTTAAAGCCTTTAGGTTTAATAAGTGCTTCAAGAACAGGTGCAGTTGCAATGACGCGAGGAGAAGAAATTTTTATACAAAACTAGGAGCAAATATGAAAACATTTTACGAAAAAGACGCAGATACAAACTTAATTAAAAAAAAGAAAGTAGCTATTTTTGGATATGGAAGTCAAGGACACGCACATGCATTAAACTTAAAAGATAGCGGTGTTGCAGAAGTTGTTGTTGCTTTAAGAGAAGGTTCATCAAGTATTAAAAAAGCGGAGAGTGAAGGTTTAAAAGTTATGTCATTATCAGATGCAGCTGCTTGGGCAGATGTTGTTATGATGCTAACACCCGATGAACTTCAATCAGAAATTTATAAAAATCACATCGAACAAAGAATGAAAGAAGGTACAAGCTTAGCTTTTGCACATGGTTTAAATATTCATTTTGATTTAATAAATGCGAGAAAAGATTTAGATGTTTTTATGGTTGCTCCAAAGGGGCCAGGTCACACCGTAAGAAGTGAATATCAAAAAGGTGGTGGAGTTCCATGTCTGATGGCAGTTCATAAAGACAGCTCAGGAAAAGCAAGAGACTTAGCTTTATCCTATGCATCAGCTATTGGTGGAGGTAAATCTGGAATTATTGAAACAACCTTTAAAGATGAATGTGAAACTGATTTATTTGGAGAGCAAACAGTTCTTTGCGGTGGACTAGTTGAACTTATTAAGAATGGTTTTGAAACACTTACAGAAGCTGGTTATCCACCTGAGATGGCCTATTTCGAAACTCTTCATGAGGTAAAATTAATTGTAGATCTAATTTATGAAGGTGGAATTGCAAATATGAATTATTCTATATCTAACACTGCCGAGTACGGTGAATATGTATCAGGCAAAAGGATTGTAGACAGCAAATCAAAAGAAAAAATGAAAGAAGTCTTAAAAGACATTCAATCAGGTAAATTTACAAAAGATTGGATGAATGAACATAAAGCTGGTCAAAAAAATTTCCTAAAAATGAGGAAAGATTTAGCAGATCATCCAATTGAAAAAGTAGGTAAGCAGCTTAGAGCTATGATGCCGTGGATTGGAAAAAATAAATTAGTCGACAAAGACAAAAATTAACCCATTTCGATACTTTAATTAAAACTAGATAGGCAAATTTATTTGCTTATTCTAGTTTTGATTGTATTATGTTTTCGTAAAAACTTAATAAAAATGAGTGATAAAAATAGAATTATTATTTTCGATACTACAATGCGTGACGGCGAACAATCTCCCGGCGCTTCAATGAGTTTGGAAGAAAAATTACAAATTTCCAGAGTGTTTGATGAGTTAGGCGTTGATGTAATAGAAGCAGGTTTTCCTATTGCTTCACCAGGAGACTTTGAAGCTGTTACAGAAATTAGTAAAACTCTAAAAAAATCTATCCCTTGTGGATTAGCAAGAGCTACAAAAAAAGATATCGATGCGTGTCACGACTCATTAAGGCACGCTAAAAATTTTAGAATTCATACTTTTATTTCTACCAGCCCACTTCATATGAAGCACAAGTTGAATAAATCTCCAGAAGACGTTTTGGAGTCAGTTAAAGAAAGTGTAACTTATGCTAGAGGATTTACTGATGATGTTGAGTGGTCATGTGAAGACGGAACTCGTACAGATATGGATTATATGTGTAAAACAGTTGAACTTGCAATAAAGTCTGGTGCTAAAACAATTAATATTCCAGACACGGTCGGTTACACAGTTCCTTCAGAATTTAAAAAAATTATTGAAACATTATTAAATAAAGTTCCAAATATAGATAAAGCTATTCTTTCTACTCACTGCCACAATGATTTAGGTTTAGCAGTAGCCAACTCTTTAGCAGGAGTTATGGCTGGAGCTAGACAAATTGAATGTACAATTAACGGAATAGGAGAGAGAGCCGGTAACGCTGCACTCGAAGAAGTTGTTATGGCAATGAGAACTAGACATGATTTAATGCCTTACACCACAAATATTAATACAAAGCTTTTAAGCAAAGCTTCAAAAGTTGTTTCAAATGCAACAGGTTTCCCTGTTCAATTTAATAAAGCAATTGTAGGAAAAAATGCGTTTGCACACGAGTCAGGGATTCATCAAGACGGTATGTTAAAAAATAGAAACACTTACGAAATTATGACTCCAGAAAGTGTTGGAGTAAAAAAAACTTCTTTAGTAATGGGCAAACATTCTGGTAGACATGCTTTTAGAGATAAACTTTCTGATATGGGATATTTTGATGTTACAGATGATATAATTGATACGGCTTTTGGTAAATTTAAAATTTTAGCAGATAAGAAAAAACATATTTACGATGAAGATATTGCTGCAATTGTAGATGATAGTTTAGTAACAGAAGATAATGTTATTAAATTAAAATCTCTTAAAGTTTTTGCAGGCACGGGTGAACCTCAAAAAGCTGAAATGACTTTAGAAGTATACGGTAAAGTAAAAAGTGCAGCAGAAACTGGAGATGGGCCAGTGGATGCAATATTCAAATGTATAAAAAATCTTTACCCACATGAAGTAAATTTACAATTATATAATGTGCATGCAGTAACAGAAGGAACAGATGCTCAAGCAACAGTGAGTGTAAGAATTGAAGAAAAAGGTAAGTCAACAGTAGGTCAAGCGGCAGACACAGATACTTTAGTGGCTTCTGCTAATGCATATTTAAATGCATTAAATAAATTAATAATTAAACGAACAAAAACAGCGCCAGATGAAAATTTGAGCGCTCAAACAACGAAAGGTTAATATGTTTTTTAAGGGTTTAACAGGTTTATCATCAATGTGGTCACAAGATATGGCAATCGACTTAGGCACAGCTAACACATTAGTAGTTCTAAAAGACCAAGGTGTAGTGCTTAACGAACCATCTGTTGTAGCAGTAATTGAAGACCAAGGCAGAAAATCTGTCTTAGCTGTAGGCGACGAAGCCAAAACAATGTTAGGTAGAACTCCTGGAAATATTTCAGCAATAAGACCACTTAAAGACGGAGTAATTGCTGATTTCGTTGTTACTGAAGAAATGATTAAACATTTTATAAAAAAAGTTCATAAGAAAAGTGCATTTGCAAACCCAAGAATTTTAATTTGTGTTCCAACAGGTTCAACGCCTGTTGAAAGAAAAGCCATTCAAGACTCAGCTTTAGCAGCAGGAGCTAGAAAAGTACAATTAATTGAAGAACCAATTGCAGCTGCCATAGGAGCAGGTTTACCAATATCAGAGGCAACAGGTTCAATGGTTGTTGATATAGGCGGTGGTACAACTGAAATAGCCGTAATGTCTCTAGGTGGTGTAGTTTACTCAAAATCTTTAAGAGTTGCAGGTGATGCACTTGATCAATCAATCATTGCTTATATGAGAAAAAAAATGAACTTAATGATCGGTGACTCGACTGCTGAAAAAATTAAAAAAGAAATTGGTACAGCTATACCTTCAACAAATAATACTTTTTTAATGAAAGGAAGAGATATCAGATCTGGAACACCTAAAGAAATAGAATTAACAGAAAAAGACGCTTGCGAAGCTTTAATGCCAATCTTAAATCAGATATTAGGCGGAATTAAAGAAGCTTTAGAAAATACTCCTCCAGAATTATCAGCTGACTTGATTGATATGGGATTAGTTTTAACAGGTGGAGGAGCGTTATTAAAAAATATTGATAAATTAATTTCTCAAGATACCGGTTTACCTGTAACAATAGCAGACGATCCTTTATCGTGTGTTGCTATTGGAACTGGAAGAGCTTTAGAAAACGAAGAGTTGTTTTCTACAATGTTATCTGAGTATTAATTCATCTTACCGGATAAATGTCAGTTAGCAGAGACGATTTTAGTATAGCTTTTCGTTCAGCTCTTCTTCAAAGAGGAGGTGCACAAAAATTCTCAATTTTATCATTAATTATATTAGCGTTATTTATATTCTTTCTAGATGTATATGGTTTTAAAGCAGTTAAAATGGGAAGAATTTTCATTAATGATGTAGTCTTTAGAGTTTCATATATAGCTTCAAGCCCATCTAGGTTAACGCCCAATGTCGGCAAAAGTTTAGCAAGTCATTTTAATTTAAAAGAAGAGAATGAAAAACTAAAGAAAGTAATAGAAAACTATAAATCATTAGATTTAAATTTAGAGTATTTAACAAATGAAAATAAAAATTTAAGAAAAGTTTTGGACGCTGAAAATGTTATTAATTCAGAAAATATTGTTAATTCAAAAAATATAGTTCTTGCTAAAGTTTTAATCGATAAAAATAGTCCCTTCTTAAAATCAATTATTATTAATAAAGGAACTAAATCTGGAATTCGAAAAGGAATGCCAGTTTCTCAAGACAATTATCTAGTCGGAAGAATAGTTGAAACAAATTATTTATCTTCTAGAGTTTTACTTTTAACCGATTTAAATAGCAGAATTCCTGTAACATTTGACTCAAATAGTACGCAGGCAATTTTAACTGGACAGGGAACTAAAAATCCATCATTAGAATATTTACCTGAAGACTATGAACTCAAAGATGATATAAATATATTTGCATCAGGGAAAGACGGTATTTTTGTTCCTGGAACTTTGATCGGAAAAACAGATGAAAATGGTAAAGTTAATTTATTTGTAGATCCCAATCAATTATCTTTCGTAACAGTAAATCTGGTAAGTTTAAGTAAAGAAAGATTTTAATGGCTAAACCAAACTTAATAAATAAAATTTTTAATTCTGGTCCTTTATTTTTACTATATTTTCTATCCATGAGTGAAGTAGATACTAATTTAGAAAAAATATTCGAGATTTTCAGTTTTAATTTACCGATCATAATCATTTACTTTTGGATCTTAAAAAGACCCTCAGTATTGGGTACAGGACATATTTTTCTTGCAGGTCTAATTAATGACGTAGTGATGGGTTCTCCTTTAGGAATAAGTTCACTTTCTTATTTGGTAGTTTGTTTATTTTCAAATTATGTAAGAAATAAAAGTGTTAACACTACTATTGCCTCGGATTGGTTTACCTTCTTGATTGCTTTAATTTTTGCCAATTTGTTATTTTTTTTATTACTTAATAACTTTTCTGAGATAATAATTTCCTATACTAAAATTAGCTATAACACTTTCTTCACTTTGTTTTTATTTCCTATTTTTTGGCTAATATTTAGTCTCTATCAATCAAATTTTATGAGCAGTCAAGATGCTTAGTCCCGGCTCAGGTAATACAGTTATAAAATCTAAATTAATTAGTCGAAGAATGTTTTTACTAACTGCTGCAAAAGCTGTTGTATTGGTAGGATTAGTCGGAAGACTTATTTCACTTCAAATAAACCAAGCAACTAAATACAAATCATTATCCGATAAGAATAGATTTAGAGAATGGAAACTTGCGCCAGAACGTGGATTAATTAAAGATTTTTTTGACCAAGAAATAGCTTCAAACGAGCCCTTATATCAAGTTCATCTAGTTCCCGAAAACACTAAAAACCTCAATCACTTATTTGTTAGATTAAAAGGAATTTTAAATATTACTGATAAAAAAATATCTTATTTAAAAAAATTAATAAAAAAACAAAAACCGTGGGAACCAGTTATAGTCTCTGATAATTTGAATTGGTCAGAATTTTCAAAAATAAATTTGTTTTTACATGAACTTAATGGAGTAGAACCAATCGTTTCAGTGGCTAGAACGTATCCGGATAATTCATCAGCACATATTTTGGGATACGTCTCTCAGATAAGTACAAAAGATCTTAAAACAAAAAAATATTTACAAGATTTATCTGTACCCGGGATGGTTATTGGAAAAACTGGTCTTGAACGTAAATTAGATGAGCAAATTATTGGTAAAGTAGGTTTTCAAAGGTACGAAGTAAATGCATTTGGTAAAAGAATTAGAGAAATTCAAGTTAACGAGGGTAAGGCGGGAAAAAGTTATAAAACGACTTTGGATTATGAAATTCAAAAGTATACTAACGAATTGTTAAAAGATAAGGCTGCAGCTGTTTGTGTGATGGATATTTATAATGGAGATGTAGTATCTTTAGTTTCTGCGCCTACTTTTGAACCTAATGCATTTGTTCACGGTTTAGATAAACAATACTGGAACAGTTTAATTAAAGATAGCAAAAAACCTTTAACTAACAAAGCTATGTCAGGATTATATCCTCCAGGTTCAACTATAAAAACAATAGTAGCTTTGAGCGCATTAGAAAATGGTATTATTAAACCTCAAGATACATTTAGATGTACAGGAAAAATAGAACTTCACGGTGAAAAATTTCACTGCTGGGAAAAGAAAGGTCACGGAATAGTAAATTTGAGAAAAGGCATTCAGAGGTCGTGTGATGTTTATTTCTATGAAGTTGCAAGAAAACTTGGTGTAGACCGTTTATCTGTAACTGCCAAAAAATTTGGTTTAGGAAAACAAGTGCTTTCAAATTTTGTTGAAGAAAAATCGGGAGTTGTACCAAATACCAAATGGAAGAAAAAATTTATTGGACAAAATTGGTATATTGGCGAGACTTTGCACTCAGGAATAGGACAAGGATATTTTCAAAGCACACCGATACAACTGTGTTTAATGACAGCTCAAATAGCCAATGGTGGTTTCCAAATCAAACCTCGAATTATATTTGATAAAAATAATAATGATTTAAGAAATTATATTAAATATAAAAATGAAAAACCTAATGAACCACTTCCTCTGGAGCTATTAACTAAAAACTTTGAATTGAAACCATTATTTGAAAATCAAAATAATATAAACATTGTAAAAGATGCAATGTTTTCATCATCTAATGAGCCAGGTGGAACTTCATACAGACATAGATTTGAAAACCCTAGGTTCACTTTTGCAGGAAAAACAGGTTCATCTCAAATTAAAAGATTTACAGAGGCCCAGCGTGAAGCTGAAGTAAAACAAACAGATCTTGATTATAAAGATAGAGATCATGCTTTATTTGTTGCATTTGCTCCTTATAAAGATCCTAAATACGCAATTAGTGTTGTTGTAGAACATGGCGGTTCAGGAGGAAGCGCGGCTGCTCCTATTGCAAAAAAAATAATCAAAAAAGTTTTAGAACGACACGACTTGAGACAAAAAATTAATTACTCGTCAGGAGGTGTCATATAATGTTGCAACCGAGATCTATTCAATCCTCATTGACACTTAAGGATAAGATTTTATCATTTGATTATATTTTAGTTATATCAATTTTAATTCTTGGCATAATTAGTATGTTTGCGATGTATTCAACTGATGGTGGAGAATTTAAGTACCATACTAATAGTCATATACTTCGTTTCTTTGTTTTTTTTGGTTTATTTTTTTTAATATCTTTAATTCAAATTAGATTTTGGCACAATTACAGTTACATTATCTATATTTTAATTTTTATTTTACTATTAGGAGTAAAATATTTTGGACTTACATCATCTGGCTCCAAAAGATGGTTGGATCTTTATTTTATGAATTTACAGCCTTCAGAA
>Ga0213861_10001875_pt1 | contig 18449 bp, 11 predicted proteins | sample PICome_4_FD_160110 | JGI IMG/M metagenome (GOLD analysis project Ga0213861, IMG submission 160110) | Coastal seawater microbial communities near Pivers Island, North Carolina, United States - PICO131 | ecosystem: Environmental > Aquatic > Marine > Coastal | place: USA: North Carolina... | reverse complement strand
ATGACACAACCATAGCATGTATTTCTCAGCTTATTGCTCGTGAATTGCCGAGGTCATGCTGCTCAAAGTCTGGCACGCTGTTGGCGAACGGCCGAGGCTCCGCCCAAGTTGTTTGAGCGATTGCTCTGCGGGCTGGCTCACAGTTGCACTGCACCCCGTTGCAACGCCTTTCGATCAATATCCAAAAGCACTTGGCGCAAACGTCCGGTTCTGGCTTTGAAATCAATGAGCATGGCACCTAGAATGATCACGTGAGGCGTATCGTCGATGCGCGTTATTTGCACCGTGATCCGCGCCTTGCAGAATCGGCTTTGAAAAAGCGGGAAGCGTTGACGCGAGAACAAAAACACCAAACTGACCTCCCAACCGAGGGGGTGGTCGGGGGCTATAATCCATATAAGTAATTGAAAAGATTGGCAGGAGTTGGGGGACTCGAACCCACGACCCTCGGTTTTGGAGACCGATGCTCTACCAACTGAGCTAAACTCCTATGCCTGAGCGCGGGGATAGGCCAAAGCTTTGGTGAAATCAAGCGCATATGAACAATCGGTTGCAGGTTTATTCCGCAACGCCGCCTGTTCCAAAAGATCGGTCAGATGGTCAAAATAAGGGCGGCCTTGTGCGTCAGTCCCATCCAAAAAGGCCGCCGTTTGGGTGTTGTGGCCGGGTATCCCCGTTTCAACAAGCCGCAAGTTGGCCCCGCGCGCTTGCGCCCTGTGCGCTGCAAGCCTTGGGTTTTCCGGCCCTATCACCCTGTCCAGACTGCCGTGCAACATCACACAGGGTGGCCCATCGGGGCGCAATCGCCACGGTTGCACCATGGCACCTGCAATCGACAAAACGGCATCCGGACGCGCCAGCTTTTCGCCATTGGGCGGATAGGCCGTGGACAAGGCCGCAATCCCGCCCGCCGACACGCCAACGCATACCACTGGCAGACCGTCCAACTCTGGCACCAGCCCTGCGCGCAAGGCCTGCACCGCCGCACTTACATCGCGCATGGCCGCATACATGGCAGGCCCGCACAGCCGCGCAGCCAGCGTCAGCCCAATGCCAGTAGATCTAGCCTGCATAGCCGCAATCTGCGTGGTCTCTTGCGGCGCAAAGGCGCTAAGCGGGGTGCGCAGCCTATAATCAGATGCTACCAACGCCACTCCCTACGGGGTTAAGCGCTGCGCAAGCGTTTCGGCCAAAGTCTCCGTCCGGCTGCCATTCAAAAACCCGCCGCCATGCAGATACAGCACAATAGCCCAAGCCCTGGAATCCGGCACATAGGCATCCAGCAGCAGCCCCTGCTCTGGCGCAAAGGACAGGCCTTTGTACAGCCTCATTTCGCAGCCCTCACAAGAGCTTCGACATCACTCCCCATAATCTGCGGCAAAGCCGCTTCAATTTGGTCCAGCGGCCAATGCCACCATGCCAATCCCAACATCTTTGCAACGCCGCCCGCATCAAACCGCATCCGTAGCAGACGCGCAGGGTTGCCCACGACAATCGCATAATCCGGCACCACGCCACCAACGACAGCGCCTGCCCCAACAATCACACCATGCCCCAACCGCGCGCCCGGCAGAACAATAGCGCCATGACCAATCCAACAATCATGCCCGATCACTGTATCAGGCAAATCGTTAAAACTGTGTTTATAATGGTCCAACTTGGTTGGATCAAAGATAGGGAACGGATAGGTCGAAAGCCCCACGCTATGATTGGCCGAGGCCGTGATAAATCGAACCCCATGCGCAATCTGGCAAAACCGCCCGATGTGCAGCGTCTCTGGCGCGCCGGCATAGGTATAAGGTGCCAACCGTGCCGCCCAGTCGGTTGGCCGGTCAAAATCATTGGCATAGGTGAAATTACCGACCTTGATATTTGGATGGTCAATCACCCGCGCCAAATGGGCTATGCAAGGGTTTTCCCGCCCATCGGCAAAGCGCATCGGGTGTGCAGATTCGACGTTTAAAAAAGCATCGCGCATTGTGTCTCCTGACCTCGTTTTTTGGAAAATCAAGTTGGAGACATTATCATGCTGGCCTCCTACGTCTGGACGAAATTCAACACAAATGAGCAGCCCTGTCACCCACAAGCCGGCCAAACACAACCGCGTCCGCGTTAAAATTTGGTTAATTTATAGATCATTATACAATAATATCAATATATTACAGGATTGTCCGCATGCGGACATCCGCACATGAATACGGCGCGCGAGGTTTCCCCCACGCGCCGCTTTCTAGACTAAATCAAACCTTAAGCGATAATTTTCGATACCACGCCGGCGCCGACGGTACGGCCGCCTTCACGGATGGCGAAGCGCAGTTTTTCTTCCATAGCAATTGGGGCGATCAGTTCAACGTTGAACTTCAAGTTGTCGCCCGGCATCACCATTTCGGTGCCTTCCGGCAATTCTACAGTGCCCGTCACGTCGGTCGTGCGGAAGTAAAACTGCGGACGGTAGTTCGCAAAGAATGGCGTGTGACGGCCACCCTCTTCTTTCGTCAGAATATAGGCTTCTGCTTCAAACTTGGTGTGCGGCTTTACCGAACCTGGCTTGCACAGAACCTGACCGCGCTCGATGCCCTCACGGTCAACACCGCGCAGCAACAGGCCCACGTTGTCGCCAGCCTGACCTTGATCCAGCAACTTGCGGAACATTTCAACGCCGGTACAAACGGTCTTCTTGGTGTCGCGGATGCCCACGATTTCCATTTCTTCGCCGACCTTGATGATCCCGCGCTCAATACGACCCGTGGCAACTGTGCCGCGGCCCGAGATCGAGAACACGTCTTCAACTGGCATCAAGAATGGCTGGTCAACAGCACGTGCCGGTGTCGGGATATACTCGTCAACTGCTTTGATCAGCGCCTTGATCGACTCTTCACCAATCTCTGGGCGAGTGCCGTTCATCGCGTGCAAGGCCGAACCACGGATGATCGGAATGTCATCACCGGGGTAGTCGTACTTGGACAGAAGCTCGCGGATTTCCATTTCCACCAGTTCCAGCAGTTCTTCGTCGTCAACCTGGTCAACCTTGTTCATGTAGACGACCATGTAGGGAATACCTACCTGGCGGCCCAACAAGATGTGCTCGCGGGTCTGGGGCATTGGGCCGTCAGCCGCGTTAACAACCAAGATCGCGCCGTCCATCTGCGCCGCACCGGTGATCATGTTCTTCACATAGTCAGCGTGGCCGGGGCAGTCGACGTGGGCGTAGTGGCGGTCTGCCGACTCATACTCAACGTGCGCGGTCGAGATCGTGATGCCACGTGCCTTCTCTTCCGGCGCGCCATCAATCTGGTCATAGGCGCGGAATTCGCCAAAATACTTCGTGATCGCTGCCGTCAACGTCGTCTTGCCGTGGTCAACGTGACCAATCGTGCCGATGTTTACGTGCGGTTTGTTACGTTCAAACTTTGCCTTTGCCATGATGGCCTCCTGTCATTCAATTGCGGTGGGGGTAAATCCCACCCTACGGGGTTGGTAGGGTGGGCAAATTGCCCACCGCCGTTATGCGTATTTTAAGCGTATTTCTTCTGGATTTCGTCCGAGATATTCTGCGGAACGGCGTCATAGTGGTCAAACGTCATCGAGAACACAGCACGACCCGAGGTCATCGACCGCAGCGTGTTGATGTACCCGAACATGTTTGCCAATGGCACCATCGAGGCAATGACGTTCGCGTTGCCGCGGCTGTCCTGGCCTGTCACCATCCCACGACGCGAGGTCAAGTCGCCGATAACACCACCGGTGTATTCTTCGGGCGTCACAACTTCGACCTTCATGATCGGTTCCAACAGCTTAGCTCCGGCTTTCTTCAGGCCTTCGCGCATCCCGGCACGTGCCGCGATTTCAAAGGCGAGAACCGAGGAGTCGACGTCGTGGAAGGCACCGTCGATCAGTGCAACCTTGAAGTCGATAACCGGGAAGCCCGCCAGAGGACCAGAGTCCATAACAGACTTGATACCCTTTTCGACGCCGGGGATGTATTCCTTTGGAATAGCACCACCAACAATCTTGGACTCGAAGGAATAGCCTTCGCCTGGCTCGGTCGGCGTGATGATCATCTTGATACGCGCAAACTGTCCGGTACCACCGGACTGCTTTTTATGCGTATAATCGATCTCAGCTTCACGAGACACGGTTTCACGATATGCCACCTGCGGTGCACCGATATTCGCCTCAACCTTGAATTCGCGACGCATGCGGTCAACGAGGATGTCGAGGTGAAGTTCGCCCATGCCCTTCATAATCGTCTGGCCCGATTCGAAATCGGTTTCCACACGGAAGGATGGATCTTCGGCCGCCAAACGTGCCAGCGCGATACCCATTTTTTCCTGGTCAGCCTTGGTCTTCGGCTCGACAGCGATCTCGATCACTGGCTCGGGAAAGGTCATGGTTTCCAGAACGACCTGATGGTTCGGATCGGACAAGGTATCACCAGTCGTCGTTTCTTTCAGGCCGGCCAAAGCAATGATGTCGCCTGCAAAGGCTTCTTCAATCTCTTCGCGGTTGATGGCGTGCATCATCATCATACGGCCAACGCGCTCTTTACGACCTTTGGTGGTGTTCACCATCTGGTCGCCTTTGCGCAAAATGCCCGAATAGATCCGAGTGAAGGTCAAAGAACCAACAAAGGGGTCGTTCATGATTTTGAATGCCAGACCCGAAAAGGGCTGGCTGTCATCTGCCGAGCGTGGCTGGTCACGGGTTTCTGTCTCGTCGCCGGCCTTAAAGCCCATGTAGGCAGGCACGTCCAACGGCGAAGGCAGGAAGTCGATGACCGAGTTCAACAGCGGCTGAACGCCTTTGTTTTTGAACGCAGAACCTGCTGTTACAGGCACGAAGTCCAGTGCCAGCGTACCCTTACGGATCAGGCGGCGCAGGGTCGCTTCGTCAGGCTCGTTGCCTTCCAGATAGGCTTCCATTGCAGTGTCGTCTTGCTCGACTGCAACTTCCAACAGGTTCATGCGCCATTCAGCGGCAAGTTCGGCCAAATCAGCACGGATCGGCTTACGGACCCAGGCTGCGCCCAGATCTTCACCTTCCCAAACCCATTCTTCCATCTTCACCAGGTCGATGATGCCTTCCAGCTTGTCCTCGGCACCAATCGGCAAAGCGATTGGCAACGCAACAGCGCCGGTACGGTCTTTGATCATCTTGACGCAGTTAAAGAAGTCAGCCCCGATCTTGTCCATCTTGTTGACGAACACGATCCGCGGAACCTTGTAACGGTCAGCCTGACGCCAAACGGTTTCGGTCTGCGGCTCAACACCAGCGTTGGCGTCAAGCAAGCAGATCGCACCGTCAAGCACAGCCAGCGAACGCTCAACTTCAATAGTGAAGTCAACGTGACCGGGGGTGTCGATGATGTTGAAACGGTACTTGGTGTCAGAAGTCCCTTCGGTGGTCGGGTCTTCCTGACGCTGCCAGAATGTCGTGGTTGCAGCGGAAGTGATCGTGATACCACGCTCCTGCTCCTGCTCCATCCAGTCCATCGTGGCGGCACCGTCATGCACTTCGCCAATCTTGTGCGACTTGCCTGTGTAATACAGAATCCGCTCAGTCGTCGTGGTTTTACCCGCGTCGATGTGCGCCATGATCCCGATATTGCGGTAGCGTCGTAGTTCGTAATCGCGTGCCATGTTGAACCCTTACCAGCGGTAGTGGCTGAATGCTTTGTTAGCATCGGCCATTTTGTGGGTGTCTTCCCGCTTTTTAACGGCGGTACCACGATTGTTAACAGCATCCGAAAGCTCGGCAGCCAGACGTTCTTCCATGGTGTTCTCGTTGCGCTTGCGGGCAGCGATGATCAACCAACGGATGGCCAATGCTTCGCGGCGCTCGATGCGCACTTCAACCGGAACCTGATAGGTCGCACCACCAACGCGACGCGACCGGACTTCTACCGATGGCTTCACGTTTTCAAGGGCTTCATGGAAGCACTCGATCGGGGCGCGCTTCAGGCGCTCTTCAACGCGCGTCAACGCGTTGTAGACGATGGATTCGGCGACAGATTTCTTGCCGTCGATCATCAGGTTGTTCATAAATTTTGTCAAAACCTTATCGCCATACTTGGCGTCAGGTAGAATCTCGCGTTTTTCAGCGGCGTGACGACGTGACATGTTTTAATTCCTCACTTCGGACGCTTAGCGCCGTATTTCGAACGACGCTGGCGACGATCTTTAACACCTTGGGTATCCAACACACCGCGCAGGATGTGGTAACGGACACCCGGAAGGTCTTTGATACGACCGCCGCGGATCAGAACAACAGAGTGTTCCTGAAGGTTGTGCTTTTCACCCGGAATATAGCAGATAACCTCGAAGCTGTTGGTAAGACGCACTTTTGCGACCTTACGCATTGCCGAGTTAGGCTTTTTCGGAGTGGTTGTGTAAACGCGTGTACATACACCGCGTTTCTGGGGGCAGGATTCCAAGTGCTGTGACTTGGACCGCTTTACGCGCGGTTCGCGCGGTTTGCGGATAAGCTGTTGGATCGTTGGCATTCACGTTCCTCGTGTTGCAACTGTCAATACTCGCACCGGATCGTGTTCCGGCACACTGCTTCTCGACGGCATCTTGTGCCTTCACAAAACACCAAAACCGCAGTCGTTGCCCTCGCGGGTAACGGTGCGGTGGAATTCCAGAGGATCGGGGCATTACGGCCCGGATCTTGACCACTTTAGTCTTTGAGACCGTCAGACATGCTTGCGCACACGTCAGGTGAGGCGGCGTATAGGGGGAGTCGCGGGGGATGTCAACAGGACCGGCTTATGCTGCGGTGCTAGCGGTCCGGTGTTGCGGTGCCGGTCATCGACGCTTTGGTCGCGGCGATCCGGCGTTGCAGTTGATGTTCGCGGACATATGTATAAAGCCCCGTTGCCACGACAACTGCTGCCCCCAACAAAGTAATCGCTTTCGGAAAGTCATCAAAGACCAACCAACCCAGCAAAATCGCCCAGATCAGCGCAGAATAACGAAACGGCGCCACAATCGCCACATCGCCCACCCGCATCGCCTTGACGATGAATAGATAGCCCATGATCAGCATCGCCGACGCCCCTGCCAGTATGCCAAAGACATGTGGTTTGACCGCTACCCAATCCTCAACTGCAAGGCCCGCCAGCCCCATGATCGTGACCGCCACAGACGTATAGATCGCAATCGTAACCGAAGGCAAACCATGGGAAAACCGCCGCGTGGTCAAGTCACGCACCACCACAAAAGCGACCGAGATCAGCGCAAGCACAGACCAAATGTTAAACCCTTCGGTCCCGGGGCGCACGATCAGCATTACCCCGCCAAAACCTACAGCAATCGCGGTCATCCTCCGCCAGCCCACAGGTTCTTTCAGCGCGATTGCCGCCCCCAAGGTCACGGCCAATGGCAAGGATTGCAAAATCGCGGACAGGTTGGCCAAGGGCATCTGCCGCAAGGCCAGCAAAAAGGTCAAGGTAGCCCCCAGTTCGGCCAGCGTGCGCCAGCCCAAAAGTCGGCGGTCTGTGCTAGGGATCGCCAGTGTCTTTATGCCCATCAGGCGCGCAAGGATCAAAAGGGCTGTCAGGGTCATCGCGCCACGGATCACGATCGCCTGTGACAGTGGCAAAACCTGAGTCACCGCTTTCATGAAACTGTCGTTCACGGTGAATGTCGCCATGGCCACGGCCATGAACAAAATTCCGCGCGAGTTGTCTGAAAGCACCAAAGCCAATCCCCTGCCCTAACGCGCATCGACCCGATTTCATCCCAGACCCATTCCCGAAATTATATATTTCAGAGGGTTATGCGATAGGCCTTAGGTCAAGCCAGCCTTGATGCGCCTGTCCCAACCCTTTCCGACTAGCAGCGCCTTGGTCAACCCCGCTATCACCAAAACTTTGTAACCCGCACAAAGTGAAAAGGCCCCCCGCAGTTACCTGCGAGGGGCCAATCCTTTGAACGGTCAGACCGCTCTTATTCTTCGCGGCTTTCCACGGTGTCTGCCACCGCAGGCTCCGGTGCGGCAAGAGCCGCTGCCTGCTCGGCGTCTGACCGCCGGGTTTCGACGACCTTTTGGTCACGCTCTGCCGCAATCCGCTTGACGCGGCTTGTGGCGCCACCTGTCCCAGCTGGGATCAAGCGACCAACGATCACGTTCTCTTTCAGGCCGACCAGTTTATCGCGCTTGCCCTGTACCGAAGCTTCGGTCAGAACCCGCGTGGTTTCCTGGAACGACGCCGCCGAGATAAAGCTGCGTGTCTGCAAGCTGGCCTTGGTAATCCCCAAAAGGATCGGCTCAGCCGTTGCCGGACGAACACCCAAACGGTGCGCCTTGGCGTTTGCTTCTTCCAACTCTTGCTTATCGACGTTTTCGCCCTTCAGCAGCGTGGTCTGGCCCGAGTCAAGAACCTCGAACTTTTGCAGCATCTGACGCACAATCACTTCGATATGCTTGTCGTTGATCTTCACGCCTTGCAGACGGTAAACGTCCTGCACTTCGTCGATCATGTAGTTGGCAAGCGCCTCGACACCCAAGATCCGCAAAATATCGTGCGGGGCTGGGTTGCCGTCCATGATGTAATCGCCCTTTTGAACGAAATCACCCTCTTGAACCGGAATATGCTTGCCCTTCGGCACCATGTATTCCAGCGGCTGAAGGCTGTCATCAATCGGTTCCAGCGTAATGCGGCGCTTGTTCTTGTAGTCCTTGCCAAAGCGCACATAGCCGTCGGATTCCGCAATGATCGCGTTGTCCTTTGGACGCCGTGCCTCAAACAATTCCGCCACCCGAGGAAGACCCCCGGTGATGTCCTTGGTCTTGGCACCTTCACGCGGAATACGCGCAACAACGTCGCCCGGCTTGATATCCTGACCATCTTCGACCGACAAAATCGCGTCAACCGACATTGGGTAGGAAATCGGGTTCCCGGCATCGTTGCGCAAAGGCTCGCCCTGCGCGTCCATCAAGATCACTTCTGGCTTCAGGTCATTGCCTTTCGGCGCCGACCGCCAGTCGGACACGATCCGCTGGGTCATGCCTGTCGCATCATCCGTATCTTCACGCACCGAGATGCCCGAGATCAGATCGACAAACCGTGCAACCCCTGCCTTTTCGGCAATGATCGGCAAGGTATAGGGATCCCATTCGAACAGTTTCGCGCCGCGTTTGACCGCTTGGCCATCCTTGACGTGAACCTTGGCACCATAAGACACCTTATGCGAAGCACGTTCCTGCCCAGCCTCGTCGATGATCGCGATTTGCATCGCACGGCCCATGACGACCTGCTCACCAGCAACATTTTCCAGCAAGTTTGCATTGCGGAACTCAACTTTGCCTTCTTGGGAAGCTTCCAAGAACGACTGCTGACCACCTTGTGCAATACCGCCGATGTGGAACGTCCGCATCGTCAGCTGTGTACCCGGCTCGCCAATCGACTGCGCGGCAATAATACCGACAGCCTCGCCTTGGTTCACCAAAGTACCGCGTGCAAGGTCACGACCGTAGCACTGGGCGCAAACGCCCTCTTCGGCCTCACAGGTCAATGGGCTGCGGATGCGCGCCGACGCAACACCGGCCTGATCAATCAGATCTGCCTTGCGTTCGTCGATCAGCTCACCGCGTGCCACGATAACCTCGTCCTGACCTGGTACAAGGATATCCTCGGCGGCCACACGGCCCAGCACCCGTTCAGACAACGAGGACACAACCTCACCATCGTTCACGGCCGCAGATGCGGTGATGCTGTTTTCCGTACCGCAATCATGGGCGCGGATGATGCAATCTTGCGCAACATCGACCAGACGGCGGGTCAGATAGCCCGAGTTCGCTGTTTTCAAAGCCGTATCCGCCAAGCCCTTACGGGCACCGTGGGTAGAGTTAAAGTACTCCAACACGGTCAGACCTTCTTTAAAGTTCGAGATGATCGGCGTCTCAATGATTTCGCCGTTCGGCTTGGCCATCAGACCGCGCATCCCGCCCAACTGCTTCATCTGTGCAGGCGAACCACGCGCACCAGAGTGCGACATCATATAAACCGAGTTCGGCTCTTTTTCCGCACCGGCATCGTTGTGACGGACGGCGGAAATTTCATCCATCATCTCGCCCGCAACTTTGTCGGAACATTTGGACCAGGCATCAACAACCTTGTTGTACTTTTCGCCCTGAGTGATCAGGCCGTCCATATACTGCTGTTCGAATTCCTTAACCTGATCGCGAACTTCGTTGACAATGTCCCACTTGGTGTCTGGGATCAGCATGTCGTCCTTACCGAACGAAATACCGGCCTTGAACGCCTCACGGAAGCCCATGGTCATGATCTGGTCACAGAAAATCACCGACTCTTTTTGACCGCAATAACGGTAAACAGTGTCAATAACGTTCTGAACGTCCTTTTTCCGCAGCAAACGGTTCACAAGATCGAACGGCGCTTTGGCATTCACGGGCAACAAGTTGCCAAGGCGCAAACGGCCCGGCGTCGTGTCAAACCGCTTCCAAACCTCATTGCCTTCTTCGTCAATCTGACGGATCCGGGCTTTGATTCCGGCGTGCAAATGCACGACCCCTGCGGCCAGCGCGTGTTCAACTTCGGTCACATCGGCAAAGGCCATGCCTTCACCAACCATGCCCTTACGCTCCATGGTCGTATAGTACAGACCCAAGACCATATCCTGCGATGGCACGATAATCGGCGCACCGTTTGCAGGCGAAAGCACGTTGTTAGTCGACATCATCAAGACGCGCGCTTCCAACTGTGCTTCCAGCGACAGCGGCACGTGGACCGCCATCTGGTCACCGTCAAAGTCAGCGTTAAACGCCGAACAGACCAGCGGGTGCAGCTGAATAGCCTTACCTTCGATCAGGATCGGCTCAAACGCCTGAATGCCCAAACGGTGCAAGGTCGGCGCGCGGTTCAACAGAACCGGATGTTCGCGGATAACCTCGTCCAAGATATCCCACACTTCGGGACGCTCTTTTTCGACCAGCTTTTTCGCTTGCTTAACGGTCGAGGAAAGACCCTTGGCTTCAAGACGGGAATAGATGAACGGCTTGAACAGCTCCAAGGCCATCTTCTTCGGCAGGCCGCACTGGTGCAGCTTCAATTCAGGGCCGGTCACAATAACCGAACGACCCGAGAAGTCGACGCGCTTACCCAAAAGGTTCTGACGGAAGCGACCTTGCTTACCCTTCAGCATGTCCGACAGCGATTTCAGCGGGCGCTTGTTGGTGCCCGTGATCACGCGGCCACGACGGCCGTTGTCAAACAACGCATCGACCGATTCCTGCAACATCCGTTTTTCGTTACGCACGATGATATCGGGCGCACGAAGTTCGATCAGACGCTTCAAACGGTTGTTCCGGTTTATCACGCGACGGTACAGATCGTTCAGATCCGAGGTCGCAAAGCGGCCACCATCGAGCGGCACCAAGGGGCGCAGTTCTGGTGGGATCACGGGAAGCACGGTCAGAACCATCCATTCAGGGCGGTTGCCGGATTCAAGGAAGCTTTCAACGATCTTCAAACGCTTGATGATCTTTTTCGGCTTCAGTTCACCAGTGGCTTCTTTCAGCTCTTCGCGCAACTGCTCGGCGGTCGCCTCAAGGTCGATCGCAGCCAGCATTTCACGGATCGCTTCAGCGCCAATATTGGCGGTGAACGCATCCGCGCCGTAAAGGTCTTGCGCGTCGAGGTATTCTTCCTCGGTCATCAACTGGCCATAGGTCAGGTCAGTCAGACCCGGCTCGATCACCACATAGTTTTCAAAGTAAAGAATCCGCTCCAGATCCCGCAACGTGGTATCCAGCATCAGGCCAATACGGCTTGGCAGCGACTTCAAAAACCAAATATGCGCAACGGGTGCGGCCAATTCGATGTGGCCCATCCGCTCACGGCGGACCTTTTGCAGCGTGACTTCAACGCCGCATTTTTCGCAGACAACGCCACGATATTTCATGCGCTTGTATTTGCCGCACAGGCATTCGTAATCCTTGATAGGTCCAAAGATACGCGCGCAGAACAAACCGTCCCGCTCAGGCTTGAACGTACGGTAGTTGATGGTTTCCGGCTTTTTGATCTCGCCATAAGACCAGCTCAGAATCCGCTCTGGCGAGGCCAGAGAGATCTTGATCTCATCAAAAGTTTTGACCGGGGCAACCGGGTTAAACGGGTTGGTCGAAAGTTCCTGGTTCATTTTCACATCCTTGAATGGGGGCGGCGGGGAAAGATTTTGGTTGGGCCGAAACACAACCGTTAGACGGCGTAGGGTGGGGTTTTACCCCACCACTCCGTCACTCTTCCTCCGCATCCAGGAGTTCCATATTCAGGCCGAGGCCACGCACTTCCTTCACCAGAACGTTGAAGCTTTCAGGCACGCCGGCCTCAAAGTTATCTTCGCCCTTCACGATGCTCTCGTACATTTTGGTCCGACCCGCCACGTCATCCGACTTAACAGTCAGCATCTCTTGCAAGGTGTATGCAGCGCCATAAGCTTCCAAAGCCCAGACCTCCATTTCACCCAGACGCTGACCACCAAACTGCGCCTTACCACCCAGCGGCTGCTGGGTAACAAGCGAGTATGGGCCGGTAGAACGTGCGTGCAGCTTGTCATCCACAAGGTGGTGCAGCTTCAGCAAGTACTTGACGCCAACGGTCACAGGGCGCGCAAACTGCTCACCCGAGCGGCCATCGAACACGATCGACTGACCGGATTCTGCAAACCCTGCCCGCTTCAACGCATCATTGATATCCGCCTCTTTGGCACCGTCAAAGACAGGCGTTGCAATCGGCACACCGCCGGTCACATTGCCTGCCAGTTCAAGGAACGTATCCTCGTCCTGATGGGCAAACGCCGCCTCATACGTCTCATCGCCATACGCCAGACGCACCGCATCACGCACCGGGGTCATATCCCCCGACCGGCGATACTCGGACAAAGCCTCGTCAATCTTGATCCCAAAGCCGCGTGCGGCCCAACCCATGTGGGTTTCCAGAATCTGACCAACGTTCATCCGCGATGGCACGCCGAGCGGGTTCAAACAGATATCCACGGTCGTCCCATCAGCAAGGAACGGCATGTCTTCCATTGGAACAACGCGCGAAACCACACCTTTGTTGCCGTGACGACCAGCCATTTTGTCGCCCGGTTGCAGCTTGCGCTTCACCGCCACGAACACTTTGACCATCTTCATGACGCCCGGAGGCAAGTCATCACCGCGGCGCACCTTTTCGACCTTGTCATCGAAACGGTGATCCAAGGCACGCTTTTGTGCCTCATACTGGTCGTGCAGGGCCTCGACGTCTTTCGCTTCGGCTTCTTCACCCAGCGCCAACTGCCACCACTGGCCACGGCTTAGCGTGCCGAGCAGTTCCTCATCAATGGTCGACCCTGCTTTGATGCCTTTCGGCCCCTTAACGGCGGTTTTACCCATGATCAGTGTTTTCAGACGCGCATAGATGTTACGCTCCAGAATGACCAATTCGTCATCACGGTCGCGTGCAAGGCGTTCAACTTCTTCACGCTCGATCTGCAAAGCACGCTCGTCTTTGTCCACACCGTGGCGGTTGAACACACGCACTTCAACGATCGTGCCAAACGCACCCGGTGGCAGACGCAAGGATGTGTCACGCACATCCGACGCCTTTTCACCAAAGATAGCGCGCAGCAGCTTTTCTTCCGGCGTCATCGGGCTTTCGCCCTTTGGCGTGATCTTACCAACCAGAATGTCACCCGGCTGCACTTCGGCACCGATGTAAACAATCCCGGCTTCATCCAGATTGCGCAGGGCTTCTTCGCCTACGTTCGGGATGTCGCGGGTAATTTCCTCTGGCCCCAGCTTCGTATCGCGTGCCGCAACTTCGTATTCATCGATGTGAATCGAGGTGAACACATCGTCTTTCAAGATACGCTCGGAAATCAGGATAGAGTCTTCGTAGTTATAGCCATTCCACGGCATGAACGCGACGATAACGTTCCGGCCAACAGCCAGTTCACCCATATCGGTGCAAGGACCATCGGCGATGACTTCGTCGCGCGTTACCTTATCGCCAACCTTCACCAGCGGACGCTGGTTAATGCAAGACGACTGGTTCGACCGCTTGAATTTGCGCAGACGGTAGATGTCTACGCCCGGCTCACCTGGTTCCATCATTTCAGTCGCACGCACAACGATCCGGCTTGCATCGACCTGGTCGATGATACCCGCCCGGCGTGCCATGATGGCAGCGCCAGAGTCACGCGCAACAATGCCCTCAATCCCCGTGCCAACATATGGCGCATCGGATTTCACCAAAGGCACGGCCTGACGCATCATGTTCGAACCCATCAACGCGCGGTTAGCATCGTCGTTTTCAAGGAACGGGATAAGCGAGGCCGCAACAGACACAAGCTGCTTCGGGCTAACGTCGATCAAGTCAACGGCTTCAGATGGGTTCAGCATGAATTCGCCGGATTTCCGTGTGGAAACCAGATCATTCACAAAGCGCCCTTCATCATCCAACTGCGCGTTTGCCTGCGCAACTGTGTGCCGCATTTCCTCGGTCGCCGACATGTAAACGACTTCGTCGGTCACTTTGCCGTCCAAAACCTTGCGATAAGGTGTTTCGATAAAGCCGTACTTGTTCACCCGCGCAAATGTCGCGAGAGAGTTGATCAGACCAATGTTCTGACCTTCTGGCGTTTCAATCGGGCACATCCGGCCATAGTGGGTCGGGTGAACGTCGCGTACTTCAAAGCCCGCACGTTCCCGTGTCAAACCGCCTGGCCCCAGCGCCGAAAGACGGCGTTTGTGGGTGACTTCGGACAATGGGTTCGTTTGGTCCATAAACTGCGACAACTGGCTGGAGCCAAAGAATTCCCGCACCGCAGCCGCAGCTGGCTTGGCGTTGATCAGGTCTTGCGGCATGATCGTGTCGATTTCGACCGAGGACATACGTTCCTTGATCGCGCGCTCCATACGAAGCAACCCAACGCGGTACTGGTTTTCCATCAATTCGCCAACCGACCGCACACGGCGGTTGCCGAGGTGGTCAATATCGTCAATCTCGCCTTTGCCATCGCGCAATTCGGTCAGCGCTTTGATACAGGCCACGATATCGGCGCGGTCCAACGTGCGCTGGGTGTCTGGGCGACCCAGATCCAAGCGCATGTTCATTTTCACGCGACCAACGGCCGACAGGTCATAACGCTCGCTATCAAAGAACAGCGTGTCGAACAGGTTCGACGCGGCCTCAACCGTTGGTGGCTCGCCGGGGCGCATAACGCGGTAGATATCCATGAGCGCTGTGTCGCGGCCCATATTTTTATCAGCCGCCATCGTGTTGCGGATATAGGGGCCGACGTTGACGTTATCGATGTCCAAAACCGGTACATCGGTAATGCCTTGGTCCAGCAGAAGCTTCAGGCTTCCGCCCTTCACTTCGCCGTCTTTGTCATATTCCATCGTCAACTCGTCGCCGGCTTCGACCCAAATCTCGCCAGTTTCTTCGTTGATGATATCCTTGGCCACGTATTTGCCAACGATCTGGTCATAAGGCAGCAACAGTTCCTTGACCTTACCCTCGTCGATGATCTTCTTGACCATCCGCGGGGTCATCTTTTCGCCAGCTTTGCACAGCACTTCGCCGGTCGCCGCATCTACGATGTCATAGGTCGGGCGGGTGCCACGCACGCGCTCGGGGAAGAACTTGGTGACCCAGCCCTTGTTTTTCAGGTATTTGTAGCTGACCGTGTTGTAATACGCGTCCATGATCTGCTCTTGGCCCATGCCAAGCGCATACAAAAGTGTTGTCACCGGCAATTTGCGGCGACGGTCGATGCGTGCAAACACGATGTCTTTAGCGTCAAACTCAAAGTCCAACCAAGACCCGCGATACGGGATGATCCGGCAAGCAAACAACAGCTTGCCCGACGAATGGGTCTTGCCCTTGTCGTGGTCAAAGAACACACCGGGTGAGCGGTGCATCTGCGACACGATCACACGCTCGGTGCCGTTCACAACGAACGTCCCGTTATGCGTCATCAAAGGCATGTCGCCCATGAATACGTCTTGTTCCTTGATGTCCTTGACCGAACGCGCGCCTGTATCTTCATCGACATCAAACACGATCAAACGCAGCGTCACCTTCAGCGGTGCGGCGTATGTCATGTCGCGAGACTGGCACTCGTCAACATCATATTTCGGCTTTTCAAGCTCGTATTTCACGAACTCCAAAACAGCGGTTTCGTTGAAATCCTTGATCGGAAATACCGACTGGAAAACGCCCTGAATACCATCACCATCGGTGGGCTTCGGGCCTTCGCCCGACTTCAGGAACAAGTCGTATGAAGATTTCTGAACCTCAATCAGGTTCGGCATCTCCAAGACTTCACGGATTTTACCAAAATAACGGCGGATTCGCTTTTGACCTACGTAGCTCTGAGCCATGCTCATAGTCACCTTTCATCGTTTTCGCCGGCGCAGACTCGTCGGGCCACGAGCATACGCCGCTTGGCGATAGAGGGATTGTCGGTTCTATTCATGCCTTCCGTCCCACCGGAAGGCTCCCGAACTTGGACAACGCACCTTGGAAGGGACTTGGGGTCAACCCCCCACCAAGACGCATCGTAAGACGCAGATGGCTGGGCGCGAAATGCTTCGCACCCAGCCGATAGTTTAAGGCGATACCGCGAACGGCACCCGACTGAATTACTTCAGTTCAACTTTCGCGCCAGCTTCTTCCAGCTTCTTTTTCAAGCCTTCAGCGTCAGCTTTGGAAACGCCTTCTTTTACTTTGCCACCAGCTTCAACCAGATCCTTGGCTTCTTTCAGACCAAGACCGGTGATACCGCGTACTTCTTTGATGACGTTGATTTTGTTCGGGCCGGCATCGGTCAGAACAACATCAAATTCAGTCTGCTCTTCAGCAGCTTCGCCAGTTGCCGCAGCAGGACCAGCCATCATTACAGCGCCGCCAGCAGCGGGCTCAATACCATACTCGTCCTTGAGGATGGTTTTCAGTTCTTGTGCCTGAAGAAGGGTAAGACCCACGATTTCTTCGGCGAGTTTTTTCAGATCAGCCATTTTCTGTTCCGTTCATTAAAGTTGGGTTCCAACGTCGGTATTTACAACCACGCCGGATCATTAGATTGCTCAGGCGGCAGCCTTGTCCTCAATCGTGGACAAGATGCCGGCGATGTTCGAAGCAGGCGCGCCAATGGCCCCAGCGATGTTCGAAGCAGGAGCACCGATACAAGACACGATCGAAGCGATAAGCTCCTCACGCGACGGCATCGCTGCAACGGCTTTAACACCTGCAGGATCCAACAGTGTGTCACCCATAGCACCACCAAGAATAACGAACTTTTCGTTCTTCTTGGCATACTCGTCCGCGACCTTCGCAGCTGCGACTGGGTCATCAGAATAGGCCATCACTGTCATGCCCGTTAGCAGGTCAGCAATCTTTGCAGAGGGCTTTCCGTCTAGGGCGATCTTGGCGAGCTTGTTCTTGGCAACGCGTACAGAACCGCCAACGTCACGCATTTTGGCGCGAAGGTCCTGCATCTGTGCAACCGTGATCCCGGCGTAGTGGGCAACCACTACGACGCCAGAGCGTTCAAAGATTTGGCCGAGTTCCTCGACCACTTTCTCTTTTTGTGCTCTATCCACAGTTTCACTCCAAGTTTGGAGGTTTCCCTCCGGCTCATATTAGCCCCCCTTAAAAGCGGGGCATTCGGGTCCTTTACGGGTCCCGAGGCCAGATCACCCGAGGAAATCCTCGGAAATTTGTCTCGATCCCCATCTCAGGCAGGAAGATTAAGGGCAGATGCCCCCCCACCGTCTCGGACAGGACAGGGCCGTTTGGCGGCCCCGCCATCCTTCCCCCTAAGGGTCCGGAATTCGTATCGGGTGGTGGGCGCGAACCCACCATCCAAAATTACTTGACCGCAGCCGAAGCCAGATCCACAGCAACGCCCGGACCCATTGTCGAAGACAGCGAAATCTTCTTCAAATAGGTGCCCTTGGCACCTGCTGGGCGGGCCTTGGCCACAGCGTCAACAAAGGCGCGCACGTTTTCGGCCAGTTTTGCCGCGTCAAACGAGGCTTTGCCGATACCCGCATGGATAACGCCAGCCTTTTCAACCTTGAACTGCACTTCGCCGCCCTTGGCGTTGCCAACAGCACCGGCCACATCCATCGTAACCGTACCCACTTTTGGGTTTGGCATCAGGTTGCGTGGACCAAGGATTTTGCCCAAACGGCCGACCAAAGGCATCATGTCTGGGGTTGCGATGCAACGATCAAAATCAATCTTGCCGCTTTGGATCGCTTCCATCAGGTCTTCTGCACCAACGATATCTGCACCAGCAGCCGTTGCTTCATCAGCCTTTGGACCGCGTGCGAACACAGCCACACGCACCGTTTTACCCGTGCCGTTTGGCAAGGTTACAACGCCACGTACCATCTGGTCTGCGTGACGTGGGTCAACGCCCAGGTTCATC
>Ga0213861_10001863_pt1 | contig 18504 bp, 15 predicted proteins | sample PICome_4_FD_160110 | JGI IMG/M metagenome (GOLD analysis project Ga0213861, IMG submission 160110) | Coastal seawater microbial communities near Pivers Island, North Carolina, United States - PICO131 | ecosystem: Environmental > Aquatic > Marine > Coastal | place: USA: North Carolina... | reverse complement strand
AAAACCGAATGACCAAGGTGGGCCTGCGCAACCCTTACTGAGCGTCAAAGGCCTCGTCAAACACTTTGCACTGCAGAAAGACTTTATTGGTCGCAGCACCGGCGTGGTTCGCGCTGTCGACAACATCGATTTTGATGTGCGCAAAGGTGAAACTCTCGGCGTGGTGGGCGAATCGGGTTGTGGCAAATCAACCACCGCCCGGCTGATCATGAACCTCTTAGATCGTAACGAAGGCGAAATCATCTTTGATGGCATGAGCGTTGGCGGTAACGATCTGCCTTTGAAGACTTTTCGACGACAGGCCCAAATGGTCTTCCAGGACAGTTACGCCTCACTTAACCCTCGGCTCACCATTGAGGACTCAATCGCCTTTTCGCCTCAAGTCCACGGCGTGCCCAAACGCGAAGCGATTGAGCGCGCTCGGGACCTGTTGGTGCGAGTCGGACTAGAACCGCGACGCTTCGCTGAGCGCTACCCACACGAACTGTCGGGTGGGCAGCGCCAACGCATCAATATTGCGCGAGCACTTGCCCTTCAACCGCGCTTGATCGTGCTCGATGAAGCCGTATCAGCCCTTGATAAATCGGTCGAAGCACAGGTTTTGAATCTCTTGCTTGACCTAAAGGAAGAGTTCGGACTGACCTATGTCTTTATCAGTCACGACTTGAACGTGGTGCGTTACGTTTCTGATCGCGTCATGGTGATGTACCTGGGTCAAGTCGTTGAAATTGGCGATTGCGAAACCATGTTCAAAACGCCGCGTCACCCATACACCAAAGCACTCTTGTCTTCCATACCGTCTCTTGACCCCGATAACCGAACCGAAGAGCCACCGCTGACTGGGGATCCACCGAACCCCATCAACCCGCCAAGTGGCTGTCGTTTTCACACCCGCTGCGTTCACGTTCAGCCGGTGTGCAAAGAAATCATGCCCAAACTGATTGAACAACCAGATGGCCAATCGGTCGCCTGTTTGATGTTTGAGCCAAAGAGTGCCTATAAACACAAAAGCATTCCCTTGGAGCCCGTTCTATGAGCGAGATGGCCACTGCAACCGATATTTTGGTTGATATACATAACCTCAACGTTACTTTTAATGCCGGTAAAAAACCCGTTCGTGCGGTCGATGGGGTCAACCTGTGCGTGAACTCTGGTGAGGTCATTGCTTTGATCGGCGAATCGGGTTCCGGCAAAAGTGTCACCCTGCGCTCTATCCTCAAACTTCATCCACCAAGACGCACGGTCATGCAAGGCAGCATTAATGTGGCTGGTCGTGATGTTTTAAAGATGTCAGCTGATGAGCTTGATGCATTCCGAGGAAACGATGTTTCCATGATTTTTCAAGAACCCTTGCTCGCACTCGATCCGGTTTATACCGTCGGTGATCAAATCATCGAAGCCATTCTGCGCCACGAAAAAATCAGCCGTGCCCAGGCCAAAGCACGCGCTTTGGCGCTCTTTGAAAGGGTTCGTATTCCAAGCCCAGAGCGCCGTTTAAACGCCTATCCCCACGAAATGTCTGGCGGCATGCGACAACGTGCCATGATTTCATTGGCACTTGCCAGTCATCCTAAGCTACTACTGGCTGACGAACCAACCACCGCACTTGATGCCACGGTGCAAATTCAAATCCTGCTGTTGTTGCGAGAGTTACAAAGGGAATTGGGCTTGTCTGTCATTTTTGTGACCCACGATATTGGTGCGGCTGTGGAAGTCGCTGACCGAATTGCTGTGATGTATGCCGGTCGTATCGTTGAAGAAGGCCCTGTGCGGTCAATCATTCGAGAACCCGCTCACCCCTACACCAAAGCCCTGCTACGTAGCGTGGCCCATGGCAGCTTTGCAAAAGGCACGCGTTTGGAAACCATCGCCGGCTCTCCGCCTGACTTGGCTAACTTGCCACCAGGTTGCTCGTTTGCCGATCGCTGTGGCGAAGTCACCGACCAATGCCGAGCAATCGATCCCGCAGAAGTCTGGCTCAACGAACAGCATCGCGCACGTTGCATCCGCTTGGTGCCAGCAGGCTAGTTCTGGCTGGCCCTTGTCGAGTCTTCTTTTTTGGTCGGCAAGGCCAGCGTCACCAGCCAACAGATGATGAGCATCGCAGCAGAGCCCGACAACGCCAGCAATAATCCGCCCCACTGATAAAGCAGGCCCGACAATAACGTGCCCATGAAACGCCCTGCCGCATTGGCAGCGTAATAAAAACCGACATCCTCGGCGGCTTTTTCTGACCCGGCGTAAGCCAGAACGAGGTACGAGTGTACAGATGAATTCACCGCAAATGCCACACCAAACACACCCAAGCCAAACACCACAACCCACTCCAAGTGTTCGACATTCATCCACACCAAGACGGCCAAGACAATTGGCACCAGCGCTAATAAGAACGACCACAGCCGAGCCGCAGGCACCTCTGTGGATAACCCATCAGTGCTTCGCTTAACCAACGTGGGTGCGATGGCTTGAACCAGACCATATCCAATCGTCCACGTCGCCAGAAAACCACTCACCATGGTGAAGGTCCAGCCCGATGAGTACAGAAAAACTGGCACGCCGACCACAAACCAAACATCACGTGCACCAAATAGCACCACGCGGGCCAATGCCAACAAATTGATGGCACGGCTTTTGGCGAACAGTTCCTTGGCCGACTTAGAGGCTTTGCTTTGTCCCATTAAGGGCGGCAGTAACCAAAGCACCCCAATCAGCACAGGGGCCAGTAGGCCTGCCATTAACCACAGCGCCCCAGAAAAACCAAACAACTGCAGTAACAATCCACCCAAAAAGAAACCCACGCCCTTCATGGCATTCTTGCTGCCCGTAAACCAAGCCACCCACTTAAACAGTTGGCCAGAGGCATGGCTCGCTGTTACTTTGATAGCTGATTTACTGGCGGTTTTTGTCAGGTCTTTGGCCACACCACAAATACCCTGAGCCAGCACCACCCAGACGACAGCCATGGTTGCAGACCACGTGGGCGACAGCACAGATAGCGTTAAAAAACCAATGATTTGAGTGACTAGACCAACAACCAGCATTCGCGTGATGCCAAAACGGGTGGCTAGCCAGCCGCCGACCAAGTTGGCCATGACCCCAGCGGCCTCATAAAACAGGAACAGAAAGGCCAACGTAAAGGGCGAATAGCCCAGCTTGTAAAAATGAAACAACACCAACATGCGCAACGCGCCGTCGGTTAATGTAAAGCCCCAATAGGCTGCGGTGACGATGGCGTACTGTTTGGCCGCTGACGGTCCAGTCAGGACTGTTTTTGTTGTCACTTCAAATGCCCACGGTCTCAAGATGACACGCCAAATCCACCATGCGGCAGGCGTAACCCATTTCGTTGTCATACCAGGCGTAAACCTTCAACATCGTGCCGTCAGTCACCATGGTCGACAGTGCATCAATAACCGCACTGCGCGTGTCCTGTGCATAGTCAACACTGACGAGCGGGCGCGTCTCATAGCCCAAGATGCCCGCCAATGAGCCCTTTGCAGCTTGTTCAAACAATCCATTGACTTCCTCTACCGTCACCGCGCGCTGCAACTCAAACACCGCATCTGTCAAAGATGCGTTGAGAACCGGGGCACGAACTGCGTGACCGTTGAGCTTGCCCTTGAGTTCTGGATAAATCAATGCAATGGCTGTGGCACTGCCTGTGGTGGTGGGTGCCAAACTTTGCATCGCGCTGCGCGCACGGCGTAAATCCTTGTGTGGCGCATCAACCACAAGGTTGGTGTTGGTGGGATCGTGAATGGTGGTAATTTGCCCATGCCGAATACCAATCGACTCTTGAATCACTTTCACCACAGGCGCCAAACAATTGGTGGTGCAAGATGCTGCTGTCAAAATCCGATCACGCGCGGGCTCATATCGATCGTGATTAACGCCAACCACCACGTTCAGAACCTCACCCACCTTAACGGGTGCGGCCACAATCACGTGTTTGACACCACTGTTGAAATGGCCCTGAATCGTCTCTGGCGTTAAAAATTTGCCGGTACATTCGAGCACCACATCGACACCGTGTTCAGCCCAATTGATCGCCGCTGGCGTGGCTTCGCTGGTGTAGCTGAGCAACCGCTCACCAATCTGGATCCCTTGCTCAGTGGCTGATATGGACTCGCGCCACTTGCCTTGCACCGAGTCAAAGGTCAACAAGTGGGCAATGGCTTGTGCACCACCTTTTATTTCATTGACATGCACAATATCGAGCCGGTTGTGACGGCGTGGGTCATCATCAGGGCGATGCGCCGCCCCAAAAGCCGCACGCAATGCCAAGCGTCCAATCCGTCCCATACCGTTGATACCCACTTGCATGCACACCTCGATTTGATTGTTATTTCGATAATTGTCGAAATATACCTCAATTCATATGACCGATTGGTGACAATCGATTGGGTTAACAACACTTAATCAGGCCAAGACACTTAAAATATCGAAATGACGACGTTAACCATTGCCCTTATTGTCAAGAACGAAGCCGCTAACCTGACCGATTGCCTGGCATCGTGTTCCGGTTTGGCCGACCAGATTGTGGTGGTTGACAGTGGCAGTACCGATGACACCGTTGCGATTGCCGAACAGTTTGGCGCTAAAGTTGTTGTGCACACCCTTTGGCAAGGCTTCGGACCTCAACGCCAAGTGGCCCAATCACACGTCACAGGCGACTGGGTTCTTTGGCTTGATGCCGATGAGCGCCTGACCCCTACCCTGAAAGTGGCCATCCGTGAAGCAATCACGCTTGACGATCGGCAATGCTTGTACCAGGTGAGCCGACTGTCATGGGTCTTTGGACGCTTCATTCGCCACAGCGGTTGGTATCCGGACCGCGTGGTGCGCTTATATGCCACCACAAAAACAAGCTACACCGAGGCACCCGTGCATGAACAAGTGATGGTGCCGACTGGCTTTGCCGTCAAAACCCTTGACGGTGACCTGTTGCATTACACCTATCGAGACTTGCAGCATTATTTGGTGAAATCCGCTCAATACGCAGACTTGTGGGCAAGCGACCGAAAAAATCGAGGCAAAACCGCTAGTCTCACCCAAGGCAGCTTGCATGCACTGGGTTGCTTTTTCAAAATGTACCTACTCAAAACCGGTTTCTTGGATGGTAAGCAAGGGCTTTTGCTGGCGTTGCTATCCGCGCATTCAACATTCGCCAAATACGCCGACTTGTGGGTTAAAGACCAACCACAACCCAAACTTTAATCCAATCAAGTTGTCGATCGATCCAACTTAATCAACCAGCTCGAAACCTGATCAGCCACCAAAGCCATGTCCAACGACGCAAATGACTCCGCGTCAGCGCTGTCCTCAGGCACTGAAATCGCAAGATGGCGGGCTGGGGTATTTAAGGTCTGCCAGCGCAAGGCGGTTGAAGACTGAAGTCTTGGGAAAAACCCAACTGTTGGCACATCGAGAGCCCCTGCCACGTGCAAGGGCCCTGTGCTGCCAGCCACCATGGCGCTTGCCGTGGCCAAGCCCTGGGCGAAAGCGGCCAAACCATCGGTTGAAACCCATATTGCCAATGGGACTCGTCGTGTCAGCAACCGCGTGTAAACACCACCCACGACCGCTTCTTCAGCGGGGCCCGCGGTCAGCACGAACTGCCAGTCATCAAGCCGCTCAGACAACGCCACAACCAATTGTTCGTACTGGTCCAGCGATAGATTATTTGCCGAACCGCCGGAACCCACGTGCACCATCATCCATTTTGCTGCAACAGGTATAGATAAGCTTTGCGCCAAATGGGCCCGCGCTTGGCTCACACACGTTGCTGACAATGGAAAGTAAGGCGCGCTGACTGATGTGATGGGTAAGCCGAAATCCGTCAGAAGGCGCGCAGCCAAATCTAAGTTGTAGACCCACTCAGGCTTTTCTGAGCGTGAGCGTCTTTGCGTTAAGCGATGGGTGTAGCGAATTTGTGCCAGCTTGGTTGCGGGTGCTAACCGATAAGGAATCTTGGCTTGCTGCAAAAAACTCGCGTTACGCCAATTTGAAAACAGCGCCAAAGCGGCATCGAACTTTTGGGCACGAATGTCTGCCAACATCTGAGCTTGTGCGCCCTTGTCGGCTACCGCCCCAACATCAATCAACACATGATCCACTGCGGGACATAAGCGAGCCAACGGCGCGGTGTATTCAGGCACCAACACGGTCACTTCACAGCCCGCTTGTTTCAGTAACGCCAGCGCTGGCCACGCCAACATGAAATCGCCTAACTTATCGTTTCGAACCACCAAAATCCGCTTCATGACAGCGATGGAAACTTCAATATCAGTCGCTCAGTAAGCTTGGGAATTAAACCAAACAAAGCCGTGTTCAAGGCGATCGACACAAAAGCCGCTGCCAAGATCACGCTATACGCTTCAGGTGTAATTAACGCCATGCTCAAACCCATACCCGCCAAAATAAACGAGAACTCACCAATTTGAGCCAAGCTAACCGACACCGTGAGGGCAGACTGCAAAGAGCCGCGCATCAACAAAACAAAAGCCGCTGCCACGATCGTCTTAACCAACATCACAATCGCCACTGTGATCAACAATGCAAAAGGTTCTTTGACGACAATCATCGGATCAAACAACATACCAACAGACACAAAGAACAACACGGCGAAGGCATCACGCAAAGGCAAAGACTCCTCTGCTGCCCGGTGACTTAGGCTCGACTCTCGCAACATCATGCCCGCAAAAAAAGCACCCAGTGCAAAGGACACATCAAACACCTCAGCTGCCACGAAAGCAGCCCCAAGTGCCACGGCAATCACCGCGAGGTTGAATAGTTCTCGAGACTGTGTCTGCGCCACCCGTTGGAGCACCCACGGTAAAAGACGTTTACCAACCACTAACATCAAAGCGATAAAAGCCAACACCTTCAGAAGCGTGACACTGAGAGACAACCAAACCTGTGGGCCAATCGTGGCCTCACCATCGGTGTCCAGCGCCGGCAACACCGTGGCCGCCACTGGCAACAACACCAATACCAACACCATCACCAAATCTTCCACCACCAACCAACCCACCGCGAGCTTGCCATCATCAGACAGCAACAGTCCGCGCGCCTCCAGTGTGCGTAGCAAAACCACGGTGCTGGCCACCGATAAACACACGCCATAAACCAAAGCGCCTATCAATGGTTTGCCCCAAACCAAGGCCACAGCCATCCCCACAGCCGTCGCAATGATAATTTGCAAGATGGCCCCAGGGATCGCCACACGCTTGACTACCATCAAGTCCTTAACGGAAAAGTGCAAACCAACACCGAACATCAGCAACATGACGCCAATTTCAGCCAGCTGCGCGGCCAAGGCGGGATCGCCCACAAAACCAGGCGTGGTGGGGCCAATCAATATACCAGCCAGTAAATAGCCAACCAAAGGGGGCGCTTTAAATAAGGTTGCGAGGTAACCAAATACCAGCGCTAACCCAAAACCCGCCACCAAAATGGCGATCAGGTCGATGTCATGGGGCATATAACCATCCAGAGTCGTCACAGAACCTAAGCATACCAAAGGGTGATGCTTAACGCGTTACCACATTGAATTGACGCAAAATGCAAAAAAGCCACCGCTTTTGGCGGTGGCTCTTGCATAAAGTGGTCGGGACGGTAGGATTCGAACCTACGACCCTCTGCTCCCAAAGCAGATGCGCTACCAGGCTGCGCTACGCCCCGAAGAGCAGAACTATAGCAGATTCCTGACCATTACTTCGAAGCCAACAACTCAACGAGCGCTTCATGCATCGAAAAAGGTTTGCCGCGGCTCACAATTCGCGCGAATTGACCGTCAGGTTGCTGAGCCCAAGCCCGTGTGTTGTCTTTAAAGGCCAGCGTGAAGGCCTCCTTGATGACACGGCGTTTTAGCGCTGAATCCAGTACTGGGAAGGCCAACTCAACGCGCCGGAAGAAATTTCGGTCCATCCAGTCAGCCGAAGACAAATAGACCTTTTCTTGACCTTGGGCGTAGAAATAAAACACCCTCGAGTGTTCTAAAAATCGTCCAATAATGGAGCGCACACGGATGTTTTCTGACTGACCTGGCACGCCCGCTCGCAAGGCACAAACGCCACGAATCACCAAATCGATCTTAACGCCCGCTTGGCTTGCGGCATACAGTTCAGCAATAATTTTGGGTTCGAGCAGCGAATTCATCTTGGCCATGATGATGGCTTTTTGCCCAGCTTTGGCCGCAGCCGTCTCGGCTCGGATCAGTTCAATCATCGAATCATGCAGACTAAACGGTGACTGCAAGAGCCATTTCAATTGACGACGCGCCCCTAAGCCCGTGAGCTGAGAAAACACTTTATCCATGTCTTCACAGACTTCAGGATGGGCAGTCATCACACCAAAATCGGTGTAAAGCATGGCGGTTCGTGGGTGGTAGTTGCCCGTACCCAAATGGCCATAACGACGAATACCGCCTTTTTCACGGCGTAATGCCAACAGCATCTTGGCGTGTGTTTTATGCCCGACAACACCGTAAACCACGTGCGCACCAACTTCCTCTAAGCGCGCGGCCCAGTTGATATTGGTCTGCTCATCAAAGCGCGCCATCAGTTCAACCACAACAGTCACTTCTTTGCCTGCACGGGCCGCAGCAAGCAACAGCTCCATCAGTTTGGAGTCTTCACCCGTGCGATAAATCGTCTGTTTGATGGCCACAACCCCAGGATCCGTGGCCGCAGCGGTTAAGAAGTCAATCACCGGCTGAAACGACTGATACGGGTGGTGTAACAACTGATCAGACTGCGAAATTAACTCAAAAATGGCTTCTGGACGGTGTGGCAGTTTGGCAAAGGCCTTGGGCACTGGCCCCCTGAACTCAGGGAACAACAAGTCCGGACGGTCCACTGTCTGGCAAATCTGCATCAGTCGAGCCACGTTTGCAGGGCCATTGACTCTGTAGGTATCTTCGACAGTGAGATCAAATTCTTTTTGCAGCAATTGCTCGATGTGTACCGGCGTCAACTGGTCGATTTCCAACCTCACCGCCGAGCCAAAATTACGTTGCGATAACTCGCCTTGCAAAGCCAAGCGCAGATTGGTAACTTCTTCTTCATCCACGAACAAATCACTGTTACGCGTCACGCGCCACTGAAACACCCCGAGCGCTTCCATGCCTGGAAACAACTCACCGGCAAACGCACGAATCAAAGACGTCAGCAAAATAAAGCCATCGGGCAGACCAGAGACTTCTGGGGGCATGTGCACGATGCGCGGCAATGCTCGCGGCGCTTGCACCACGGCAATGGACGCCCGACGGCCAAAGGCATCTTCACCGGCCAGCGGCACAATAAAGTTCAAGCTCTTGTTCAATACCCTAGGGAAAGGGTGGGCTGGATCCAGCGCAATGGGGGTTAGTAACGGCATCATTTCCGTCAAAAAGAGTTCATGCGCCCAGGCCCGTTGCTGATCGTCCCACTCAGAGGCGTGGTGGACATAAATGCCCTCGGCACGCAAGCTTGGCAGCAACTGCTCATTGAGCAAAGCATAGAGTCGTTTAACCAAGTCATGCACTTGCTGCTGCACTTGGCTTAATGCTTGCGCCGCCGTCAGGCCATCGGGGCCTCGTAAAGTGGGATGCAGGCGATGTTGCTCTTTTAAGCTAGAGACACGGATTTCAAAAAACTCATCCAAATTCGATCCAACAATACAGACGTATCGCAAACGCTCCAACAGTGGAGTGGAGGTCGCTTCAGCCATGGCTAAGACCCTTTCATTAAACTGAAGCAACGAGAGCTCCCGATTCACAAAAGAAGGGCCCGAGGGTGGAAGGCGCATTTTGCGCGCTGGCTTCGGCGCCAACGGAGCGGCTGTCTGAGCAATCGTTTTTGTCACCGTGCTTGCAACCGGTCGGCGAACAGCTTTAGCCGCGGACGGCTTTGCTGGCGTGGGCGATGGCTTTGGGACTGGTTTAAGAGCAGGTCTTGGCATAATTTCACTCAATGTTTGTTCTTTCGTTTGTACCGCAAATCCCAGAAACGTTCCACATAGCGATAGTATGGCAGTGCACTGTCATGCTGACCCCCTATAATCAATCGAGATTTCTTCGGATGATAGGCATGGAACATTTACTGGCGGCCGTTGATCTCGGCTCCAACAGCTTTAGACTTTCGATTGGTCGCATTCATGACGAAAACGGCATACGCCAGATTTATCAGATAGATCGCCTCAAAGAGACCGTTCGGCTTGCGGCTGGCTTAGACAATCAAAAAATACTCAGTGAGGATGCCATCGATCGGGCGGTTGATGTGCTTGAGCGATTCGGTGAGCGGCTGCGCCATTTTCATCCGAGCCGAGTCAGGGCCGTGGCAACCAACACGTTTAGGGTTGCCCGAAACGCCCCTGAGTTTTTACCCCGAGCCGAAGCTGCGCTGGGGTTTCCGATTGAAGTCATCGCAGGGCGTGAGGAGGCTCGCTTGATCTATGCCGGGGTCAGTCATACCCTACCCACGAGCGATAACAAGCGAATTGTGATTGACATCGGTGGTGGCTCCACGGAGGTCATCATCGGCAAAAACGATGAAGCACTCATGATGTCATCACTCTACATGGGATGCGTCAGCTACAGCCGACGATTCTTCCCGGGGGGCATGATCGATGGCCACACCATGAAAAATGCTGAAATGGCCGCACAGCGCGAAATCGAAGTCCTGACCAAGCCTTATAAGCATCTCGGCTGGAAAGAGGCCTACGGCTCCTCAGGGACCGCCAAAGCCCTATTGGCCATACTGACAGAAGGTGGCTTCTCAAAAGAAGGCATTACCCGAGACGGACTACAAAAACTCAAAAGCAAACTCATCAGGGACAATCGCGTCATCGCCGCTGAATTGCCAGGCATCAAACGCGAGCGGGCAGATGTTTTGCCTGGTGGCTTGGCCATCATGAGTGCTTTTTTCGATGAGATGGGTATTGACATCATGCGCACCGGTGAAGGCGCGCTGCGACTTGGTGTGCTTGTTGACATGGCTGGGCGAGAGCAGTCCCATGACAGGCGCGACGAAACCGTTAAAACCTTCATGAAACGCTACCATGTCGACTCTCGCCAAGCCTCACGGGTCAGACGCACCGCCCTGAGCCTTTATGACAGCCTGTTCCCAGGATTGCCACCAAACGATGAATTACGTCATGCCATTGACTGGGCTGCGGCCTTACACGAAGTGGGCATGTCTATCTCACAAAACGGCTATCACAAACACAGCGCCTACATCCTGAGCAACGCTGACATGCCTGGCTTTTCCAAACCCGATCAAACCACGCTTGCCATGTTGGTTTTGGCGCATACCGGCAAATTGGGCAAAGTGGAAGACTTGGTGAAGTCGCGCCAGCAATGGATGGCCATCTTGGCATTGCGCTTGGCAGTCTTACTGTGCCGTCGGCGCGAAGAGGTTGAGCGCCTTGCATTGTCGGTGAGCGTCAAAGGGTCTTCTATCGTGACACGAGTCGAGAAAGCTTGGCTGCAAGAGCATCCGCTGACCGACTACTCCTTGCACAACGAAGAAGACGAGTGGCAACGGGTTGATTTTCAGTTTGAGTTGGTGCCCGTCTGAACCCAACATCTTTTCACGACTCAAAACCAAAGTGACGGCGATAACGGCTACCCATTTGGCTAACTGATAGCAACATCGGAAAGTCAGCCGTGTTGAAATCAGGATCCCAAGCGGGTTCACCGCAAACGCGCGTGCCGAGCTTCAAGTAGCCCTTCAACAAGGCCGGCATCTCAGCAGGCAGATCGCTGTCTAGCTGGTCCACTGGGTAGCGGTGCAGCGGTCGCGCCACTGGCATGCCATTTTGACCCACGCTATCGCGAACTTCACGCCAGACGGTCGCGGCGGTCACACCATCGTCGCGCAAACTGACGCTCGCGCAACCAAACACGTGCTCGTAGCGGCCTTGTTTGAGAATCTCAGCCAAACCGGACCACAGCATCATCAGCACAGCGCCATTACGAAAATCCTCGCGAATACAGGCGCGCCCAAACTCAACCAAAGAATCCTTGGTCGTGCCTAAGGCAGACAAATCGAACTCTGATTCGCTGTAATAGCCACCAGCGCGTTTGGCTTGATGGGGGGTTAACACACGGTAAGTACCCACCACCTGATCGCTGGTCATGTCTTTGACCATCAGGTGCTCGCACCATTGGTCAAACGCGTCTTTGTCGATGGTTTGGCCTGGTGCGGCCACTTTGGCAGAATATTCAGAAGAGAAAACATCAAAGCGCAAGCGCTGAATCGCCTCGAGCTCATCGTCAGACTGCGCCAAACCCACGGAAAGGTCACTGGGTATGGCGCCCTTGGCTGGCAAGGTAAACAAACTAGAACGGCTACGAACAAGTTCCAACATATAGGCCTCACTAAACATTTTGGATAGTTTGCCTGCCGCTTATGTCAACGATTTGACCAAATCATGACAGAACTATGACAGAACTAGCCCAAAGAGTCAGCTAATTTTTGTGTGCAAGCCAGGGCAACTGCTTCACTTTCGGCTTCAACCATGAGGCGCAGCTTAGGCTCTGTGCCCGATGCCCGGATAAGCACCCGGCCAAACTGCCCCAACTGCGCTTGCACTTGTGCCTTAGCCTGCTGCAAACCGGCGTGGGACTGCCAGTCAACACCGGCGGCAATCGGCACATTGATCATGACTTGGGGCAACATCGTCAGGTCTTTGACCCATTCGGCCATCGACGAGCGATGACGCCTCAATGCCGCGAGCACCTGAAGCGCAGCCACAATGCCGTCACCAGTTGAATGGCAGTCCAAACACAACAAATGCCCAGAGCTTTCGCCACCGAGTACCCACCCGCGCGCTTTCAGAAGCTCAAGCACATAACGGTCACCCACTTTGGCTCGTTCAAACGGGATTTGTAGCGTCGAGAGGGCACGCTCCAAACCGAAGTTGGTCATCAGTGTGCCAACAACACCCGCAACAGGTACACGCATCATGCGTTCTCGAACGACAGCAAACAGCAGCTCATCGCCGTTGTAAAGCCGCCCCTCGTGGTCAATGATAAAGACCCGATCGGCATCGCCATCCAGTGCAATCCCAAAATCAGCACCCTTTTCACGAACCGCTTGGGCCAAATTCTCAGGGTGCAAAGCCCCAACACCGTCATTGATATTGAAACCATTCGGACTCACGCCGATGGGATGCACCAAAGCCCCCAGCTCACGAAAAACGTGCGGGGCAATGTGATAAGCCGCACCGTTAGCAGCATCCACCACCAACGCCAGGCCGCTTAGATCCAAGTCAGAGCCAAATGTGCCCTTACAAAACTCGATATAGCGACCAGCCGCATCATCAATGCGACGAGCCCGGCCTAGGTTGTCTGAGGACACACAGTCCAAAGGCTCATCCATTGCCGCCTCAATCATCAGCTCAACCTCATCGGGGAGCTTGTTGCCATTGGCAGAAAAAAACTTAATCCCATTGTCAAAATAAGGGTTGTGTGAGGCACTGATCACGACCCCAGCTGCCAAACGCCAAGCGCGGGTCAGGTATGCCACCGCTGGGGTTGGCACTGGCCCAGCCAACAGCACATCAACACCCGCAGAGGCAAACCCAGCCTCCATCGCTGACTCAAGCATGTAGCCACTGATGCGAGTGTCTTTGCCAATCAAAACAGCAGGACGCCCCTTACCCTCGTGGTTTTTAACCAATACACGGCCTGCTGCGTACCCCAAACGCATCGCAAACTGAGGGTTCATGACCCGGCCGCCCACTTCACCACGCACGCCGTCGGTGCCAAAATATTTACGATTCAAGAGGATTCCTTGGGACCGAACTCAACAGCCTGCCAAACATCAAGCGCTTCTTTGGTTGCACCCACATCGTGCACCCTAACAATCCGTGCACCGCGATAAACACCAACGATGGCACCAGCCAAACTACCCGCCAATCGCTGATCAACGGGACGCCCCGTGACGGCACCAATCATTGACTTGCGAGACACGCCGATTAAAACCGGATAACCTAGCGCCACCAACCGCTCAAGATCACGCAACAGCTGGTAATTGTGTTCGATGGTTTTGCCAAAGCCAAACCCAGGGTCTAGCGACAGTCGCGATGCTGACACACCAAGCCCGACCAAATGCTGGGCTTGCTGCTCTAGCCATCCAAAAACCTCAGTGGATACATCATCGTACACGGGGGCTTGCTGCATGGATCGAGGCTCGCCTTGCATGTGCATCACACACACACCGCAGCGCCCGTGCTCAGCCACCAGCGCCTGCGCCTCTGGGTCTTTGAAGCCGGTGATGTCATTGATGATGTCAGCGCCGGCGTCTAACGTCGCCTTCATGACTTCAGGCTTGCTGGTGTCGACCGACAAAGCCACATCAGCATGGCGCAAAGACTCAAGCACTGGCATGATGCGATCAAGCTCTCGTTTGGCCAAGACGGGCTCAGCACCCGGGCGACTCGACTCGCCGCCAATGTCAATAATGCGAGCACCTTGCTTGATGAGCTGACGGGCATGCTTGATCGCAGCCTCAGCGGCCACGTGCTGACCGCCATCAGAAAAAGAATCGGGGGTGACGTTGATCACCCCCATCAAAACCGGACGATCCAGGGGAAACTCGAATCGTCCGCATTGCCAAGTTTTGACCATCATTTGTCGTTCTTTTTAAACAGCCTCAGCAGGATTGCTTGCGTCGGCCGTTGGGTTTGATGGCGGAGCAGGGGTGTCGACAATCGGTGACGGTGTCGCTGGTGGACGTGGGGGCTTGCCCTCCATGATGTCCTTGATTTGATCCGCATCAATGGTTTCCCACTCAAGCAACGCTTTGGTCATCGCCTCGACCTTGTCACGATTGCCTTCGAGAATCGCACGTGCCACGTTGTACTGCTCGTCGATGATCTTGCGGATTTCGTTATCCACTTTCTGCATCGTCGCCTCAGACATGTGGGTGGTTTTGGTGACACTACGACCCAAAAACACTTCGCCTTCGTTTTCAGCATAAACCATGGGGCCGAGTTCAGTCGTCATGCCATAACGCGTCACGATGTCGCGGGCGATGGCTGTGGCACGCTCGAAGTCATTCGAAGCACCCGTGGTCATCTGGTTCATGAAGAGCTCCTCAGCAATCCGTCCGCCAAACAAAACCGTGATGGTCGACAGCAAGCGCTCTTTGTCCATGCTGTAGCGGTCACCCTCAGGCAACTGCATCGTCACACCCAACGCACGGCCACGAGGAATAATCGTGACTTTGTGAACTGGATCAGTCTTGGGCATCATGCGTGCGACCACCGCGTGACCAGACTCGTGATAGGCCGTGTTGCGACGCTCTTCTTCTGGCATCACGATCGACCGTCGCTCAGCGCCCATCATGATCTTATCTTTGGCCTTCTCGAAGTCCGACATATCGACCAAACGAGCGCTGCGTCTTGCAGCAAACAGCGCCGCCTCGTTGACCAAGTTCGCCAAGTCAGCGCCCGAAAAGCCAGGGGTGCCACGAGCCAAAATGCGACCTTCAACGTTTTGCGCGATTGGCACTTTACGCATGTGAACGGCAAGAATCTGCTCACGACCACGCACGTCAGGCAATGGTACAACCACTTGACGGTCAAAACGACCAGGACGCAGTAAAGCGGGATCGAGCACGTCAGGCCGGTTGGTCGCCGCAATCACAATGACGCCTTGGCCAGCTTCAAAACCGTCCATTTCAACCAACATCTGGTTTAGGGTCTGCTCGCGCTCATCATTTCCACCGCCAAGGCCAGCACCACGCTGACGACCGACAGCATCAATTTCATCGATAAAGATGATGCAAGGGGCATGCTTTTTGGCATTCTCAAACATGTCACGCACACGCGCTGCACCGACACCGACAAACATTTCGACAAAATCAGAACCCGCGATGCTAAAGAAAGGCACTTTTGCTTCGCCTGCGATGGCACGTGCCAGCAGTGTTTTACCTGTGCCAGGCGAACCAACCATCAAAACACCCCGAGGGATGCGTCCACCCAAGGTCTGAAACTTGGTCGGGTCGCGTAAGAAATCAACCAATTCCTGGACTTCTTCTTTGGCCTCATCACAACCCGCCACGTCAGCAAAAGTCGTGTTGTTGGTGCTTTCATCAAGCATACGGGCTTTGGATTTACCAAAACTAAACGCGCCACCTTTGCCACCACCTTGCATTTGGCGCATGAAAAAGATGTACAAGCCGATTAACAAAAGCATCGGGAACCAAGACACAAAGATGCTCATGAGAAGCGACGGCTCTTCACGAGCCTTGCCTGACACTTGGACACCCGCTTTCAGCAAATCAGACACCATCCAAATGTCACTTGGTGAAGTGATTGTGTAAGGACGGCCAGAATCAGGCGTGACATGCAACACATCGCCCTGAATGTCGACTTTGCGGATTTTGCCCGCTGTCGCGTCATTCATGAACTCGGTGTAAGTCACTGCGTCATTCGCAGCAGGGCGACTATCAAACTGTTTAAAAACAGTAAAGAGGACCAGTGCGATAACCATCCACACGGCAATTTTAGAGAACGAACTGTTCACGGCCTATCTCCCACTGGACATGCTTGACCCTTTGACCATACAAAGAGCCATTCACTGATTCTGATCAACATGATTAAGTTTACCTGCTTTGCAGGTCCCAAAAGACTATATCAATCGGTACTTAACGGATATTAAGAAACAACTATGACGACAAAACAAAAAAACTATCGCCTAGAACTGCTTTTAACAATGGGCCCAACAAAAAAGGTCCCAAGTTACTTAAGGCCCCTGGCAACCAAAAAAGTTTCTGATGATTTGTCCCGAGACGCTTTCGGCTTGCGTTCTACCACGCGTTTGAACTGGCGCTTGAGCCCTTCTACGATTTGTGAAAACCCACTGCCATGGAACGCTTTAACGATCAGGGCCCCTTCGGGCTTGAGATGATCAACCGCGAACGCTTGGGCAATTTCACACAAATGACCGATTCGAGCCGAATCCGCACTACTGACCCCTGATAAGTTGGGGGCCATATCCGAAATCACAAGGTCTACCGGCTGCCCTTTTAACTGGGCCGACAGCGCCGCCAACACGCTGTCTTCTTGAAAGTCACCTAGCATGAACGTCACGCCCTCAACGGGATCCATCGGCAAAATATCCAGGGCAATGACCTGGCCATTGATGACACCATCACGCCCGAGCATCCGCTCGCGGGCCACTTGACACCAACTGCCAGGCGCTGACCCAAGGTCAACCACTCGGTCACCCGGCCTAAGTAAGCGCTCTGTGTCCAAAATTTCAATTAATTTGAACGCCGCACGGGCTCGATAACCCTTTTGTTGGGCTAATTTAACGTAAGGGTCATTAATATGTTGCATGACCCACTCTTTTGAAAATTTCTTTTTCGCCATTCCCGTACAATCTCATGATGTCGATAACAAAGCCCAACCCCGCTCTTTCGAGCCAAGCCCGTAGCGCACTGCGCGCGGCCGCCCATCCCTTGCGTCCAGTGGTCATGGTCGGTGACTCTGGCCTGTCGCCAGCGGTGCTCAAAGAAATTGAGGTTGCGCTGTCGGCGCACGAACTGATTAAGATTCGCGTCAGCGGTAAAGAGCGCGCAGACAGAGATAGTATGCTGGAAACGATCTGCTACCAGCTCGGCTGCGTTTCAGTCGCTCATTTGGGTAAGATATTCATTGTGTACCGAGTTGGCAAAAAGCCCGCTTTTAGTGAACAAACTGGCGTCATTGTGATGCCACCCAAACGCAAACCCAGCGAGCCGCACACACCCAAGAAAATGGCGGCCCTTGGTAAAAGGGTCAAGAAGAAATCACGCCCAGCGGTTAAAGCCGTCGATCCCAGTAAGCCCTCAGCGATTCGGGCATTCTCCGCTGAAAAGTCTGAACGCTCAGCCACCAAACGCGCCACCCGACCCGCACGCGCTGCCAGCACAACCGCTAGGCCCGCCAGAAAAAGTGCGCTTTCTTTGCGCGCCGGCGCTCGCCGCGGCTTGAATAAATAATCACTTTGATTCGCAGGCAAGCCCTTCGGGTTACCTGCCATATCCAACTCAGCGGTAGCTGACCTCTAAAATTTCGAACTCTTTGGCACCTGAAGGTGCCTTGACCTCGACAACATCACCTTCAGACTTGCCAATCAGCGCCCGAGCAACAGGGCTTGAAACCGAAATTAAGTTTTGTTTGATGTCCGCTTCTAAATCACCCACGATCTGGTAGACCACCTTTTCACCATTCTCGAGATCTTCGATCTTGACCGTTGCCCCGAACACTACCCGGCCATCAGCCTCAAGCTCAGTTGGTTCAATGAGTTGCGCGTTCGACAAAACACCATCCAACTCACCAATTCGAGCTTCCACGAAACCCTGCCGCTCGCGCGCCGCGTCGTATTCAGCGTTTTCTGAAAGGTCGCCTTGTGCCCTCGCTTCAGCAATTGCCTCAATCACGGCCGGACGTTCGACGTGCTTGAGTTGGTGAAGTTCTTCTCTCAGGCGTTGAGCACCTTTAACGGTCAATGGAATACCAGACATAACA
>Ga0213861_10001862_pt1 | contig 18504 bp, 17 predicted proteins | sample PICome_4_FD_160110 | JGI IMG/M metagenome (GOLD analysis project Ga0213861, IMG submission 160110) | Coastal seawater microbial communities near Pivers Island, North Carolina, United States - PICO131 | ecosystem: Environmental > Aquatic > Marine > Coastal | place: USA: North Carolina... | reverse complement strand
TTACCGGGACGGGGAGTTGACCGAACCCAACGAGGACACGGCGCAGGTCTGTCGCGAACCGGCCTGCCTCGACGCCGTTTAAGTCGGCGCCTGCACTGAACGCTGGGGTAGTACCTGTGAGAACTACGACCCGCGTCTCGCTGGGGGAGCGTGTCGCTATGTCGGCTTGCACATCGAGCAACTTGAGCAATGTGGGATGGTCGATGGCGTTGCGTCGTTCCGGTCGATCAAGCGTGATCATCGTGACCCGACCGTCGCGTTCGACGCGAACTGTCACTGTGGGGCGCCCGTCGATGCGTTAGATGTGGTGGTTTGGACTGACTCAGTTGTCGCTGCGCGTAGCATGGTCGACAGTATGTCGAACACTCCCTCAGGCTCCCAAGCGACCAGCCCGAACGATCCGGCTCTCGATCCGGTTCGGGTCAAACGAGCCAGGATTGCGAAGTGGACGTTGCTGGCTAATCGCGTCGGATATCTCTTTGTCGCGCTGGCCATGGCCCTATTTTTCATGGCCTTTCTGTTCGGTTTTACCTCCGTGATGGCGACGCTCGTCATCGTGTCCCTCGTCGTCGGCTGTGTGTTGCTTGCGCCGTCGATTATCCTTGGTTACGCCGTGAAGGCAGCAGACCGTGACGACCGTGAACGCGGTTTGTGAGCTCAGCGGTGCAGCGATTACTTTCTTAGTCGTCCGTTGAACCGGTTACCATCCAGCAGCTCGTTATGTCGCAACGTCTCTCTGCCCCTGCTCGTCGCGAGCAGATTCTTCATGTCGCCCTTGAGGTATTCGCCAATTCCGGGTTCCATGGTGCGTCGATGAACGACATAGCGGAGGCTGCTGGCGTCACGAAGCCGGTGCTGTATCAACACTTCGATTCAAAACGCGATCTGTATCAAGCGTTGATTGAAGAGGTCGGTAATCGGCTGCGGACGAATATCGGTAAGGCCACTGCTGAGGCAACGAACGGAAAGAGCCAGACCGAACTGGGCTTTCGTGCATATTTCCGCTGGGTCGCCGATGACCACGACGGCTTCCGCCTGCTGTTTGGCTCGGGCTCTCGGCGTGACGATGAGTTCAATGAAGCAATCCGTAAGATCATCGCGGAGTCCGCACGAGCGGTTGCGCCGTTGATTGCCGTGGACATCGACGAGTCGCATCGTGAAACGTTGGCGCACGCGCTGGTGGGTTTGGCTGAAGGTGCAAGCCGTCGCCTGGTCGGCCTCGGCCAAGACTTCGATCCCGATGCGATCGCCGCTGAAGTAAGCGCGTTGGCCTGGGCTGGCCTGCGTGCCGTTACTCCCAAAGACTGAGTCTCCGGACCGGTTGCCAGCGCACACCTACGATGTTTGCGTCGTGACATGTGCGGAGGTGTCCTCAAGAATCCCGACACAGACGGGCAGGTCGAGACGGCGTGAACCGCGATCCTGCGTTGGTGGTTGCTGCAAGGCGTAGGTTGATAGGAGCCACATTTCGTAGTCCCGAGCAGAGACCTCAGGAGCCAGCATGACTGACACCGCTGAAACGGCTGCGCTGCCGCTGCGCCGCCCACATGACAACCAGTACCTCGCCGGCAACTACGCCGCGGTCGAATCCGAAGTCACTGCCCATGACCTGCCTGTCGTCGGCGAGATTCCTGTCGAGCTCGAGGGTCGCTGGCTCCGTAACGGGCCGAACCCCGAGTCCGTCGACGACCCGGTTCTGCACCACTGGTTCCTCGGGACCGGGATGGTGCACGGCGTGCGCCTGCGAGGCGGCAAGGCTGAGTGGTACAAGAACCGCTTCGTCCTCAACGCCGCGGATCGCGCCGCTGGCCTCTTCGGCTCGAACACGAACGTTGGCGGTTTCGCCGGCACGACCTGGGCGATGGTCGAAGGTGGCCAACCACCCGTCGAGCTTGACTACGAACTCAACTCGCTCGGCGTTAACCGATTCCATGACACGCTCGACGGTCCGTTCACCGCCCACCCGAAGTACGACGTTGCGACAGGCGAGCTTCATTCGGTCAACTATCACTGGCCCGACTTGATCGACCACGTCAACTACACCGTTGTTGGCGGTGATGGACGGGTGACGAAGAACGTCGCAATCCCTGTTGCTGACATGCCAATGATGCACGACATGTCGCTGACGGAGAAGTACGTCGTCGTCTACGACCTGCCCGTCACCGTCAACATGGACGTGCTTGTTGCTGGTTATGCCTTCCCGTTTAAGTGGAACAACGATCGCGCTGCACGCGTTGGTTTGCTGCCCCGGAATGGCGCCGCCGACGACGTCATCTGGTGCGACGTTGACCCCTGTTACGTGTTCCACCCTCTCAACGCCTACGACGCGGCCGACGGAACGGTTGTTGTTGATCTTTGCCGGTACGACAACCTCCTGGTCGATGATCGGCAGGGTCCCTTTGCCGAGGCGCGCCCGACACTGGACCGGTGGGTCATTGACCCGTCGACGCGTCGGGTCTCTGAGACTCGGATCAGTGACCGACCGCAAGAATTCCCGCGGCACAATCCGCGATTTGGACTCAAGGAACACCGTTACGGGTACACCTCGGAGATCAAGCCGGATCAAGTCGCAAATCTTCACGGATCCACTCTGAAGACGGATTTTTCGACCGGTGCCGTTGACGAGCACGACTACGGACATGGCCGCGGTGGGGCTGAACCGGTCTTCGTTCCGAAGATTGACTGCACGAACGAGGACGACGGCTGGCTGCTCACTGTTGTCTATGACGCGACGACGGACGGCAGCGAACTCTGCGTGCTGGATGCGGCGGACCTCGGACGCGGCGAAGTCGCACGGATCAGCCTCCCCCAACGGGTCCCGTTCGGCTTCCACGGCAACTGGGTGTCGGACAGCTCGGTTGCGCCGAGCTAAGGGTTTCTGACGGTTGTCGGCTGGCTAGCGGCGGAAGGTCATGCCGCGGTAGCCGTCAGCGAACCCGGCAGCACGGAGTAGCTCGACAAATCCTTCGGGAGCGTCGCCACCGGTCAGGGTGTCGCCGTTGACCTTGCGAATCTCGAGCGACTTCAGTCGTCCGTCTTGCACCAGCAGTTGCAGCGCCTGTGTCCAACTCGTGTCGATGAGTGCGTTGGGGAAGGTGACGAGATGGTGCCCGCGCTTGTCGAACCACACCAGCGGCTCGCCGGCACGAAGCACGGTCAGCGAGGACACATTCCGAGCTGGCCGACCCGGCGTGTCGGGCCAATTGAGCGCGCCGCCATATGGCTGTGCCGGGTCGGTGGTGGCCAACACGATTGGATCGGGCACATCCTCTGGGTGCAGCAGTGGATCCGGTGTTTCGCGAGCGGCACGCAGCCGGTCGACGGCACCGGGCACAGCAAACTGAGCAGCACCCAGACCGTCAACGAAGTAGCCGCGTCGGACTTGCCCGCGCTCTTCAAGCACCTTCAGAACGCCGTACACGCTGGTGAAGCCGCCGGCGATGCCTTCGGCCAACACTGCTTCGCGGGTGACGACGCCATATCGCTCGACCATCTGCAACGCTTGTGCGTGGGATGCCTCCGTGGGGTGAGCGGCAGGGGCGAGGAGCGGAGCAACCAGGCTCCATCTGCCTTGCCCTGCGGGCGGCCCGATCCGATTCAACCGGCCCGGCCGGGGGCGTGACGTGCGCCGTGACGTGGAGGACTTCGACGCGACCTTTGCGCCGCCGAGCACGGCACGCAGCGGAGCGAGCGAGTCGTTGGTGACTTCGCCGGACCAGACCAGGTCCCACAGTGCGGCGAGAATCTCGGGGTCTTGTGAACCGGGAGCGGCGCCGCGCAGCTGACTCCAGAAGCTGGCGCCCCGCTCAGCAAGCAGCTGACGGAGCGCGCCGTGCAGCACGCCTTCGGGCCGATCGCGTAGTTCCCAGCCTGGTGACAGCAGCGCAAGCTGATCGACGAAACATAACCGGATCCGTCCGTCGCGCGCTCCCACCGCGCCCGCACCGATCCAGACCAGCTCACCGGCGGTGAGCAACTCGTCCAACATCGTGGGACGGAATGCCCGCACCCGTGCTGGCAACACGTCGGCCTCAATGGTGGACGCGACGAGGGCTGCGCCGGACAACATTCCCAAGGACTCGACCAAAGCCTCGGCGCCGCGACGGTCGGCGGGGATGTTGTGCCACGCCGGCAAGAAGCGCGCAAACGCCTGCTGTTCGACCGGCTCGACTTCGCGGCGGAGTGCGGCCAGTGACCGCCGCCGCAGCTGACGCAGCACGTCGACTTCGCAGAACTCACGTGACACGCCCTCGGGGCGAAACTCGCCGATGACGACGCGCTCCTCGCCTTCCAACGCGGCGAGCGCACCGGCAACGCGTTCGACTGGAGCGCCGAAGCGGCGAGCCACGTCGACTGCAACGAACGGGCCGTGCGTGCGGGCATATCTACCGACCAGATCTTCGAGCGGCCGTGCGACCGGCTCGGTGAAGGCCATGGGTAAACCCAATGGAATCGCACACCCCAAGCCGTCGCGGTAGCGCGCGGCATCTTCTGCTGCGGCGTACCGGGTCTCCCCGCCGACCGAAATTTCGATCGCACGTTTCTCGGCCAAGAGTTGCGCCAACCATTCCGCAGCCTGCTCGTTGCTGGCTGGTGGGCGATCGAGGTCGGAATTGTCTGCTCGCGGTTGGTCCGGCATTTCAACGGGAGCGTCGAGCTGGGTTTCGTCGGGGGCAGGATCCGCCTCGCTGGCTCGCAGCGCTGCGGCCTCGTCGGCGGCCGCCCGGCAGCGGAGATCGATGTCAACGGCGGACAAGTCGCCGACCTTGCGCAGCACGTCGTGCAACTCATCGGCCGAACGCGCGCGCCAGCCCGCTGTCACGCACTGCAGTTGTAACTCGACATCGGAAAGCACCTCGGGATCGAGTAGATCGCGCAGCTCTTCAGCACCGAGGAGGTCCCGCAACAGATCGCGGTCGAGCGCCAACGCCGTTGCGCGTCGCTCGGCAAGCGGAGCATCGCCTTCGTACATGTACGCGGCGATCCAGTTGAACAACAGGCTGGACGCCATCGGGCTGGCCTTGCCGGTATCGACGCTGACGACGCGCACCTTGCGCGAGCGTAAATCACCGAGCACTTCGCGCAGCGCTGGCACGTCAAAGACGTCTTGGAGACACTCCCGGGTCGCCTCAAGCAGGATGGGGAACGTCGGGAACTTGGATGCGACGGCCAGGAGGTCGGCTGCTTTTTGGCGTTGCTGCCACAACGGTGTGCGCTTGTCGGGTCGGCGCCGCGGAAGCAGCAACGCTCGGCCCGCGCATTCGCGGAAGCGTGCGGAGAACAGCGCCGTCTGGGGGAGTGTTTCGACGACAAGCTCGTCGATGTCTTCGGGGTCGATGAGGATTGCTTCGAGGGGGAGTTCGTCAGCCGACTCGGGCAGCCGCAGCACCATCCCGTCATCACCCCACATCGTTTCGACGGGGATGTCGTACTGATCGATGAGTCGACGTTCGATTGCCATGGCCCACGGCGCATGCACCGGTGTGCCGAATGGACTGAGGATGCAGATGCGCCAGTCGCCGATCTCATCACGGAACCGCTCAACGATGATGGTGCGATCGTCGGGGACTGCACCTGTTGCCTCGACTTGCTCGGCGACGTACTGCGTGAGGTTGCTGGCAGCAAACGCGTCGAGTTGATAGTGCTCCATTAACCGTTGCTGCACGGACTTGTCGTCGAGTTCGTGAATCTCGCGGACGAAGGCGCCGAGTGCTCGGCCAAGTTCGAGCGGCCGTCCCGGGCGGTCGCCGTGCCAGAACGGCATCTTGCCCGGCTGGCCTGGCGCAGGGGTGACGGTGACGCGTTCAAACGTGATGTCTTCGATTCGCCAAGTGGAGGCCCCGAGCACGAAGGTCTCGCCGGGCCGCGACTCATAGACCATCTCCTCGTCGAGTTCGCCGACCCGTGTTCCGTCGGGGAGGAACACGCCGAAGAGCCCGCGGTCGGGAATCGTGCCGCCCGATGTGGCCGCGAGGCGTTTGGAACCGTCGCGCGCGCGCAGTGTGTTGTTGACGCGATCCCACACGATGCGCGGGCGCAGCTCGGAAAACTCTTCACTCGGATACCGCCCCGACAGCAGGTCGAGAACGTTGCTCATCAGGTCGTCGGAGATCTCGGCGAAGTTCGCGCATCGGCGAACCAGATCAGTGACCTCGCCCACGGAACATTCCTCGACCGCTGCGAGGTGCGCCACGATCTGCTGTGCGAGCACGTCGAGTGGGTTGCGGAGGTACTGCGTGGTCTCGATCGCCCCGTCGATCATCCGCCGTGTCAAAACCGCGGCTTCGAGCAGGTCGCCGCGGTGCTTCGGAAAGATCGATCCACACGACGGTTCGCCGACCTGGTGCCCGGCGCGGCCAATGCGCTGCAATCCACGACTCACCGCGCCGGGGGACTCGACCTGGATAACCAAGTCGACAGCGCCCATGTCGATGCCGAGTTCGAGCGATGAGGTGGCCACGATGGCGCGTAGGTCGCCGCGCTTCAATTGGTCTTCGATGACCACGCGTTGCTCACGCGCGAGTGACCCGTGGTGCGCCTTGACGAGCTCTTCGACCATCAACCCGGACTCCGCATCAACGATGCCGGGCACCCCCTCTTCGACGGCAAGTTCGTTGAGTTTGGCCGCGAGCCGTTCCGCGGCACGGCGGGCATTGCAGAAGATGATCGTGGTGCGATTGGCCAGGATGCGCTTGAGGATCTCGGGATAAATCGACGGCCAGATCGAGCTACGCGAGTCGCCCATGCCGGAGCCCGCCACGCTTAAAGGAATCTCGTTGGTCGGCCTGCCGAGTCCCGACATGTCTTCGACCGGGATGACGACTTCAACTTCGAGGGTCTTGCGAATACCGGCGTCGACGATCTGCACCGGCCGCTTGACACCGGGTTCACTGAAGCCGCCGAGGAACTCTGCAACCTCTTCAAGCGGCCGTTGCGTGGCCGACAGGCCGATCCGTTGCGGCGGCTTCTCGGTGATCTCCTCGAGACGCTCAAGCGTGAGCATCAGGTGCGCACCACGCTTGGTGGCGGCCATGGCGTGAATCTCGTCGATGATGACCGTCTCGACTCCGACCAGCGTCTCGCGTGCCGCAGAGGTGCACATCAGATACAGCGACTCAGGCGTGGTGATCAACAGGTCGGGCGGTCGGCGGATCAGCTTCTGGCGATCGTTCGACGGGGTGTCGCCGGTGCGCATACCGACCTCGGGCACCACGAACGGTTCGCCGAGACGCTCAGCGGCGAACTCGATGCCCTTCAATGGTGCCCGCAGGTTCTTCTCGATGTCGAACGCCAGGGCGCGCAGCGGCGAGATGTAGAGGACGCGAGTGCGATGTGAGCGCTCCTCCGGACGCGAGTTGGTGGTGAGTGAGTCGATTGACGACAGAAATGACGTGAGCGTCTTGCCGGACCCGGTCGGCGCACAGATCAGCGTGTGCTCGCCATTGCGAATGTGCGGCCAACCCTGTACTTGCGGCTGCGTCGGCTCGGGAAACGATCCCGCGAACCACTCACGGACTGCCGGCGAGAACGCATCGAGAGTCGAGTGGTGAGTGATGAACCCACGCTACCGATCCACCGTCACAAGGTTCCGCAGCCGTCGCCCTTGTTGGGCTTCGCCCGCAGTCAGCGCTCGGTGACCTACCTGTTGGCAACGAGCAACGTGCGGGTTAGATGGACGCGTTCGATCAGGGCCCAATCGTGGGTGACCAGCACAACGGTGCCACCGAACGTGTCGAGCGCCTGCTCAAGTCGTTCGATCGCTTCGATGTCGAGAGGGTTGGTCTGCTCGTCGAGCACCAGCAGGTTCGCCCCGGTGCGCATCAGCAGTGTCAACGAGGCTCGGGTTCTCTCGCCGGGCGACAACGTGTCGACGCGCCGATGCACGTGCTCCGCGTCGAGACCAAACCTCGCGAGCAGTGTTCGGGTGTCGCCCACCGTGACCACAAATCCGTGATCGGCTGCTGCTATGAACGACTCGACCAGGGTCGCGTCGCCGAGCAGATGGCGCCGCGCCTGTTCGATTTCTCCGACAAGGACGCTGCGACCGAGATGGGCCGACCCTTTAGTTAATGGGCCGACCCTTTAGTTGGGGCCAATCGCCCCAGAATGAGTTCGATCAACGTGGTCTTGCCCGCGCCGTTGGCTCCGACCAGCGCCACTCGTTCGCCGTACTGAATTGTCAGGTCCAGTGGACCGAGCACGAAGCTCCTGCGATCGACGACCGCCTGCTGGCACGACGCCACGATGTCGCCGCTCCGGGCCACGGTGGGGATTGTGAGTTGCAGCTGCCACTGCTTGTGCGGTTCCTCAACCACGTCGAGTCGGTCGACGGCCTTCTGGGTCCGCGCTGCCTTGCCGGCCAACTGTTCGGTCTGATCCGTTTTGAAGTGTTTGATGTGCTTGTCGTTCTCGCCTGATTTGCGGACCTTGGCCTGGCCCTGGGACGCCCACTCCCGTTCGCGTTGCGCCCGGTCAAGCAGGTTGCGTCGCTTGCCGTCGAACTCCTCGAAGGCCTCGCGAGCATGCTGCTTCGCAAGCTCACGTTCGGCGAGGAACGCTGCCCATCCGCCGGAGAACCAGGTGGCGCGGTGTGTGTGGTGATCGATCTCGACCACGTCGGTCACGGTGCGTTCGAGGAAGGTCCGGTCATGCCTCGCCACCAGCACCGGTGTGGCGAGGCCGAGCACCCATTGCTCGGGGCGCTCGAGTCAATCGTGGTCGAGATCGTTGGTTGGTTCGTCGAGGAGTACGACGTCGAATCGCGAGAGCAGCAGCGAAGCGAGCGACGAGCGGGCAGCCTCGCCACCGGACAATGTCGCAGTCGGCTGGTCGAGGAGCCGGTTGCTGAGCCTGAGCGACCCCCACAACTCATCGGCACGAGGATCAAAGGCGGCAGCACCGAGCGCCAGCCACCGGTCAGGCGCATCGGCATAGCGATCGTCGGCCCCCGCTGCGCCCTTAGCCAGGCCCTGGGTGGCGACGTCGAGTTCATGTTGAGCTGCCGCGACGCCGGTACGTCTCGCCAAGAATTGCCGGACTGTCTCATGTGACGAACGCGCTGGTTCCTGCGGCAAGAGACCGACGTTGGCCGACGGCGCGGTGAGCGCGACCGACCCGCTGTCGGTTGCGACCGTGCCGGCCAGCGTGGAGAGCAGCGTCGATTTGCCGACGCCGTTGGGCCCGATCAGCCCCAGGCAGCGGCCAGGGGCCAACGTGAGGTCGACGGAATCGAGCACGATGAGCGGGCAGCACAAGACAGAGACGGATCGAGCGATGAGTGAAGCAGCCATGAGGCGCCTTTCGGGAGAGCGAACGAACGGTAGGCTCAGATCAGGTCAGTCATCATCGACCACCGTACCCCAGTGGCGTCAGGCCCGGTGCAGGAGTTACGTGGGGATCGGGAACGCTCGTCACCGAAGAGCACATCGTTCCTGAATCTGACCGGTTGCGCGTTGTGCCCCATCGCCTCGGTCGCCAGACTCGAAACCGCTCATGTCGACCGTCGCCCTCCGCCCGTGGCAGCGCGCTGCGTTTGATCTCTTTCGCGCCACCACCGGTCCGGACTATCTGGCGGTGGCCACGCCCGGTGCCGGCAAGACGACGTTTGCGCTCGCCTGCGCTCGCGCTGCACTGGCCGACGAGAACCGGCCGCTGATCGTCGTTGCTCCGACCAGTCACCTCAAGATCCAGTGGTCCCGTGCTGCGCATCGAATGGGCCTGCAGCTTGATCCGGACTGGTCGCCCGGCGACGGCTTGGCTCGCGACGTCCACGGCCTGGTCACGACGTACCAACAGCTGGCCACGGGTCACGCTGCGAAGAAGCTGGCCGGGCTCTCGGCAGAAGGATTCATCATCCTCGACGAGATCCACCACGCCGGCCACGAAAAGGCCTGGGGTGACGGCGTCCGCAAGTCGTTCGGCCACGCGCACAAGCGGCTCTCGCTGTCGGGTACACCGTTCCGCAGCGACGCCGCCCAGATCCCGTTCGTCCGCTACGACAACACGGCAGAAGGCGAACTGGCCCACGCGGACTACACGTACGGCTACGCCGACGCTCTGCGTGACGGCGGCGTGGTGCGCCCGGTCTACTTTCCGCGCGTCGACGGGGAGATGGAGTGGACATCGGCGTCGGGCGACACGGTGTCGGCCAACTTCCAAGACGAGCTGACCAAGGATCAATCCTCGATGCGCCTCCGCACGGCACTCAGCCTCGAAGGCGAGTGGATGCCGGCGGTCCTGAAGAAGGCCAACGACCAGCTCCGCAACATCCGCTCCGAGCAGCGCGACGCAGGTGGCCTGGTCATCGCGACCGACCAGGACCACGCACAGCAGATCGCGATCTTGCTGCGCGATCGTTTCGGTGTGCCGGCTGACGTCGTCGTCAGTGACGATCCCGGTGCATCAAAGAAGATCGCCGAGTTCAGCGAGAACGACAGGCCGTGGCTCGTCTCGGTCCGGATGGTGTCCGAGGGGGTCGACATTCCTCGACTGCGAGTGGGGGTGTTCGCCACCACCACGTCGACTGAACTGTTCTTCCGCCAGGCGGTTGGCCGTTTCGTGCGCTGGCAAGCGGGCCGGTCGAGCCAGAAGGCGTACGTCTACATCCCCGACGATCCGCGTCTGCGGGCTCACGCGTTCACCATCGCTGAGGCGCGGCGCCACGTGCTGCGGCCGCCCGGTACCGGTGACGGCGACGATTTCCAGCCCGACGGCGGCCTTGAAAATCAGGTCGACGAGGACGACATGGAACAGATGTCTCTCTTCTCTGTCGTCGCCTCAACGGCGACCGACATCACGATGCACACCGTTGGCGAGGACGGCAAGCACCTTGACGGCATTGACTTCGAGATGAACTTCTCGCCTGAGGACCTTGGAATGGTTGCCTACGACGACGAGCCCGACCCGCCCGAACCGTTCTTCTCCGACGATCCGGCACTCGGTCTCGAGTTGCCGGAGATTCCGACTGCAGCTGGGCTGATTCCGCATGGTTTGATGAGCGTTGCGGAGATCAAGGACGATCTCCGCACCCGCAATGCCCATGTCGCCAAGCGGCTCGTCGATATCACCGGATGGAATCACGCCAAAGTGCAGGGCGAGATGAACCGTCTGGCTGGCGTGAACCGGGTGGCGAGCGCCACGAACGAACAACTCAACCGGCGCCTGCGCTACGCCGAGAGCTGGCTCCGCCGCCTCCAGCGCACCTGACCCGCCACACCCTCCAGCCCACATCGCACCGCAGCCTCGAGCCCACGCCACATCCAAATCGCGCCCCACCGAAAGATGTTGGGAGGGCGTCGCCTGGCGACGATTCCCTCCACATTTTGGGCACGGGGAGCGCGCGGCGGGGTGCGAGATGCGAGGACGAGGCGACCAGGCGATGGGGGTCAGGTAGATTGAGTAGATGCCGAAAACGGGTGAGCACCATCCAGCGCTCGAGGAGTACTGCGAGTGCATCTTCGAATTGCAGGAGGACGATGTCGACGTCATCCAGGCGCGCATTGCCGAACGTCTCCAGGTGAGCCGACCAGCCGTCTCGGAAATGATGAAGCGGCTCGAGGCCGAAGGGCTCATCACCGGCGACAAAGCAATCGCGCTGACCGCCGAGGGCGAGCGACTTGCCGAGCAGGTGGTGCGGCGCCACCGACTGGCTGAACGGTTCCTCACCGATGTGTTGGAGCTCTCCTGGGCTGAGGCGCACCACGAGGCCGGGCGCTGGGAGCACGTCATCAGCGATTCAGTCGAGCAGGCCATGGTCGAGCTACTCGGTGATCCGACCACGTGTCCGCACGGCAATCCCATCCCCGGATCTGGATACGAAGCCCGGCCCGATTCAGGCCCGTTGTCGAAAATTGCTGTCGGGGATGCCTTCACGGTTCGTCGCATCACCGAAGAACTCGAATTCGAACCCGGCCTCCTCGAATTTCTCGAAGCATCAGCGATCCAGCCGGGCAACGTCGGCACAGTCACGGCGCTCTCACCTGATGGCACCCTGACCGTTGAGATCGAAGGACACCATGTCGGAGTCGGCTCGTTTGCCAGCGAACGGATTCTGGTCACTGCCTGATGTTTTGCAAACTGATGGTGGCGGGCTGTTCGCTGTTGCTCGGTGCCTGTGCGACGACGGTCAACGAACCAGTTGCGGAGACGCTGTCGACGGTCGATGTGACCGACGTGCCTGAAGGCGCCGAACCCGCGCTCGAAAGCGGGGAGCTTATCGACGGTGGTTTCATCGTCGACGGCGACGCTCCGGCAACAACGATTGCGCTGACCGGCTCTGCGACGGACCTGCTTCCCGAAATGTCGATTGAGATGAGTCGCCTGGGATCACGAGTGGCTGAGGGCGGCGACGACCATGCGACACTTGCTGGAATCGAGCAGATCTGGGAGCGCATTCGACCAGAGATCGAGCGGGATCGGCCCGAACTCCTCAACGGTCTCGGCGCCACCATCGTCATGGCCCGGACAGCGGTCGAGCGAACGCGTCCCGCCGATGCTGACAAGGCATTCAGCCTGCTCACCGATCTCGTCGATCAGTTCACCGGCGACGGCTGACGCAAATCTTCTGGTCGATAACCTGCCGCCGGTGGACGCTGGTTCAACGAATCCAACGCCCTGTCGGATGAATCGGTCGAAGTTGCCGCGCCGTCACCGGTCGCCCAGACGTTCGGCCCAGATGATCAGCCCGCAGCGCAGGCCGGTATGGACTCTGCTGTCTTCGATGGCGAGATCGTGCTGTTCGACCCCGAACATCGAATGCTGCGGGTAAATCGTCACCATCGAGCCGCGCAACCTATTCGCGACGGTTTGCTGGCTGATCGAGGGCGACCCACGCCACAGCTGTGGCCCCGCCCAGATTAAGCGGTGTGGGGTGGTGCCCGATGAGCTGTACGAGCACCTGGCCGCCGACCAGAGGCCACAGACAGCCACCGGCGCGCTCGTGTACCCGGTCACCCGACGCGGAAGTTGGCCTGTATCTACTTGCCTTGACCAGTCAAATTGCGGCGATCGAAGGGGTGTTTGCGAGACTGTTTCGCATCCGCCAAGGGTGTGGTCACTGGCCCTCCCTCGTAATGTGGAACTGTCTCATGAGCGAACTTTCGACCCCATTCTCGAATGCGGCACCGACGGCGTCGACGACGGCAAACGACGATTCGGCCGGTGGGGCTGCGCCGGACAATGCAGAGGCCGACGTGGTCATTGCCCTTGAGGGCGTGGTCGCAGTGCTCGGCAACTTCCCGGCGCTCGCCGGGTTGTCGCTCACGGTGCAGCGTGGTGAGATTGTGTTGCTCAAAGGCCCCAACGGAGCGGGTAAGACAACGCTCCTGCGGCTGTGTGCCGGGTTGCTGCCCGTCGAACGCGGCACTGCGTCGATCCTCGGGTTTGACTTGGTGACGCAGCGGCAACTCGTTCGGCCGCACGTCGGTCTGCTCGGTCACCAGAACGGCCTCTACCTTGACCTCAGCGTGCGGGAGAACGTCGAGTTTTGGGGACGCACAGTTGGTGCGTCTGCACAAGAAATCGCCAGCGCGATGTCTCGGATGGGCGTTGCGGAGCGGTTGTCCGATGTCCCGGTTCGCAAACTGTCAGCGGGACAGAAGCGCCGCACTTCGTTGGCTTGTCTCGTTGCTCGTCGCGCGCAGGTGTGGCTCCTCGACGAACCCCATGCCGGGCTCGACGCCGCAGGTCGGGACGAACTCGATGCCACGCTCGGGCAGGCTGCCCGTTCAGGTGCGACGATCCTCGTCGCCAGTCACGAACTCGAACGTGCCGGGGGACTGGCCACCCGTTCAGTCGAGGTCGTCGCCGGGCAGGTCGTTACCGACACGAATGAACTGCGGGGGTCCGAATGAACACGGTCGCCGTCGCCCGCCTCATCGCAGCGAAAGACTTGCGCGTCGAACGACGGAGCAAGATCGTCACCAATCAGGTGCTGCCGTTCGCCGGTATCACCATGGTCAGCTTTGCGTTCGCGCTCGACAAGCAGAACGTGCTCGACACGGTGGCGCCGGGCCTGGTTTGGTTGGCGACCATGTTCAGCCTGCTCATCATCGTTCAGCGCACCTTTGCCATCGAGGCCGATGATGGTGCCCTTGACGCGATGCGAGTCGCAGGAGTCGACCCGCGCGCGATTTTCATCGGTAAGGCCTTGGCGCTCGGCGTCCAGCTCCTGGTGCTCGAAGCGATGTTGTTCGGCGCAGCAGTCATCTTCTACGGCGAGTCGATCCCGTCGGAGCACGTGTTTGCCAGTGTTGTGCTCCTCGTCACCACCATGCTCTCCGCGACGTGCGGCCTCGCCGCGGTGGGTACCCTGTACGGAGGCCTCGCCGCGGGGTTCAAGGGCAGCGAAACACTCCTTCCGCTGCTCACGCTTCCTGCGGTGGTGCCGGTCCTGATCGGAGCAACCAAAGCAGTCGAATCAGCGGTTGGCACGTCGGGTGCAGTGGTGTCAGAAGGCTGGCAATGGGTCGGCCTTCTGACGGTGTTCGCTGTGGCCGCCGTCGTCGGCGGAGCGCTGGCATTCGGACCCCTCATCGACGACTAGACGACCCAACCGCACCACCCAATCGCATAACTGAGCCACACACCGGCCACCTCAACTCCCACGCCCCCAAGACCACGGAAGCACGATGACCACGATCGATCCAGCGAGAGCCGAACACGACACCGAACGGCAGCCCGGCCCACCCCCGCGACGCTCCACGGCAACTCGCGGCACGCGGATCATCGGCATCGGCGCGATCGTGGCGCTCGGCTGGCTCATCGCCTTCGGCCTCGGTTTCTCGCCTGCTGATCGTGACCAACTCGAATCCGTGCGCATTCTCTACGTGCACGTGCCAACGATCTGGCTCGCCTACCTCGCATTTATCGTCACAGCGGTGTCCTCTGCGATGTATCTGTTCTCCAAGAAGAAGTCCTTGGGCTGGGATCGGGCGGCGGGTGCCAGCGCAGAAATCGGCGTCACCTTCGTCGCGGTGACCCTCGCGGTGGGCGCTATGTGGGGCCGCCTCACCTGGGGAGTTTTCTGGCAGTGGGATGCACGCCTCACCACCACGGCGCTCCTCTTCGTCACCTACATCGGGTACCTCGCGGTCCGTCGTCTCGGTGGCAGCCACGAGCAGCGCGCGAAACGCAGCGCGGTGCTCGGCATGATTGCGGTCGTGGAGATCCCGCTGGTCCACTTCAGCGTCAAGATGTGGCGCAGCCTCCACCAGCAAGCGACGGTCGCAAACCTCGATGGCGATACGAAGATGGATGGTCTGATGCTGTTCAGCCTGTTTGTCGGCGTCATTGCGTTCACCCTGCTGTACGTATGGCTGATGCTGCACCGAACACGAGCGATGGCGATGGAAGACCTGCTCGAAGAGCGCGGCCTTGACGATGCGCTCGTCGCTCGGCGGGCCGAAGCTGCGGCAACAACGCTGCCACCAACATCAACGACGACATCAACGACGACAACAGGGAGTGATTCCTGATGGAAGACGCCGGATTCATCCTCGGGAGCTACTTCTTGACCTTTGCGACGGTAGCGCTTTTCGCGTGGCGCACGGTTCGGTCGGGACGCAAGCTTGGCCAGCAGGTTCCTGACGACGAGAAGTACTGGCTCTGATGACTGACGCTGATCTTCCCCCGTCGGACGACTCCATCGCCAACGACCTTGATCTCACACCGCGCACCAACGTCGATGGCACGGCGGTCGCAAGCCGGCGCAAGCGCAACTGGCTGCCGATCCTGGTCCTCGCATTGGTCGTGGTCGCCGGCGGTGTGATCGTGACCCAATTCCTCACATCTGCCGTCGACTACTACTGCAACGTCGACGAGATCAACGTGCGCGACGGGTGCGACGACGACCGACGGATCCGGCTGCAAGGGACCGTCGACGAAGGCTCGGTCGTGCGCTCCGACGGCGTCACCGTCTTTACGATCTCGTTCAACGGAGCTTCGTTGCCCGTCCGGTACGCGGGCGAGCCTGGAGGCATCTTTAAAGAGTGCATCCCGGTCGTGGTGCACGGTGTCATCGAAGAAGGTGCATTACAGGGCGATCGCGTCGAAGTGAAGCACTCCGATGAGTACGTGTCAGTTAACGATGAGCGAGTGGTCGATGCGCAGGACCTTGGATGCGACGGCACGGCGTGAGCGTGGTCACCTTGTGCCAGGCACAACGTGACCGGATGACATGATCGCCGCGTCGCTCAACGGCGCGTTCGGACGCGCAGGAGTGATGTTGATGCTCGGCGCATCGGTGTTCGGCGCACTGGCCGTGCTGTACGGCATCCGGAAGGGTGACACCAAGCTGCTCAAACAGAGCCCCCGATACGCATGGCTCGCGTTCGGCGGCATCTTGCTTGCATGCGTGATGATGCAGCGTGCGTTGATCACCCGCGACTTCTCGCTCGCTTACGTCCAGCAGGTCGGCTCAGCCGACACGCCGGCGCTCTACAACTTTGCGGCGATGTGGTCGGCGCTCGAAGGTTCGATCTTGCTGTGGGCACTCGTGCTCGCGGGCTTCACCGCCGCAGTTGCCTGGCGGTTCCGAAAAAACACCGACGACCCTTTGGTGGGCTGGGCGCTCATCGTGATGTTCGTGATCACCGCGTTCTTCGCCATGATTAGCCTCGGCCCAGCTGATCCGTTTGCCAACGGAGCGGTCGGCGTGACGAGCGGGCCGGGTCCAAACCCGCTGCTGCAAAACCACATCCTCGTGCTGTTCCACCCGCCGATCCTGTATCTCGGTTTCGTCGGGTTCACCGTGCCCTTTGCCTTTGCGATTGCGGCGTTGGTCACTGGACGCCTCGGCGAGGGATGGCTGCTCGAGACGCGGCGCTGGGCGCTGTTCTCCTGGGCGTTCCTCACGATCGGTATTCTGCTCGGCGGCTGGTGGAGCTACGAGGTGCTCGGCTGGGGCGGCGTCTGGGCGTGGGACCCCGTCGAGAACGCTTCGCTGCTTCCGTGGCTGACCGGAACTGCCTACATCCACTCCGTGCTGGTGCAGGAGCGTCGGGGCATGCTGCGCATCTGGAATCTGAGCCTGTTGGTCGCAACATTCTCGCTGACCATCCTCGGCACATTCCTCACCCGTTCAGGAGTGATCGAGTCGGTGCACGCGTTTGGTGATGGGCCGGTCGGGGCATGGTTCCTAGCCTTCTTCGGTCTGATCGTGGTGGTGTCGCTCGGGCTCATTGCGTGGCGCGGCGACCGCCTGCGCTCACCGGGCGCAATCGATTCCCCGTTGTCTCGAGAAGGAGCGTTCCTTGCCAACAACGTCCTGTTCACCGTGTTCGCCTTCGTCGTCCTGTTGGGCACGATCTTCCCCTTGCTTGTCGAGGCCCTCGATGATCGGCGCACCATCGTTGGCGCGCCGTACTTCGACAGATTGACGATGCCCATCGGGCTCATGCTGCTCTTCCTGATGGGCGTCGCGCCAGTCCTGCCGTGGCGCAAGGCAAGCCAAGAATTGTTGCGCAAACGACTCTTCTGGCCGGCCTGGATCGGCGCAGCGTCACTCGTTCTCGCGGTCATGGTCGGTGCGACGGGTTGGGCCCCTCTGGTTGCGTTTGGCATGGCCGGATTCGCGGCTGGAGCTGCGCTGCGGCAGCTCGCGCTCGCCACTCGCCGGCAAGGCTGGCGCGGGTTCGTGGGTCGAGCAAATGGCGGGATGATCGTCCACCTCGGCGTCATCATGATCGCTGTTGCGCTTGCTTCGTCGAACAGCTTCACGCATGCGACCCGACTTCAGCTCGAACAGGGCGTGGAACAGGAGTGGCAAGGCCACACCTTCCGCTTGGAATCGGTACGAGAGAACGTCAACGACGCCGGAAGCGAAAGTGCATTGGAAGCTCGAGTGCTGCTCGACGACTCGAAGGTCATCGTTCCAGCGATCACCACGTATCTGAACATGGGTGTCGACGTGCCGACGCCAGGCGTCCGGACGGGCTTGACCAACGATGTGTACCTGACACTCGAACAAGGGGCGCAGCCTGGCGACACGTCGGTGTCGATTCAGGCGTTCATCCGACCGATGATCCTTTGGCTGTGGATTGGCGGGTTGGTGATGGCGCTCGGAACGCTGTTGTCGGCCTTCCCTGGATCCAAACGTCGGCGGGCAACCGATCCGGTGTCGGCACCGATTCCCAGGGGAGCCACTGTTGCGGCGGCCCCCGATGGCGAGCCGGAACCCGAACCCGCTGAGGCATCGGCATGACGGACGCTGTCGATGCCGTGGAACCTGCCGGTGGTAACGAGTCCTCAGACGGCGATCGCCCCCGCCCGGTGGCCCCCTGGGTCACCCTTGGCATTGCGGTGGTCATGGTCGGACTGTTCGTTCTGCTGGTCGGCGCCGACACCGGCGGTGGTGAGGATGCAGAATCTCCGCTGCTCGGTCGACCGGCACCCGAGGCGGTCGGCACGTTGCTCGACGGCACCAATTTCGATCTGTCGCAGCGCAAAGGGAGTTGGGTGGTCATCAACTTCTTCCGCGCCGACTGCGCCCCGTGCATTGCCGACCAT
>Ga0213861_10001859_pt1 | contig 18527 bp, 14 predicted proteins | sample PICome_4_FD_160110 | JGI IMG/M metagenome (GOLD analysis project Ga0213861, IMG submission 160110) | Coastal seawater microbial communities near Pivers Island, North Carolina, United States - PICO131 | ecosystem: Environmental > Aquatic > Marine > Coastal | place: USA: North Carolina... | reverse complement strand
CTATTACATTTTCCAATTCTGCTACACGATTTGAGCGGTCTTCTAATTCTTTTTTAAGTTTTGCTAGTCTTGTATTTTCTGCTGCTAAAGCTTGTTCTTTAGCTTCTAACTGCGCTAACAACTCTCTATTCTTTTTAGAATTTGCTGCTATGGCTGCCGAACTATTTTTTTCTAAAGCATCGTAAGAGGCTTTTAAATTATTGTAATTTGATTTTGTTGCGTTGTAATCTGCTTGTAATTTATCGCGTTGTGCAACGGCTTCATTGTAGGCAGATTGCAATTGCTTCAATTCGTTTTCGGCTGCTGTTTTAGCACCTAAAAGGGCTTCATTATCTGCAGAAAGGGTTCTGTTATCCTTTTTTAAATCGGCATATTTTGCTTCTAGTTCTTTATACACTTTGGGTGATACGCAAGAGGCTAAAACCACTAGAGCAAACACTGTGAATACAATTTTTTTAATCATTTTATTTGGGTTCATTTATTGTTTATTATTTTCTATTTCCAGAAGAATAGGACAATGGTCGCTATGCACAGCTTCTGAAAGTATAACGGCTCTTTTTATGTTTTCTTGTAATGGTTCTGATACCATAGCGTAATCTAATCGCCAACCTTTGTTATTAGCTCGTGAATTAGCACGATAACTCCACCAGCTATATTGTTGTAGTTCCGGATTTATAAATCTGAATGAATCAATAAATCCGTTATCAATAAAACTACCAATCCACTCACGTTCAACTGGTAAAAACCCTGAAACGCCCTTCATTTTAGGGTTATGAATATCCATTTCTTGGTGACAAATATTGTAATCGCCACAAATAATAAGGTTTGGAATATCTTTTTTAAGATTATTTATATAATCTTGAAACATATCCATGTATTCCAATTTGTGGTTTAATCTGGCATCATTTGTGCCTGATGGCAAATACAAACTCATAACCGAAACACCATCAAAATCGGCTCGAATATTTCTGCCTTCAAAATCCATAGAGGCTATACCCGTTCCACACTCCACGTGTTTAGGCTCCGTTTTACTTAAAATAGCCACGCCACTATAGCCCTTCTTTTGAGCACTAAACCAGTAATTGTACTTATAGCCAGCTTCTTCAAAAAGACCTAAATCTAATTGTTCTTCTAAGGCCTTTATTTCTTGCAAACAAACAACATCTGGATTTGCAGCTTTTAACCAATCAATAAAACCTTTGTTGACAGCTGCACGAATACCATTTACGTTATAAGATATGATTTTCATTAATTTCTAATTAAAGTTTGAAAAGATCCTGAGTTTAATCAGGATAGATTCGTTTTCAATAGAAAACAAATCTAATTTTAGCTAAAATAAATAATGCGTTACTTTTACACTATTAAATATGGCTTGAGTTTTAACGAAGCTATTAACAAAATATTTTAAACGATTTGCAGTTTAAGTATCTGATGAAGTTTTTTATAGGTCTCCTTATTTTTTTTATTTGCTTTTGCGGTTTTTCGCAAAGTCAAAATTCTATTTATAAAACAAAAAAAGTTGCAGTAAAGAATACCATTAAAATTGATAATGTTAGTATCAATTCCAATTCATTTTCCATTAGAAAAAAAGACAATACAATTATTGATTCAACATTTTATTCTGTTGATTTTGCTAGAGCTACTTTAACGTTTAAAAAACCTATTGAAACCGATTCTATCATTATAAACTACTTAAATTTTCCAGAGTTTTTGACAAAAACCTACAAACAATTAGATGATAATATCATAGTTGAAAACAACGACCAAAATCAAACGCTTTATAAATTATCGCAACCCAATACTAATAATGATTTTATCCCTTTTGATGGTTTAACAACATCAGGTAGTATTTCGCGTGGTGTTACGGTTGGTAATAACCAAAATTCAGTTTTAAACAGTGAATTAGATCTTCAAATTACTGGCAAACTAAATGATAAGGTCTCACTTAAAGCATCCATTCAAGACGCCAATATTCCTTTACAAGAAAGTGGTTACAGTCAACGTTTAGATGAGTTTGATCAAGTGTTTATTGAATTGTTTAGCGATAACTGGAATATTCGTGCTGGAGATATTGATTTAGTAAATACTGATTCTTATTTTGCGAATTTTTCAAAACGCGTACAAGGATTAAATTTGAAATTAAAATTAGGTGAAGATGATACTCAAACCAATTTATTCGCAGCAGGCGCGATTGTGCGTGGTCAATTTACAACCAGTCAGTTTATAGCGCAAGAAGGGAATCAAGGACCTTATAAATTACAAGGACCTAATGGAGAATTGTTTGTGCTTATCGTATCAGGAAGTGAAACTGTTTATGTAAACGGTATTCCTGCAAAACGTGGTGAAGACCAAGATTATATCATCGATTATAATGCAGGTGAAATAATTTTTAATTCCACTTTTCCAATTACCTCAGAAATGCGAATTACTGTTGATTATCAATTTAGTGATCGTAATTATTCCCGATTTGTTGCGTTTGGAGGTGGAAATTACTCAAGCGCAAAATTTAAAATAGGCGTTTCTGTATATTCTGAAAACGATGCAAAAAACCAGCCTCTACAACAAAATCTTTCAGAAGAACAAGTACAAATTTTAGCGGATGCTGGCGATGATAGGACACAAATGGTTGCACCATCAGATGTAAGAGAAGAACTAAATGACAACAGAATTTTATACAAAAAAGAACTCATTGGTAGTGTTGAAGCTTTTGTGTTTTCAAATGACCCAAATGATGAATTGTATCGTGTAACATTCACTTTAGTTGGAGCAAATCAAGGTGATTATGCTTTGAGTAATATCAATGCCATTAATAATATTTATGAGTTTGTTGGCGCTAACCAAGGAAGTTATGCTCCAGTTGTTCAGCTTGTAGCCCCTATAAAACTGCAAATAGCTGTTTTGAATGGAAGTTACAAACCTTCAGAAAAAACGAAAATTAGTTTTGAAGCTTCTGGCAGCAAAAATGATTTGAATTTATTTTCAAACTCTGATGATAACAATAATGATGGATTTGCTGGAAAAATAAACATTAACCAAACTCTAGTAAAAAAAGACAGTCTTTGGAATTTTGATGTGTATATAGACAGCGATTATATAAGCGCTGAATATAGAAATATTGAAGGGTTGTACAATCCAGAATTTAACCGGGATTGGAATTTAGACCTTAATAACGTAAAAGGTATTGGCCTTAATTTAGGTAATCAAATGTTATTTAATTCTGGTTTTAGGATGTTTCATCAAACAAAAGGGACTTTAAATTACCAATTTGAACATTTAAATTTTTCTGATGGCTTTAATGGAAATCGCCATATAGTCCAAGCTAATTTACTTTTAAATAAATTCAATATTTTATCATCTTCTAGTTTTTTAAATACTGAATCTAATATAAACACATCTACATTTTTGAGATCCTATAACCGCTTTACCTACAGCATGAAAAAAAGTTGGATAGGCTCAAGAATAGCGATTGAAGATAATGAACAACGCAAAATAGTTTCTCAAGAACTCACTCCTTTAAGCCAGAGATTTAAATCTTATGAAATATTTGTTGGCCTTGGCGATAGCACCAAAATCTTCACTAAAATAGGTTATAAAAATCGAGTAAATGATAGTATTAAAAACAATCAATTACAAAAAGTTAACACTTCGAATACATTTTATTTAGACTCTAGAGTTATTCAAAATAAAAATACGAACCTGTCTTTATATGCCAATTACCGAACCCTAAAAAATACAGATAAAACTATTGAAGATGAAAATTCCATAAACTCTAGACTGCAGTTTAATCAAAAACTTTTCAAACAAATAATACAATGGAATACCATTTTTGAAACAAATTCAGGAAGGTTGCCACAACAAGACTTTACTTATGTAGAAGTTGAAGCTGGGCAAGGCACTTATACTTGGAATGATTACAACGAAAATGGTATTCAAGAGCTTGAGGAATTTGAAATTGCCCAATTTCAAGATCAAGGTCGATTTATTCGTGTGCTTTTACCCAATCGAGTTTTTATAAAAACGCATCAAAATAGATTGAGTCAAACACTTACTTTCAATCCTTCTCAATGGTCAGTTTCAGAGAACAAATCAAAACAATTTTGGTCGCATTTTTATAACCAAACCAGTTATTTAATTGACAGAAAGGTAAAACGAGAAGGTAGTCGTTTCAATTTAAATCCGTTTAACACGAACGAAGAAGACCAGCTTGGCTTACAATTAAACTTTAGAAATGTTCTGTTTTTTAATAGAGGTAAGCAACGTTATACAACCTCTTATACATTTTTGGATAACACGACGCGACAAGTTTTATCTGTTGGATTTATTGAGAATAGTTTAAAAAGTCATCAATTTAATTTTAATCATAAAATATCTGAAAACTGGTTAATTAATATGCTTTCTGCTTTTGATAACAATGAGAGTATTAGCGAGAATTTTACAAGTAAAAATTTCAATTTTGATGAAGCTAGATTCAATCCCAAACTTTCTTATTTATTTAATGATAACTCCAGTTTTGATATGTTTTACCAATACGCAAGCAAAAACAATACTATTGGTGACATGGAGTCTTTAAATCAGCAGAAATATGGCATATCATTTACCTTAGGAAATAGTCAAAATAGTGCCATAAATGGTGAGTTTAATTACTTCTCTAATGACTATATAGGTAACCCAAATACACCCGTTGCATATCAAATTCTAGAAGGCTTGCAACCAGGGAAAAACTTTACTTGGAGTTTGTTAGCGCAAAAAAAACTTACTAAATTTTTAGATTTGAATCTAAGCTATTTTGGAAGAAAAACAGAGACTAGTAAAACGATTCACTCGGGCTCTATTCAGTTAAAGGCTTATTTCTAAAAACAAATCATTTACCAATTAAAATCTGGTATTAGAACCATCTATTTTTTTAAAAACAGAAATAATAGTTTTTACGGCTTCAGTATAAAACTCTGGTTGAATATTTTCATAATTATCTGTAGGTTCATGATAATCTTTATGGTCTTCAACACCAAAATATAAAAACGGAATATCTTTTTTATAAAAATTAGCATGGTCTGATGAATAAGTCCAATTGTCCAAGTTATCGTATCCATCATGGCCTCTAATAAGTTTTATTTTGTTTGAATGTTTAGAATTTGTAATTAAGTCCTTTAATTTCTTATTTTCTGAAGTTCCTACTATATACAATTCTTTCTTATCGCTTCGGCTTATCATATCCATATTGAAATTAACCAAAATATCTTCTAAAGGAATGATAGTGTTGTTTACAAAATATTCAGAACCTTGAAGCCCCAGCTCTTCTCCATCAAATGCAGCCAAAATCACTGAATGCTTTGGCGGAAATTTTTTAAAATATTCAGCAAAAGCAAACAAGGCACTTATTCCTGAAGCATTGTCATCAGCACCGTTATAAATTTTTCCATATTTAATGCCTTCATGATCGTAATGTGCACTAATAACTATATATTCTTTAGGAACCTTTGTCCCTTTAATAAGCCCCAATATGTTTACAGCTTCAAATACTTTTCTCTTTTCAATAAATGAAAATGATTGCTCAAAAGATTTACCTAAAGGCTCAACCTTTAAGGTGTGAAATTGATTAATTATATACTTTCTAGATTTAGCAGCACCTATTGTGCCAGTTCTTCTGCCTTCAAATACATCAGAGGATAATGATTTAACATGCTTGAGAAGTTCATTTTCATCAAATAAAGAAAACTGATTAGATTCTGCTTGAGCAAAAATATCTGCCACTGGAAATGTTAAACAGAAAACAATTAAGAAAAGAATTTTATACATAAATATTAGTACTGATTAAATATACTTAAATTTATTTAATAACGAAGCCCATACCAACGTATTGATATGGGCCTAAATATTTTTATTAAATCTTATTACTTAATGGTAGCTTTCATTAATTCTCTATTCATTCTAGCAATGTTATCTAGTGAAATTCCTTTAGGACACTCAACCTCACAAGCTCCAGTATTGGTACAATTACCAAAACCTTCCAAATCCATTTGCGTTACCATATTTTGAACACGTTCTGCTGCCTCTATTTGTCCTTGAGGCAATAACGCATATTGCGATACTTTAGCACCAACAAATAACATAGCCGACGAATTTTTACAAGTTGCTACACAAGCTCCACACCCAATACAAGTTGCTGCATCCATAGCATCATCAGCAGCATACTTTGAAATAGGAATTGAATTTGCGTCTTGTGTATTTCCTGATGTGTTTACCGAAATGAAACCACCAGCTTGTTGAATACGATCAAAAGCAGTTCTATCTACTATTAAATCTTTAATTACAGGAAATGCAGATGCACGCCAAGGTTCTATATAAATAGTATCGCCGTCACTAAAACTTCTCATGTGCAATTGACAAACAGTAATACTTCTATCTGGACCATGTGCACGACCATTTATAAACATAGAGCACATACCACAAATCCCTTCGCGACAATCATGATCAAATGCAATTGGTTCTTCATCCTTATCAATTAATTCTTGATTTAAAACATCTAGCATTTCTAAAAAAGACATATCTGGCGATACATCATCAAGCTTATAGTCAACAATTTTTCCTTTATCGTTAGCGCTTTTTTGACGCCATATTTTCAATGTTAATTTCATAACTAATCTGCTATTTATAACTTCTTTCTTTTACTTCAATATTTTCGTATACTAACTCTTCCTTGTGTAAAACTGCATCTTTAGGGGCTCCTTTATACTCCCAAGCAGATACGTATTGAAATTCTTTTCTACGCATAGCTTCACCCTCTGGGGTTTGGTACTCATCTCTAAAATGTCCTCCAGCAGATTCTTCTCTTTGTAAAGCATCTTTAGCAAACAACTCTCCTAATTCTAGAAAATCTGCAACACGACCAGCTTTTGCAAGCTCTTCATTATATTCATCAGCATTACCAGGAACTTTAACATCGTTCCAGAACTCTTCCCTCAATTCAGCAATTTCAGTAATAGCAGATTCCAAATCTTTTTCATTTCTTGCCATTCCACACTTATTCCACATGATTTTTCCTAATTTCTTGTGGAAATAATCAACAGAATGTGTTCCATTGTTGTTTACTAACTTATCAATAACTTCAGTAACGTTTTTCTCAGCAGCATCAAATTCTTTGATATCTGTTGGGATTGGTCCTGTTCGAATATCATCAGCTAAATAATCACCAATAGTATAAGGAAGCACAAAATAACCATCAGCTAATCCTTGCATTAATGCCGAAGCACCAAGTCTGTTAGCACCATGATCTGAGAAATTAGCTTCTCCAATGGCGTACAATCCAGGAACAGTAGTCATTAAGTTATAATCTACCCAAATACCACCCATCGTGTAATGCACCGCCGGAAAAATCATCATTGGTGTTTCATATGGGTTTTGATCTACGATTTTTTCGTACATCTGGAATAAGTTTCCATATTTCGCTTTAATAATGTCTTTTCCTAATTTATCTATAACAGACTTATCGTCTTCATCTAGTCCTTTAACATGCGCTTGTTCTTTTCCATAACGCTCGATAGCTGCAGCAAAATCTAAATATACTGCCTCTCCTGTTTTATTTACTCCGTAACCTGCATCGCAACGCTCTTTTGCTGCTCTTGAAGCTACATCCCTAGGCACTAAGTTTCCAAAGGCCGGATAACGACGCTCTAAATAATAATCTCTATTTTCTTCTGATAAATCAGTAGGTTTTAATTTACCTTCTCTAATAGCCAAAACATCATCCATGTTTTTTGGCACCCATATACGTCCATCATTTCGCAATGATTCAGACATCAATGTTAATTTAGATTGATGATCACCAGAAACTGGGATACAAGTTGGATGAATTTGTGTGTAACACGGATTTGCAAAAAAAGCACCACGTTTGTGCGCTTTCCATGCTGCTGTTGCGTTACTACCCATTGCATATGTAGAAAGGTAAAAAGCATTACCATAACCTCCTGTTCCTAAAACAACCGCATGTGCTGAATGACGCTCAATCTCTCCTGTTACTAAATTACGTGCAATAATTCCTCTTGCTTTACCATCAACAATAACAACATCAAGCATTTCATGACGATTGTACATTTTAATTTTACCACGACCTATTTGACGGTTCATGGCAGAATAAGCACCTAATAATAATTGCTGACCCGTTTGTCCCTTAGCGTAAAATGTTCTTGATACTAGTACCCCTCCAAATGAACGGTTATCTAATAAACCACCATAATCTCGCGCGAAAGGAACGCCTTGTGCAACACATTGATCTATAATGTTTGTTGACACTTCGGCTAAACGATGCACATTAGATTCACGTGAACGATAATCGCCTCCTTTTACTGTATCATAAAACAATCTATATGTCGAGTCACCATCACCTTGATAGTTTTTTGCCGCATTAATTCCACCTTGAGCTGCAATTGAATGCGCACGTCTAGGTGAATCTTGAAAACAAAATGCCTTTACATTATATCCTAATTCTGCCAAAGTAGCTGCTGCAGAACCTCCTGCTAATCCTGTGCCAACTATAATAATATCTATATTACGTTTGTTAGCCGGATTTACAAGATTGATATGATCTTTATAATCTGTCCATTTATCTTTAATTGGACCCTTTGGTACTTTTGAATCTAATGTTGCCATATCTATGATAATACGTATTTAAGGTGGTGATAAAGTGCGATAATAATAAAACCTAACGGAATTATAATTGAATACCCTTTTCCAATATTTTGAAGTGTTTTCTTTCTGCCAGCGGTCACTCCCATAGATTGAAAAGCCGATGTAAATCCATGTGCTAAATGCAATCCTAACAATATAAAAGCAAGAACGTAAGCAATGGTTCTAATATGACTGTGAAATTTCTCTACTAGCTCTTGATAATATCTAAACTCGCCATGATGCATTCCAGACATGTCTCCTACAACATATTTAGTATTTAATTCTGGAATCCAGAAATCTATAAAATGAAGTACAATAAATGCCAGTATTGCTAGCCCACTGTAAATCATATTTCTACTCATCCAAGTTGAGTTAGCAGCACCGTTGTTTTTTGCATAGGATACTCCATTCGCCTTTTTGTTTTTAATCTCAAGGATAAAACCCATTACAAAATGGAACACGACACCAAAAATTAAAACAGGTTGCAATGCAAATTGCACTAAAGGGTTAGTCCCCATAAAATGAGATAACTCATTAAAGGACTCTTCACTAAAAAGTGACGTAATATTTACCGCTAAATGTATAATTAAGAAAAACATGAGGAAGAATGCAGAAAGCGCCATGGCTACTTTTCTTCCAATCGAAGATTTAAAAAATCCGCTCATTATTTTGAAGTTATTTTTAAGTTTGAACAAATGTAGCTATGAACACATTCTTAGACAAATAACAAATGTCATGTTTTCATTATTTAGAATGATTTTAAAGAAAGTTTGAATTCTCATTTACTAAATAAATAATGCAGAAGACAAATGTGCTCTTTTTTAAAATATCAATGATTTTTTTTGAATTTACTGATATTAACTCATTAAACTTTAATAAAATGGAAGCGTATTTACTTTTGATTATTCAATTAGGTAGCGGAGCAGTTGATGGAAACGTCACTAACTCACTTATGAAAAATTAATCCTTAGGAACATTATGAAATTCTGTATCAGGAATATTAGGAGGTGGATTTGGCGGCAGCATTCTTAGCATGATGGGACTAGTAACAGCTGGCAGCATGAACTTATTGAGATCTTAGAATTATTTCTGGAGATAGCTTAGGTGTTGGCGAAGTTATAGCTATCATTCGATTAATAAACTAAGCCATGAATAATTAGATGTTAAATAATCCCCTATTCCAAAGTTATTTTTTTTGTTATATATGTAGTATCCGAATAAATATTGACAAAATAAATTCCATTTGAAACACTGTTTAAATGAATAGTGTTTAAACCATATGTACTTGAAATATCTTTTTGAGCAATAAGCCTTCCCGACACATCAAAGACAGCAACCCTCTCTAAATTAATATTTCCATTATTACTTATGAATAAATCTCCTTTAGTTGGGTTTGGATACACTCTAATACCTTCATTTAATTTATCTTCTTCAATGCCTAAAGCACAACTACCAGAAAAATTAGTCATTATAGGCTTACCGCATACTGGTTCAGCTGTACTATTTTCTTGTATCATGTTTGCACCTTCAATATTATCAGTATTCAAAAATCTTAATGATTCTCCGTTAGCAATAGCAAAATGCATTGTATTATCTGTATCAATAATGTGATCCATTTGCCTGCAATGCCCTAATTCATGGAGCGCAACACTTTCAAAATCAAACTCAGTACTTCCTGGGTTTTGTGAATTAAAGTTCCAATTGGTTTCGTCATCAAATATGATATCAAATTCAGTTACATACCAGTCCAAACTAGGAGCCCCATTTTTTGTTACCGTACATGCGGAATAGTATGAGGTTCTTGAACCAAGAACGGTGTCGGGTAAATCGTCTTCTGGATTGGTACTTGTGCTATCATCAAAGGACAATACATTATAGGTGTCTAAATTTCCTTTATGTTGCGCACTAGGACTTGATATAATGTTTGATTCATTCAAAATCCAATTAATTTGAGTCTCACAACTCCAAGTTTTTAATGCTCTATCTAGGGCTTCTTTTGCTCCGGTGAGCTCAGAAAAACTTGATGCCATATGCCAAGTATAACCGCCACTTCCATTATCATCAGTTAGTTGTGTTTTATACGCCACATTAACACCCGAATTTAAGTAATCCGAAACTATGTTGGCTTGAGCATATGTAACAAATAAAGTACCACTAGAAGTTATAAAGCTGCCATCATTGTTAGTTACCTTAACTCTTCCTGTCCCAGCCTCAGAAGGAATTTCGACCGTAATTCTTGTATCAGTCCATGTTAATATTTGACTATCTAAAGCATTTACAGAACCTGAACCTCCATTATCAGCATTACTAAAACTTACTATGCCTTTTGTACTTCCAAAATTAGAGCCTGTAATAATTAAAACCGACCCTGTACCTGCTGCTAAACTTGTAGGAGAAAAATTTGAAATTGTTACTGGAAGTAAATTACTTGTTTCATTTAATACTGAGGTCTTATTTTGAACATCAAAATTTGTTAATTCCGTATAATTCGATTTTGTATAACTCATTATTTCATTGTAAAAAGAATTTGAAATTCCTTTTTTAGAAGTAAATTGGTTTACCGCAGTATCATTACCAATATCGTATTTATAAAACCCTTGTAATGATCCGTAGGATTTAAATCTCAGTTTAGTAGACACCGCTTTAGATTCTAATTCTACTTTACTATTATATAATGTAAAGACACCTGTATCATCAATATTTAATTTTAAACTCGGATAAACAATTTGAGCATCCATACCAATAACTCCACCAAGTGTTATAATTTCAATTTTTGGTGATACTTCCCCTTTAAAAACCTTAAATACTTCTATGGTGTTTATAGTATATATTTTTTGGTGATTTGTATCCCAAAAAGATTTTTTTGAAAGTACTTTTCCCTCTAAAACTAAAGTTGATTTATCAATTTGTTTGCTTAATGATACTTTTTTAAGCATTAGTTGTGCAGATATTGATTTAGATATTACTAAAAAAAATAACAAACTAATTAGTACGTGTTTCTTCATCCCTTCAATTTTTGAAATAGTTAAAATACACCTCATTATTGAGGGATTACGGTGATTAAATTAATATACGGGAAGCTTTTACTTTTAGACTTTTCAGAAATGTTAAATTCGATAAGATGTTATTAATTGAAATATTTTAAAGTTATTCTACAATAAGCTTTTTAGTAATAAAAGCATTCTCAGAATGAATATTAACAAAATACATACCTTTCGAAACATTTATCAAATTTATAGTTTTTGTTCTTGATGTATAAGAGACATCTACATCGGAAACCAATCTACCACTTACATCATAGACAGCAACTCTTTCTAAATTGGCAAATGAGGTGTTTTTTATAAAAAACTGTTGTTTGGCAGGATTAGGGTATATGGTTATACTGCCATCCAGCTCATAACGCTCATCAACACTCAAACTACAACTACCCGAATAATTAGTCATTGCTAAGACTCCACATACACCACTAAATATACTTCTACTCTGTACATCAGCCGCCGCAATAACATTGTTAGCACCTAAAACTCTTTCATCTTGCCCATTAAATAAACTAAAATGCATAACATCACTATTCGGATCAATTACATGTCCTAATTGATGACCATGACCCAATTCATGAAGCGCCACACTTTCAAAATCATATTCAGTGTTACTTGATGCTCCTGCACCAAAATTCCAAGTTTCTACAGTAGGAGACCCAGTATTATCAGGACTATCATTAAATACAATATCTAATTCGTCAACATACCACGCAATACTTGTATCACCATTAATAAAACAACCAGAAAAACGAGATGTGCAGCGTCCTAAAATATCATCTCCCAACTCATTACCAACATCAAATCTAATAACATTAACACCATCTTCCGCAATAACATTCGTAGTAGTTGCAGCTCCAATTACCCAGTTAATACCAGATTCGCAGCGCCATATTTCAAATGCCCTTAAGAAAGAAGCTTTTGCCTGAGCATTTGTATCGAAATCTGTAAACATCTGCCACGTATACCCTCCTGATGTATTATCATTTACATGTTGGGTAAGATAAGCAACATCTAACCCTGCAGCTGCCTGATTACTAATAACATTAATCTCTGAGTATGAAACTACTAAAATAGCGCTAGAAGTTTCAGACTGACTGGAGCTATCTGTAACTTGAATTGCACCTGTACCTGCTCCAGAAGGAACCTCTACTGTAATCTGTGTGTCTTCCCATGTTAATACTTGTGTATCCAATGCATCAGTAAAAGATGAGCCACCTATATCTGCTTCAGAAAAGCTAACTTTACCTTTTATTGACCCAAAACCAGAACCACTAATTGTTAAAACTGTTTGTGTTCCTGCCGACACTGTAGTTGGCGAAAAGGTAATTGCACTTGGTGGCAAAGCATTTTTTATTTGTTTGAATGCTGCTTGTGTTTTTTCAATATTAAAATTAGTTACATCAATATAGTCCGCCTTGGTATATGTCATAATTTCGTTGTAAAATGATGCAGATATACCCGTTTTTTTGATGAAAATATTTGTTGCAATATCTTGGTATAAGTTATACTTATAAAAACCTTGAGAACTTGAATATGGTTTATATTGGTTTTTTTTAGATTTAGATTTTAACTCAATATTATTATCATTTAACATAAACACACCAATATCATTTACATTTAAACTTAAACTAGGTGTAACAATTTCTGCTTTTAATCCAACAACTCCACCTAACGTAATGATATCTATAGTTGTTAAAGATTCGCCCTTAAAAACTTTGTGTACTTGTATTTTATTTACAGTGTAAATATTCTTATTGTCTTTATCCCAAAATGATTCTTTAGATAAAACTTCTCCCTCTATGAGTAAACTAGATTTTTCAATTTGTTTCTCCAATGAAACTTCTTTAATTAATCCTTGAGCATTCAAACTGGATATCAATGATAAAAGCATAATCAATAAATACGTTAACCTAATCTTTTTCATATTTATTTTTAATTAACTTTTAAACGACATATCATAGAATGATTACCAAATATAAGAAATAAAAATCTACTTTTTATTTATACATTTACATCAGTTGCAACAATAAACTTTAAACTTTACTTATATGAAATATTTCCAAATAGACAAATCGCTTTTTGAAACAAACAGGACAAATTTTAAAGCTAGAATGAAGCCTAAAAGTTTAGCGGTTTTCAACTCTAATGATATTTACCCTATAAGCGCAGATAGTACGATGCCTTTTGAGCAACATAGAGATATTTTTTATTTAAGTGGTGTAGATCAAGAAGAAAGCATTCTTGTTCTGTTCCCTGATTGCCCTAAAGAAAAACACCGTGAAATACTATTTTTAAAAGAAACGAATGAACATATTGCTATTTGGGAAGGTGAAAAACTAACTAAAGAGAACGCTTTTAAAACGAGTGGTATTAAAACGGTGTATTGGTTGCAAGACTTGGAAAAAGTCATGTTTGAAATCATGACCCAATGTGATACGGTTTACATTAATACCAATGAGCATTATCGAGCAAATGTTGAAACTGAAACACGTGAAGACCGATTTACTAAATGGCTAAAAAACAAATATCCTGCTCATGCTGTTGCAAAAAGCAACCCTATACTGCAACGATTGCGTTCTGTGAAAGCACCTCTTGAAATTGACTTGATTCAAAAAGCTTGCGATATTACTGAAAAAGGATTTCGCAGAATATTAGATTTCGTAAAACCCGGTGTTTGGGAATTTGAAATTGAGGCTGAATTTATGCACGAATTTTTGAGACAACGCTCAAGAAAGTTTGCCTACACACCAATTGTTGCTTCTGGAAATAATGCTAATGTGTTACATTATATAGAAAACAACCAACAGTGTAAAGCAGGCGACTTAATTTTAATGGATGTTGGAGCAGAATATGCTAATTACTCTAGTGACATGACTCGTAGTGTTCCTGTTTCTGGTCGTTTTTCTGAAAGACAAAAAGCAGTTTACAATGCGGTACTTAGAGTGAAAAATGAGGCAACAAAAATGCTTATTCCTGGAACCGATTGGGCTGAATATCATGTTGAAGTCGGAAACATTATGACTAGTGAATTACTTAGCTTGGGTCTAATTGATAAAGCCGATGTACAAAACGAAAATCCGGAATGGCCAGCATACAAAAAATACTTTATGCATGGCACGAGCCACCATATGGGATTAGACACACATGATTACGGCGTATTAACTGAGCCTATGCAAGCAAATATGATATTTACTGTTGAGCCAGGAATTTATATTCCAGACGAAGGCTTTGGTATTAGACTAGAAGATGATGTCATTATTCAAAAAGGAGGAGAACCTTTTAATCTTATGAGAAACATTCCAATTGAAGTAGACGAGATTGAAAATATCATGAATTCATAAAATGTAAAAGGGTCGTTTTAAAAACGACCCTTTCTGCTAAAAACACTAATATTATACTTTACAGAGTGACTAATTCAAATAAATAATCATTTAGTTTTTGTAGCGTATTAATTTTATCGTTTGAATCAATTAATAAAGATATATTGTTCTTGCTTCCTCCATAAGAAATCATTCTAATTTTTACATCTTGTAATATTTGGAATAATTTATAAGTATCTTGATGATTCACGACTGAATGGCCTACCAAACAAACAATGCTTTGGTTTTTATCAACCTCAATAGATGCTATCTTTTCTAATTCCACTAATATCTTTTCAAGATTTTTATCATCATCAATGGTTAAAGAAACTGCCACCTCTGATGTTGTAATCATATCAATAGACGTTTGATAAGTCTCAAAAATTTCAAATACTTTCTTTAAAAAACCATGCGCTTGCAACATTCTAGCGGATTTAATTTTAATCGCTGTAATATTATCTTTTGCCGCTATCGCTTTAATTCCATTCTCTGATGTGCTTTTAGAAATTAAAGTTCCATGAGCATCAGGTTTCATGGTGTTTTTTAATCGAACAGGAATACTATCTTTTCTTACTGGTGTTACCGTTTGTGGATGCAATATTTTAGCTCCAAAATAGGCCAACTCCGCAGCTTCTTCAAATGATAAGTTTGAAATAGTACTCGTGTTTTCAACATACCTAGGATCGTTATTATGCATGCCATCTATATCAGTCCAAATTTGAACTTCTTCAGCTTTAATTGCTGCCCCAATAATGGTTGATGTATAATCACTACCACCACGTTGAAGGTTTGAAATACGGCCTTCATCATCCAAACAAATAAATCCTTGGGTGATGTAAATTTCTGAATCTTCAGCATTGTTTAAAACACTTTCAAAATGTTCTTTTATATAATCAATATCGGGCTCTTTAAACGCATCAATTCGCATAAAACTTAAAGCTGGTAATAATGATGCACGAATACCTTCTTGTTTTAAATAACTATTAAATATATAAGTTGAAAGTAATTCACCTTGTGCTAAAATCTCATTTTCTATGGTTTCAGAAAAATCTTTATAAGTGCATTCAACTAAAAGCTCAAAAATGCTTGAAACATAATTTTTAACATTCTTATTTAAAAATGAATCACTCAAAAGCTCATCAATAGTCTTAAAATATGTTTCGTGAAGTTTATTTATCTTATCAATGCCATCATTTGGTTTGCCGGCATCAATATCTTTAGCTAATGAAACCAATTGATTCGTAGTACCAGACATGGCCGAAAGCACTACAACCTTTTTACAACCATCGTCAATAATATGTTTAACATTACACATGTTTTCAACGGATCCGACTGAAGTTCCTCCAAACTTTAATACTTTCATTTTCATTGATTTAAAGTGTAAAACTATAACTCATTTCCTTAACAACTATGTTTCTTAAAAAAAAGAGGTATTTTTACACATATTGTTAAATAATTAACATTGGGCAAATTAAGTATATGAAAACGGTATCAAATTGTGTGGAAGACATATTAATAACACAGCCTTATTTAGAGGAAGCCTTATCCAGAAACATCATAAATTTTAGTGCTTTAGCTTTAGAGCTTGTAGAACCCATTAGCAAAATGCTCAAAAAAGATGTAAAACCTGGAGCTATAATGATGGCTTTAAGACGTTATAACCCTCCTGTAACTTTAGGTAATTCGATAAAAATGAAACGGGTAATTCAAAATCTCGGAGATATTACTGTGCGCTCAAACCTTACTGATTTTACCGTTAAAAACTCAACAACCTTAATAGACAATCATGCCAAAATATTAGAGCATATTAATAAAGATGATAAATTGTTCTACACCTTTACCCGAGGGATACATGAAAGCAATATTATTGTTTCTAGTAGTTTAAATGATTTCATAAAAAATCATTTAAAGAATGAAGCTTTTCTTGCTGTACAAAAAGATTTATCAGCTATTAGCATAAATCTTCCACAAGACAATTCTAAAATAGCAGGTTTATATTATCATTTCTTTAAAAGATTAGCTTGGGAAGGTATTGTGTTATACGAAGTTTTATCAACCACGAATGAGTTTACAATATTAGTTGAAGATGAATTTGTGGATAAGGCATTTACGGCTATTAAAAGAGTGAAATCTTAGTTTATGTGATGGCATGATTTTATCTTTGCTGGAGATAAATTAAGCATGTATCTAGAACATAAAGGCATTACTGTTTTTTACAAAGATGAAGGCAAAGGAAACGCCATAGTATTACTTCACGGATTTTTAGAAAACGCAATAATATGGGAACCATTTATTGCAACACTTTCAAAGCAAAATAGGGTTATTTGTATAGATTTATTAGGTCATGGAAAAACGGGTTGTCTCGGTTATGTCCATACTATGGAACTAATGGCTGAAACAGTTGAAGCCGTATTAGAACATTTAAAAATTAAGCGTTCAACTTTTATTGGTCATTCAATGGGCGGTTATGTTGCGCTCGCTTTCGCGGAAAAAAATCCAGATGCTATAACAGGATTGTGTTTAATGAATTCGACGGCAAATGCTGATTCTCCAGAAAAGAAAAAAAATAGAGATAGAGCTATTTTAGCTGTTAAGCAAAATCATAAAACATTTATTAGAATTGCTATTGCTAATTTATTCAATCCCGAAAACAGAGCTATGTTTTCAGAAAAAATAAAAGCCGTTATTAAAGATGCACAACAAACACCTTTGCAAGGTATTATTGCAGCACTTGAAGGTATGAAGATTAGAGAAAATAGAGAAGTTCTTTTACATTTTACACCTTTTAAAAAAATGTTCATTCTAGGAAAAAAAGATCCTGTCTTAGATTATGAATCTTTAATTTCTCAAATAAAAAACACTAAAGTTGAATTAGTAGAATTTGCTGATGGACACATGAGTCATATTGAAAATAAAGATGAATTCCTACGCAAAATTATGCATTTCGTCGAAAATTAACTGCTTTTAATCGATTTATTGAATTTTATTCTTAGATTTAAGCTCCCAATTGATTATGGCATGAAAAAAACTACTAACAAACCTACGCTTATCCCTAAAATGTATTGCAATCTTTTTGGGCATGATTACGACGTTACTAAGAGAGTAACCTACCATGTTAAAGAGTACACGTGTAGACATTGCAAAAAAGAATTAACTACCAATAGTAATGGCAGACTAATTGAACTTACACCGAAGTTTAAAGAGATAAATGCTATCTTAGAACGTATTTATACATCAAGAACTGAACGTTTAAAGAAAAAAACCATCGCTTTGTCGATTTATTAACTGTTTTTTAACACAGTAAGCTGCTTTTTAATACATTTAGACGTCTCTCTAAAACAATTAATTATGCAAACAAAATGAAAAACATTCATTGCATGGTGTTTGGCCATGATTATAAAGTGACGCGACACGTTACTTATCATGTTAAAGAATACACCTGTAAATCCTGTAACCATGGGCT
>Ga0213861_10001858_pt1 | contig 18530 bp, 15 predicted proteins | sample PICome_4_FD_160110 | JGI IMG/M metagenome (GOLD analysis project Ga0213861, IMG submission 160110) | Coastal seawater microbial communities near Pivers Island, North Carolina, United States - PICO131 | ecosystem: Environmental > Aquatic > Marine > Coastal | place: USA: North Carolina... | reverse complement strand
CACCGTCAGGCATCAGCAGCACTTTGGTCGGTTGGAGTTCGCGCACAAAGTCCTCGTCATGGCTGACAAGGATGATCGCGCCGGGCCATGCAACGAGTGCTGCAGCGACAGCATCACGCGACGGCGGATCCAGGTTGTTGGTCGGCTCGTCTAGCAGCAGGACGTTGTTGCGGCCGACCATCAGCATCGATAGCGCCAGCTTTGTTTTTTCTCCACCTGACAAGGTTCCAGCTTCCTGGAATACCTTCTCTCCTGAGAGGCCGAACATACCGAGCAGTCCGCGGAGTTGCGTTTCGCCTAGTTCAAGGTCCGCCGGTACGGCTCGACGAATGTTGTCGAGCAGAGATTCGTGGACCATCAGATTGTCGTGTTCCTGGGCGTAATAGCCAGCGTGTACTTGGTATCCCCACTTGAAGTCGCCGAGGTTCGCCTGGGTCTCCCCAGCAAGAATCCGCAGCAGGCTTGTCTTGCCAGCACCATTGAGTCCAAGCACAAGTAGGCGTTCCGCTTTGCCGAGATCAAAACTGATGTCTTCGAAAATTGATGGGCCTCCATACCCCTTACACAATCCGGTTGCAGTGATCACGGTGTTGCCGCATTTGGGCGGCGGCGGAAAGCGAACACTCATCGTCTTGGTCAACTGGGGCCCGCGCACTCGATCAGCCTCAAGGCGAGAAATGCGTTTCTCGACGCTGTGCGCCATCGCCGCTTTCGTGGCTTTGGCGCCGAAGCGATCGACGACAGTTTGAAGCCGGTCAATCTCCTTAGCCTGCAGCGTTGCTTTCTTAGCGAGGCGGACCTCATCGTCAGCACGAGCGCGCTTGTACTGGGTGTAAGTGCCTTTGTATTCGAAGATCTCACCAACGGCGGTCTCGGAGGCACGGTCCAGGTGAATGACGCGGGTGATCGCCTCGTCGAGCAGTTCGAGGTCGTGACTGATTACGAGGAGTGCTCCTTTGTACTGACGCAGGAAGCCGAGCAGCCATTCCTTGGCATCAACATCGAGGTGATTGGTCGGCTCGTCGAGGCAGAGCACGTCGGATCCGGCGAACAAAATTCGGGCGAGTTCGACCCGGCGGCGCTCGCCACCGGACAACGTGCTGATGGGCTGGTCCAGCCGTTCGTCGGGGATGCCCAGGCCGGCGGCCATAGCCCTTGCTTCGCTTTCGGCGCCGTAGCCCCCGTTGGTGCGAAACGACTCCTCGGCGTTGATATACCGGGCGACGTTACGCTCATCCGGATTCTCCTCCATGGTGATGCGCAGCTTCTCGATCTTGACCATCTCGTCGTCGATACCCCGTCCTGAGAGCACATGCGTCACGCACGATCGACCATCGAGTGCCGAGTCGATTTTTGGGTCCTGCGGCAGGTATCCGAAGCCACCCTTGCGCAGAACGTTGCCGGTCTTTGGTTCAGTAGCTCCGCCCAGCACCTTAAACATTGAGGTCTTTCCCGCACCGTTGCGGCCGACGATTCCAACCTTGTCGCGGGGCATCACGGTGAAGCTTGCGGAGTCGACTAGCAGCCGCCCTCCCACTTCCACCGAAATTGCCTGAGCTTGCAGCATGACTCCTAGGTTAGGAGCGCTCGGGGAGCTACGGTCTGATCTGCCCCCTTGAAACTACTCGGGCGTTTTACGCCCCGCTTTCGAGTAATGAACGACCATTGCTCCTCAGCACAGCCGCTGTCAGTCCCCCTGCCCGCGTTGCCTTTGCGATAGCCGCAGCAATCCCCGTAGTGCAAGCAAGCCAAAACCCGGCGGGGCAAGTGGACTCCATGCCCGATTTGGTTATTCTCCGGCCGGCGAAGCCCCAACCGCGGTCGAATTCAAGTGACGCAACACCTGCTCCGCAGCAAAGTGACATAAGCATCGTCGTTCAATCTTTTCGTCCCGATGGTGCTCACGATAAAGACTTGCGGCTGAGCGTCGCAATTAGAGACAAGTCACCCACCTGGGAAATGGTGTTACGCCTGAGCTCCTACGTTGCCCCTGGAACTGTGCGAGCGGTCTTCACCACTGCCCGGACCTTTGACAGCGTCGGACTCATACGCAGGGCAATCAGCATTCAGCAATCAGCCCCAACTGGTCACGGCGTCCCCGGAGCAGTCGTCGGCGAAGCAGTCGTCGGCGAAGCAGTCGTCGGCGAAGCAGTCGTCGGCGAAGCAGTCGTCGGCGAAGCAGTCGTCGGCGAAGCAGTCGTCGGCGAAGCAGTCGTCGGCGTCCCGGATGAACCACCGATCGGCGGCGTAACAGCAGTCGTCGTCCCTGGTGAACCGGTATTAGGTGTTGTGGGAGCGGGCTGCGGTGCGCCGCTCGTTGAGCCGCCGGTGTTTGGCGAACCATTGCCCTCGTCGATCGCAGAATCATCGCGGAACTGCGACCGGATGCACTCGGCCTCGCCGGCCGGCGCCTCACCGAGCGCCACTGCGGTGAGATTGGTCAGTACAGATTCACCCACATCATTGGGGTGAAGGCCATCGGGAAGGAGCACGCCTGGTGTCCGAGCTGCTGCTGCCCAATCGATCAGCGTGACATTCGGGTATGCGATGGCAAGGTCGTTGATGACCGCTGTGACGTCGGAGTAATTGGGGCGATACTCCGTCACAGTGAACAAAAGCGTCGGACGTGGCGCCAGCCGATCCAGAATCTCTCGCATCTTTGTGTCGTAGTTCTCTTTGTCTCCGTCGTAGTTGCTTCCGAGAAACACGGCTGCAGCATCCCAGTCTGTTGCATCTGCGGGCAAAGGGGCCGTCGAAGGCAAGGTGTTTACGTTGGCAGCGCTGGACTGATCCGCTGATGGTCGGGGTACACGCTGGTTGACAACGCTGACACCGAACTCCACAAAGCGGCCAGCCTCTGCCGCCACCTCGACGGCCCAGCCGAGCGGCTCAAGTGTTGCGCACATCTCGCCGCCGTAGCGGGTCTCGGTGCTCGCCAAGATTGAGTCGCCGATCATCAACAGCCGATTTCCTGCAACTTGATCGCCGATCGGTTCGGCAATCTCGCCGTCAGCCGTCAGCGGACGGGTTACGAGGGACTCAAATTCCGCTGGAGGTGCTGCTGGAATTGTCGCGGGGAGAATGCCAACACCGGAGACCGTGGAAGGAGGCAGAGAGCCAGAGCCAGTTACCGAGTTAGCGCTGCCACTTACTGAGCCACCGCACGCCGTGAGCACAGCAACTAGAGCGATCCACGAGAGGCGCATCGCTGTCATTAAAGCGCAGATCCAGCCCGACCTGGCGTCGCCAGGGGAAGAATCAGCGGTAGCACCCCTAGTGACCCAGCAAGTGCGCTGAAATATCAACGCGTTGCTGGTGGCGGACCTCGTTGAGTAAATCGACCTCGCTCGACTCGTTCGTTTCCTCTTCTCTGTTGCTTGAATTCGTTGCAGGTGTTGACCGGCAAGAAAGGACGAACGCCACTGCGACGAAGGTGACCAATGCGTTGACGGTCGGACCAATACTGATGAATCCATCACCTATGCCGAAACCGATGGCGGCCAAAATGAGGTCGCCGAAAAACACAGAAACAATCAGCAAAATCATGGCTTCAGGCACGGCGTCCACGGTCGCCGCCGGAGACGGGGTCAGGATCAGATCGACTGCCTGATGACGACATCTCTTGCCCGATCAATGTGTTGAACGATGCAATCATATTTTTCTTCTCCGGAATTGGGTTTATGCCGGGGTTCTTCCGCCCGACGCCGGGAACACCGCCGCCGACGCTTTGTCGATCGGCCAGACGTACCGTCCCGTCAAGTCAGCAGGAGGGACCCAGACTCAGCGAGCGGTCCAGCCACCGTCGACGATGACGCTCTGGCCCGTCATGAAGGTGCCAGCTGGGCTGGCGAGCAGAAGGAGGGCTCCATCGAGTTCGTGCGTCTCACCCATCCGTGGAATTGGCGTGTTGGCTTTAACAAACCGCTGGCTGCTCTCGTCGGTATCCATCCCGTCAGTCATCTCAGATGGAAACCACCCAGGACACAACGCGTTGACTGTGATGCCTTTGCGGGCCCACTGCACTGCAAGTTCACGAGTCAGGTTGACGACGGCTCCCTTGCTTGCGCTGTAGTGCGCTTGCTTCACGGGCGATGACGCCACATGACCAAGCATCGAAGCAATGTTGATGATTGACCCTCGGCCCGACTCGATCATCGACGGAGCACAGAGCTTCGACAGGTGCCATAGCGCAGTGACATTGATTTCCATCGAGCGTCGAAAGACGTCAAGACCTTCGTTTTCGATCGCCACCTGACTACCCACGCCAGCATTGTTCACGACCACGTCGACACTCCCGTATGTCGCAAGCGTGTCGTTAACAATGCGCTCGCGATCAGCCTCAAGAGATACGTCGGCGGTGACCACGACTGCGGAGTCAGAGCGCAACGAGTTCAGTTCAGCAGCCAGAGCCTTGAGGCGGTCAGCTCGTCGTGCGGTCACGACGACGTTCGCTCCAACTGCGTGAAGGACTCGGGCGAAACGGTCGCCAAGTCCCGAAGATGCACCAGTCACAATCGCCACGCGATTGTCGAGTCGGAACATGTCAAGCGGCTGGAGCGAGTCAGGCATGAGCCGAACGTAGCCCTCGTCTCAGAACTGGATCGAATCACACCGGTGAAGTTGGTTCATGAAACGGCTTCATAGTCGTCATCGCTTCGTCATATGTTCTCGCGCGATCGCGTGACGTTCCCAACGGTCTGATGACGAACTTGCGAAAAAGTGCAATTCTCTGACTCGCAGCAGATCAGAGCAACTATGCAGGAGGCATGGAAATTCGTCGCCGAACCTGGATCGCCGCTATCCGATTGGCTTTTGTGATCTCGGCCGTCGCCGCACTTGCGTCCGTTGCGCTGTCCATGATCGGGCACATTTCTGACAGCATCATCGTGACCGCTGTCGTTGTGGTCGCGTTCGCTGCGAGTTGGGTAAAGACCGGCAGAGTCCAAGCCGGTAGCGCACCCGCTGACGTTACCGTTCCGCTCCATCTAAACGTTCCCACGCGCTGAGTCGGTCAACAGACGCTCGCTGTGCGAGCATCCACACATGACAGACGCTCGTCACGTTGTCCTCGTTCATGGCGCTTGGCACGGTGCATGGTGTTGGGCGCCCCTGCAGGCCGAGTTAGACCGCCGCGGAATCCCCTCGCACGCCATCGAACTCCCCGGCCATGGAGCTTCAGTCCATCCGCTTGGAGGACTGCACCATGACGCCAGCCACGTCACTGACACGCTTAATCATCTCAACCTTGACGAGGCCGTCCTGGTCGGGCACAGCTATGGCGGCGCCGTCATCACGGAAGCTGGTGCGGGCAGGGCCGATCTCGCTCACTTGGTCTACATCGCAGCGTTCGCACTCGACATTGGCGAAAGTGTTAACGGCGCTCTCCGTTCGTTCGAACGCCGATCCGTTGCTCTCGCCTCCGCCGTTCAAATGCAAGACGACGGCACAACCACGCTGAACCCTGACCTTGCTGCAAGCGCACTCTACGGCTCGTGCTCTCCTCCCGCGATTGAGGCCGCGCTTCGGCGTTTGTCGCCGCAACCCGTCGCCACGATGACGGAATCGGTTCATGGCTCTGCTCGTGACGACATCTCCTCGAGCTATCTCCGATGCCTTCGTGACGAGGCAGTCCATCCTGATCATCAAACGGTAATGGCGGCACGCTGCGACGAGCAGGTCGATATCGACACTGACCACTCCCCCTTTCTCAGCACCACAGGTGTTGTTGCTGACCATCTCGAACGGGCGGCGTGCTCGTGACCGACATGAAAGTTCGAATAGGTTTCGGACTCGGCACCCGGACCAACCTCAATGACGAGACCTACGGCACCGTCGTCGACGCACTTGAATTGCACCAATTTGATTCGCTGTGGCTGTCAGAAAAAATCAGCGGAGAGGCACCTGACCCTTTAGTGGCAATGGCTTTTGGCGCAGGTCGGACCACCAATCTTAAGTTCGGCATGTCGGTGATGGTGCTCCCCGGACGCAACCCGGTTGTGCTGGCCAAGCAACTCGCCACACTTGGGCGAATGTCAGCCGGACGGCTTCTTCCCGCATTCGGCCTCGGTGCGGTTGACCCGATTGAGCAACAAGCGTTCGGTGTTGAGCGGTCACAGCGGGCACGGATCTTCAATGAGTCGCTCGAGGTAATGAAGAAATGCTGGTCCGGTGAGCCGTTCGAATATCACGGTGAATACTTCAACTATGAGGGTGTCCGTGTCCTTCCTGCTCCGAAGCGCATGGATGTGTGGCTCGGTGGGATTGCTCCATCAGAACTGAAGCGAGTGGGCCGAATGGCCGACGGGTGGTTACCGTCATTCGTGACGCCCGCAGATGCCGCCGCCGGACGCGCCGTTATTGAAGCGGTTGCCGCAGAGCACGAACGATCGATCGACGATGATCATTATGGCGTTCTTATCCCCTACTCATTTGGAGCCGTCCCGGACGTCATTCTTCAGCTACTTGCGAAACGCCGACCGGATCTAAACGATGTCACTCAGCTAGTTCCGTCATCGTGGGACGGCGTCGCACAACTTATTCAGCAGTTCGTTGACATCGGCACTACCAAGTTCGTGGTGTTACCCGTTGATGAGCCGCGAAACGCTGAGCAATGGAGCACCCACATTGGCGAAGCTGCGGACATCCTTCTCCCCCTCGAGGTGGGTTAGCTATTTTCTTTTCTGAATGTTCGCCCATTCGTCGCGCAAACCAACAGTCCGGTGGAACAGCAATGGCGTTCGCTGATCTGCCGCAAAGTAACCCAAACGCTCAAACTGAACGACCGCTCCGGCAGCAGTCTCGGCCAAGGCTGGCTCGAGCTTGCACCCATGCAACAAAGTCTTTGAGTCACTATTGAGGTCATCAAAGGGGTCACCTGTTTCGCTGCCTGGAACCTCGGCGGCGAAAAGACGCTCGTACAGCGCAACCTCGGCTTCAACGGCATGGGCAGCGCTCACCCAGTGCATCGTCGACTTGACCTTGCGGCCATCGAGCGAATTTCCGCCTTTGGTCTCTGGGTCATATGTAACACGGACTTCAACGACGTTGCCATCGTCGTCGCTCACAAAGTCGGTCGCGGTGACGAAGTACGCACCGCGGAGTCGGACCTCGCGTCCTGGCGTTAGGCGGTAGTACTTCGGCGGTGGCTCGGCCTTGAAGTCGTCATGCTCGATGTACAGCACCCCAGAGAATGGGGCAGTGCGCGTACCATCTTCTGTGCTCTCAGGGTTGTTGTTGAGCTCGACGTATTCGACAATTGGATTGCCGTCCGCGTCAGTCGGCCAATTCGTAATGACGACCCTCAACGGTTCCAGCACGGCCATTCGCCGTTGAGCGACCTTGTTCAGTCGCGTACGAATAAAGGATTCGAGAAGCTCGATTTCGTGGCGGCTGTTGGTCTTAGATACGCCAATGAAGTGACAGAACTCGCGGATCGCCGCAGCCGGGTACCCGCGACGGCGCAAGCCACGTAGCGTAGGTAGACGGGGATCATCCCAACCGTCGACAACACCGTCAGCAACCAGGGTTGCAAGCTTCCGTTTCGATGTGATCGTGTGCGTAAGTTCCAAACGCGCAAACTCGTACTGCCGTGGCTGTTCGAAGGGCAGCGCTGCGAGCTCACGCAGTCGATCGAGAAACCAGTCGTAGAGCGCACGATGAGAGTCGAACTCCAGCGAACACAGCGAGTGAGTGACACCTTCGATCGCATCGCTTTGACCATGGGCCCAGTCATACGTCGGGTACACGCTCCAACCGTCGCCGGTGCGGTGGTGCGACTCATTACGAATCCGGTACATGACGGGATCGCGCAGCTGCATGTTCTCGTGCTGCATGTCAATTCTGGCACGCAACACGCGTGCACCCTCGTCAAAGTCGCCCGCCCGCATCCCTGCGAACAGCGCAAGGTTCTCGTCGACCGTCCGATTCCGAAACGGGCTTTCGACTCCGGGTTTGCCGTATCCGCCGCGCTGTTCAGAGATTGTGTCGCCGTCTTGGTCGTCGACGTATGCCAGGCCATTCGAAATGAGGAGCTCAGCCCACTCTGCGAGCTGGGCAAAGTAATCGCTAGTAAATAAAGGGTCGCGATCAAGCGGATACCCGAGCCACGCAAGATCCTCAACGATGCCAGCAACGAAGCTGGCGTCTTCTGTGTCAGGGTTGGTGTCGTCGAACCGCAGCCTGCAGACCCCATTGAATTCTCGTGCAAGCTCAAAGTCGGCGGTAATCGCTTTCGCGTGGCCAATGTGTAAATACCCATTTGGCTCAGGCGGGAACCTGGTCTGGACGCGACCGCCGAAGGCACCAGTTGCGTTGTGCTCGACAACTACGTCATGGACGAAGTTTGCAGCAGTCGGCAGGTTTGACGTTTCGGCCATATTGACCAGTATGCCCAGCTCCAACGCAACGAACCGCAATGCGTCGAGCACCTCGCGAACATCACCTGGCTCGGGCGATACGCACATGCTCGGTGACGGCTCTGAGCTAAGGCAGCGATCTAGAGACCGACACTCAGCGCATCGATCAATTGGCGGAGCCGTTCACAGGCTGCGCACACCTCAGGGTCAAAGTTGTCAGCGACATCAGGACCGTTTCGGTCCGCAGCCACAGCAAACCAATCGATTTCATGCCCAGCACAGCCAGGCAGCTGCTCGTTGTTCTCATTGATCTAGTAGGGGTGCTTGTGATGACTCGAGTGCATCGAGGCCCCGCTCAATACAATTAGGTACGAAAATCTAGATCTCCGCTCCACCCTGACGGAGACGCTTCACATTCCCTTTCACTTGCCAGGTTCTCAGAACCAGCGACGTCGGCCAGCCGGGCGTCGAAGACGTCCAACAAGTTGTTCCCTTGTCAATTGCCGTCTCACGCAGGCTTGGCGCCACACGAGACCGTAGAAACTCATTGAGGCAGTTCAGGTTTCAGCGGCGTGAGCTACGGACAGCTCAATCGAGGCGCCAATCCGGTCGTGAAGACCCTGTAAATCGACACCCTCGGTGCTTTTCTGCCCTCGGACGTAGCGGGCGTAGACGCCGTGAATGATGCAGGCAGTCTTAAAGGAGTTAAACGAGCGGTAGTACTGCAAATGCGACAAGTCGGCACCGGTCTTGTCGGCATAAAACGACGTGAGTTCGTCACGAGAAGAAAAGCCTTCGATCGCCGTCGCTGCGTCACCAAGCGCAGCGTGCGGATCGGCCGGCTCCACCCATGCGTTGAGCGCATAAGCGAAGTCGGCGAGTGGGTCTCCCAGGGTTGCGATCTCCCAGTCGAGTATCGCCACGATTTTGCCGTCGGAACTCACCATGGAGTTGTGCAGGCCATAGTCGCCGTGCACGACGCGGCCCGGGCCTTGTACAGGCATCTTGTCGAGCAACCACTCGTGCAATTCGTGCACGCGACCGTCGTCATAATCAGCGGCCTCAGCAGATGCCGTCCACGATCCGTACCAGGTGCGGAGCTGTCGACTGACGTATCCATCAGGACGACCAAGGTCGTTGAGCCCAACGTCAGCGGGATCAACGGAGTGAATGCTCGCAAGCACAGACATGAACGACTTACCCACCCGACCGCGTGCGGCAAGGTCAAGATGCTGCGCTGTATCGGCCCCGTTGTACAGAGCGCTGCCGCCGACCTTGGCCATGACGTAGAAGTGACGGTCACACACCGCTCTGTTATTGCAGTACCCGACTGGCTCGGCGACAGGAATGCCGATCGGATGGAGCGCTTCAATGATCCGGAACTCGCGAAACATGTCGTGCGCCTTCGGGAGGAGGTCGCCCTGCGGGGGTCGGCGAATGACGAATTCAGCGCCGTTGCTGTCAGCCAATAGGTACGTCAGATTGGAGTGACCACCCGTGAGTCGAGTCCACCGACACGGCGGCGCGACTCGAGTATGTGCAGCTAGCCACGGCTCGACTAACGACACATCGAATCCAACGGGCATCTCACTGTTATCCACGTGATCAGTGTTGTCGATCACGCTCGCGATCGAATAACTCGCCGGTATCAGCCCATCAGAGCTTTGGTGCGATGGCGTCGCCCGGCAACGGACCGTCACCGGACAGGGCGCTCTGGAAGCGACGCATCCCCGTGAGCCAACGATCCACATCCGTTGCTTTGCGCTCGACGTAGGTCTGCACTTCGGGGTGCGGCAACACGCGGAAGCGTTCTTCGCGCATCGCATCGAGGCAGATCTGAGCGACGTCGTCACTGCTCAACACACCATCACCGGATGCCACCCCACCCTCGAAACCGTTTGGGTCATCACCGATGTCGGCTGCTCCGCCGAGGTCTGGGCTATTCGCCACAATGTTGGTGGCGACCGCCTGCGGGCACAGCACTGACACGCGGATTCCCTGGTGATGGTGACTGACGCTCAGCCACTCGGCAAGAGACACTGCGGCGCCCTTAGTCACCGAGTATGACAGTGATCCAATCTGCGTCAGGAGACCGGCCGCTGACGCCGTGTTGAGCAGATATCCCTCCCCACGAGCAATCATGGACGGGAGGACGGCCCGCGCAGCGTAAATGTGACTCATCACATGCACGTCCCACATGTGATCTATGCGCTCGTTGGAGTCTTCGAGGCCACCAACGGTCACGTAGCCCGCGTTAGAGACGAAGACGTCGATGGGACCGTGCGCCGCTTCAGTGGCTTCAACCATCGCGACAATCGCCGCTTCGTCACGCACGTCGATCTCGAACCCAGTACCTCCAACATCGGCCGCGACACGGCCAGCAGCACCACCGTCAAGGTCGGCAACCACAACGTGACGAGCCCCCTCACGGTTCGCAGCCCGGGCGAGTGCCTCTCCGATACCCGACCCGCCGCCGGTGATGATGATGACTCGATCCTGGAGTTCCATAGGACGACATCGTGCCAGGCACGACGTCGTCGTCCGGCACCGAACTATCGGAGCTTGAATCTTTGGATCTTGCCAGTCGCAGTCTTGGGCAGCGCGTCGACAAACTCATAGTGCTTCGGGCGCTTGTATCCAGCCAGACGTTCACGACAATGTTCGATCAGATCCTCAGCCGATGCTGAACTGTTCGCTGCAGCCACCACAAAGGCGACGGGCCGCAAGACGCCTTGGTCGTCCGCCTGTCCGACGATGGCTGCTTCCAGGACTGAGACGTGCTCGATCAATGTTGCTTCGACCTCGGCCGGCGACACCCATTCACCCCCGACACGCAACATGTCATCGACGCGACCCAGGTACATGTGGAATCCTTCACCATCGCGCGCGTACAGGTCGCCGGTCCGCATCCACTCCCCCTCGAACGTCGCCCGGGACATCTCGGAGCGGCACCAGTAGCCCGACGCCACTGCAGGACCACGTACGAGCAATTGGCCCGGCACATCAATCGGCTGGTCGTTACCTGCGTCATCAACGATCCGCACCTCGTAACCTGGGACAGCCTTGCCGCTCGTACCGGGCTTCGTCGACGCCGGCGTGTTTGACAGGTAGATATGCAGCTGTTCAGTCGAACCAATTCCGTCAAGGATCATGACTCCAAACCGGTCGCGGAAACGCTCGAACGTCTCAGCTGGCAGTGCTTCGGCTGCTGAGACGCCGAACCGCACCGAGGTAAAAGTGTTGTCTGCGATGTCGGAAGCGAGCAACGCTGCGTAAAACGTCGGTATGCAGAAAAAAAGCGTGACATCGTGGTCAGCGACCTGAGCCGCCACATCTTGCGGTGTTGGCGGCCGCGACGGTTCAAGCACCGCGGAGGCACCGACGGAGAACGGAAAGGTAAGCGAATTGCCGAGTCCATAGGCATGGAACATTGGACCAACCGAGTAGAAGATGTCGTCGGCCGTGATGCCCAGCACCTGGTCTGCGTATGTCTCACAACTCGCGGGTATGTCGGCGTGACGATGCATCGCCAACTTGGGCGCGCCCGTCGACCCGGATGTGCACAACCAGAACCCAGGTGACTCAGCCCATGTTCCATGAGGTGCTCCATCGCCGCCTTCACCGACTCGAAGAAAGTCAGCCCAGCCGATCACATCAGACTCAGTCGTTCCCGTCGTCACGACACTGTCCATCTCTGGCGCCACAAGGCGCAGATCACCGAGCGCTTCCTCGCGCTCGGTCGAAATGAATAGCACCCGGGCACGGGCATCGGCCACGATTACGCCGAGGTCTCGGCCAGGCAGCAATGGATTCATCGCAACAGGCACGGCGCCAATTCGCATTGCACCCAAGAATGCAGCGACGAACTCAACTGAGTCCAGCATCGCGAGCGCCACACGTTCCTCAGGACGAACACCATGGGAGCGCAGCGCCGCAGCCATTCGCTCGATCAAGCCGAGCACATCAAGGTAGGTGTACTCGGCATCGCCTTGCCGGATCGCGATGCGCTTACCGTCGCCGTTGTCGATGTGTCGGTCAACAAGCCATTCGCTCACGTTGAAGTGGTCGTGCATGTCATTCCTCCTGCTGAGCTGGCACAGCCATGCCATGTTGATCATAGAACGACGCAATCAGTGCAACGACTTGATCCGGTTCGTCGTGATGCAACACGTGACCGCCATCCTGAATCCAATGCAGCCCAGCGTTTGCACCAATCGAAGCGGCAGTCTCGGTGAGTTGTGCATCGGTGGCGTACTCGTCTCGAGTGCCCTGCACGACCAGTACCGGACACTCGATGTCACCGAGGAGCGAACGAATATCCCAACTGGCGAATTCGTCGCTGACCCATCGGCCGCTCCATGCCTCAAACAGTGCGCCGGGCGCGTCGTGGTAGCGGCTGAGTGCCGTCATAACGTGCGCACGCCTTGCTCGCATGGCACGAATCGATTCAACGCAGACGTCTTCGACCCAAGAATGCGCTGCCAGCACCATCACACTTTGACAAGTACTACTTATCGCTGCCTGGATCAGAGCGATCGATCCTCCATCTGAATGACCGACGAGGGTTGGCGACTCAATGCCGACTCGCCCGATCAATTCATCGAGTACAGAAGCTTCCTGGTAGAGCCAATCAGCCGGCCACGGACCACTCGGGGCGGGGAGCGAGGCTCCGTGGCCGGCACGCTCGTAAGCCATGACCGTGGCCCCCGTGGAGCTGTGGACTGCAGACGGAATGTTTCGCCACTGCTTGATCGAACCGAGACCATCGTGCAAGAGCACGATCGAAGCTGGTCCGTTGCCCCAGGTTGCTGTACGGAGTTGCGCGCCGTCAAAGTCGACAAAGGCAACCGAGGCAGTTGGATCAAAGTCCAGGGCCGACACTCGCGGATCAGATCCGGACGTACTCGAAGTCGACCGCTTGAGTGTTGATTCCCGTTGAAGGAGGAGCAATCCATCCAGCCATCTCGCCAACACCCATCGCGGGCTTCATCAACGATCCAACGTGGCGCCGTTCGTCGTCGCTTGGTAGCCACTCGTCATGTCGTTCGATCCACTCTTCTGCACCGATCACATCTCCTGCCGGCGTTACAGCGGCGTCACGGAAAGCGCCAACCTCGCGATTGAATCCGACATGAGGTAGGGACAGCTCTACCTCAATGCCCTGCTCGGCGAGCGTGCGGTTCCAACGGCGGACACCCTTTTCGCAGTCGATCGTGTACTCGTTGCGAAGCTCATGATTGACGAGCGCACGAGCCGACAACGTTTCAGCGGTGATTGCTCCGTCGACGACGGTGAGGAACTGTTCCTCACCGTCCAGCAGCACATGGTCATCGTCGTACCTGCTCTCACCGAATCTGCCCTTCAATCCAGCGGCGTAGTAGTTGGCGGCGTTGGTCGATCGTTCAGAACCAAAGAGGTCAAGCGAGACCGAGTAGTGAAAGTTGATGTAGCGCTGCAGCGTGTCGAGGTTGATACCGCCGAGGGCGGTGACGTCGTCGGTGTCGTGGTCGCTCATCAGTTGCGCCGTACGTTGCACCACACGGCCGACGCCCGTGGCGCCGACGAACATGTGATGCGCCTCCTCCTTCAACATGAAGTCACAAGTCCGACTCAGCGGGTCGAACGCTGACTCGCGCAACGCACCGAGTTGATACTTTCCGTCGCGGTCAGTGAAGTAGGTGAACATGAAGAATGACAGCCAGTCGGGAGTCTCTTCGTTGAACGCCCCGAGGATACGCGGTTGATCTTCATCGCCCGAGTTCCGTTCAAGCATTGCGTCGGCTTCATCACGTCCGTCCTTGCCGAAGTAGCGGTGCAAGAGGTACACCATCGCCCATAGGTGCCGGCCTTCTTCGACGTTGACTTGAAAGAGATTGCGAAGGTCATAGAGAGACGGTGCTGTGGCACCGAGGTGCCGCTGCTGCTCAACCGATGCTGGCTCGGTATCTCCCTGCACCACAATGAGACGGCGGAGGTCTGTGCGGAATTCACCGGGCACCTCCTGCCAGACGGGTTCGCCCTTATTGTCCCCAAAGCCGATGGTGCGATCCGGTTGAGCATCGCTGAGGAAGATGCCCCACCGATACTCAGGCATCTTCACGTGGCCGAAGTGCGCCCACCCTTCCTTGCCGACGTCCACAGCCGTCCGCAAATACACGTCCGTTTCCTGGAAGCCGGACGGCCCCATATCAGTCCACCAGTCTTGGAAGCGAGGCTGCCAGTTCTCAAGCGCCCGTTTCAACCGGCGGTCATCTGCCAGATCGACATTGTTAGGGATCCGCTCGTTGTAGTCGATGTTGGTCATGAGCTGGCTCGTTTCTCTCAGGTGCGCGTGTGGTCAAAGGTGGGACGGGTGCCGGTGCCGTATCTACGCAGCGCGCCGTCGGGGCCGCTTGCGTTGGGACGAATGAAAACCCAGTTCTGCCAGCCGGACAATCGGGCGAAGATCTTGGTTGCCATCGTCTCGGGCCCCGCAAAACGATGATTGGCCTCCATCGCCGTAAGCGCATCAGGAGAGAAGCTGGCTCTCTCTTCGACAGCCAGCCGGACTTCGTCGCCCCAGTCGAGATCGTCAGGCGCCGAGGTCACGAGGCCGATCTGCCAAGCGCGTGCTGCATCTATCGGCTCGCCGACCGTTGCCTGGGCTGCGGAGAGGTCATCGGACGCCCCCCAGAATCGCGACGTCAACCGCGGAATACCGTTGGCCATCGGAAATAGTCCGAGGTTCGCCGCAGTGAGTTGCACCACTGCCGCCGGTAGCGGATCGTCGTCGTCTTCGAAGATTCCCTCGAGCATGTAGCTGCGGTCAGCGGCCAGCAGTACCTCGGCGAGCACACCAACAAAGCACGACCCCGGCTCGACGAGTGCGATCAGGCTACGAGCTGTGAGGTCGAGGCGTGAGAGCACTCGTTTCCACAGCAGCGCTGTTTCACGCGTGAGATGATCGTCGCCGGCGAGGAGACGATCGGAGTGGGCAATTGCGTCAGCAATGTCGCCACGGGTGCGCAGTGCGATCGTGCCGAGGTCAGGTTCGTTGAACCGCAAGTGACAGAGCAGATCATCAAGTTCACGGGCAGCGACCAACGGCCACTCGAAGGCATCGGTCACGCTCACCGTAAGGTCGACCGAACGTCGAGTGCGATCGAGCGTCGCCTGGACGAACCGGTACGAGACCGTGTCATCGCCAGCAATCCGGCACAGCGGTTCGAGCACGACAGCAGATCCGTCATCTTCGCGATTAGAGGTCGCTGCGAGAGCCCTCACTCGGGCTGCGACTGCGCCATCGAACATCGTCGGGGCTGCAACTTCGTCGACGAGCTTCCACTTGATGGCCTCGGCGCCTTGGATGCCCTCGGATTTCGTGGCGAAGACGTCAGCGCGATCACGACGAACGTGCCGCTTGTCGGTCAGGCGCGTCAGCCCACCGGTACCCGGCAACACGCCCAAAAGCGGGACCTCAGGGAGCGAAACCGAACTTGATCGGTCGTCGACCAGGAGCAAGTGGTCACATGCCATCGCCAACTCGTAACCACCGCCGGAGCAGGCGCCATTGATCGCAGCAAGAAAGCGCAATCCGGACGACGCCGATGCTTCCTCGATCTCAAGTCGGGTCTCATTGGTGAACTTGCAGAAGTTGACCTTGTGCGAATGCGAGGCGTCGGCGAGCATTCGAATGTTGGCCCCTGCACAGAAAACACCTTCGACCGCGCTGTCAATGATCACGACCTTCACATCCGGATGCTCGAAGCGAATTCGGCGCACAGCATCGGCGAGTTCAATATCAACTCCGATGTCGTAGCTGTTCAGTTTCAGTTCGTAATCGCCGATCAACGCACCACTTGGCGAGACGTTCATCGATAACACAGCAGTATCACCGTCGATCTTCAGATTCCAGTGGGCGTACGCATCGGGCTGGCGCTCGAACGTGATCGGTTCCGTCGGAACGGCTGCATTGGACATCGCTAACCCCTACCCCTCGGGTTTTAATATACCTTGCTTTCACCTCGTATCGCAAGCAGAATGTAGTCTGTGCCTCTCAGGTCAACCGATGTCATCCCTTTGGCTCCTGCTCTCGGTCTGCGTCAGAACGGCGACGTCGGTACGTCCAGTGCCTCTGATTTGTTGATCACTGTGTTCGGCGAGCTGATGAGACCTGCGGGTGGCAGCGCCTGGACACAGACGCTTGTCGCCGCACTCGGACTCCTCGACGTCGAGGACAAGGCAGCACGTCAGGCGATCAGCCGGCTGGGAGCAAAAGGTTGGATGACCTCCGAACGCATCGGCCGTAAGAGCCGATGGCAGCTCACCGCATGGGCTACTGATCTGCTCGTTCGGGGTGCCGAGCGCATCTATAGCCTCGGCGCCGACGATCGTCCATGGAACGGCGAGTGGCTCGTGTTGTTGGCGAGCGTTCCCGAGACTCACCGACCTCTGCGCTCGCGCCTCGCAGTCCAGCTCGGCTGGGCCGGGTTCGGCTCGTTGGGCCAGGGCGTCTGGGTCTCACCTCGCGTTGAGCGTGAACCCGAAGCCGCCACCATCGTCAGCAATCTTGACGTTGACAATGCGGTGCTTTTTCGGTCGGCCATGACCGACATCGGCTCGCCGCTTGACCTTGCCGAGCGCGCCTGGCCACCCGGTCCGCTCGCCAGCCGGTACGAGGTCTTTCTATCCCAACTCGACACTCCAGCAATGCTCGACGATACGACAACAACCCGTCGCCTGCTTGAACTCGTTGACACATGGCGCCGGTTTCCACTGATCGACCCGGACCTTCCGCTCGAGCTCAGACCGGCCGACTGGCCCGGAGAACGCGCGGCTCAGGAGTTTGCCAGGCGACGTTCCGCATGGGCTGGCAGCGGTGCCGACTGGTGGACGGCAACGGAAAGCAGCTTCGAATAGGGGCTAGGCGCGGCGAACTCCGCCCACCAAACCCAGCATGTTTGGGTGGAGAGGACGGAGTTCGTCAACGTGTGAGTCTTACGAGATGATCAGTAAATCTCAATGAGGCCGGCTGCGCCCTGGCCGCCACCAATGCACATCGTGACCACGCCGAGCTTGGCGCCGCGACGCTTACCCTCTTGCAGGATGTGGCCAGCGCAGCGGGTACCAGTCATGCCGAACGGGTGACCAATGGCGATAGAGCCACCATTGACGTTGTATTTCTCCGGGTCGATTCCGAGCTTGTCACGGCTGTAAAGACACTGCGAAGCAAACGCCTCGTTAAGTTCCCAGATGTCGATGTCGTCGACGGTCAGGCCGTGGCGCTTCAGGAGCTTGGGCACGGCGTAGATCGGGCCGATCCCCATCTCGTCAGGCTCGCAGCCAGCGACGGCCCAGCCCTTGAAGGCGCCGAGTGGCTCGACGTCGCGGCGGCTTGCTTCTTCGTCGCTCATCATCACCACAGCGGCAGCGCCATCGGACAGCTGGCTGGCGTTACCGGCGGTGACATAGTTGCCCTCGCCGCGGACCGGGCCCAGCTTGGCAAGGCCTTCGAGGGTCGTGGTCGGACGGTTGCACTCGTCTTTGTCGACGACGTAGTCGACAATGGTCTCTTCCTTGGTTTCTCGGTCGACCAACTTCATCTTCGTGGCCATCGGGACAATCTCGTCCACGAAGAGCTCGTTCTCCTGAGCACGCGCCATGCGCATCTGCGATTCGAGCGAGTACTCGTCTTGATACTCACGCGACAGGTTGTATCGCTCGGCCACGATGTCAGCGGTCTCGATCATCGCCATGAAAATCGCGGGGTACTGCTCAGTGAGGGCCGGGTCGACGCCACCGAGGCTGTCGATGCCGCCACCGGGCATGGTGATCGACTCAACGCCACCAGCAACAGCGATATCAACGCCATCCTGCTTGATGTGATTGGCTGCGACAGCGATCGAGTTGAGGCCCGACGAGCAATGACGCTGGATCGTGTTGCCACCAACATTGACAGGGAGGCCAGCAAGCAGACCAGCAAGGCGACCGAGGTTGGCGGCGCCGTGCGCTCCGTTGCCGAGTGCAACGTCCTCAACAGCTTCAGGCTCAACGCCCGCCTTCTCGACGGCATGCTTGATGGCGTGGGCCGCCATCGACATGGTCGGCGTCATGTTAAAGCCGCCACGGCCAGCTTTGGCTAGACCGGTGCGGGCGTAGGAAACGAAGACTGCTTCACGCATTGGGGAACTCCTGGAT
>Ga0213861_10001857_pt1 | contig 18541 bp, 18 predicted proteins | sample PICome_4_FD_160110 | JGI IMG/M metagenome (GOLD analysis project Ga0213861, IMG submission 160110) | Coastal seawater microbial communities near Pivers Island, North Carolina, United States - PICO131 | ecosystem: Environmental > Aquatic > Marine > Coastal | place: USA: North Carolina... | reverse complement strand
AGCGTTGGCCTGCGCTTTGAAAGGCAGAGGTAATAATATCTTTTATAGCTTGTTCTGGTAGAGCTGTCGAGTCAACCAACATGGCATTTATACCGCCAGTTTCTGCAATTAGGATTGCCTCAGGGTCGACATTTTTAGCCATTGCTTGATTGATTAATTGGGCGGTTGAGGTGGAACCAGTAAAGCAAACCCCGGCTATCCTTGGGTCTGATGTTAATTTACCTCCAACCGTAGTTCCATCTCCAGGGAGTAGCTGTAGTGAGGATATCGGTACACCGGCTTGGTGTAAAAGTTTAGTTGCTATGGTCGCAACAATTGAGGTTTGTTCAGCGGGTTTGGCAATAACTGCATTACCTGCGGCCAGCGCAGCCGAGAGTTGTCCGGTAAAGATTGCGAGAGGGAAATTCCAGGGTGAAATACAAATAACTATGCCACGACATGGGCGATCACTAAGTAATTCTGCCTGAGTACCGTAGTAGCGAAGAAAATCTACTGCCTCGCGTAATTCTGAAATGGCATCAAGATGTGTTTTTCCAGCTTCACGTATTAGCGCGGCAAATAGTTCGCCAAAATTGGCTTCGTATAGATCAGCAGCAACCTGCAAAACTCGATTACGTTCTGAATTTGTGACGTTACTCCAGTCTGTTGCGGATCGCAGTGCCTGTTCCACGTCGTTGTCATTGGCGTGGATGACTGTGCCGATGTTTTTGCCGTGAGTTGGGTCAATAACATCATGTCCTTGATCAGACGTTAACTTTGCCACAGTTAGAGGGTTAGCGTGCCAGAGGGCTAATTTATAAGGTTTAATTGCATTGTCTATTTCGTCTAGGTCGATGTTGTCATGTAAATCCCAACCTCGTGAGTTTGGACGCAGAGTTCCGAATAAAGCATTTGGCATAAGAATATCCCGTTGGGGATTATCTAGTTCGTCTACCACAGCTGAAAAGGGGTCAAATGCTATTACCGATGCGGGAACCGTTTCATCTACTAATTGATTTACGAATGATGAGTTGGCGCCGTTTTCGAGAAGCCGTCGAACGAGATAGGCAAGTAGGTCTTGATGTGCGCCGACCGGGGCGTATATACGGCATTTAGTTGAATATCTCTTCATAATAAGACGATGCATAGCTTCACCCATGCCATGCAGTCGCTGGAATTCAAAAGCGCCGAAGTCGTCGGCCAATTCCAGAATAGACGATACCGAGTGGGCATTATGTGTTGCGAACTGGGGATAGATGCGGTCAGTTAACCCTAGTAGTTTCTTGGCGCAGCAAATATATGACACATCGGTAGCTGTCTTTCGGGTGAAGACGGGAAAATCGGAAAGGCCATTAACCTGTGCGTTTTTGATTTCTGTGTCCCAATAGGCGCCCTTTACCAGTCGCACCATGATTTTTCGGTCAAGTACCTTTGCTAAGCTATAGAGCCAGTCGATGACTAGTGATGCTCGTTTGCCGTAAGCCTGCACGACGACACCAAATCCATCCCAACCGGATAGGGTTTCATTGCGAAGACTCGCTTCGATCACTTCAAGGGAAAGATCCAGACGATCCGCTTCTTCGGCATCAATGTTCAATCCCATATTCGACTGTTTAGCCAAGTTGGCCAGTGCTACGACTTTCGGCACCAGCTCAGTCATCACACGATCTTTCTGCCCAACTTCGTAACGTGGATGAAGTGCAGATAATTTGATAGAAATGCCGGGGTTTTCGGCTATTCGCGCAGATATAGCATGTTTAGCCAGAGACTTTATGGATTGGCTATAGGCTTCGAAATAACCTTTAGCATCATGGGCCGTAAGCGCTGCTTCACCCAGCATATCGTAAGAGTAAGTAAAGCCATTTTTTTCTTCTTCACATCCATTTTGTATGGCTTTTTCTATAGTTTCGCCGAGTACAAACTGATTACCCATTTCTTTCAGGGCATGTTTTACAGCAGTTCGAATGAGTGGTTCACCGAGTCTTTTTATGGTTGATCTAAGAATTCCAGCGATGCCGCTACTTCTTTCCGAATCATCTAAAACTTTTCCGGTGAATAACAGTGCCCATGTAGATGCGTTGACCAAAGAGGAGCTTGATTGCCCAAGATGTTCTCCCCATGCCGAAGGTGCAATTTTATCTTCGATAAGATCATCAATTGTCGCGGCATCGGGCACGCGCAGTAATGCTTCTGCAAGACACATGAGCGCAATACCTTCATCCGTAGACAATCCATATTCAGCAAGAAACACTTCCATCATGCCGGGGTTTTTATCTAGACGGATATCTTTCACTAACATGGATGCCCGAGCCGTTGCGCGCTGACGCACTGCATCATCTATTTCTGATTCCGCAATTAGACGCTGCACTCCACTGGATTCGGGAGATAAAGTATATGCATCTAAATCTCGACGTATTGATGTTGGTGATCGCATTAGTCGGTAACCACGAGTAGATTTTAAAGTGTTAAGGATACGTGTTATCGTACAGGCATATTTCTCTATTAATATTATTTATCGGGAATTAAGTTCGTATATTTTGGTGTATCTAAGGCTATATAGATTAAAAATGGAAAATAACAGAACATTAGACCGATTTGACAAAAAAATTTTAAACGAACTAGCTAAACATGGACGTATACCAGTGACTGAGCTGGCACGACGTGTCGGACTATCGAAGAGCCCGTGTCAAGTCCGACTAAGCAGACTTGTTCAGCAAGGCTATATTCTTGGTTTCAGAGCGGTTCTTAATCCAGAAATATTAGGTCAACAGCATGTAGCTTTTACCGAAGTAAAGTTATCGGATACTACCGAAAGCGCATTGGATGCTTTTAATCAGGCCGTACAAAAAATAGTGGAAGTAGAGCAGTGTCATATGATTGCTGGATCGTTTGATTATCTGTTGAAGGTACGTACAACGGATATTCATACCTATCGTCGTGTGCTCGGTGAGTCGATTAGTTCGCTACCCTATGTTGCAAGCACTTCAACCTATGTATCCATGCAGTCGGTTAAAGATCCCGCGTAATGATCTTTATAGCGTATCTGAATGGAGCATTATTAGTATATAATAAATCACTAATATACAATGCAAATTAGTCAAAAGGGTTATATCTATGTTTGAAACGAATCAATCGTTGCAGCCGCTTTTTGGCGGTGCATTAATCGGCTTAGGGGCTTTATTGTTACTGGTTATGAACGGCAGAATTGCCGGAATAAGTGGTATTTTGGGTGGGTTAAAATCTTTGTCCGCCACACGAGAGTATTGGCGTTTGGCATTTCTTTTAGGTCTGCTCGTTGGGGGTATAGCGTGTTTTCAGTTTTTTCCTGGAGCGGCGAAAATCTCTACTGGAGCGTCATTACCGTTGGTTATTTTTGGTGGCTTATTAGTCGGTGCAGGCACACGTCTTGGCAGTGGTTGTACGAGTGGCCACGGCGTTTGCGGTCTTGGCCGGTTTTCATTGAGGTCAATTGTCGCAGTATGCGTATTCTTGATAACGGCTGTGGTTACCTCCACTAGCATGTATTTGTTATTCACAGCGGTATAGGAGTCTACTATGTTACTTGTTACAGCATTTATTTCCGGTCTTGTCTTTAGTCTCGGGCTAGTGATTTCCGGTATGGTTGATCCCATGGTAGTCAAGGGTTTTTTGAATCTTGCCGGTGAGTGGCAGATTGATCTGCTACTGGTTTTGATCGCTGCAGTTGGGGTTTATGGTATCGGCTATCAATTAGCAATTAGACGCACTAAGCCTGTGTTCGATGATAGTTTTCGATTACCCGAAAAGCAGAATATTGATCGCTCGCTTATTATTGGTTCAATTTTATTTGGTTTAGGGTGGGGCTTGGTCGGAATTTGTCCTGGCCCAGCGATCGTTGCAGTAACCACAATGCAGCCCGAGTTTTTGGTGTTTTTGGCATCGGTAATAGGCGGTATGTATGGTATGTCACTCTTGAAGTTTTCGCGCTAATTAACGGCAAAAAATTGATCGCCGGCGCGTAGTCGTATCATCTAATCGTAGGTAGCATGACCGCAAAAATTCCTGTGATAGATATATCTGATTGGTTTAGTGATGACCAATTAGCTGGTCGTAAACTTGCAGAACGGGTTGGACTGGCGTGCCATGAAAAAGGATTCTTCTACGTCAAAAATCATGGTATTAACGAACATGAATGCCAGCGTTATATGCAAGCTCTTAAAGCATTTTTTGCGTTACCGATATCTACAAAACAAAGTATCGATAAGCATCACTCTAGACAGTTTAGAGGATGGGAGCAACTTGGCTCAGAGTTGACGAATAATATTACTGATTATCGCGAGCAGTTGGACATCGGTGTGGACTCAGAGGCAATTATTAGTCCAGATCCTTATTTCCTTGCATTGGTTGGTCCTAATCAATGGTTGCCGGAAGAGATATTGCCGGGTTTCCGAACAATCGTTGTCGACTTTCAACGTAAACTATCTCGATTATCTGTATGTTTACTTGAAATGATGTCCGTGGCTCTGGGACTGGACACACAGCATATAAATCGAGTGTTTGGCAAGAGACCCTCGCCTTATAGTAAATTAATTCGCTATCCGATAACTAAGCCAAATTCCCAAGGGGTTGGTATTCACAAAGATTCCGGTTTTTTAACGCTTCTGCTGCAGGATGATACGCCAGGGTTAAAGGCCCAGGCGACCGATGGCTCCTGGTATGAAGTTGAGCCAATAGCCGGTTCATTTGTGGTTAATATCGGCGAGTTATTGCAATTGATGAGTGGTAATTATTTTGTTGCTGCGCCACATTGCGTTAGTAATGCTGGTCGTGTAACTAGGTATTCATCGGCATTTTTCTATAGTCCTGATTTAACTACTAGATTAGAGCCGTTGCCGATTAGTGATGAAAAGAGAGATCAGGTCGCGATGAGTGAAGCGCACAGGAATGCTGGTCTTATGGCTTCAAAAACCGAGATGGAGCAGGGGGTAGGCAGCATGAATAGTTTGCAGAACCCCACGGTGTTTGGCGAAAAGTATTGGCAGCGCTGGGTAAGAAGTTACCCGGATATTGCGGCACGCTTTTATCCGGATAACATTATTTAGCTTAATAAATACAGTGTTCTGTTGAGCTCAATCTTACAATAACTAACTGCTTATAAATCCGCTATCGTTTCCAATAAATCATGTTGGGTGATGATACGGGCACGGTTTTTATCATCTCGAACCATAACGGCCGGATTATCTCGGTTGATCATTGTTGAGAGAACATCCACGGTGGTATTTACCGGGACAAATTGGAAAGGCCCCTGCATTACATTTTTAACAGATTTTTGTTTTAAACCCGGGTCAGATATGAGTTGGGATAATAGTGTGGTGTCATTTAAACTGCCGATAAAATCACCTTGTTCATTGATGACAGGCAACTGTGATATGTTGACCGAACCCATTAGCGCGATAGCTTCAGCAATTGTCGCATCGCCAGAGATGGTGGTAAGTGCATCTTCCCCAGCTTGCTTGCCGATAATGCTGGTTGCTGATGCAAAGTCCCGTTCTAGATAGCCGTGATCTAGCATCCACGCATCATTGTAAATTTTGCCCAGATATCGTGTGCCGTGGTCCGGTAATATTATTACCATAACATCGTCTTCCTGCAGGTTTTCCTTTGCCCATTCCAAAGCACCCCAAACAGCTGAACCACATGACCAACCAACGAATAGGCCCTCTTCCCTAGAGAGTCTACGAGTCATAATCGCGGCATCTTTATCTGTGACTTTAGTGAAATGATCAATCAGTGAAAAATCTACGTTCGCTGGTAAGATGTCCTCACCAATACCTTCAGTTAGATAAGGATAAATTTCGTTCTCATCAAAAACGCCCGTCTCTTTATATTTCTTGAACACGGATCCGTAGGTATCGATACCCAGGGTGACAACATCAGGATTTCGTTCCTTCAGATACTTTGATACTCCGCACATAGATCCACCGGTGCCGACTCCGGCGGCATAGTGTGTAATTTTCCCATCGGTGTCGCGCCATATTTCAGGTCCAGTCGATTCATAATGCGCTGCGGTATTAGATAGATTATCGTACTGGTTGGGGTAATAGGAGTTTTCAATTTCTTCGTTTAGGCGCTTTGCGACTGAGTAGTAAGAGCGCGGGTCATCGGGAGCAACACTTGTTGGGCAAACGTGTACCTCAGCCCCTACAGCGCGTAGAATATCGATTTTCTCCTGGGATTGCTTGTCTGCAAGAGTAAATGCACATTTATAGCCTTTGGCGATTGCACCGAGCGCAAGTCCCATACCGGTATTACCCGAAGTGCCCTCGATAATGGTACCGCCGGGTTTAAGGTCCCCTCGTGCTTCGGCATCTTCTATCATTTTCATTGCCATTCGGTCTTTCATCGAGTTGCCTGGATTGAAATACTCGACTTTGGCTAAAATAGTACCCTTCACCCCTTTGGTAACCTTGTTCAGCTTGACCAGAGGCGTATTGCCAATAGTTTCCACAATTGAGTTGTAATACCGCATGTCTTATCTCTTGTTTTTTGTATTGACTGTGAAGATTCGATTATAAGGCTTGAAAACAATTTTCGTCGAAAATGTGAACTTAAATTTTAAATCTGATGAGATAACTTACTCGTAAACTTCAAGCTATTCAACCTTCTGCAATATCTTTGATGCCTTCAACGGCTTGCTGAATATCTTCATCGTCGGCAAAGTAACCCGGCGAAAAGCGAACGGTTCCGTTTTGCTCTACAGTGCCTTGATCTTCATGTACCCAAGGAGCGCAGTGTAAACCAGCCCTAACGCATACGTAATGATCGGCATCAAGCATTGTGCCGACTTGATCTGCAGGGAGGTCATGAACGTTAATAGAAAGCGTTGATACACGGGGCTGACCTTTTTCAGGGCCGTAAACTTTTACACCGTCCATTGATCTAAATGCATCGGCGAGTTTTTCGATATGTTCTACTTCACGGGCCTCTACGGCTTTTAGCGCGGCACTACAAAGCGCTTTGTGGCTCGCGCCGTCCTCGACACCATCTTGCTGTTTTCCGAGGTCTGCAAACCACTTTTGTGCCGCATGGAGTCCAGCTATACCCGGTACTGAGACGGTTCCTGCTTCGAGCCGAAACGGATATACGTCTGGCTGGTACGGAGCAATGGAGTCCACACCAGTACCGCCAACTCTAGACGGGGTGATATCAACGTTCTCACCCACGACCATTCCGCCAATGCCCATAGGTCCGAATAATCCTTTATGCCCGGTAAAAGTGAGTACATCTATGCAGTTCTTCTGCATATCCAAATCAAGTACTCCTGCGGTTTGACAGGTATCGAGGACAAATAAGACACCCGCTTCCCGTGCGATTTTTCCAATAGCGGCTATATCTTGCACGCAACCTAGAACATTGGATGCATGATTGACAACAATAACCTTGGTCTTTGGGGTGATTGCCTTTCGAAAATCCTCAGGATCAACATATCCTTGAGTATCTCTTTGGATATGAGTAACACCTACATTCATATCACGCGCCATATGATTGGTAGGTCTTGTTACAGAGTTGTGTTCTAGACGCGTTGTAATAACATGATCATCCGGCTTAATTAGACCAAACAAGGCCATATTCAGAGAGTCAGTTGCATTCTGTGTGAATACTACGCGATGAGGGTCACCTTGGTGGTTGAAGAAGTCAGCTAGCATGCGCCGCGTTTCTGTGATCATACGCTCAGCTTCCACAGCCATTTCATGGCCTGCTCGACCTGGATTTACACCGTAGTTACGGAAAAATTGATCCATGTGAGTATATACTGATTCAGGTTTTGGCCAGGTTGTTGCCGCATTATCCAGATAATACTGTTCTTTCATGTTTTCGAATGCCGTAGTTGTAGGGTTATGAGTAAATTTACAAATCGATTTTCAGGAAACTAAGTTACAAGTAATAATAATCCTATATTTATGAAAATTTATCCCAATTTCAGCTTAATTTGACGATTTAATAAGCAATTAATTTCGCATTCCATGATATTAATAGTATTTAATTCTATGATGTAGATTGTCGGTAATGCTTTTTCTGATTGATGTGTTGAACAATGACTAGCTGGGGCAACCTTCTAATATTTATTTCAGACGGTGTTATCGATGATTGCTGGTAACCGTTTAGAGGACGCTAGTCTTGTTTTAGGATGTTTCCACATAGCCGACAGTGATATGTAGCGTGCTCCCTAAAAACACGGTTATGGCGAGTAGCGGTTAATTCATGTTGTTTACAATTACACGAATAAATAAATCGTCTTTGCTGGCGTATGGGTACATTCTTTAAATCAAAGTTATGATAAATATCCGCAGTTGCTCCGAGTATTTTCATTATCTCTCTCCACTGTGGGCCATGGGGCTTAATATTTCTTCGACCAAATATTTTATAGGTGAGGTAGTGCGCTGTTTCATGGGGCACAGTTTGCTCCAGACTTTGCTCAAAGTTATTGATCAAGATTATTTTATTGAAGCGAATACGGCAGAGTGAATTTCTAAGTTCGAAAATACCTGCATTTCGGCCCTTAAGATCAAAACCTATTTGAACCGGGGGTATGGTTAATTTGTACTGGTCATTTATATTATTTATGTGTTGTAAAACAGCGGATTCCACCTGGTCTCTCTGATTCTTTGGAAGAAAGTTATGGGCCGAATTATTTTCGCTTAGGGTACTCATGGATATAGTTGTTTACGTTGCAAAAGGGCTTCTGTTGTCGCGTAGTTTGATCCAAGCTGTGCAGAGTCAGCTATATCAGGCTTGCCAATAGAAACTACCATAGATAAACTGGATTTAGGCCAACTTTATTGTCGCTTACTGTCTCCGATTCCATTTTTTACTGCAGTGATGAACGAGCGTATGTATTTGTCTTTTGTCAATAATGGTTGTTTATCAAATTATAGTAGAACCAATACTTCCGAGGAGGAATGAATGCGAACCTTAAAACTTACTCTAGCAGGAATCGCTGCTGCGTTAATTTCGGTATCCAGCGTTGCCGCTGACTACACACTTACTATTTCCAGTTGGGCACCGCCTGGACACGGTATTAACTCTAAGATGTGGCCTGGCCTGATAAAAATGATGGAAGAGGCAACAGATGGACGTGTTACGGCGGAGATAAAATATGGATTGGGTTCACCACCCGCGCAAATGGATCTGGTATTGGATGGAGCCGCAGATATGACCATTGTGTTCCACGGTTATCAAGCAGGACGTTTTGTTGCTACGAAACTAATTGAACTCCCGGGTTATGAAGGTAATGCCGAAGCTGCGTCGGTAGCGTACTGGCGTGTCCATGAGAGGTACTTAGCCAGTGCGAATGAGCATCGCGGTGTAAAACTGATTGCCCTACATACCCATGGCCCGGCTCAACTACATTCTGACAAGAAGGTAACATCACTGGCTGGAATCGCTGGAATGAAAGTTCGTGTGCCCGGTGGCGTAGGATCGGATGTGGGTGCTGCACTAGGAGCCACTGGAATAAAAGTACCAGCTCCAAAAGTGTATGAAACTTTAGCTTCTAAAGCTGCCGACGGTGTGGTCATGCCATTTGAAAGTCGTGCCGGGTTTAAACTAACTGAAGTGGCAAAAAACGTTTATGAGATTCCAGGTGGACTTTATCGCGGATCGTTTGCATATCTAATGAATCAAGACGTATTTGATGGATTACCTACTGATATTCAACAAGCATTAAATGAGGAAGTGTTTGGTGAACCAGCTAGTCGTATGGTGGGCGCTGTATGGGATGAGATCGATGCGGGTGGACGTGCAGCTACAGAAGCCGCCGGGGATAATACCATTAATGCTGCATCAGCCGCAGATCTTGCAGCTTATAAACCGATCTCTGAGAACATAATTAAGAACGTATTAGCAGAAATAGGTGGCAAAGGTATTGATGCCGAAGCCGCTTATGACATGGTTAAGTCGGAAATGGCTGCTAACTAATTTTATTCCCAGACAAGTTGAGATGGGGTGCTATGTGCACCCCTAACTATTTGTGAAAATAATAAATCGCTTTATTTGTGTCTCCCGTGATATCGCAACTGCACTCGCTGTGGCTGCGTTGTTTGCTATGATGGTAATGACATTTTCGGACGTAATGTTACGAAGTATGTTTGATCGCCCGATAGAGGCAGCCACGGAACTAACTCGCATTTTTATGGCGATTGTAGTCTTTGCAACGCTGCCTATTGTTTCTGAAAGGGGTGAGCACATTTCTGTTGATTTATTAGACCGTTTTTTTTCAGGTTGGGCTGCTCGGTTGCGTGATTCAATCATTAACTTACTATGCGGTACTATGTTGTTTTGGCCTGCTGAGCGAGTTGTCGTTCTTACCTACCGTGCAAAAGATTATGGAGATGTTACAGAGTATCTTGGCATACCGCAGTACTACGTAAGCGGCGGGATCGCGATTGCAACATACATTACGGCTGGGGTACTGGTCGTTCGTGGAATGTTGATTTTATTTGCTGGAAATAATAAAAATGACTGAAGCCTTAATGGGATTTGCAGCCGTGTTGATATTGGTATTGTTACGAATGCCTATCGCTTTTGCTATGGGGCTAGTGGGTATGATTGGCTTGATGCAGGAGACGAGTTATCGCGGAGCAATTTCCATGGTAGGTCGTCTAATTATTGACACCACCCAAAATTACGGGCTGTCTGTAGTGCCGTTGTTCATTCTGATGGGACTGTTTGTGAACAAGGGAGGATTAAGTCGTGAGTTGTACAAGGCTTCCTATTCGTTTCTAGGGCATATGCGTGGTGGGCTTGCCATGGCTACTATCGTAGCGTGTGCTGGCTTTTCAGCGATTTGTGGTTCCTCTTTAGCAACTGCTGCGACTATGTCAAAAGTCGCGATGCCGCAGATGCGTAAATTTGGTTATCAAGATAGTCTGTCTACGGCATCAATTGCCGCAGGCGGCACACTAGGTATATTAATTCCACCATCAGTTATTTTAGTTATTTATGGGTTGTTAACCGAAACGTCTATTGGAAAGCTATTTATTGCTGGAATTTTGCCTGGGTTGCTGGGAATTCTTTTTTATCTTGGCGCGGTGCGCTATACCGTTGCCAGAAACCCTGCTGCGGGCCCCGCCGGGGAACGTACAAGTTGGGTTGATCGTCGAAAAGCTTTGTTTGGTGTTTGGGCCGTATTGTTATTGTTTTTCCTGGTCATTGGCGGCCTGTATGGTGCATTTAATTTTGAACCGCTCAATCTAACGTTTTCTCCTACTGAAGCTGCAGGCATGGGTGCCATGGGGGCATTTTTGATTGCCTTGGCGCGAGGGATGAAATTTAGTGAGACGCTATCCGTACTTCGTGAAACGGCGTTTACTACGGCCACGTTATTCACGGTTTTGATCGGAGCCTGGATTTTTTCAAACTTTGTAAATTTGGTTGGTTTGCCTGAAGCGTTGCGGGCGTTGGTCACGGAAAATGCAGTTTCCCCGGCAATGGTTCTTGCCCTAATTTTGGTGGTGTATATATTGTTGGGATGTGTATTTGAAAGTTTGTCCATGTTGCTACTCACCGTGCCAATCTTTTTCCCGTTGGTTACATCTCTTGGTTATGACCCAGTTTGGTTTGGTATTGTAGTTGTTGTCGTAACCGAAATTAGCCTCATAACCCCACCCGTTGGATTGAATGTTTTTGTGCTTAAAGGGGTTATTCCCGACGTGAGTACGGGAACTATATTTAGGGGTGTGACACCGTTCTGGATCGCAGATATTTTTCGTTTAGCGTTACTGGTGGCCTTCCCAGTTATCACTTTATATCTTCCAGCTGCTATTCATTAGCAAATAAGCTTATTCCTTCAATCGAGATTGACTTTCGGCTCAACTGGGTTGAATCCTATTTATCAGGAACTACTGGGAAAGTGAGGCCTTATATAAATTTATAGTGATCATTTATAAGATAAAAAATGCTAATTAGTATTAAACCAATACTCCAGACTGTTAGCCACATAACCTTACCGCGACGCCCTAAATAAAATAATATGATGCCAATTACAATGGATAAACCCATCGTTATTGTAAGTGCGTTGTGTATACTTTCGCCGTAAGGTTGTTGGGGGTCAACTTCTTGACCTACACGATATCTCATTGAGTGTCTCTAAGTAACAAGTCGAATATTATGCGATTGTAAATGGGAGAATTATAGTTTCCAAGCATACGTATCATTTAATGAACATTCCAACTATCTGCTAAGTTAATTATACTATCCTTTATTTTATTGACTGAATTTTACGCAGAATATAGTCTGAGAAATAGTCTCCATACTGACTTTGTATACTTGGTTTTTGCCAATCCTTACCGGTAACTGTCTTGCGGCAAATTTCGGATCCACAACGACAATCCAAATAGTAATCATCGTTTCGTACCATGGCATAGTCATGGCATAGTTCTTCACCACGCTGGATATTGCGCATGGCAACATAAACGATTTGCCCTTCAAAACCAATATTAGCATTGCATGAGTGATTGATGAAAATAGTGGTTTCATCTACTTCATCTTCTGTTCGAGGACTAAGATAAAAATCATCGTGGATTTGTAAACTGAAATCCCCAATGGTTGCGGTTAACTGTTTTACCTCGCCTTGATTGACGATATGCCCGGCTTTTATGGCAACAATCTCTCCCTTATTAATTTGTTCCTTGGCGAAAATACCACGCCCGCAAATACTTGCGTCGCGTACTTCAACCTTGGGAGAGCGATAGACTCGAATTGTGGTCATGTTGGGTCCGCATATGGCTTGGTAGTTTATAGATAAGTAGTATTAAGGTGTTAATCCTGAGGAATACTAGCTTTGTGATAATACATCCCTGAGTTTTTATGGTATACGGCATCGGGCCCTAGATATCCAAACATTCGCTTTAGATATTCGTTTGTCTTTCCCGGTGCAGGATAGGAGTGATTATTGATTTGGAGTTCACGGAGTGGAAAGATCAGATCGGCTGGGACTATAGTTTTATGAGGTTGTCGTCCAACGCTACATATGTAATCCTTACTATCGTCAAGCCAAGGCATTGGTAAGTCTTCTCGCATGCAGCATAGATGTTCGTTAATCTGAATGTTGTATAAATCAAGACTGGGCCGGCTTTTCCATCGGAGATGTTGATAATGAACAACTAGTGCGGTGGCAGTGTGATATTGAATATTATCCAAGACAAAGCGCTGCCGTTTTATTGGGAAAACTCCATCTTCATTTTCAAAGGTAGCGCCATCGATACCTTGGGCTTGGTGGTCAATAATAGATGAATGATGCAAAGCGGTTATTTTTAGTTGTGGTGGTAGTGTTCGTTTCAAGTGAAGATAAATTCGTGTCCAATCGTTATTAAATACTCGAAGATCGATATCATCATCGGCGGGTATAAAAGATTGGTCTCGATACGCTCCCAAAAGAGTCCCACGGTCTAGAAAATAATCTACCTTAAGCTTATGTAACTCTTTTGTCGTGGTTAATAGAAGATATTCCAGTGCTTGTTGATAATCGAACATGGTTTATATTTTTAACTGAAGATTTATCGCATATTAATTACGGCACACTATTGTAGCGACAATTTTCTTAGGCCCCAAGTAGATTTGTCTCCCGCCCATGGTTTGATAGCGAGGCAAACTATAGTGTACCGAGCAGCACGATGCCGATCGAAAAGCCCTATCTTTTGACTCAATAATTAATCTATTGCTACTACCAAAAACTTTTCGCGCAAATTCCCATAACTAGTGTACGCTGATAACTATTTTTAAATGTTATTAAATTTGGCTTTGGCGCTATCCAGAGTATTATGGGGTTCAGTTGATAGTCTAAAACGAATGACTCGCCTGTTTGCGGTACGAATTTAGAACTAATCTGTTCCTCAGTGGTGCCAGCGCTTTGTGCTGCTTGAAAAATTATTGCGATAGACCCAGTAGTGTCAGTCAGCACCGCGACAAAACCTGCGGTTATTGACGCGAGTGAGAAGTCTTTAAGCATTTAATAAATATCCGAACTAATTTTTAGGTTTCAATTCTTTAGCTTGTTTGCGGATTGACGAAATACCTGTGGAGTGACTTTTATTTTGGCTTAGTATGTCTAATAATGTAAGAGGTTGGCAATTATTAGTGGGGTTTTAGGTCAGAACACAATAACTGTGTTTACTTTTTTTCCAAGATTATTTTGCGTAGTTTTCTTGAAGGTATTTAATAATATCTATCGACTCGGGCATCCATTCGGTGCGGCTATCAGAAAAGTCTCGGCGCAATACCGGTACGGTTCCTCTTCCTGTGGCCGACAGTAATTCATTTCTGTATGCGGAATTTTTGTTGATATCACGAATCTCTATGTCAACATTGAAATTATCCAAATTACGTTTGACGAAATAACAGTATCCGCACCAGTCACGATAATAAAGTGACAGTTTTTCGGTGCTAGCTTGGGTTTCAGGAACGGATGCCATGGCCACGTCTCAGTAGTTGAAAGTTTACAAAAAATAAAATAGCGATAAAGACTAGTATTATTACGTACGAGTACACTAGACCAATGTCACTAATACCTAGAAAGCCGTACCGAAATGCATTGATCATATAAAGTATTGGATTGATCAATGACACACCTTGCCAAAAATCAGGCAGTAGTTTTACAGAGTAAAAAATACCCCCAAGATAGGTCAGAGGGGTCAAAATGAACGTTGGAATTATCGAAATGTCATCAAAACTCTTGGCCAACATGCCATTTGTAAACCCTGCTAAAGCGAAAAGAATAGATGTAAGTACCACAACGCTGCAAAGAACAAAAAGATTATGGATTGCTAGATCAGAGAAAAATAATGCAACTAAAGTTACTGCCAAACCAACACCGATTCCACGTACCATACCACCGCAAATGTATCCGGCGAGAATGATCCACTCAGGTGTCGGAGAAACCAGTATTTCTTCGATTGAGCGCTGAAATTTGGAACTATAAAATGATGATGAGACGTTGGCATATGAATTTGTTATAACCGACATTAATATGAGGCCGGGAACGATAAAATCCATATATGCGAAACCTTGCATTTCTCCGATTCTTGGACCGATAAGACTGCCAAAAATAACGAAATAGAGACTAGTGGTTATCACTGGTGGAACTATAGTCTGCGGCCAAATTCGCGCAAAACGTGAAACTTCCTTGATGACAATGGTCTGGAAGCTGATCCATAACTCCCGACTATTCACGAGAATCTCCTGTGTTTTTATGACCATCGTTTACTAGGTCGATGAATAGCTGTTCTAGCCGGTTGGATTTATTTCTCATGCTCGTTATGGTGAATCCTTGTTTGGATAAAGTCATGATTACTTCGCTTAGATTTCCACCCTTGAGTATTTCAACTTCTAATGTCGACTCGTCTTTTGCGGTAACATTTGACATTCCCTCTGGGTAATATTTCATTGGGGTTTTAGTATCGAGGACAAAAATTTCTCTGTTACTGCGTTTTAGAAGATCTCGCATGCTAGTATTTTCGACTAGCTCGCCACCGTCAATTATCGCGATGTTGCGACATAGAGATTCCGCCTCTTCGAGGTAATGTGTGGTGAGTATAATGGTGGTTCCAGTATTGTTTAGATCGGATAAGAACTCCCACATAGAGTGACGAATCTCAATATCTACTCCTGCCGTTGGTTCGTCCAGAATAAGCAGGCGTGGTTCATGAATTAATGCGCGCGCGATCATTAATCGACGTTTCATGCCACCAGAGAGCATGCGATTTTGATTGTTTCTCTTATCCCAAAGCCCAAGTAACGTCAGGTATTTCAGAGCTCGTTGTGTAGCGGTAGTTCGATCAATACCATAGTATCCGGCCTGATTCATCACCACCTGCATCGGTGTTTCAAAGATGCTAAAGTTAAATTCTTGGGGAACTACACCTAGTTGAGCTTTGGCTATGGAAAAATCCGTATCGATATTGTGGCCGTAGATAGAAACGGAACCATCGCTTTTATTGACTAACGAACTAATAATACCAATAGCTGTTGACTTTCCTGCTCCGTTTGGTCCCAGTAGCGCGAAAAAATCACCATCCGCCACGGTCAGGTTAATTCCTTTAAGCGCCGTAAAACCGTTGGAATAGGTTTTACGAAGATTGGAAATCTCAAGAGCGGCTTGCATAATTTATGGCGGTGTCCAGGTTATCGGTTGATACGTAATATGGGGGTAAAAAATCAGTTTTTAAGTACACATTTCTGATACAGACTCTTAAATTTTTGCTCTGGGTCGTATTTAGTCTTCAATGCGTCATAGGCGGTGCCATTGTACATGTCCATAAACTGCTTCTGTGAGAAATATACATCAGAATAAAGGGATTTTATGCCGCCAAGCTGGGAGACTTTATCTTCGATCAGTCGATTAAAGTAGCCCGTTGGTTTCTTTTCAGGATTTTGTACAACGTCCCAAAACCCGAAATTAATGTAAATGCCTTTGGAGTTTAGTGGATAGGACGGAAATACTCTTTGTGGGTCATGGCCACCAATCGGGCATATCCAAATCGGTTTTATACCCACTTCTTTTATAAAAAATTTAAGAAACTCAGCGGCATTGGCAATAGGGATGTCAACGTCCTGAATGACACTTTCCGGTTGACGCGATAGTAAAGCATTAATTTTTGCGGTAATTCCGTATCGAACATTCCAGCGCATGATTTTCTGATAGGTTATTGAATTAAGTCGTTTTCGCCCTAGTAATAGTCTGATGGGTAAGTTTTGTGCAAATACGTTCTTTGAGCACCAGAACCAGTCCGTATCCCAGCGCCATATATAGTCCTGAATGCTTAGGTAATCCGTACTGCGGCTTTGCACCGAGCGAAAATATATATTTAACCAAGTGTAGTCGCTGGTATAAGGTGCTTCGTTTGTGAATTTTCCAAGCGATAAGTACAGCTCATTTTCGTTAAAGATACAGCCATCTATAAAATCGACATCTGATGCACAAGCCGCATTTACTGCCTCAAAGTATTTTTCGGGTGAATGATAACGTGTATGTGTGAGTGCGACATAAGGCTTAACAGGCATAGTTTTACAGGTGAGTTTTAAAACGTAGCCAAGAGTTCCGTAGGAGTTCGGAATACCGTAAAATAGATCTCGATTTTTGCCGTTTGGACTGCAGTTTTCTACTTCACCATTGGATAGCAAAACCTCCATATTTAAAACCGACTCATGGGGTAAACCGTGACGGAAGGAAGATGATTCAATACCAATTCCCGATACTGCACCGCCTATCGTAATTGACTTTAATTGGGGCACAACCAGTGGCATACAGTTGTGTTGTAAACAAGCATCTACAAGGTCAAGGTAAGTCGTCATGCCTTCGACCTCAACGGTCTGTTGGGTGGTATCGACATTAATGACCTGATTCATTTCTCTAACGTCGAGCGAAGCCGGGCTCGACGTACGATTGCGAAATAGGTTTGATGTGGATTTTCTAAGACGTACTCGCCCATTTGTCTGTTTTAGTGACTCAATGAGACGGGCCTTTTTGCATTGATAATTTGTCATGTGCAAATCGAATTGTGTTGTAGCGGTTAGAATGCTGGCCAAACAGCTTTAAGTATAAGCATGAATATACGAGTTTAGAACACTATGAAATCCTGGGAAAGACAAATAAGGTTGTACAGTGGATTGGTTCTCGCTGCCTACATCATTCCTCATATGTTGAATCATGCTCTTGGTGTATTTTCCATCGACTGGATGGAAAGCATGCGGCAAACGGTTTCACCATTTTGGGACTCATTCATCCCAAAATATTTGCTGTACATGTCTTTCACGGTACATTTTATAATGGCTTTATATCGCTTGTATCAGCGTCGCAGTTTGAAGATGCCGACCTGGGAATGGGTGCAAACCATTTTTGGGTTATCTATTGTGCCTTTATTGGTTGGTCACGCTATTGCCACGCGCGGTGCTGCAGAAATCGGGGGGTTGGATCCGAATTATTGGTATGTCCTCACTGGAACCTCACTAAAGACCGCTTACCTCTTCAAAATGCCGCTTTTAATTATAGTGGTCTGGGTGCATCTGGTGTTTGGTTTGCATTTTTGGTTAAGACTACAGAGTTGGTATTTAAATAGCTTGTCAATTTGGCTTATTTTATCTGTATCTATACCGGTATTGTCGTTATGTGGTTATTTGAGTTCGTTGTGGCGAGTATTCGAATATCACGAGGACCCAAATTTCGTTGCTGATGTTTTTGCAGAATGGCGAGCTATGGACGAGGAACATCAGGGGTTAATCCCTACTTTGGAAAGTAAGTTTCTGTTAGGGATTTCTTTCATGCTTGCAGTTGTTTTTGCGGCGCGCGTTTTTAGATCTTGGAGAGTAAAACGCAGAAGTTTGCTAAATATTGAGCATGCGAATGGACGGGTCATTGCCGTGGAACAAGGCCAAACATTATTGGAAGCTGTTAGGCAGGCAGGCATTGCCCATGCGTCGGTATGTGGTGGACGCGCACGCTGTACCACTTGTCGAGTGCGTGTGGGCGTTGGCAAGGAATACCTGCCGGAACCTGGATCCCTTGAAAGTGCTGCTCTAGCACGAATAG
>Ga0213861_10001852_pt1 | contig 18558 bp, 18 predicted proteins | sample PICome_4_FD_160110 | JGI IMG/M metagenome (GOLD analysis project Ga0213861, IMG submission 160110) | Coastal seawater microbial communities near Pivers Island, North Carolina, United States - PICO131 | ecosystem: Environmental > Aquatic > Marine > Coastal | place: USA: North Carolina... | reverse complement strand
CTTCAGGGGACGCCAATTAAATCAATAATTTAGATCATAACTCACTGAGTGCGTTACCGTTTTGGGTTCCATATGGGTTCCAAAAAACTTTGGCTTTGTCGTTAATTATTTCCAAATCAGCCTGATATTCCGCACAACAAGCTACCACGATTCGGTTGAGCTTAGAAACCTTGGACGCTGCAGGCCCGTCAGATCGTTTTGCGAAGGTAAAATTACCGTACCACGCACCAACTGCGGTTATGTTAATACGCAGCCAGCTCTGCTCCGCTAACGGCGCAACAGTGGCTGGGTGTGGGCTTAGGTTGGGCGTGTGGGGCTGCAGGAACGCCACCTCTATTCACGCATCAATTTCAAGCTGAACTGTGCCACTGCTCTCGCTGAGTGGCGACAATTATTGATCGCATAGGCATAGGCTGTGCCAGCAATCCGATGCGAGTTCTCATTAGTTTGACAGCTGCGTCCTGATTGCTTAATCTGAAATTGAATTAATTCAGCTGGGAACTGCGTTAATATTTTAAAGATAACCCAAACCTTGCAAAAATTCGTTTCAATAAAAGCCCCAATCCAGAACCACTTCAATCATGAAAGACATCTTCAAAACGGATAGACTTACAAGCAAAAACGCAGTGCCGCTCTCACGGAGTGGTTTCAAATCTGCGCTTCATAGATTTGTGTGATCGTGGTGCTTTGAGACGTGTTAGACTTTGTCTGACAACACCCGCATTATGCATCTCTAATTTGCTCGGCATAGTGACAGGCCACCTGATGCCCGGCACTGACCACACGCAGTTCGGGCCGTTCCTGCTTACAATGGTCTTTTGCGAACGGGCAGCGGGTATGAAAGGCGCAACCAGATGGCAGGTTCACAGGGCTGGGCACGTCCCCTTCCAGCCGCATGCGGCTGCTGGGCCGATCCAGATCGCGTGATGGGATCGCGGAAATGAGCGCCAGCGTGTAAGGGTGGAGGGGAGCGTCAAACAGGTTTTGCGCTGGGGCCCTGATCCGTATCCGCCCATGTCTGTGCTCCAATTTTTTCAGGTAATATTTTGGGAACTTGGTCTCCAAGGGACAGATGGGACAGGTTTTTCTCTGGCACTAGTAATTTGAGAAAAACACATACCTCAGTTCTATATCTATTTTTTCTCAGATTGCAGTAGATAGAAAAAACCTGTCCCATCTGTCCCTCGCGTCCCGACTTATCTCTTTAACTGGAGGCCCTTAAATTTACGGATGGGTCCAGATTTACCGCTTATGAAGCCTAGTCTTTGCATTCGAGATGAGAATGTTTTGGGGGTAGGCGATGTTAAGTGATTGCGATGAACCCAACCTTGGTAGCATCTGTATAGCTCGTTAAAACTTTCGGCAGCTTCTGGTCTCTCATCGCATTTGTCTATTACGAATTGGGCAACTTGGTTGGTTTCCAACTTCCATTCATCTCTAGCCTGTTGTGACGAAGCTGGGATGGTGAACCCATTTTTTGGTCCCACGTTTATAGCAACTTACCCACAGCTTTTACAAGCATTTGCGAGCATTTGATAAGTTGCTTCTGAGAGATGTACTCATCAGGTTTATGCCCCTGATCTGCCATTGAGCCTGGCCCGCAAACGACCGTTGGAATCCCAAGGTCCGAAAGAAATCCAGCCTCGGTGCCGAAGGCAACCTTGCAGGTCTGCCCACCAGACCATTTTCGCGCCAATGTCACCGCCGCGTTCGTGAGCGGAATTGCCAAACCCGGATAGGCGGCCAAGGAATGTAATTCTATGTTTGCGACCTGCGCATAATGCGCTGTCACAGCATTGGCTGCTTCGGTGATCCTGTGCGCCAGACAGTCCGGCTCGTCCTCGGCGAGGTGTCGGAATTCGAACAGCATCTCGGCGCTGTCCGGCACGATATTCAGCGCAGAGCCACTGCGCATCCGGCCCACATGGATCGTGCTGTAGGGAACATCATAGCTGTCATCCCGGCTGCCATACTGTTCCAGCCCGTCCTGCAAGGCGCGCAGTGCCGCTACATAATCCACCGCAATGTGCAGGGCACTGACAAACCGTGGTGCCAAAGCAGAGTGGCCCGCCTGACCTGTGATCTTTGCCTTGTACGCCCGCTTACCCTTGTGGCCTACGGCGACCTGCATTTCAGTCGGTTCTCCCACGATGGCCATTTCGGGACGCCCCAACAGAGGTTTCAGACGGTCTTTCATGCGGCCGATGCCAACGCAGCCGATCTCTTCGTCATAGGAAATCAGCAACTTCAACGGTGCCTTCAAGGTTTTGCCGCTGGCGAGATCGGCAACGCCAAGCATCTCGGCCAGAAAGCCTTTCATATCCGTTGTGCCGCGCCCGAAAAGCCGATCCCCATCGCGCGTCAGTTGAAAGGGTGCCCGACTCCACGCCTGTCCTTCCACTGGAACAACATCGGAATGTGCAGAGAGTAAAATGCCGCCGTCCGCTTGCGGGCCAATCTCTGCGTAAAGGCCTGCTTTCTCCTGGGTCAGGTCGGGGATTCGATGTACCCGAAATTGTCGCGCACGCAGAAAATCTTCAACATAGGAAACCAGGTCGAGGTTGGACCGGTTGCTGACAGTGTTAAAGGCAATCAGCCGATCCAGAATTTCCAGTGACAGCGTCATTTCAAAGGCTCCCCGCCAATGGGCTCAAGCGCACCAGAGGAGACCTGATCCTTGGCAAACTCCATGAAAGTCCGCACGGTTCGGGATTTTTCCGCCCCTTGGGAGGTCAGCAACCCCATCCGCAGAGGTCGCACGGTGCCTGCAATGGGCACGCAAGCCAGCGGTAACCCATCCGGAGAAATATTGCTTTGCGGTCGCACATTGGCAATGGAATAGCCAAAGCCATTTCCGACCAGCGAGCGCATCACCGCCATGTCGCGCGTGCGCTCGGCGATGCGGGGAAGTTGTTTGGCGGCTTCGAACAGGGATAGGAAATAATCTGTACTGATCGGCAAATCCAGCAGCACCATTGGCAGATCGGCGAGGTCTTCGATGGCGATTTCTGTTTTACTTGAATAGTCATGCGCAGCACTGAGCAACGCAAAAGGGCGCAGGCGCACAAGACCGGTAAAGTGCAGGTCTGTGGGAATATCCATGTCGTAGGTCAGTGCGATATCAATGTCAGAGCGCCGCAGCGCGCTGAAGATTTCAGCTTGGTTCAGCTCGCTCTGCTCGATGCGGACATCTGGAAAGGCCGCCTCATAACCAGCCCGCATGCGTGGCAGGACAAGTTGCGCAAAAGTAACGAGGCATCCCACAGCGAGTGGGCCACGCGCCATACTGGATACGTCAGAGGCAATGTCGGCTATTGTCGCGGCCTCCTTCAAGACGTGCTTTGCTTGATCAATCACCCTGCGCCCGCCTTTTGTGGTCGACAGGCCTTGCGCGTGCTGCCTCACAAACAGCGAAATGCCGAGTTCTTCCTCCAGTTGCGAGATTGCGGATGAGATGGAGGGTGAGGACACATTCAGGTTTTCCGCCGCGCGGGCGATGCTGCCCGTATCACCAACAGCAACCAGATATTCCAACTGCCTAAAGGTGAAACGGGGCAAACTCTGTTCCTTTACTATGTACCGACTCAAACTAAAACAGATTTTCCGATCAAGGACCAGTGAACACCTTATGCGTCGGGTAACCTCGCATCCCGTGCGGCAAGCCACGTCTGGAAATCGCGCACCGTTCCTTCGTAATCATCCTCCGCCAAAGGCCCCTCGACCGCATGCGCGGACGCCAATGCCACTTGCATCCGCTCGAGCTTCTCACGGTCTTCGCGGTTCACTTCTTCCCATAGAGCAATCCTTTGCTGGACAGTGTCCCCGTCCAGATCGTCCTGATACACTGACATGGTCCATTTCACGCGGATCAAACCGGCATGGATCGGAAAGATCGACAGGGAGACCAGCAGGCTGGCCGCCTGACTGGTAACTTGCGTGGGGAACTTGGCAAAAAGTGTGGATCGTTTGCGTTCAGCCTCGCTTAGCCCGGGCGCGCCGTCTCCGCGCGGTTCACTGCTGTCGGGGTAATTGGCAGCATAGGATGTATAGCCGTCCCCACTCACCAATTTACGTGACAGACCCGTGGGCGTGTAGCCGTGCAATGTCCGTGGATGCACAACACTGAGATGATAGCCTTCCATGAAATTCTCAACGAGGCATTTCCAATTGGTGTGCCATTCTTCCTCGGCCATATGTACCAACCGGAAAGATCCCGTCTCATAGGGCGATAGCAAGGCATCCAGCTCGGGATGTTCAAAGTCCAGCTCATCGGGGTCGAGGGTCACATAAATAAACCCGTTCCAAAGCTGAACCTTGTGTTCAGGCAGCTTGCAGCCTTTGGCATCAAAGCCTGCGTTCTGCATGCGCGGAGCACGCAATAGTGCCCCGTCATGGCCATAAGTCCACGCGTGATAGCTGCACACAAAACGCTTGGTGTTCCCTCGGCCGGCTGCAAGCGGCATGCCGCGGTGACGGCAGACATTTGCCATAACCCGCACGATGCCTTCCTCTCCGCGCACCACCAACAGCGGCTCATTGAGGAGTTGTGCGGTGAAAAAATCGCCCATTTCAGGAATCTCGTCTTCGCGGCCAAGGCAGTGCCAGCCGCTCCGCAATACGGTGCGCGCTTCATGTTCGAACTGTTCCTGCGAGGTGTAAAACGCCCCTGGCATACCCATTGGGCGGTATGCAGGCAGAGCCGCGGCGTCCTGAAGTTTGTCTTGTAAATAGCCCATCGCTGCCTCCCTTATTTGTTTTGTGTTACTTTTATTATGTTACTGGTCGCCCGGCACGCCGTAGGACGGCGCTTGTGATGGGTCGAGCGCGCGGCGCACGTAGTCATCGAGTTGTGGTTTGTAGACCGTCCAAGCCGTAGCAATCGCCTCGATGGGGCAGCCTTCGGTCCAGTCACAACGAAGTTCGGCCACCGGCCATGACACCTTATCCACCAGCAAAAGGCCCGCTGAATGGACCGGTCCGGCTTCGCCGCCAGCGGCAAGGCCTGCGCTCATCGCCGCAATCAATCGATCACCCAGATGGCCCGTCGCCGTCTCAAACCCTGCGACGATGGCAGCGGGGACGCGGTCGTTGTCCAGCAGGTTCCCGCTCGAGGCGACATCGCGACCCTGTGCTTCGTTCCAGTTGCCGAGCACGTTTGCGCCTGAATGGATGGACGTGCGCCCCGCCGCGTCAATCGCCATGATCTGACGGTATTGCACATGCGCGGCCTCGGCCACTACGGCACTTACGGCCTCCAGCGCAGACAAGCCCTGCTCCATTGCATCCAGTGTTTTCGGCCCCAAGGTGGGGTCGGTGATATTCTGGCTGGCCACAGCACCCACGCCTGCACGGGCATAGGCACAGCGCGCGGCTACTGCCGGAGATGACGAGGAGATTGCCATACCGAAAATGCCGGTTTCTGCGCAGCGCGCGACAAGGGAAAATGTCATCGGCTTAATCCGGGATCACAGCGGTGGCATCAATCTCCACCAGCCATTCGGGCCGGGCGAGCGCCTGCACCACCAAACCGGTGGAGACCGGATGCACGCCCTGAATATATTCGCCCATCGTGCGATAGACTGCCTCGCGGTGACGCACGTCCGTAATATAGACGACCACCTTGACCAGATGCTCCATCTGTCCACCCGCTTCTTTGATCAACTGGCGGATGTTCTGCATGACCTTATGGGTCTGCTCGACGGGATCGTGGCTGTCGAGATTGACGGCATCGTCGAGGTTTTGCGGGCATTGGCCCCGCATCCAGACTGTCTTGCCCCCGTGCGTGACGACTGCCTGACACAGATCATTGTCCAATGCCTGCTCTGGATAGGTCTCGCGGGTGTTAAAGGGGCGAATGCGTGTGTGTGCCATGTCAGGTTCCTTGTCCCGCGTCGATTTTTGCCATCAGGTATTGCGCGAAATCATAGTTCGGACGCTCCAGATGGCTCAGGTGGCCGGGGGTTGCCGCATCTGAACACAGGCCACGAAAGACCTTTTCCGTGCAGCCACGATCCTCGATATTTACGTCGTCGAGCAGGGTCTTGAGTTGGGCGAAATTTTCGTCCGTGTCAGGATCATCGGCGAAATCATTGGACATGCCACCACCAAACCTGATGTGCACCTGTCCGGGGCCCTTGGGGTGCAACGATATGTACCAAAAATAGCCCGGCGTGAGCGTGATCATCAAGCTTGGATAGAGCGCTAGCAGATAGGTTGTTCGCCGCTCCTCGCCCTTCAATCGGTCATTCTTTGTTGGGTGCGCCATGGCGATACGCAGGGATTCATCCTTGAGGATCGTGTGGTAGTTAAAGGCCGTACGCCCGGGTGGGCAGATCATGTCTTCCAGCTTGGACAACCCGCCAATCGTGCCTGCATGGCAGACAGGCAGGTGGTAGCTTTCCATAAAATTCTCAGCCAACACTTTCCAGTTGGTGTCCCAGACGTGTTCCTCGTAAAACGACTCGGAATAATTGGCCATATCATAACCCGAGATCATCTCAGCGACCTCCGACAGTTGATCGGCAACCGGTGCCGCGTCGGTATCAAGGCCAACAAAAACCCAGCCGAGCCATTCTTCGCACCGCACCTGTGGCAACTTGTAATGGTCTTTGCAAAACCCTTCGTTCTGCGTCATCGCTGGCGCGCCGCGCAGCTTGCCATCCAGATTGTACGTCCAAGCGTGATAAGGGCATACGATGGTCTTGGCGTTACCGCGTCCGTGCAGCAGGGTCGACATCCGGTGCAGGCAGACATTGCTCATGGCGCGCAAGGTCCCTTCGCGGTCGCGCAGCACGACGATCGGCTGGCCAGCCAGTTCAGCAGACACATAGTCACCAGCCGCCGAAAGCGCGTCCGCACGCCCCACGCAGTACCAGTCTTTGCTAAAGATATGCTCCAGCTCTGCCTCGACGAAATCGGGTGAAGTATAAACCTCGGTGGGCATAGCCCGGGCGCGTTCAAACGGAACCGCGGTGTTGTCACGCAAAGCGGTGATCGGATCGATATGATCTTTGGGCATGGGCGTCTCTCCTCGGGCGAGTCAACAGTCGTCTTTGAATGCAGCGTGCCGCCACATTCGCACAAAAGAAAGTGTACCGATAACTTACCGTTGCTTAGTCAAAAACTTAGTTGTCTTAGGCAAATCAAAACCACTGCTTCGTAAATGATTGGTTGGTATCGCCGCACGCCCTGCGTTAGTCGTCAGGTTGAAACAGAAAAGGCGTTGCTATGGAAAAGATCAACACTCTTGTTATCGGCGCGGGCCAAGGCGGCGTTGCCACCAGTGAACACCTGCGAAAACAAGGTGTTGAGCATGTCGTCCTTGAGCGTGGTCGCATTGCAGAACGCTGGCGATCCGAGCGGTGGGACTCCTTGGTCGCCAACGGCCCGGCGTGGCATGACCGTTTTCCGGGCATGGCCTTTTCGTGTGATGACGACGCCTTTGCCGACAAGGAAAGCGTTGCCACCTATTTCGAAGACTATGCCCGCATGATTGACGCACCTGTGCGGACCGGCATCACCGTCGAGGCGGTAACGCCGCACGCGGGTCGCGCTGGTTTCCACGTGCAAACGTCGGATGGCGAATTTGATGCTCTCAATGTGGTTAGCGCCACCGGTCCGTTTCAGAAGCCCTCCATACCTCCTATCGTGCCGGATGCGGCAGAGGTCACACAAATGCATTCTACCGCTTATCGGAACGCGCAGACCTTGGCCGAGGGGGCTGTGCTGGTCATCGGGGGGGGGTCATCGGGCTCACAAATTGTAGCCGAATTGAACGATGCTGGGCGAGACGTATATTTTTCTATCGGTCCGCACGATCGACCGTTCCGGCGCTATCGCGGACGTGACAATTGCTGGTGGCTCGGTGTTCTGGGTATCTGGAACATGGACACGCCTGCTCCTGGCACTGAACATGTGACCATCGCCGTCAGCGGCGCACATGGGGGCAAAACCGTTGATTTCCGGCGACTGGCAGAGCGGGGTATTACACTTTTGGGGATGACCAGCGGATTTGAAGACGGCACGCTGCATATCGCCGATGATCTTAAGACGAACATCAACGCGGGTGATGACAACTATCGGTCCTTGATGAAAGCAGCTGACGATTACATCGAACGCACCGGGATTGACCTGCCGCCCGAGCCAGAAGCCTGGGATCTCCCCGATGACCCCGCCTGTGTCGCAAATCCGATCAGATCACTGAACCTTGCCGAACGGGGCATCACTACGATCATCTGGGCGACCGGGTTCAAGTTTGATTACAGCTGGTTGCACGCCGCCGACGCGCTAGACGAGGTCGGCAGACCGACTCATCAACGCGGCGTCTCAAAGGTACCGGGACTTTATTTCGTAGGTTTGCCGTGGCAATCGCGCAGAGGCTCATCCTTTATCTGGGGCGTGTGGCACGATGCCAAATTTGTTGTGGATCAGATCGCCATCCAAGAAAGCTATCTGCAGCATCATCAACGCAGGGCGTGAACTGATCGGCGCAAAGCGCTCTTTCTGAATATCTGTCAATGGAACAAATGCGTGTCTCAAGCCTCATTCATGCGAGTTCAAAACATAATTCACTACTAAAAAGAGGTGTTTCTGATCATGTCTCATGTTGTGGTAATAGGCGCCGGTCAGGCGGGCAAACATGTTTGGTTTGGCATGCGGTTAGGCGGCTGCTTGCCTGCTGAGGCGGCTGTGGCTCGGTTAAGGCGCTATTCAGACGGGGTGCCGGGTTAGGTTGGCTGTGCGGCATGACATAATTTTGCGCGATTGCGTCAGGATTCAAAAGCGCATCTTTTTCGCGCAACTCATCCACGTTTGGGACATTTTCACGAATGAAGTTTGAATCTATCGCGCCATCAATCACGGTATGGGCCACATGGATGTTCTTTGGCCCCAACTCGCGTGCCATTGATTGTGCTAATGCGCGCAGTGCATGTTTAGCACCCGAGAACGCAGAAAAACCGTCGCGTCCGCGCATGCTAGCGGATGCTCCTGTAAAGATGATCGTTCCGTGCCCACGGGTCAGCATCTTGCCTGCCACTTCACGCCCCATAAGAAACCCTGCGAAACAGGCCATTTCCCAAACCTTGCGGTAGACGCGCGATGTTGTCTCAGTAATGGAGAACCGCACATTTGCGCCGATGTTAAAAACTGCGACCTCGATAGGGGCTACATCCTTTTCAATGTGCTCAATCAGGGCGATCATCGCGTCTTCGTCGCGCGCATCAGCAGGCATTGCAATGGCTTCGCCGCCGCTGTCTCGAATGGATTGCGCCAATGTTTCAAGCGCATCAGCGTGTCGCGGGCGGCGCACCAAACACACAACCATACCTTCTTGCGCAAAGGCGCGTGCAACGGCTGATCCCGTGTCGTCCCCCGCACCGATTATCAAACACGCTTGTTTCGCTGACATCATGTGTTCCTTTTTGTAATGATTTGACAAATCGTTTTTGACAGAGGGCTTTGTGGGTTGCCAAGTTCGAGTATGACAGAAAAATGATGCTGATCAGGATGGTAATCGCTATGCAGCACAAACTTGGTGTCCGCGCCAACCGTAGCAATATCCGCCTCAAAACCAGAACTTATCCACGTTTTCGTGAATATTTTATCGACTTTGAGATCAATGACCTGAGGCGACGTAAATGCCTTATTCGGCAACCACGATGTTTCCTCTGGCGGTACCCTAACTTTGGCAATCTGGTCGCCGCTGAGAAGTGTCCGTGACATGCTCATGTTGAGGTCTCCGTGTGTAAGAATTGTCGTCAGGATTCTGGACCCGATGGCATCTTACACTACAAGAGAGCTCGGCTTATCTGGTGGGCTTCAGTATGAGATGCAGTTTTTGAAAAGCAAGTGTTACGGCGTTTGCGCCCTTAACTTTGCAGCAGTTTCAACAATGCTTTCGCGCAGAATGCCCTCGATATCCATGATCATTTTCTCGTCCATAATCAACGTCGGTGACAGGATCAGAATATTTCCCAAGGGCCGTGCAATCAAACCGCGCCTTTGACAGGCCTTGGCCAACTGCAGACCGATGTTTACCTCGTCCGAGAACGTCTCTTTGGTTTCCTTGTCAGACACGAACTCCAGCCCCATCATAAAGTGGCTGCCCCGCACGTCGCCGACGATGTCGATGTCCATCAAACCGCGCAGCGCATTTTCGAAAATCTTGCCGGTGGTTTTTACACGACCGGGAATATCCTCGTCCTCAAGAATTTTGATGTTCGCAAGGCCAGCAGCGCAAGCGGCTGGATGGCTGGAATAGGTCATACCGTGCAAGAACATCGCATCTGGCCCCGAAATCACGTCGTAAATTTCATCTGAAATGATCGTCGCCGACAGCGGTTGATAGCCGGACGTGATGCCTTTGGCCGTACAAATAATATCTGGCACCATTCCGAAAATCGCTTCGGACGAGAACATTTCGCCAAGCCGCCCCCAAGCGGTTACCACTTCGTCGGCGACGTACATGATGTCGTGCTGTTTGGTAATTTCATGCATCCGTTTGTGGTAGCCTTTTGGCGCGACCAGCACGCCACCAGCGCCCATGATCGGCTCTGCAAAAAAGCCTGCGATATTGTCTGCGCCAACACGTTCAATTGTATCGGTCATGTCTTTGGCCAGCACCTCAAGGAACTCTGCCTCTGTCATACCGTCCTCGCCTTCGCGATACTGGTAAGGCGAGCGGAGGTGATGCACGAGCCCGTTTGCGGCCGTGTCCCAGTCCTCGGAATAAGCGGGCGTTGTTAAGGCCATCGCGAGGTAAGTGGAGCCGTGATACGCCCCAACACGTGACAAGATCTGCTTTTTGTTCGGACGTCCTTTCAGGTTATTGTAGTGGTGTAGCATTCGCACTGCCGTGTCGTTAGCCACCGACCCAGAGTTGGCAAAATAGACGTGGTTCAGACTATCAGGCGCCAATGACGTGACCTTTTTTGCCAATTCAGCCGCCGCGGGGTGAGTGAAGTTGTAAAAGGTTGAATAGTAGTCCAGCGTTTTCAGCTGTTCTGTGATTGCGTCGATAATTTCTGTGCGGCCATGGCCGACATTCACACACCAAAGGCCGCCGATGCCGTCAATCAGCTCGTTGCCCTCGCTGTCCGTGACCATCGCGCCCTTTGCGCCAACGATGGCTGTGCGCGCGTCTTGTTGTTTCAGGCCATGCAGATTGGCGAAGGATTGGATCAGGTGGCTATCGGATGTAAGGATATCATCTGTGCCTGTTGGAATGTCGAGTGTCATGGAGATACCTTTCTGTAATCCGCTTGCTGTGTAGACAGTTGGGACGGTTCGATTTGATCTGTTTCATTCAGGTCAGCGATGAGGAGGATTTCCGCGTCGCGGGTGGCTTGGGTCAGGATTGTTTCGGCGGGGCCTGCAATGATGGATTGGCCGCAAAACGACAGGCCGTTGTCTGCGCCGCAATAATTGGCATAGACGATCGTTTGGTTGTTTTCAGTCGCGCGCGCTGGAACAAGTGTGTTGCACACAAGGCTGAAATCGGCGGGGTTTGCGGTGGGGACTAGAATGCGTTTGACCGCCATATCTGCAAGGGCGCGGCAGTGCTGTGCAAATTCCACGTCATAGCAGATAAGGATTGCGGTTTTCACGCCGTTTAGGGTGAAGGTGGTGTAGCTATCGCCAAAGGCAAAGACGGAAGGCTCGACTGATCCCCAAAGTTGGATTTTGCGGTAACGGCCGAGTTTGGTTCCGTTTGCATCAAAAGTGCTGGCGCTGTTGTAAAGAATTCCGCCGTCCCGTTCCGCCCAGCCGATTGTCAGACCGCATTTGTGTTTTTGGGCAAGGGTGGCGCAGCGCATTTCCCAATCGCCGCCGACGGATTGGGCCAGCTCTGCGTGGTGGTGCATTTGATTGTACCCCAGCAGGTAAAGTTCTGGAAACACAACCATTTGCGCACCCTGTTTGGCGGCTTGAGCCAGTGTTTCATCTATTTTTCTGAAGGCATAGAAAAGGTCACCTTCAGGAGATGGGCCTTGGTATGCTGCGATTTTCATGGCCCCTCCTTTCGCGTTAGACGCTTTCAAAACCAGTGAGGACGTTGACAGTGTTCAAGCCGATTTCTGCGATGTCGTAGCCACCTTCCATCACGAACAATGTCGGCAGGTTAACGGCCGCGATATCTGCTCCATAGGTCGTGAAATCTTCTGACTTTAGTTTAAAGAAGCTGATCGGATCGGTTTCAAACGTGTCCACTCCTAGCGAGATGACTAGCGCGTCAGGTTGATAGGCCGCGACCTTTTCTAGCGCATCTTTCAGTGCCCTTCGCCAAACGTCGAACGTGGTCCCCGGTGGCATCGGGTAGTTGTGATTGAATCCAACGCCTTCGCCTGCGCCCGTTTCATCTGCATGGCCAAGGAAATGCGGGAAGGCGTCCATCGGGTCGCCGTGAAGCGACGCAAACATAATGTCATCACGTCTGTAAAAAATGTCCTGCGTGCCATTACCGTGGTGAAAATCCACATCAACAATTGCAACGCGCTTCATACCGTTGTCGCGCAGAGTTTGCGCGGCGATTGCAGCGTTGTTTAAGAAACAATAGCCGCCGTACATATCAATCGCCGCGTGATGACCAGGGGGGCGGCATAACGCGAAAGCATTTTTACCAGCAAGAATTTCATGTGCGCTCGTGATTGCGACTTGCGCACTGGCGTAGGCGGCTGGCCATGTACCCGCGGTTAGGGCTGTTTCAGCGGCGAGCGCGTAATATCCAAGCAAGCCCTCGATAAAGTTTGGCTTCTTGTCAGACATGCGCCGTGCGGGCCAACAGGTTGGTATGGCTTCCCCTTTGAATCCTTCTGCCTCCCAAAGTGACCATGCGTCTTGTAGAAATTGCACAAAATCTGCGTCATGAATGCGCAAGATCGGGTCCATGCCGTATTCATTGGGCGGGACGACCGGGCCGAAACTGGTTTGCGTCAACCGATCGTGGATGTATTTCGCGCGTGATGGGCGTTCAAAGGGTTCAACCAATTCGCCACCGAACAGCTCGGTTTTCGCGTCGCGCAGCAGATGGTTCTCGCTGAAAATCGTTTTCATTTTGGGCCTATTGCGTGAAATGGAGAGCGGGATAAGCCGCTCTCCAAAAAGGTTCTACTTTTTCAGGTTGGTCCAGATTGTGTCATACACCGCCTGAACTTCTTGCGCGCAAGCTTCAACCAATTGGCCCACTGGAGTGGCAGGTGGATTGGATTCTGGCGAGTTTTTCACTGCATCAGACAGGAACGGTTCTGTACCATTTACCCCTGCCGTGTAGGCCGCAAAATTAGTCAGCGCCGCCGCGTTTTCTGGTTCCAGCATGAAGTTCATGAACTTGAGTGCGTTGGCGCGGTTTGGTGCATCTTTCAACAGAACGATGTTATCCATCCAAACCACATAACCTTCTTTGGGAAAGGCGTATTCAACGTTCGCGCCTTCTTCGCGGGCCTTGGCCGAAAAGCCGGACCAGATCATGCCAACAGAAGCATCGCCAGACACAAGCACATCTTTTGCCACGTCAGAGCCAAAGCTGGCCCAATGTGGTTTTGCCGCAAGCAACAGATCGTTCAGCGCCTTGAGCTGTTCACGATCAGTGGAACATTGTGGGATACCCAAATACATCGACCCAAGAGCGAGGAGTTCGCCTTGGCTGTCCAACACGTTGATCTTGCCTCTAACTTCCTCTGGCGGATCAAAAACCATCGCGAGCGTATTGATGTCGCCTTTGTAATCGTCACGGTTCACAGCAAAGCTCGTGGAGCCCCATTGGTATGGAACCGAGCTTTTACGCTCTGGATCAAAGCTAAGGTTCATTTGCTGATCCATGATGTTGCCAAAGTTTGGCATCTCGTCGCGTGTGAATGTGTCGAGCATGCCTTCGCCGCCCATAATGTCGACCATATAATCTGACGGTACAGCAACGTCATAGGTCCCCATTTTGCCAGCCTTGAGCGAGGCCAACATGGCTTCGTTGGAGTCGAATGTATCCATTGTGACTTCGACGCCAGCTTCGGCCGCGAACTTGTCGATCAGGTCTTGCGGCAGATATTCAAACCAGTTGTAAATTACCAGTTTGCCTTCAGCACTGGCGGCATTTGCAGCAAGTGAAATGGCCAGCGCAGAAACGCCAAGTTTCAGTAGTTTTTTCAATTTAAGTCTCCCTTGGTTGAGTGTCGTCGTCATTTATTCTTTTCCCCCATCCGACCGACGAAATAGGACAGGGTGACAAAGACCACGGATACCAGAAGCAGCAGTGTGGAAATTGCCATAATGTTGGGTTTGATGCCTTGCCTGACGGCACCATAGATTGCAGTGGGCAGGGTTTCGACGCCTGCACCTTTGACAAAGTTGGTGATAATAAAGTCATCCAGCGAAATGATAAATGCCAGCAAGAAGCCCGACAGGATGCCCGGCGTCATGAGCGGAAGAAGGATCAAGCGAAAGGTCTGAAATCGCGTGGCGTACAGATCTTGAGCGGCTTGTTCAAACGTGTCCTCGATCCCTTGCATCCGTGCCGCGATGGGCAGGTAAGCAAACGGGATGCAGAACACGATATGGGCCAGTACGATCGTTAGGTAACCAGCCTTAAAGCCGATCGCCGAGAAGAAGATAAGCGTAGCAACGGCGGTCACGATTTCTGGTACCATCAAAGGCAGATTGATCAACGCAAAGCTGGCGGATTTTCCGCGAAACTTGCCAGAGCGCAGCATAGCCGTGGCCGCCATGGTCGCGATGATTGTGGCGGATGTGGCGGCAATCAGCGCAATCGTGACGGAGTTGAAAGTGGCGGTTCTGAATTTTGGAGCTTCGACCCCAAAGAATACTTCTTGGTACCAGCGCAAGGACATACTGTCCCAACGGGTGATCGAGGCGCTGTCGTTAAAGGAATAAATCATCACAATGATCAGCGGCGCATAGAGTAGGAACAGACATAAATATGTCAGTGGCAAGAAACCTGGAAAGCGGCGCAGGTCGAGGTTTTTAGAAGCCACTATCCCTGCTCCCGTGTTTGTTGACGCGCATAAAGCGTGAGAACCACCAGAACCATCGACAGAAGGATCATCGAGGCGGCAGCCCCAAAGGGCCAATTGCCAGCAGCGCCTTTGAATTGTTCTTCGATCAGCGAACCGATCATAAAGTTTTTCGCACCGCCCAACAGATCGGGCGCAAGAAAGGCGCCGAGGCTGGGTACAAACACAAGGATGCAGCCTGCAATTATGCCCGGCTTCACTGCGGGCAGGATGATTTGGGTCAAGGTTACATAGCGCGAGGCATAGAGGTCGGCAGCGGCCTCGCTGAGTGCGAAATTATAGCGTTCAACGGCGGCGTAAATTGGCAGCACCATGAACGGCAAATAGGAATAGAACAAACCAAGTTGGACAGCCAGATTGGTGTTGATGATGTGGATAGGCTCTGAGATCAATCCTGATGAAAGCATAAGCTCATTCATCGGTCCATTGTCACGGATCAGAAATTTCATCGAGATTGTGCGGATCAACAGGTTCACCCAGTAGGGAATCGTAATAAGGAACAACCAGATAGAACGGTTGCGCCCCGTGCGAGTGGCAATGAACCATGCTGTCGGAAAACCGATGATAAGGCAGAACACCGTGGCCACCGCTGCTTGCCAGATCGAACGCCAGAAGATGGATATGTAGGTCCATTCAATCTTGGGTGCTTCGTCCCCAAAGAGGCCGCGATCAAAGAAAAATTGGTCATAAGCGGCCAGTGAAAATTCCCAGATTACACCTCCGCGAAATTCCTTGGTCAGGAAGGAGTAAATCAGCATCACGCAAACTGGCACCACCAGAAAGAATCCGATGATGACCCAAGCTGGTAAGATCAGCGGTATGCCAAAGCCAGCATAGGTGCTGGTGTTGGAGTTGGGTGTGGGCTGTGGGCCTGCTGCCATCAGTCCACCAACAGACGTGCGGCGTCTGCCTCGAATTCAAGGCCAACCGCTTGGCCGACTTCCGGAATTTGAATTTGAGTGGAGTTTTGCATGCGAACAGTGACTTTTTCACCATCGGTCAAGGTGACTTCGACATGGACGTCAGTGCCAAGATAGATGTGGCGCGATGCGTTGCCTTGCACAAGACCACCGCCTGCTGTTGTGATTGCGATGCGTTCAGGACGCACAGACAGATGGCCCGGGCCAGCATGAGCGCCGTCGGCGGCGGGACACGTGATCTGCGCACCACTAGGCAGGATACAGGAGCCTTTTCCGCCAGCGAGATCAGTGACATTCACATCCAGCAAGTTTGTTTCGCCAATGAAATCCGCCACAAATTTGTTCTTGGGTGCCTCATAAATTTCACGCGCACTGCCAACTTGTTGAACCTGCCCACCCTCAATCACCGCGATGCGATCGGACATGGTGAGGGCTTCTTCTTGATCGTGGGTAACAAAGACAAAGGTAATGCCGGTTTGTTGCTGGATCTGTTGCAATTCCAGCCGCACTGCTTGGCGCAGCTTTAGGTCTAGTGCCGATAGCGGTTCATCGAGCAACAGCACCTTTGGGCTAGGGGCAAGGGCGCGGGCCAAGGCGACACGTTGTTGTTGTCCACCAGACAGCTGGCTCGGCATGCGATCCGCAAAAGCAGTGAGCTGTACGAGCTCCAACACCTCTCCGACACGGGCCTTGGCCGTGGCTTTATCTTGGCCGAGGCGAAGCAACCCAAACATCACATTTTGCGTGACATTCATGTGCGGGAACAGCGCGTATTGCTGGAAAACTGTGTTAACTGGCCGTTGGTTTGGCAATAAATTTGCGATGTTTTGGCCGTACAAAACAATCGCGCCTTTGGTGATATCTTCAAAACCAGCGATGGAACGCAACAAAGTGGTTTTGCCGCAGCCCGATGGGCCAAGCAGCGTGAAAAATTCGTTGTCTCGGATATCGAGATTCACGTCTTTTAACGCTGTGAATGCGCCATACATTTTGGTGACGTTCTGAATATCAACTGCGATGTTGTCGTTTTCTGGCACTTTATTTCCAATCAGCCAAACGTGGCTGCACCCCCAATTATTGACTCTTAAGCGTATTCGGTGCAATTCGAGGGGTATATACCCCCAAAGAGGTACACATTCGTGGACGCAGAAGAGTCTGAAATCCTGTTGGCGCGGACGATCAAATCATTGAACGAAGATCAGTTTGCCCAAAATTTAAATCTCTGGCTGCGCGCGCTAGTGCATCAAGATAACACAACGATTTTGACATACTTTCGCGATCAAACACCGCGCTTACTGATGACGGACGCTGAAACTTCGGAAGTACACCGCAACATGGAATCCGTATATTTGCGGGGGGCCTACTTGTTGGATCCATTCTATGAACTGCACCATTCTGGCGCCGAGGCGGGGCTCTATCGGATTTCAGAGATTGCGCCTGATCAATTCAATCGCAACCGGTATTTTAACGACTACTATCGCCGTACAACGTTGATTGATGAAATTGCTTTTGTTGTTTGGCCATCACCAGAAATTGGTGTCCACGTTTGCCTAGGTCGCGACGAACGATCTGGCCAAAAATTTTCGAGGCGCGAAAGATTAGCCGCGAAACAAGTGTCTCCAATTGTGGAAGCCCTTGTTTGCGCGAATTGGGCGAAACTGCGGTTTGGCAGTGATGATTGCAAAGAACGTGTCGTTGATCGAATGATCCGTTTGATTGCAGAAACCCAAGATATCAATTTGACCAATCGACAGGCAGAAGTGGCGCTTTTGGTTCTTCAGGGGCATTCGTCTACGTCAATCGGTCTGCGCCTTGGGATTTCGCCGCAAACCGTAAAAGTTTTTCGCAAACAATTGTACAAAAGGTGTGAAGTTTCATCCCAAGCAGAGCTGTTTGGATTGATGCTCCCGATTTTGTCGTCTCAAAATGAACCTTTCACATTGTAGAGTTACGCGCGGCGGGATCTCGTTCTGTAAGAAACATTCAAGCCGTGCCCAACTTTGGGTTGGGGCGCATTTCTTTTTTGACTATCGTGGTGTCAGATTAAACTGGCTCCGCAAGTGTGGTAAAAATGGAAAACAAAGACGATACGATAAAGGGATGCTGCACGCCGTCGCGTGGGGAAACGCCGCTTTCTGTAGCAACTGCAAAGCGCGTGTCCTCCGTTGAGCAAAGCAAATCTGCGATTTTGATTTCAGTTGGCAAAGCCTTGGTTGGAACCAACGTGGCAGGTATTCCGAATGACGGGGAAACACCGTTGCGCAATGTGAATGTGAAACCCTTTCGTATAAGCCCCACTGTTGTGACAAATGCAGAGTTTGCGGAATTCATCAAGGATACGGGTCACATCACAGAAGCAGATCAGTTTGGCTGGTCGTTTGTTTTCTGGTCCGAAGTTCCCGAGCACGTTGGCGCTACGCAAGCGGTGCAGGGCATTGAATGGTGGCGACACTTAGAGCGTGGCGTGACGACACATGCACTTAGCAGACAGCTGGGCAACAGTACTGAGATGATTGATCGTCATTACAGTAAGTACAGCCCACTGCTGAATGCTGAGGTACATAGTGGACGGAAGAAGAAACACTGATCGGACACCGGTTGTTCAAAACTGCACG
>Ga0213861_10001850_pt1 | contig 18563 bp, 21 predicted proteins | sample PICome_4_FD_160110 | JGI IMG/M metagenome (GOLD analysis project Ga0213861, IMG submission 160110) | Coastal seawater microbial communities near Pivers Island, North Carolina, United States - PICO131 | ecosystem: Environmental > Aquatic > Marine > Coastal | place: USA: North Carolina... | reverse complement strand
ACCATTTGATCCACTAACTGTTGACAAGTAATGGCCATTGTTCAAGCTTGAAACATCAATCAATTCATTTTCGCTTTGAATAATATTCGTAGTAATCACTTGTCCAGATATATCAGTAATTACGTAAGTTGACTGAACTAGATCAGCTGCAACTTGCAATGTAAATCAATGAGCTGAAGGATTCGGGTAAACGCTGATTTCGATTGCCTCTTCGGTGTCAATTCCAGTTGCTATTCCACAAGCATCTTTACTCGTAATTATTTGTGATACCGTCGTTACTTCAATGTCAGCTTGGGTTGTAAAATCAGTTTGGGTTGGCGCGAACGGAATGTCAGAGAATGTTTCATCATACAATCTTGCAACATAACTAGGCTCGTAACGCTCAATAATACATGAGGACTCTAAAAGATTATCCGATTTAAGTATCATTCCTTTATCTAAACTGTCAGAATAGAAACTACCATAAAAATACCCACCAAAATCTGTAGTCAATTCAAGTTTGTTATAGTCTACAACTTTGGTCTTGGTTACAAATGTTTCCATAACCTCACCATTAATATCTAATCTTAAAATAACGTGACTGTAAACGCTAGTTGAATAATCGAAAATAATTTCATCTCCAACAATATTAATCATAGCCATACTTCCGTAAATCATAGTATGACTTCCTTCAAACCATTTTACCCAATTCACAGATCCGTCGGATTCTGAAATTTCCATGACCATTGGAGTAAATCCGCGGAAACCACCAATTAGAATATTACCGTTTGGAGATCTTTTAATTGTTTTACCGTGTGTATATCCCATTGGATAACGTTTCGTCCACAGTAAATTACCATCTGAGTCATATCTTAAGATTGAAAGGTCATTGGTCGCTTTACTGGCGCACATTCCACCGTCATCTGGAATAGCTAACCATTCAAATCCTGGGTTTTTTCCGCGCCATCCGGCGGTCCAATTGAGGATTGTTTCCCCCAAATAATGTTACCATCAGCATCAGTTTGCATGATAATTACGCTCCCAAAAACGGCAATCATCATTTGCATTTCTCCAGAAGGCAATAGGTATAATTTGTTTACCGTGCATGCGTAGGTCACATTCCAACCAAAATCATATTCTTTCGACCATAAAATTTCTCCTTCGCTTGTCATTTCTGTGAGAATAGCACGCATATTGCCGGTGACAAGTTCTTTACTAAGTCCCCATAAATAATAGTTTCCATCTGAGTTTTCAAGGACTTCAAAAGTACATCCCGCTTCAGAATCTTCTATTTCTAGCGTATTTGCCCGGGTGACATTGCCATCAGCATCCAATTTCATTATACCTGCCCTCGCTGGTTCAGCTATTGCTTAGATATCAAATCCAGCAAGAATATTGTTGTCGGAAGTGACGGAGACATCTCTCACAACAATCTGTTCATCCTCATTAAGTGGCTCATAAATTGTTGCAAACTCCTGCGCAAATAAACTTGTGGAAGCAAAAATTAGTGTAAAAAGGTAGTAGTACTTTTTCATAGGACTATAATTTAAGGTTAATACTGTTTTGTAGTTTACTGTTGAATTTAAAAAGTGGTTCCAAATTAAACAGGGGGTGCGAGCTATAGTGTTGAGCTGCTCACACTATTACTAAAGCGCGAAGGGTATTATCCCCTAAACAGATCGGATATTAACTGTTTTAATTGAAGCTAAATTTGGAGGAGATTAAAGGAGGAGTTGGGCGCTTAGCAGGCTTTGGCCGCTTTGAATAATTAATGATGAATGACTAAAATTCAATGTCAAGATTAAATAATTTTCGGAATTTATCTAAAGAAGAATTTTCCGCCGCAAGCTTATCAAAAATTCCTTTGCTGTCCAAAATTTCCATTTTTTCAGTCGCGATTAAACTGTATTTTAAACCCACCGAATAATTTTTTAATTTGGCACGAATGAATCCTAAAAGTTCAACTTTTTCGACCTCCAGCTCTTTACCTTGTAATTCATTAGCAATTTCTAAATGAATTTGATAATCAGACGACATTGACATGTTAGAATTCATCAAAGTAGAGTACATGCTTTCACGCTTTTCACGCCGAATAGCTAAACTATATTCTTTCCAAACGTATTTTAATTGGTCAAACGTAAAATCTTCTGCTTGGTCTGAAGTAACGGTTTCCTTTTTTTTAGCACCTTTTCTAACGGTCGGATTCAATGTTTCATTAATTCCAATATTATTTGTGCTCAATTTACCTGTTGGATGACTGACTTGCTTGCGAGTTGGACTATCTAATCGTTTACTCTGCCTTGATGGTTGCGGGTTATTCGTAGCTTTCTCTTTCGCAGGGGTATGAGCTGCTTTTTTTACAACAACTTCACCTTGACCTTCGAAGGGTAATATTAATATGTCAGTATAACTTAAGATGCTTGGGTGCTTTTTAGTGTCGCTTCAATAGAACTTAATTTCATGAGTGAGATTTCAACACTCAAGCGTTTGTTTTTACTCGCTTTAAAATGCAAGTCTGTGTCGCGCAATAAATCTAAGGCTAATAGAATAAAGCTTTGAGAGGTTGATGCACTTTGCTCGAGGTATTTTTCTTTAATTTCACTCGGCACCTCGATTAAGGAGACAGTTGCAGGGTCTTTACAAACTAAGAGATTTCTTAAATGCTCAGAAAGACCAAGAATAAACTGGCTTCCATCAAATCCTTTGGCTAAAACATCATTATAAATCAATAAATTTTCGGCGATATTACCTGCTTTGGCGGCTTCAATTATTTTAAAGTAATAATCATAATCAAGTACGTTTAAGTTTTCTAAAACCGCCTCGTATGTTACATTATTATTACTGAAAGATACAATTTGATCAAATATTGATAGGGCATCTCTTAGCGCTCCATCAGCTTTTTGAGCAATTACATGCAGCGCTTTTTCATCTGCTTTTATTTTTTCCTTTCCTGCAATTGATGCTAAATGCGCTACAATATCGTCTAATTGAATACGGTGAAAATCAAAGATTTGGCACCGCGATAATATCGTTGGAAGAATTTTATGCTTTTCAGTAGTCGCCAATATAAAAACGGCATGTTTTGGCGGTTCTTCTAATGTTTTTAGAAATGCATTAAAGGCATTTGAAGTTAACATATGAACCTCATCAATAATGAAGATTTTATGATTTCCAACTTGCGGTGCAATTCTAACTTGGTCAATCAAATTTCGAATATCATCTACCGAGTTATTGGACGCCGCATCTAACTCTAAAATATTAAACGAATGTCCTTCGTTAAAAGAGGTGCAAGACTCGCAAGCGTTGCAGGGCTCAATTTCTGGACTTAAGTTAAAACAGTTGATTGTTTTCGCCAAAATTCGGGCGGTAGTTGTTTTTCCGACTCCTCTCGATCCAAAAAAGAGAAAAGCTTGCGCCAAATGGTCATTCTTAATGGCATTTTTAAGAGTCGTAGTAATAGACGATTGTCCAACAACAGTGTCAAATGTTTGTGGTCTATACTTACGGGCTGAAACAACAAAATTACTCATATAAAAGATTGAAGAACAAATATAAATTAAAGACAGCAGAAAAAGAGTGCAATAAACAGCTATTTATTAACAGTTTTCAGCATACCGTTAACTATAACGGCGAAAGAGCATCAGATAACTGTTATCTTTGATGAGAAATCATTACCTATGCGGCTTTTGCAATTGTGCTTAATTACATTCCTTTTTTCGTGCAATAGCAGTAATGAATTTGAGACCCCAAGTTTATTCATGGATACAGAATTGGTGCCCTCAGAACAAGATGATTACACTCAACTTTCCAGTTCAAACGGTGCTGAAAGCGAATCGCGTGATTTTGAATATGCTTATCTCTCTGCGTTATTAAATGACACGCTTATTGTGCCTTTAGGCGAAACTGGCTTATGTCTTAATCATGACTTGGATTCTTTGACAGCTGAAACAGCAGTTTAAAGCATGTTTTTATTGGATTTGACAAATGACATTGCACTTTTTAATTGGGCGCCCTTTTTGGGGAGAATACAAACAACAAAATTGGCTGATAACAAATACAGCTTTGATGGATCGGGAAATTTTACAGTAAATGGAGATTGGACGCTTCGTTTTCTGAAACATGATATATTACGTTATGTTTTGGAAATTTATGAGGATCATTACATTTTTTATCGCGATCAAAACATCAAGTTAGCATTGCCTTATGATCTTAATCGAATTGAAAGCCTGAAAGCTGAAATAATTAATAGCGACAGCTGTATTTCAGACGATTGGGATGTGGCGACTGATTGTTTTGACAAAATTAAAATGTTCGAATATCAATTATTTGCTGCGATCCTTGACGGGCATGACAACTATAAAAAAGATTATTTTGACCTTCGTTCCAACGTTTCAATTCTAAATGCTGGTGAAGTTTCAGAATACCTTGAAGGCAATTATTATCTCTTGAGATTGTATGGAATTGCGGATGATGATGACTATGACTTTATCGTATTAGAATATCTCTATGGAAATCGAATTCAAAAGCGGTGCTATTGAGCGTTTTTCACCCCAAATTTATTGCATCAGAAATTTCAGATAAGTTGCGGATATAGCCGTTATTGACGGCGCGGAATAGAAAATAACCCTTTCACAGGCAATATTGCATTATTATTCTTTGCTTTTCAAATAAAAAAATTATCTTTGCGCTCTCGTTTGCCAAAGCAGAGTGCGTCGGCAGACTAATATTAAAATTTTATATATGAATAGGTACGAAACTGTTTTCATTTTAACTCCCGTTTTGTCTGAAGAACAGACAAAGGAAGCAGTAAAAGTGTATGAAGATTTTATCACCTCCAATGGAGGAGCGATTAAACACAAAGAATTCTGGGGCCTCAAAAAGATGGCTTACCAAATTCAGAAAAAATCTAACGGCTTTTACAATCTTGTTGAATTTGAAGCACAAGGAGACTTGATCCAGAAATTGGAGATAGCATTTAAACGTGATGAGCGCATCATGAGATTTTTAACCGTGAGAATGGAAAAAGATCATGTAGCTTTCGCTGAGAAAACAAGAAGATTAGCTGCAAAAGCTTAATAAACAAAGTGTTTAATTAAAAGAATTTAGAAATGTCACAATCAGAAATTAGATATTTGACTCCAATTAACATTGAGATTAAAAAGGAGAAATATTGTAGATTTAAGAAAAGCGGAATCAAATACATTGATTATAAAAACCCAGATTTCTTAATCAAGTTTATCAATGAGCAAGGGAAAATCTTGCCGAGAAGAGTAACAGGTACTTCTCAAAAGTTTCAGAAAAAAGTAAATAAGGCAGTTAAGAGAGCAAGACACATTGCTATTCTTCCTTATGTTGCGGATTTGATGAAATAAAAATTAGTGTTAATTTAAAATTCCCTTGTAATGGAAGTCATATTAAAGAAAAACGTAGACAAGCTAGGATATAAAGACGAAGTAGTAACTGTAAAGAATGGTTTTGGAAGAAATTTCTTAATCCCTCAAGGTTACGCGTCATTAGCGACAGAGTCTGCAAAGAAAGCACACGCTGAAATAATGCGTCAAAAATCACACAAAGAATCACAAATTAAGGAAGCAGCTGAAGCAATTGCTGCTAAATTAGACGGATTAACTGTTAAAGTTGCCGCTAAAATTGGTGAAAGTGGAAAGGTTTTTGGATCGGTAAATACAGTAGGTTTATTAGCAGCATTGAGTGCCGCAGGATTAGATCTTGATAGAAAATCTGTCACAATTGTAAACGAGCCAATTAAAGAATTAGGAACATACGAAGCAATAGCGAACTTACACAAGGAAGTGAAACAAAGTTTCAATTTTGAAGTAGTAGGAGAGTAATTTTCTTTCGATAGAAATTTCTTATTAAAACCGTCCTGACGATATTGTCAGGACGGTTTTTTGTTTTATATAATTTCAAAAACAGGTTGTAAAACTATAATTACTTAATTATCTTTAAGTATTGTGACCAACCACCTCAACCAACAAGCTAAATTACTTGACTCATTATGGCCGCACTGTAGATTGCTAATACTGGCTTTTAGTTTAGTATGCATTTCTCAATCATCAGTCGCACAGAATTCATCTGACAGCCAATTAATTGATTCACTTATCATGCGCCTTTCTGTCCTTGAACTAGGAGAGGAAAAAGCGGATGTACTATATCAAATTTCTGACGTATATTATGATTTTGATTGGAAAAACGCAACCGATTATGCCCAACTTTCCCTCAATCTTTCGAAAAAAACAAATTACAAAAAAGGGGAATTGGAGCCATCCAACCGTCTAGGGGAACTAAAAATTGCAAATGGCATTCATGTTTCTGAGGGCTTCGAATACTTTGATAGAGCCGTTAAGTTGGCAATGGCGAAAGATAATCAAGAAATGGAACTTAAGGCATTAACAAATATTGCGCTCGCCTATAGTTTGAATAAAGATTTTAACGAATCTATCCGTTATTACTTTCTTGCAATAGACTTAGCTAGCGATATTAATGACAAAGCATCTTCAGCCGGAATATTTGGCGAGCTAGGAAAAGTATTACTCTTTTATGGAGATATCACGCTCGGCTTATTTTATTTCGAATCTGTTCTTAATTTTGAGACCGAGAATGAATTCAGGAATTCAACTCCGGCAAACTTATTTGCAATATCAAACGGATGATATTTGTTTAATGGGGATTAGGATTCAATAACCCGGTCGCTCTTCTGCCTCCATCTCAGACCTGAGACAAATGTATGCCTATTTTCGCTTCTGGAATGCCAAGAAAGCCATGTTATTGTATCCGAGAGAACCGAATGATAATGGATTCAAAAAGTTTTTGACTGAAGATTGTGTTGAGGAGGTGGATGAGATTAATCTAATTAAACATGAATGCAAAATGGGGTTTGTTTTTGTTTTGAAGGGCATGGAGTTGGATGAAGGGATTGGCATGAAAGTGCTTCCCGTTCTGGGTTTGTGAATTATTAAAATTGTCGCAAGGAAATATTTTTTTTATAGCTATACCCTTTTCAATAAGTGCACAAAAAACCCCATCACTTCTATAAAATGATGGAGTTTTGAATGATATTAGGCTCCATTTTTATTACCAACACGTATGCATAGCCAATGCAATTAGCCCACAGCACATTATTTCAAAAATAAAACCCTTTAATATTCTACGACTATCTACCGCGTTGTATATTCAAATTCTATTGATCCGTTTCCGTTTGAATAAATTAAGGCACCATCATCAAGAGGATTAAATGAACCCGTAATCATTAATTGGTCCGAACCTATAAGATCTTCATCCCACACCTCAAAGTCCCAAGATTCATTGGTCATCAGAATTGATTCGTCAAGTGTCCAGATAAAGACATAAGAATCATCAAGAACCCCTGAAACATAATCCCAACTGTCGCTAGATGTTTTAGCATATTTAAGATACATATCTGGAGCAGAAATAAGATCCCAGCTTTCTGATTCGTTGGCACGTACAGTTATTTTCGAGAAGTATCGATAAGTACAAAGCCCATCACTTTTTTCAGCAAATTCACTGTAGTTATGTGCATCAAAATCCATACACCCTTTCTGCTTGCAAGAACTAAGTGCCAGCATAAAAACAGCTGAAAATAGAAATAATAATCTCATTGGTTTCATATAAATAAAGTTTGTTTAGTCCAATTTTTTGAACTTGATAAACTTACTAATAATTTTCCAAATCAAAGTAGTGATTACTAATTATCTCATTTTTAATTGCTTGCGCATTGATTAAATTTGCAGAGCCCAAGCGCATTGCAAGCTTGTTTCAATCCGGTCAAAAGCTAAAATACAAAATTTAAGAAAGGTAGATAATCTTAGAACAAAAAAAAGCCGCCTCGCCAAACGAAACGGCCCATTTATCTTTTTTTGACTAAAAGACTATTAACTATTTAGCAAAATTATCCGCAACAATCAAATCCTTAGTGCCATGTCCCCAACTATAGAACCCTTCACCTGATTTAATTCCTTTTTTGCCGGCCATTACCATATTCACCAATAATGGACACGGTGCATACTTATCGTTTCCTAAACCGTCATGTAATACGTTCATAATTGCTAAGCATACATCTAGCCCAATAAAATCAGCCAATTGTAATGGTCCCATTGGATGAGCCATACCTAGTTTCATAACCGTGTCTATTTCTTCAACTCCTGCAACGCCCTCATTTAATGTAATAATTGCTTCATTAATCATTGGCATTAATATTCGGTTGGCAACAAACCCTGGATAATCGTTCACTTCTACTGGAACCTTTTTTAAAGATTTTGAAGTCTCCATAATCGTGTTTGTCACTTCGTCTGAAGTAGAGTATCCTCTAATGATCTCAACCAATTTCATGATTGGAACTGGGTTCATAAAGTGCATGCCTATTACCTTGTCAGGTTTAGACGTAACGGCGGCAATTTTTGTAATTGATATAGAGGAAGTGTTTGTTGCTAAAATGCAATCATCACTTGTGTTGTCATCTATGTCTTTGAAAATTTTCAATTTAAGATCTACATTTTCAGTTGCAGCCTCAACAACTAAGTCTGCGTTAGAAACGCCTGCTTTTAAATCCGTGTTTGAAACAATATTGGCCAATGTTGCAGCTTTGTCAGCTTCTGTAATTCTTTCTTTGGCAACCATACGGTCCAAATTCTTACCGATTTTTGCAATCGCTTTGTCAATTGCTTCTTGGCGGATGTCAACTAAAGTTACGGCGTATCCGTTTTGTGCAAATACATGCGCAATTCCGTTACCCATTGTACCCGCTCCAATTACTGTTATATTCTTCATAAAAATGATTTTTTCTAAGATTGAAGGGCAAATATAATCAATTTAGAGCAATCAAATTGTCTCATTTAATGGTCGAATTTGGCGGATTAATGAACGAATAATACATTGGGATTGATTTTTGCGAAGTCCTGCCTAAGATTCACTATTTTTGAACCGTGAAGGAAGAAAAAGGTTCAAAAAATAAAGGAGGCTCCGTAATTCTACTCGGAATCGTTTCGGCGATCCTCACTATGCCTTTGTTTTTTCTACTCTACAAGTACATTCCTGCGCTTGAAATTGCTAAGATTCGGATTGATCATATCATTTTATTCCTTGCCATTTTTTTTGTAACATATTATTTGTTGAAGAAAATGAGAATGGTGGTTTACATTGTTCTAGTTGGGGGATTAGTGGTGTTGACTATTACAAATTTTTCTGGTTTCTATACCATAGATAATCTCTACCATGATTATTCCCAGTTTTTATATGATCTATCAGAGAACTCCTTGCGTCAGAATTTTGAGAATCACGAAACGCATTTTAAGAAAGAAAAGGAGTTACGCGAAGCAATTAATTATAAAGATCCTGTGGTTCGAGATTATGCAGCAAGCACGGCGGTTAAACATTTTCAAGATAATGCACACCTTTCAAAAAACAGAAAGTGGGTGCAGTTTTTTAGCGTTTTTAAAGAAGTTTATTCCCAATGGAAGTATGTCTATGATCCTATCAATGAAGATTATTATTCAGATGCGGTGAATACCATTAAACAATTAGAGGTAGACGGCTTTTTTAAAGGAGATTGTGACGATTACTCAATTATGATGGCGGCGGCAATCAAGTCAATTGGCGGTGAGGTAAGGCTAGTACGAACAGTTGTTGTGCAAAATGGGGTAGAAATAGGGCATATGTATCCCGAGGTTAAATTTGACGATTCTAAAGATTTAGAAATGGTCGTTTATCTCATCAAAAACGTCTATTTTCAAGAGGAATCAAAGGGCAAATCTATCTTTTACTATCAAGACAGCAAAGGCTTCTTCTGGCTGAACTTTGATTATAATGATTCCTATCCCGGCGGTAAATACATGAGTGACGTCCGCGAAAGTGAAATCCTTATCTAAATTAAACCTACGACACGCTTCGTTGGATTTGTAATCTTGAGATAGCTCGGCCTTTAAGCCCCTCTCAAGCCAAAAAAACCCGCGAATTTCGCAATCCATGCTTCGCTGGATTTGCAATCCTGCGAAAGCAAGGCTTATTGTTTTAACACAGCTCCTAACCCCTCGATTATTTTTCATCAAAGATTTGCAAAACCGTTTGTTTAAAGATATGAAAAATCAAGCAATGCGCATTTGGACTGAATCAAATAATCACCTTTAAGAAACAGATAATAAGTTGTTTGTTAAATCATACCCATTTCTATTGTTATAATATAGAATTAGGCTTATCTTAGTTCTAGTCAATTATTGGTAGCGCTTTTTAACCAATTTCGCACTTTATAATTGCCCTATAAATAACCTTTTTGCCGTATGAAAAAAATCGCATTATTTACCTTTATCCTAGCCACGCTAGTAGGTTGTTCAAGTTCTAAAGACACTGAACAAGGAGAGCAAGTACAAATCAATCCAGAATTTGCTGAATACATTACAGCATTTACAGGAGGAACTGTAAATACAGATGCTACTGTAAAGGTTCAGTTTAATCAAAATATTGCGCAAGATGTGCGTGATCAGGATCATTCTGACGCTTTCACATTGCAGCCTTACGCTAAAGGTGCTGCTAATTGGGTAGATGAACGTACCTTTGAATTTGTGCCGGATGAACCGCTTATTGCAGGTGTGCGATATAAAGCTGCGCTCGAATTAGAGGGAATAGTTGAAGTGGATGAGGGTATGGAAGTTTTCCAGTTCAATTTTAGAACCTTGGAGCGTAATATGAAGGTTGAAATTGAACGTTTTCAATCGTACAGTAATTCCGATTACTCGAAACAAAAATTAATCGGTAAAATTCACTTCACAGGAAGTGTGGACAGTACTAAAGTCAATGAGATTATTCATGCTTCACAGGATGGCGCCGAACTAAATATTAAAACCTATCGCGAAAGTGATAATGTTTTTGTTTTTGTAGTTGAAAATATTATTCGAAGTCAAGAGCGCACAAAGCTAATCCTGGAGTGGGATGGAGGCCCATTAGATATAGCTGTTGCGGGAGATAAAGAAATTATGATTCCAACCATTAATGAGTTTGTGGTATTGGATTATGAGGTCAATCATGCGCCGCAACAATATGTGAAAATTCACTTTTCTGACCCTTTAAGTTCTTCTCAATTTTTAGAAGGTTTGATTTATTTGGATGATAATGATGTCAATATCGTGGCAGATGGTCAGGTGGTTATGGTTTATCCAACCGAAAGAGTGACGGGTTCTGATCGATTGCAGGTCAATCGAGGAATTAAAAACTCGAACGGCGATAAAATGAACAATTCAGAGTCATACAAGATTTATTTCGAAGATATTTCTCCTGATTTTGAGTTGATTGGTGATGGAAATATTGTGCCTAAAACAGGTGATGCGCATTTCCCATTCTCGGCAATTAACATTATAGCCGTTGATGTGACCATCACAAAAATTTATGAAGATAATATGATGCAATTCTTGCAAGTCAATGATATTGATGGAACGTATCAGTTAAGACGTGTATCTCGTGAGGTGCATGAAGAGCGTATAGAACTTAATCCAGATGGAGATCTAGATTTACACAATTGGAATAACTTTTCTATCGATCTTTCCAAATATGTCGATATGGATTTAGGATCTGTTTATCGAGTAGAGCTTTCTGCTAAAAAAGAATATTCGCTTTATGATTGTGAGGATTCTAAACAAGGTGATAAAAACTTAACCACATTTAATTTTACATCTACCAATGAACCTTGGACAGAAAGTGATTGGGGTGACAATTATTATTACTACGATTATTACGACGATTATGGATACGATTACGACTATGATTATAGCGATCGCGACAATCCTTGTAAGGACTATTACTACCGCTACAAAACAATTGCCCGTAATGTATTGGTTTCAGACATTGGAATAATTGCAAAAGCCGGGGCAGATAAAAGCATGCATGTGGTCTTAACAGATTTGAACACAACAGAACCTATTTCTGGCGCCACGGTTAAATTTTACGATTATCAACAACAATTTTTAGGTGAGGTGGATACGGATGGAGATGGAATGGCAATTGCTCATTTAGATCGTAAGCCATTTTTATTAATTGCAGAACATGGCGACCAAAAAGGTTATTTAAAATTGAAAGATGGAGAGAGTTTATCGCTCAGTAAGTTTGATGTTTCTGGTGAAACTGTTCAGCACGGAATAAAAGGATTTATTTATACAGAACGAGGTGTTTGGCGCCCAGGTGACAGTTTATACATTTCGTTTATGATGGAGGATAAAGCTGATTTATTGCCGTCTTCACACCCGGTTAAGTTTGAATTTATCAACCCGCAGGGAATTGTGGTGGATGAACAAATGAGCACGCGTTCGGTAAACGGATTGTATGATTTTAGAACTGCCACTAATCCTGAAGACGAAACGGGTAACTATAGTGCTCGTGTAAGTGTAGGGAACCGAAAGTTTTATAAAACAATTAAAGTTGAATCCGTTAAACCAAATCGTTTAAAAATTGAACTGTCGTTTGATGGGGAAATGTTAACCCAAACGGCGAGTCGTAAGGTAAACTTAGAGTCTAAATGGTTACACGGTGCAATTGCAGGTGATTTAAAAACAAAAGTGGATGTACATTTGGTAGCGACTCAAACGGCCTTCAAAAAATTCAATGGCTTTGTATTTGATGATCCATTAAAAGAGTTTTCGGCTGAGGATAAAACAATTTTTGAAGGGAAACTAGACGATCAAGGAAAAGTTTCATTCGATCATGGCATTTCTTTAACAAGCTCGGCACCTGGAATGTTAAAAGCGTATTTCACAACCAAAGTGTTTGAAAAAGGTGGCGATTTCAGTATTGATCGAACTTCAGTTGTGTATTCGCCTTATGACGAATATGCAGGACTTCGTGTTCCGGAAGGAGATTTATACGGCGGTGCATTGGTAACTGGTAAAAATCATTATTTGGACTTGGTAACTGTAAATGACGACGGTAAATTGGTGGATGGCCAAGTGAATGTACAAGTTTATAAGTTAGAATGGAGATGGTGGTGGGATAGTTATGATAACGATTTGGCAAGTTATATCGCCAGAACAGGAACTGTTCCGGTATCTCAAAAAAGAGTGAAAACCACTGGCGGAAAAGGTCAGTTTGATTTTAGAATTGATCAACCAGAGTGGGGGAGATACCTCATTTTAGTAGAGGATGAAAAATCAGGACATGTTGCTGGTAAAATCGTATTTGTGGATTGGCCTTATTATGCCAGAGCAAATCGCCGTGACTCTGAAAACGCGACTATGTTGAGTTTTTCGGCTGATAAAGAGAATTACACAACTGGTGAAACGGTTAAATTATCAATTCCAACGCCGTCTGAAGGGAAAGCTTTGGTTAGTTTAGAAAGTGGTACCAAAATCATTAATAAGTTTTGGGTCGATACTGAAAAAGGGGAGACCACGGTTACGTTCGAAACTACAGATGAAATGGATCCGAATGTATTTGTTCATGTGACATTGATTCAGCCGCATCAAGCCGTAACAAATGATTTACCAATTAGAATGTACGGCGTTATTCCAATTTATGTGGAGGATCCTGCGAGTCATTTAAATCCCGTTATTCAAATGGTTGATGTTTTACGTCCAGAAACGACGACAACAATCAAAGTTTCAGAAAAAACGAAGAAACCAATGACCTATACCTTGGCCATTGTGGATGAAGGATTGTTAGACCTGACCAACTTCAAAACGCCAGACCCTTGGAACCATTTTAATGCGCGTGAAGCATTGGGTGTTAAAACTTGGGATATGTACGACTACGTAATGGGAAATTATGGCGAAGAATTGGATAAGCTATTAGCCATTGGTGGAGATGCTGATGGAGATGGTAAAAAAGCTGCGAAAGCAAACCGTTTTAAACCAATGGTCACCTTTTTAGGGCCATTCGAATATGATGGGTCTACAAATTCGCATACGATTGAAATTCCGAACTATGTTGGTTCTGTAAGAGTAATGGTGGTTGCGGGTGAAAATAGTACTTATGGGAATGCGGAAAAAACAGTCCCTGTGCGCAATCCATTAATGGTTTTAGGAACACTGCCACGTGTTGTTGGTCCTAGCGAAACAGTCACCTTACCGGTAAATGTTTTTGCCATGGAGAAACAAATTAAAAACGTTTCTGTAACGGTTAAAACCAATAGCTTTTTCACTATAGATGGTAAAAAAACAAAGGCAATTACATTCAATAAAGTCGGTGATAAAATAGTCAACTTTAATCTGAAAGTGGCTGAAAAAACAGGGATTGGTAAAGTAAGCATCATTGCGACAAGTGGCGGTCAAAAAGCGGCTTATGATTTTGAAATAGATGTTAGAACGCCGAATACGGAACAAACCAAAACAGTTGAAAAAGTATTGAATGCGGGTGAATCATTCACTTCATCAGTCGATTATTTTGGAATTGCAGGAACCAATCAGTCCTATTTAGAGGTTTCTAATTTCCCTCCAATTGATTTGGGTCGAAGGTTAGATTATTTATTGGCCTATCCACATGGATGCATTGAGCAAACAACATCCTCCTTATTTCCGCAATTGTATTTGGCAGAATTAGTGGAATTAGATCCACAGAAACAAGCTGGAATCCAAGCCAATGTAAATGCGGGAATTGAACGCATTAAACTCTTTCAAACTTCTAATGGAGGATTCTCGTACTGGCCTGGTGGCAGTTATGATAATGAATGGGGAACAAATTATGCGGGCCACTTTTTAGTGGAGGCAGAAAAGAAAGGCTACTCCGTTCCTTCTGCTTTAAAAACCAAATGGTTGAAGTATCAAAAACGACAAGCACGTAATTGGAGCAAAGCAAATGCTACAACCGATAAAGCACGTTATGATGATTTGACACAAGCGTATCGTTTGTTTACGCTAGCATTAGCGGGTAAAGCAGAATTAGGACTAATGAATCGTTTGCGTGAACGCACCGATTTATCGATACCAGCAAAATGGCGTTTAGCGGCAGCTTATAAATTAGCGGGTCAGCAAGAGGCGGCGTTGAGTTTGATTCAAGGAACAAGTACAAGCGTTCCCGAATATCAAGAATTGTCCTATACCTACGGATCAAATAGCAGGGATGAAGCTATGATTTTAGAGACCTTGGTTTTATTGGATCGAAAAGTAGAGGGCGCTGAATTGGCGAAAACTATTGCCAATCGACTGAATAAGAACAGCTGGATGAGTACGCAAACTACGGCGTATTGTTTATTGGCGGTAAGCAAATTCGTTGGGGAGAACAAGGCGGAAGACAAGATGAAATTCTCTTATAAAATCAACGGTGAAGCAGGCTCTAGAAATTCTGATATGACCATGGTAAGTTTTGATTTGGGCGGAAAAGGAAAACAGATTGAGTTGAAAAATACGGGAGAAGGAATCCTTTATGTTCGCTTAATAACCAAAGGAATTCCGCTAGGAGGAGACGAAGAAGCAATGGCGAAAAATATCAGCATTAACGTGAATTATTTCGACATGCAGAACAACCGAATTCAGGTAGATAAACTGGAACAAGGTAAAGACTTTATTGCTGAAATCACGGTTTCAAATCCAGGTACAAGAGGCAAATTAAAAGAGTTAGCCTTAGTGCATATTGTGCCTTCTGGTTGGGAAATTCATAATTCACGAATGGATCAATACAACAGCAATTCATCTGATTACTTCACTTATCAGGATTTGAGGGACGACCGTGTATTTACTTACTTTAACTTAAACGCGAATCAGAAAAAAACCTTTAGAGTCCAGCTAAATTCAAGCTATTTAGGTAAGTTTTATTTACCCGGAATATCAGTAGAGGCCATGTATGATCATTCGATATATGCCCGAACAAAAGGGAAATGGGTGCAAGTTTCGGATGAAGTAGAGTTTAACTAGGGCAACAAATTAGAATTAACTTCTATTAAAAAAGAGATGGGTTTTACTGATTGAAACTTATGGTTTGTAGCACGAGCCAACCATTTTTAACTCAGTTTCGTATTATAAATAAAATACGGAACTGAGTTTTGGCTATAACGATAATTCATTACTGATAGAAAGATACTTAAGGGTCATAAACTGGATTGACTTTTCAATCCAGTGAATTCAAAATTTGATTTGAAACTTTTCGAGCACTTTTTCGTATATTTGAACAAAATATTATTACCATGAAGAATAAATTAGTTTTTGGAATTTTAGCTTTAGCAACAATCGCATTTTCTGCTTGTAATAAGAACAACGGATGCGCGCGTTCTGAAAAAGCAACAGTTCTTGATTTTTCTGATTCAGACACTTGCGGTCTCGTTTTTAGATTGGAGGATGGAACTTATCTAGAAGCAACTAATTTAAATGAATTCCAAGCATGGGAAGCAGGCGATTTAGTGTGGATTTCTCATAAAGAAACTGCTGGCGCTAGCACTTGTGGTTTAGGAGAAGTTATTCAAATTAGATGCGTAGTTGCAAGAGAATTCTAAATCATATTAATACATCTTTTCAATTGAAGAATAGAATTTCACCATTTTCTATTCTTTTCATTCTATTTATTTCATTTTTTTCAATGACTTCTTGCAATCGCAAAGAGTTTAAAGGCTACAAGGGTACTTATGCTTGCAATAAATCCGTAACAACCTGGAAAGCTGGCGAACCCACTGAGCACATAGTAACTTCTGCTCATTTTATTAAGGTGGAAAAAGAAAAGAAATCCATTATTGTTCAAGGTCATAGTATGCATATCGATTCAATTGCGCCTGACACTGATTATTCATTCACCAAAGGGAACCTAGATTATAAGATAAGATTTGCTGAAGACTGGATTCTCTATCAGGAAGTAGATAGTTCAGAAGGGAACGGCACGCGTTTGCAATACGTTGGTGTGAAAGAATAATTTAATATTTTCAACAATTTTATGTAGCTCCGTTCGTTTTATTCCTGTGCGCTATTCAATTTATTTTCTAAGCCTGATTGTCTTTCTTTTTGCTTGCGAAAAGCTGGATCCACAAACATATCGTTCAAGATCAACTCCTATTTTCAATCCTATTCAGTCTGATTCTTTTTTGCTTGGGGAAATTCTGTTTTATGAAGATTCTATGACCGCTGAGGGAATAGCCTTTCAGATGCCTGTATGGCGTCAGGACAATTTTAATGTACACGATAGTTTACATATTTCAGATATTGAGCAACTTTACTCGAATTATGACATACAATTTTATGAGCAAGAAGCCGCGGTGATTAGTATTAAAAATCTCTACTCACATGCAAGAACTTTTGTTCGGTTAATCACGTTTGATACCAACGGTTATCAAAGGTCTGACACCACTTTCTACAATATCCAATTTGGCGAACTCATTCATTTTAATGAAAATAAAATACTTGTTCTAAAAGATCCAGAAATTTCCTCCTTTACACACAGAATTAGCGAAAAAACAGGATTTACATGCACTTGCGTGCTACTCAATAAAGACTTTAAAACAATCAAAATAGTGAAGGAACCCCGTTATGGTATGCGTACCAATTATTTAGGCTATGCGTTGAATGGCAATCGGCTGCAGCTAACCTTTGAAGTGGAAGATGGATGCGGTGGTTGTAGGGATGAATATTGGTGGTTATATAATATTACAATCAATGCTGACGGCGACTTAGTAAATGTAGAAAAACAAAGCCCACCTAACATTATAATGGAAAGCCACCCAAGCATTGATGAATTTAGAAAAAGCGAACTAGAGGCTTGGCGGATAGCTAAATAGTTCTCACTTTAGTTTGGATGCGGCATAATTTGAAATCGCCGTTCTAATGGTTTGAAAATTAGCTCGCCATTTTTCTTTAACAAAACGACTGCCATTGTTATTCGCTGATCCTATTTCACCATCAATTGTTATCGTGAATTCAGCGCCACCAAGGTCATAAACAGTCCCGTGTGACAATTCAGATTCAATTTTAGCGTAGTTGTTTTTAGTGAAAACAAGGTGCAATTCTTCCAATTCACTCATGGTAGGGGCCCAATGTGTTCGCGTTTCTTCACCATGCAAATAATGTTTATAATATACGCTATCGTTTGAAATAAAAATACGCTCAGATTCTGGAAACATACCACCTCCATCATAAAACTCAATGGTCATTTCTTTAAAACTGGCAGAATCATGATTTGAGATTGGTTTTTCATCCTTTTTTTCGGTTGTCGAAGTGAATGCAACGCTCAATAATGCTATAGAAGTGATTAAAAGTAAAATTCTCATGGCTTATAATTTAATAGGGTTACCCCTTTAAGTCACATTACATTTAATTGATTTATAAGTAATTGGCGGGTGAGCTATCATTCTATTCAACAGCTTTTCAAGAATCGTTGTTCTAAAATTCAAGCGATTAAACCTAAAGAAATACTCTTGAATGTATTGATTTATATAGCTTTTATGGCAATATGAATGAACTCCTCTTAACCAATTTTTAAAATTTCTGATTTGAATATGAAGCATCTTAAAATAACGTCCTTTATCAGATACTTTTTGTTCAAAATGAGGATATGCCTTTTTTAATGGAGTGTATCCTGTCCAGCCATCAGTTGTGATTTTAGCTTCATGATCTATATGAACATCAAAAATAGTTTTAAGCGATTTCGCACTGTAATCC
>Ga0213861_10001849_pt1 | contig 18564 bp, 15 predicted proteins | sample PICome_4_FD_160110 | JGI IMG/M metagenome (GOLD analysis project Ga0213861, IMG submission 160110) | Coastal seawater microbial communities near Pivers Island, North Carolina, United States - PICO131 | ecosystem: Environmental > Aquatic > Marine > Coastal | place: USA: North Carolina... | reverse complement strand
CAGTATACGTTTTGACCAATGACAATAAGCAATTATTACGCGCCAAAAGTAAGACGATGTTGTCGCACATTTAGCAAAAAGGTTAAAACTCAGCGAATTGAGACTACCTACTGAGATTTAACGAAGTTACTGCACCGCAATAATCCTTTGGCCATAATAAAAGCTGCTCAGCAACGACGTTGGATCCAACAAATTCGTTACAACCCGTTTAATTTTGATATCCAATGAATATCTGTTACAAATTAGCTATGCTATTTTTCAGGACCTATCTCAACAGCCTCGGGATAAATTTTCAAATAATCTTCCGAAATGCTACCCCACTGAGAGATAGCACCAGGACCATCTTCACCTGCCGGAACGCGGGTTACCGGCGACTCCATATTAACCAAATCACCATCCGTCCAATGTTCTATTTTGAAGCCGTGTGGATCACGCCAGTAATCAAAGATCTGACTTCCAAGTATATGACGGCCTACTCCCCAGGCCCTCTGGTATCCCTGCGCCTTAAGGTAGTTGCCACCTAAAACCACATCATCCATGTCGAGACACTCAAATGCCGTGTGGTCGACGGCAATCGGTGTGCGACGTGCCAGACCTAATGTATGATGATCCGTCCATTTTGCACCACGATTACATTTCATGAAGGCAACCAAGGTTTGGGAATCATCCTTAGGATCATAAACACTATCAGACAGCGTAAAACCAAATTTCTGGTAGAAACTTATGGATTTATCGAAATCTGCTACCCGGAGTATCAAATGCCCAACCCGCTTTACATGTGCAGGGCCGGCAGTTGGTCTTTGAAAAAGTCCAGTTCGGCCCTTTTTTGTTCCGGTATTAAAACTAAGGGCATCGCGCGTATTTAGACAGGGCAATTTATCAATACCATAAACAAACTGAACTTCGTAACCATCAGGATCTAGCATAGCAACACTATAGCCTTCACCCGGTCCTGAGATTTTTTCTATGTCGCCGGCATTTTCAAAAGAAGTGGAAACTTTCTCTAAGTCTGTCATCGACTCCACTTCAAATGAAGGACCAATAAATCCAGGTTTTTTTGTCAATTCTGTGGTGTATATATACTGATCTGAATCCGTTCCACGCATATATAAAGTGTTACCTATACGGGTGTTGACTGTCATACCAAAAGCCTTCAGAAAACGCTCCATGCCTTCAAGGTCATTCGTGCGGTATCGCACAAATGCTAAATCAACAACACGAATAATTGGTTGGTTCATACGATGCTTTTCGCGCCTATTTGCTTATCAGCCACAACAACTTCCACCGGATCTTTTTCCAATCAAGACCCCTGCCTGAATAGATTCAATTGAAAGTTTGCGTGCAGTTTTATCAATATTCGAAGCACTTGATCTTAACAAACTTCCTAGTGATCAACAAAAATTAGTCGCAGGCAATCGAAATTTTGACGATAGATTAAGCGCTGCACCTACATAATGGCACTAACCCTCATGACCACCCTAATCGACGTTTACTGGAGAAAGTCATATACTTCAGATTGACTTCCTATTTTTACTACTAGGCTTTATACAAACGAACGTCTCTGAACGAAATTACTGTCGGTTTACATCGCTGATATTATCTAGTTAATACAGTTCATTAACGCAAAGGGTTTCTATGGCATGCACGAATATCTGATTCATAACGAACCTTATAAATTCGGAACACTTTATGAAGACCAACAAAAATAAAAGCATTGCGTTTATAGGCTTGGGGCAAATGGGCTCTGGCATGGCTGCACTGTTGGTAAAATCTGCGGTCTCTTTATTGGTGTTAGATCTCGACCCCGAAAAAGTGACACAACTAGAAAGTTTAGGTGCAACAGACGCAAAAGATATTGAAACAATACGTGAAAAATGTGAAATCGTATTTATTTGTTTGCCCGATGAACACTATGTGCAAGACCTATTATTTAAAGAGTCTGGATTACTATCTTCACAGTCGAATATAAAAATAATAGTTGATACCTCAACAATTAGTTTTTCTAAGGCACAGTCCTTTTCGCTAAGAGCACAAAGTGTTGGCGTTGAGTATTGTGATTGTCCCGTATCGGGACTGCCGAAGCGATCATGGGATGGAACTCTAACAATGATGTTTGGTGGCCCGCCAGAAACCTTCAACGACGTAAAACCGTATCTTGATCTTATGGGTAACGATATCTTGCATTGCGGAACAGCAGGTTCTGGTCAAATGACAAAAGCGATCAATAATATTATCTACAATATAAACATAGCCGGCCTGTGCGAAGTATTACCTATTGCTGTCAAAGCCGGTCTTGATCCAAGCCTTTTAGAAGAATTGGTACTAGGTGGCAGTTCACGAAGTTTTGCCAGTGAACATTTTGTACCACGCATTATGCAACGTAAATTCGACTACGATTACCCTATGGCCTTAGCGTTCAAAGACATTGCAAATATAAAGGACATTACACAATCGTTTAATGTAGAAACACCCTTAGTAAATGCAATGACAGGGATTTACGAAAGAACCTTGGCGGAAGGGCATGGGGCGGAGCCAAAAAGCGCAATGATTAAAATTTATGAAAATGAGCTCGATGTCATAGTGCGTAAGCCCTAAAATGAATTTGGCCAGCAATTTGGGCAATATGTAGTTGTACCAGTAATTTTACAAATCACCTGCTATTCGACTTTAGAAAAGATTGCAAAAATGACATATACCATTCCAAATCAAATGAATGGCATCCAACTTATCGCCCACGGCGGTACCGACCAGTTATTGCTTAAAACAGCTATCAATGTGCCTACTCTGCATGCGGACGAGGTTCTAATAAAGGTAGCTGCGGCAGGAATAAACAATACCGATGTTAATACCCGAATTGGTTGGTACTCAAAGAAAGTAACCTCTCAAACAAATAGTGGTGGAAAGGAGGGTTTTGAAACAGTTGACGACGATGACGCTACTTGGTCCGGTGTACCTATGATGTTTCCTCGTATACAGGGCGCTGATTGTTGCGGAATAATCGTTAAGACGGGTGCAAAAATTGATCCAAGCCGGATCGGGGAAAGAGTTCTAGTTAAACCGATTATGCGGCATTATTGTGACTACCGCCCTTATGAATGTTGGACATTTGGATCGGAATGCGATGGTGCTTTTGCCCAATATACAAAAGCACCGGCTGCTGAAACTTATACAGTAAACAGCGATTGGAGCGACAGCCAATTGGCCTCTATCCCTTGTGCTTATTCAACAGCGGAGAATATGCTACACCGTGCCAAAGTAGGATCTGAACTCGTCCTGATTACCGGTGCATCCGGTGGAGTTGGCAGCGCCGCGGTTCAACTTGCTAAACGACGAGGGGCAAAAGTTATTGCTATAGCCAGCGCCGCCAAGCATCAAGACCTAATTACTATCGGTGCTGATCTGGTTGTCGACCGGAATGCAGACTTTATTGCTGAGATAGGAAGTAATAATATCGATGTGGTTATTGATTTGGTTGCCGGTAATGCTTGGCCTTCACTGCTCGACGTTTTAAAACGAGGCGGTCGATACGTTACCGCCGGCGCTATTGGTGGACCAATAGTCGAATTGGATGTTCGTACGTTATACCTAAAAGACCTCACATTGATTGGCTGCACTTTTCAAGACGACGAGGTGTTTCCTAATTTAATTTCATACATCGAACAAGATGAGATTAAACCGGTTGTAGCCCAAACATTTCCATTAACGGATATTGTTGCTGCTCAGGAAGTATTTCTATCCAAGAAATTTACCGGCAAATTAGTTCTGATCCCACAGCACGAATGAAGACCTAAACTAGGTCTGTTTAATCAAACCATCTAGATAACTAAAAATATTCTGCTCAGACCGGGTTTTCTGAGCTTTTCGGCTTTTCGACTGGGTCGGGGAAATTATTATCTGCAATAACTGAATAGTCTGGAGCATCGTCATAATCAGCTATACGTCGATGAGAGCTTATAGCCGGTGTTATTAATATTGCAGCCAAAACCAATATGGCTGCAATGATATGCAGCACGGTAATTTGCTCGGAAAATACAACCGCTCCAATTACAAACATAGTCGGTAACTCAACACTACCCGCCATCGCAGATTTAGCCGGCCCGATGCTCGGTGCCAACATTGAATACAAAAACTGTGGAATAAATGCTGTAAGTAATGCAAGCATTGCAATATAGCCCCAGTCCTCAATTCGAGATGGGAATAATTGATGCATTTCAAGCGGTACGAGCAATGGTATCAAACCTATACTTGCACCGGAGGCAAATCCAACCATTCTCTGCAGTGGTGCGAGATTCTCCAACTTGTCGGTCAAAATAGCGATGGACAGTCCAAAGGTTAACGGCGCACAAAAGGCGACTAGCAATGCGTCAATCGCTGTGTCCGATAGACCTGATGGCAAGAACGCCAAGACGGCGGCGACCAAGACCAGAAACCCCGCAATAAGCGAACGATGCCCAGGCTTATTCCGTATCAGCACCCAGGATGCTAGCAAGGTAAATAATGGATACGTCATATATATAACGCTTACCGAGGATATCGGAACGACTTTTAATGCTTCAACATAACTAATCCAACCTAATCCTACACAACCACCGGAAAAAAGTGCCCACAGTGTTTCGCGAGCTAGCGGGCCACGTAAAGGCAATATATGGATAAATAGCAAAGTAGTTAAGGCATAACGATAAAATGCTATGGCGGGTGACGCGATACCTTGGTCTAGTAAAATTTTCGCAAATAACGGCACGGTACCAAAACAAACTGCCGTAAATGCAACGACAATAGTAGCCTGAAAAACAGATAACCTATTGCTGAAATCCCATACGCCTAACCTACTCATGCAACTTGACCTCGACTAATGGAAGTATCTACCGAAAATAAGCGGGCATCCAACTTATGTCATGCTATTAACCAAGGGCCAAATGTATTTCGCTCTTGTAAAATGGTCAATATAGCTAGAGAAGACCTATTCATAACTGTCGCGAATTAATAGCTTTTACAGGAAAAAACTACATTTATTAAAAAGTCTGTGCCATTCATTACGAACGACCAAGCATAGCTCGTGATGCTAATAATCACAGAACAACCTTAGAAAATACTATTCCCTAACAATAGGGAATTTATCACACGCAATCGGTTGCCCTATCACTTGACTTTCATGTCGGTACGTTTCCAGCGAGGCCGCGCCGTTAAATACCACATCATCCCCCAACCAGTTTACTGAAAACGCTGCGCGACGTTGGTCTAATGAATTTCCGGGCGCGCTATGCACCGTATAAGATTTCCACGCCAACATATCACCTGCTTTTAACTCGGTAGTTAAAATTGTGCCCTGTTCCGACTCACCGGGAATTAATGGTAAGTGCTCCCTAGCATGCCGATAAGCATTATTCGGGTTTTCAAAATCAACAGCTCGATACAACTGCCCTTCTAGATGAGAGCCTTTCTGAAAGCGTAATGCAGATTCATATGGAATATCATCGAGAGCAACCCAGCAATTAATAACATCAACACCATCCAGAGGATAGTAGGAGTGATCCTGATGCCAAGGTGTTGCTGCACTTGAACTAAAGGGCTGCTTAATTAATAAAAAATCATAGAACAATGTCAAACGTCGCGATTGAAGTAATGACCAACCGATATCTGCAAAATGGGACTCGAAAATAACCTTACGAAATTCCTCGACCTGCGCCCATGCGCCGGAACTAAAAGAGAAAGAACCTTTGTCAGTATCTCTTTTAACGATATCAAGATCAGTACTCGCACCGTTTAAAGCCGATTCGATGCCACGCTCCAAAGTTGCCAGCCAGTATGGCCCGAATACGTTTCGTAAACATACAACACCGTCTGTATTAAGACTCGCTATCGCCTCACTAGGAATACTGTTATCCGACCCTAAAGAATAGGAATCAAGTTCGGCAAAAGGATTACTCATAACTTACACTCATTTAGTGAATAACATGAACATCACGTGAGAAGCGGGTAAGACACTCAGTTCCGCTCTCCGTTATCGCAACCGTTTCACTCAACTCCATACCCCAATCATCTAGCCACATACCCAACATCACATGAATGACCATATTTTGCTCTAAAACAGTTTGCTCATCTGCACGCAGGCTTACCGTATGCTCACCCCAATCGGGTGAATAGCCAACGCCAATACTGTATCCAATTCGACTCTCTTTTACCAAACCATACTTATCAAGCACATTTTGCCACGATCGATGTACATCACCTGCAAGTGCACCGGGCTTCATCGTATCCAACACCGCAAGTAGTCCTTCCTGCACGGCATCGGCCGTATCAAACACCGCTTGCGGTCCTTTGCCAAGTTGTACAGTTCGAGCAAGGCCCGCATTATATCGGTGCCGAGTGCCGCCAAGCTCTAAAGCCACAGTTTGACCTTCAACAAATCGCTCATCGGTCCACATTGGATGAGCCGTTGTTGCCGCTTCTCCGGCAAGAATTAAAGGTGATAGAGCGGTTAGATCACCGCCAAACTTCTCATTACCTCCCACTTGGGCTGCAACGATTTTGGACATAAGATCACACTGTCGAACGCCGGGAGCAATCTCGTTGTAAGCCACCGTCATAGCGCCTTCTACCAGGCGGGCAGCCTCACGCATCACGCGTATTTCATCATTGCTTTTAACCACTCGGCACCAGTTCACTAATAGATCAGCATCTATCCAGTGAGCTTCTGGAATCCCTTTTTGCAAACAAATCAATGACTTAGGCGAGAAAAAATAGGTATCACTCTCATAGCCAATGCGCTTGCCGTGCAGAGAAAGATCACACAAATAACCAGCAACAACTTCCATAGGATGAACACCCGCACGCTGCACAAAATCTTCCCCATAAGGCATTACTGATGTTTGATCCAGATGTGTAGTCAAACGAACCGCCCCGGCATCCATTTTTCTTCCCATCCATATGGGATCCTGATCGTGTTGAACCAGCATAACTTGTGGGACATAAAACGACCACGCATCGAATCCCGTGAGCCAATTCATGTTTGCCGGGTCACCAATAAGCAATGCATCCAGATCGTGTTTGATCATACTTTTTCGGACTAGGCTCAGCCGTACCTGGTACTCCTCTTTACTGAATGGTGCTGGCATTTATAAAATCTCCTGATTTTTCTATAACGTTCATTATTTACAACGATCCTGCTAAACAGCGAAATTGGCATGCTATCAACGAAATAGCATGCAATAAAATTTACGTTTGAGCTGCTCTAGTTAGTGTTTTTATTTATCATGCTGGTGTGAAAAAATCGAGGTATATCCTCCAGACCAATCTGGAGGCAGTGGCATTTTTATTGCCTCGTGGTGAGCAAACCGTGGTTGAACACCGCGTACCAGTTTCCCATAGTGCGTGCTGGGATAGGGTGCCGCAGTATAGGGTATCGCATCCGCCGCACTATAAGTAATCACCAACATAGGGCGACCTCTATCACTCAAATTTTGATCCGAGCCATGAACCAATACACTATGGTGTACCGACAAAGATCCAGCATTTCCGGTTAATGCCTGCGCCTGTTCGATACCGGCCCTATGAAGATCCGATTCCGATAAGGCGCCGGTCCAAACCCCGTTATTGTCATAATGCTCATATATTTGTCCTTTATGGCTCCCCGGTATAACCTGTAAAGGTCCTTGATCAATCCTTACATCTTCAAGTGCCAATAAGAACTGACATGTTCCCAAATTGGTGTGTGGATAAAACGCTATATCCTGATGCCACTTAACGCTAGCGCCACCACCCGCCCATTTAAAATTAATAAATAAATCTCTGAAACGCACATTGGGACCAAGAATATCGACAGCAATATCAGTGACAATAGAATTACAACATAGTTGCCAAAACACATCGTCCAAGTCGTCCACATAGGCAACCCTGCGCAAGCGAGGGCTATCCTTACTGTGTCCTGGCTCAAGATCAAACTGGTGATCCGATTTAGCCTTATCTCGACTTAGATCAATTACCTTACTTACTGAAGCGTTTAGCTCAGATAGATAGTTTTCACCTACCTCTTCAGGCAACAACAAATACCCTTGTTCGTAGAACAATTGTCGTTGTTCAGACGATAGTCGTGTATTCGGGTGGCGTAATACTTCGTCCGGTGCCATGTACGAGTACTCTAGTTAGTTCGATGCTGAAAACTATATCGGAAAATACATTCTATTTTTTACAGATTGAAGACTACCCCATTACGAAACTGCGACGTGTTTCGAATTTTTCTTATGTAGTTTATATTCATACCTGTAATCTTATAAGCTGTTTGAGAATAAACACTGGTTTGAATATATATTATGAGTTCCAACATAAAGCCTACTAAACGAATAGCATTTATAGAAATGATGGGAATACCCGGAAGCTATGATGCATCGGTGTATGCGCATCTTGAAGATAAAGACGATGAAGGACTTTGGTTTACCAAACGGTTTGCTCATGTTTCCGGCATATCGATAAAGACCCACAACGTTTGCATCGATGAACCATTGCCAACCGTAAACGATGTCGACGGCCTGGTTTTAGCCGGGAGTTATAATTCGGTGCACGATCATACTCATTGGCAACAAAAAATGCGTAAATGGATACCACAAATGCGTCAACACGAAGTTCCTATCCTCGGCATTTGCGGGTCGCATCAGCTCATGGCAAATATCGATGGCAGCGATGTCCAACTTTTAACAAACGGACCATTTGCCGGAACATTTCCAATCGAGCTAACTGCAGCTGGAGAAAAATGCCCTATTATGCAAGGCATTCAATCCAATGACAGTTTCCATTATGCCAACAACGAACACGTTATCGAGGTTCCGAAGGGTAGCACACTGTTAGCCGCAAGCAGTAAGGTGCCGATTGCAGCATTGGACTTTGGAAATCACTGTTATTCCACTCAGTTTCATCCTGAGGGAAGTCGCGAAACACTGGGAACAGTATGGCGTTATAGCAACCCTGAATTGATGCATAACTACCATAATATGGATAAGGGCGACCTGTTGGTTGAAAATTTCTTGCAATTAGTTATAAACCTCTAATATAAAAGCCACCCTATCGACTATCTGTTGACATCAAAATTGATATTTCCTAGTAGCTACTCATGCATAACCATCCTCGGCCATGCCCCACATCGGCATAGCGATTGGCAATACATTCGTCAGGCAACACAACACATAAGCCTGTTCTGCAAATTCTAGAAAACGCATCCCTGGCTGCAATAAAGAGATATTCCGTTCCAATTCATTTCGTCAAATCTCATACAGTCGACGCTGCTGATCAGTTGGCTTAGCATCTCCTACCACCCAACTCCTGGACATATCATTATACAAACCCATCGGACCAATCAAGTCAGTATCAAACGACAATAAATCTCCATTATTAATAACACGATCGTTGGTTTCCTGAAACCAAGGATTGGTTCGAGGACCAGAAGTTAGCAATCGTGTTTCTGGATACTCACCGCCTCTGCATATACTTTCCTTTAACAATATTGTTAACGCTTCCTGTTCACTCATACCGGGAACCACAGTATTACGTAAAATACCGACACTTGCTTCGCAGCTTTCTAGCGACCGCTTAAACGCTCGAACCTCTTCCATTGAGGTGCATAACGTATATTTACCAGGTCAAAGACTAAAGTTGCAGCTATATCAGACTCTTCCATTAGTTGCTTCACCCGTGCCTGCCGGTAAAGGCTTACCGCTGCTTCAGCAATTTCACCTGACCAGTTCATATGGAGCAAACATCGTTATTTTGAGTCTTTCATTTTATGCGCTTGAAGGCATCATCCAGTAAAGTTAAACGTAACTATCACCCTAGAGCAACTACGTTCTGTCGTTGAGAACCAAGACCATCGATCCCCAGTGTTATTACATCACCTGGCTTCAGCCATGGATGTGGAGTTCGTCCAAGTGCCACCCCGGGAGGTGTTCCGGTGGTTATAATATCCCCGGGCATAAGCGTCATGAACTGGCTCAGGTAACTGACCAAAAAGCTGCAGCCAAAGATCATAGTACTGGTATTACCCGTTTGCATCCGTTCGCCGTTTACATCTAACCACATACCGAGGTTCTGCACATCAGCTAATTCATCCGGCGTAACCAACCATGGTCCAGTTGGACCAAAACTATCGCAACCCTTACCCTTAGACCATTGACTACCACCTTCGTCAATCTGGAACGCCCGCTCCGAAACATCATTAACCACACAATATCCGGCAATACCTCGTGCTGCCTCGGACTCGTCGGCGTAACTTAGGCGCTCACCGATCACGACGGCAATTTCAATTTCCCAGTCGAGCTTGGTTGAGTTTTTCGGCTGAACCACATCGTCATTCGGGCCAGACATGCTCGTATCTGCTTTATAAAACACTATCGGTGTCTTCGGAATTGGGGAGTTTGTCTCTGCAGCGTGGTCAGAAAAATTTAGCCCTATTGCCAGGAATTTTCCGGGTTTCGCGATGCAAGAACCTAAACGCGGATTACCACCAACCAAGGGTAAATCTTCTACGTTGAGTGAACGTATTTTCTGCATAGATGCTGCACCAAGGCTGCCCCCATCGATATCGTTAACTATGGATGATAAATCACGAATATTTCCATTCAAGTCCACTATTCCCGGCTTCTCTGCGCCCTTATCTCCAAAACGTAATAATTTCATAATTTAGTACCTGATTACATTTAAAAATCTATAATTATGGGGACACAATACGGATTTCGAATTACTGAACATTAGATTTTGCGCCCAATTTTTCTGAAGTAAATTTTGAAGCCACACAGATATATTTTATAGTTCCGTATTGTGTCACCGAAATACGCTTTAATTTTGCGGCAATTTTTGTCTGGGGATCAAATTTAAAAAGTAGACAAGCTTTTACACCCATGCAACAATCATACTAGCATGATCGGCAATACCTTAGAACGATTTTAAGATCACCAATACATCGGAGTACTCGGTTCATCAAAAGCGCTTCGACAATAGCCATTGCATCTTAATCGGTTACAACACGACTTAGTCTTATGAACAATTCCACAACACGTGATGAACTAGTCATTGGCACTTCTGCCGGCACAAGTAAAAACTGGAATTGGCACCCAGACATCCCTATAAAATACTCCCCACTGTTTGAACCAAAACCAAAATTACTAGAGGTCGTTAGGTGGTTCGGGCAGGCTTGGCTACCGCTTACCGAATTAACATGCTATTTATTGATAGCTATCGTTGTTTGGAATTGGGTTCAGCCACCCTTAAGCGAAACTACGGAATTTACCTTTGATTGGATTGGCGCAGTGTGGGCGCGAAACCTAGGCATGATGATTTTGCTTACTACTTTTTTGCATCTCTGGTTACACCGTTGGCAAAAACAAGATAAGGCCTTCCGTTACTTGCATAAATCCCCAACAGAGAAACACCCAAAGTTTCTCGGTGGCCACCAAGTTCGAGATAATATTTTCTGGACCTTGGCGAGCGGTGTAACCTTATGGACGGCTTATGAATGTTTCTTGTGGTACAGCTATGCAAACGGACATGCCCCGTTAGTCATGTTTGCAGAAAACCCAATTTGGTTCGTTCTCTGGTTTCCAGTAATTGGTATTTGGTTTTCATTCCATTTTTACTGGGTGCATCGGTTTCTTCACTGGAAACCAATGTATCGGCATTTTCATTCTGTTCACCATCGCAATATTACCACTGGCCCTTGGTCAGGGTTTTCAATGCACCCAGTTGAGCATGTACTATACTTATCTTCCATATTGATCCATCTAGTAGTGCCGTCCCATCCAATTCACATGTTATTCCATGCCTATTTTCTTACCCTGGGTACTTCAACGTCCCATTCAGGATATCAGGCATTATTAATCGGCAACTCCTCGAAGTTTGTTATTTCTTCGTTTTTTCATCAACTACATCATCGTTATTTCAATTGTAATTTCGGAAATACGGAATTACCCATGGATCGTTGGTTTGGATCTTTCAATGATGGAACTACAGCTGCGACTCGCAAACTTTTAAAAGAAAGGGGTTGAAAGAGAGTCAGTATCGATTAACCTAGGCTCCTTAACTGTCAGGCCCTTAGCTAAATCACGTGGTCGATCAACTGTTCTATCGGCCTACGGTTCGATCGTTCATAGAATTGAGTGGCGTACTTCATCACAGCCATTGTTATTTCCTCGATACGGGTGCTGCTGAATCCATATTTCGAGCACCGTCATACAACACATTATTATGCGCCGCCATCATGCGATCGTGCATCGCAAACCCGTCCTCATCAAATTCTGCCTTGGGGACGGGCAGCTCTTCGAAGTGATGGTACTCATCTACGCCACGCACCAACATAGCGAAATCTAGATCGGCAACTGATTGGTATACAGACGTTGAAATATAGTTGATCACCATCCCAACTCGATGGTGATCAGTGTTGTTCGGCCCCGAACGATGTAAAAGATGACCATGATGCAGCGAAACCTGGCCTGGCTCCAACTCTACCGGAATGGTTTGGAATTCATCGACATCCACTTCGGCATGTTGTCCGCGAGTCAGTATATTAGACGCATCCACCACATCGCGATGCGGTTTCTGACCCAGATTATGGGAGCCGGGTAGGAAATGCATACAACCATTTTCCTGATTGACAGGCCCAAACGCGACCCAAGCCGACATTTCTTGTTCGTTGTTAAGCCCCCAGTATGTGAGATCCTGATGCCAAGAAACAAACCCTGAAGAATGCGGTGGCTTCAAGAACACACTTGTTCCCCAAACCAATAGGTTGGGACCGAGGACTGATTCCACAGCATCGAGGATTGCCGGGCTACGAATGATTTCGTTTACAAACGGACACAACACATGTAGCTGGTTAATCTGGCCGCGATTACCTAGCCTACAAGCGTAATTGCTGTTGGCAATTTCCTGAACTCGACGACCGTATTTGGTAGCTTGATCGGCTCCAAATGCAGTAAGTGGGAAATAATATCCATCACGCTCGTAGCGTGGTTTAAAATCATTGGGAGCCATCTGCGTTACCTCATCAAGGATTAGAAATATGAAACGAACTTTGCTACTGAATTTCTGATATTACAAGCAAATAGTAAACTGTTTTTCAGACATCTGTCGAATAACTTGCCAGTCCATTTCTAGGCCGATACCGTGGCCTACTGAGGCGCACACCAAGCCTTGGGAATCAGTGTGGATGGGATTAACCGCACCAAACTCAAAGCTCTGCGGCGGGAAGGGTTGTTCGAACCAGTTACAGCCGGGCAAACCTAACATCAGCTGCAGGTTTGGGGCCTGGTTAGTCGTAAATCCAAAAGATTGTATTTCCAATGGAACGCCTCTCTGATTGGCTAACTCCATTGCATCGATCATTATAGTAATACCACCCGAATTATTGGCATCGCACCGTAATCGTGACCATGCCCCCATGCTCAGCGCGTTTCGCCAATGCTCTATGCCAATTAGTGTATTCCCAGCGGGGAGGATATCGATATCTACTCGTTTGTTGAGCTCTACATAAGCGTCTAAGTCAGTATCGTCCAATGGCGCTTCCATCCAGTCGTAAGGCAGCGTTGATAGAAGCTCGCCGAGTCGAATAGATTGGTCGAGATCATAACGTTGCTCAAGATCAACCATAAATCGGATACCACTATCACTGAATTCTCGATGTATTGCTGCGACCATTTCTAAATCAAAATCAAGATCACAGTTCATATGATATTTGATCGCCGGGTATCCCAGCGCAATCGCTTTGCGAGTGATATCTATATACTCGTCTATATTGAGAAAAGCCTGTGTGCTGGCATAAGCTGGAATACAAGACTGATACCCACCTAAGCATTCCCAAATTGCATTCCCCGTAGACTTTCCCCAGGCATCCCACATTGCAATATCCAGTAGAGATTCTGCTTGGGGCACAACGGAATCGCACTCCAATATCAACTGCCGAGTAATATCAGTGCGTGTTGCAACATCCCTACCTAGAACGCGAGTTGCCAGATCTTCAATTTGATCTGTCACTAATCCTCTCTGCGCACCAAACCATCCCGTAGATGAACCGGCCACTCCTTCGGATCCATCCTCAAGAACCAATCGAATAACCTCAAATGCACGGCTAGTAAGTGGGTCTTGACCAGTATAACGATACAGTTGCTGTTCATTTGGGCTAACGGTGTATCCCTCGAGTTGAATGATTTTCATTTTTGTTGATTTCTACTATTCATGTAAGCAGTTTGAACAATTTCACAAAGTTGGGCAAGAGCCATCTCGTTTCCGAAAATACCGCAAAAGGCCGGTAGTTATTGGTTATTTGGCCTCTGTTTTCTTACGGCTGATGCGGTAGCAGTATTGGTGGTTGATCGGCGGCGTGGTTGATATGTATTTACAGTCTAAATGGGACGGCGATGAGCTGAGGAAAATCATAACTAACAAATTGCGTAGCTACAATGTTGCACATCGAAGACTGATTCCTGAAGCAATTCACGACATATCACAGTATGCATATAACCGGGCAGAGTTTTCACACTAACCATCATGGGTGCGAGAACGAGCAATGCGGCAATCTTTAATCTGTTCAAGTTGGGAAGGCATCCTAGAGGCAAACACTATCAAAGCCTCAGGATCGACGAAAGTTAATTTCACCAATACCTCGTTTGGTAATTAGTCCGTCAATTTCCCTTGGTAATGACATTTCTTCCATTAAATCAATCTGTCCCGTTCCGGTTCCACTGTGGGTTTTACACTCTCCAAAACACCGTCAGGGGTTGAGCACAGTCCCGCTGGCATGTGTTGATGTATGGTAAACGATTGAGGGCCTGCTAGATCCTATACTCCTAGTTACTATAACCCTGATTGTCGTACCCCTGATTGTAAGAACCTTGGTTATCATACCCCTGAGTTGTACTGCCCTGATTGTAAGACCCCTGGTTATCATAGCCTTGAGTTGTACTGCCCTGATTGTAAGAACCTTGGTTATCATACCCCTGAGTTGTACTGCCCTGATTGTAAGACCCCTGGTTATCATAGCCTTGAGTTGTACTGCCCTGATCGTAAGAACCTTGGTTATCATAGCCTTGGGCTGTATTGCCCTGATTGTACGACCCCCGGTTATCATAGCCTTGAGTTGTACTGCCCTGATTGTACGACCCCCGGTTATCATAGCCCTGGGTTGCACTGCCCTGATTGTAAGACCCCTGATTATCATAGCCTTGGGTTGTATTGCCCTGATTGTACGACCCCCGGTTATCATAGCCCTGAGTTGTACTGCCCTGATTGTAAGAACCTTGGTTATCATAGCCTTGATTGAGACTTCCATGATCGCCAAGCTGCTGATTGTGGTCCCGCGATTGAATCATACGTACAATATTTTCTGGCACCCACATCAGCTGCGCTGAGTCTTTATACCGGATCAAAACGCCGTTCCGTGCGTCAAGATCCATTACATTTGCCGCCGTCCATCTTTCATCTTCCGGACGTAATACTTCGACTGAATCTCCAACATTCCATTGGGGACTTGGAGTATTCTGTGCTTGATCCTGCTGTACGTTTGAATTTGAAGGTATTCCCTCCGTTAAGGGTGGTAGTCCTTTACTGACCGAATGTGGAGTGATCGATACCAGTCGGCCAACCTGGGAACCAATGTAATTTCCATTAGAATTCCATAGACCATCTTTGTCATCGATACTCAGACCAGTTGCATTCGGTATTCCTGGTATTTGCAGGAATCCGAACCAGCCCGGTCTTTTGTTTTCATAGGCCTCACCAACTACCGTAACTTTTCCAGCCAATTGTTCGTGTACAATATTTGTGGATGTTAAAAAGAGCACTCTATTTGAGCCATCAATAACTATACGCTTCGTGTAATCACCGCGCTGTGCGGCGCTCTGAACCCGCCCCTTGGGTTTTGATGAGCGAATATTAATGTCCGCCCATTGCCCGCGCTGGCCCGATTGCATGCCATTTGGGGAAGGTACACCCCACGCCACAGGAACCTGAATTTGACTTGCTGTCGTATCATGATTACCCGGATAAAACGGCAGTGCGAACATCATATTGTCGAGTCCCGCAAACTTTCGACCGTAAACAGTCAGATCATACTTGGCGCCACTGCTTTTGTCGTTGGCAAGCCATGTATATCCGGCGGTCTTAAGATCTTTCATCTGAAAAAGGTCTGGATCATTCCGTAGACAGGCAATACGGTTTGGCAATGGTTTTTTCCAGGATCCACCCCACCCGACAAAACCAACTCCCAAAAAACCCTTGGGGCAAACTGGTGCCCAAATACTGCGATCATGTTCACTACCGCTGCAGTTATCGCCCCAAACCAGTTTGTAATTTATGGGACGGGCCCACCATTTATTAAGACCTGCCCATAATTCAGGTCCACAAATCGCTTTTGTGACTGGTTTGACACGGGTGCGTGCACCTCTATCCTTGTAGGCCACATCTCCCAAGCTGATGCAATTACTATTGTTCTCAACTGTTGGATGCCACACACTCCACCTTTGTCCTGTGCCATCCTTATAATTGTCTTTCATCCACTCTGGATATACATTTCGGACTTCCATGTTATAGAACGGATGAGTTCGACTGCGAACCTGAGCATTGATACTGGCCATTAACAGTGCCATCGCAGCTTGCGCTTTTTTATTAGTAAAGCTTTCCTGTTTCAACAGGACTGCGCTACCCTTTTTCATCATATCGGCTAAAAATGCATCAGTGACCATCTCTTTCACTAAATCTTCAACTGCATCTTTTCCAAGTTCTTTTGCTACACCCTTTGCTCCAGTTCCTGCGGTCTTCTTTACAATACGACCCTTTAGTTTATTTTGAATTTTTTTAAGCAATTTTAAGTTTTTTGGATTCGCGCCAACTTTTACGCCCTTTGTGTAAGGCATAACATAGGTTGTCACGATATCGATTTGTCGACTAATGCTCGCCGCTGCTTTTTGTAGACCCTTGATAGGGTCATCTTCAGTGAATACATAACTTAGTGAGGCCGCAGGGTTCCACTTCTGCATCTTCTTTGCGAATGCCTCTGCAAATGCCTCGGGATCATCAATATTTTCTACTACATCCCATAAATCGTGGCTGATCTCCGCAACATCATTTTCCACTGTGGTAAGGGCTGTATCCGCAACATCTGCCCATAATCCGAGCGTGATGTTGGTTGCGTCACTTAGGAAATCCTCGAAAGCGCCGTTTGGAATGACCTCCTTAAGAAGCGGTCCGAGCAGTAAACCCCCAGGGCCACCTTTTTCAAAGAGATATCGGTTGGCCGTCTTGAAATCACGCCATGTTCGATTGATTTGATCGATAAATGCATCTGGATTACCCGATACCAGTTTTACTGTCGCATCCAGCGAGCGGACAGTCCAGTCCCCCATGTAAATCGCCCCATCGGCAACTGCTTCACCGACACTTTCGATCTGGTCGATAAAATCATCACAATCCGATGTTGGGTGGCTTCGGTTATAGGCAGCCTGAGACATAACCAATTCGGCTCGAGCCGGACTTGTCTGCAGAAAAAACATAGTTACTGCGGACAGGGGAATAATACCTTTATAACGCATAGTTTACGTTCCTCTAAACAATCACTTCCACCATCTTAGTTTAATCATGAACGGGGATGAATCATCAAGTGTTTTAGCCGTTTGCGCATGAATTCTCCTTTCAGATAAATTTTGTGTATATTATGAAAACGTTACTCTTCCCCGCTGGGTCATCATCCATGCGATAAGGGCGTTCGATCCGAATACCGTAACATTAAATACTGTCTTCCCCCAAGGCGCTATTTCATATTCCACCTCTTTGAACAATTCTGAATTCTGGGGACACAATTTTGGTGAAATCCAATGTTGGTTTATTAGCAACCCAAGATGGTGGTATGCTTGTGGGGAAAACTAAATAGAAATAGGCATGAACAATCACAGTGCCACTTCGCTGCTTGAGCTGTACCGCTGTAAAGAACTCTCACCAGTTGAAGTTATTGATCAGATGCTGGGCGATCTCGCTTCGATCGATCCGCAACTTAATGCGTTTACCCACGTAGACGAAGCATTGGCTCGCTCTGAGGCAAAAGCGTCTGAAGATCGCTGGCTACAAGGTCGACCGAGTGGTCATCTCGATGGGATTCCTATACCGATCAAGGATCTGGTTGATGTTAGTGGCATGCCAACACGGCACGGCTCATTATCCACCGATAAAAACCCTGTTAGTACCGATGCACCTTGTGTTGCCAGACTTCGTGAAGCCGGGGCAATTTTGTTCGGTAAAACAACTACGCCCGAATTTGGTTGGAAGGGTATGACCGATAGCCCCTTAAGCGGCACAACCCGAAACCCACACAACATCACACGCACAAGTGGTGGCTCAAGTGGTGGTGCGGCAGCTTGTGTGGCAAGCGGTATTACTGCCTTGGCCCATGGCAATGATGGTGGTGGCTCGATACGTATTCCGGCAAGTTACTGCGGCATCTATGGAATAAAACCGACCTTTGGTCGAGTGCCTGAGTATCCACGGGGTGGCGCATACGATAGTTTGGCGTCTGAGGGTCCACTGTGTCGCACCGTACGT
>Ga0213861_10001839_pt1 | contig 18619 bp, 14 predicted proteins | sample PICome_4_FD_160110 | JGI IMG/M metagenome (GOLD analysis project Ga0213861, IMG submission 160110) | Coastal seawater microbial communities near Pivers Island, North Carolina, United States - PICO131 | ecosystem: Environmental > Aquatic > Marine > Coastal | place: USA: North Carolina... | reverse complement strand
GGATTTGCTGCCAACAATTTAAAGTAGTTCAATGTGTTTTTTGAATAGGTCGATTCAATCAACTTCGCAAATTCTTTTTGTTTTGCAGCATCTCCAATGAGCACATAATAACCGAACATTTCGCGTTTAACTTCTCGCTCGTCTGGCTTTAATTCGTAGGCTTTAAAAAGATACTCTTTCAAAGACACGTCATAATTCCCATTAATATATTTTACCAAATGGTATTCGTATGAATTGGGTGCATTTTCTTCTAATACGCTTACTATTCGATCTAGTTCTTCTTGATTTTTATCGGCTATTTTTTTTGTAGCACTACTTTCATAAGATGCTCTTTTCTCCAAATAGCTGGCTTTTAAGTCATAGGGAGATAGACTCGGACCTTGCCCATTCGCGCGAAGGCCAACCAACAAGACAAGACTAATCATCACTATTTTCAATATTTCCCTCACGCCTTTTATTGTATTCATTCGAAATTCAGTACAGATATTTATTAAAAAGGTTCATTTAATGACTCTCTTTAACCACATACGCCCTTTAAACAACGCTGCTTTCTAGGTTTGAAGATAAGCTTTTTGAAACAATTGGCAATTGCTTCCGCTTCTGATTTAATCATCCTTAAAGGGGATTCCAGATAAAACACAATTTTACGGTTCCATAAAATTCCATACATTTGAATAGATAGGAACCTTAAACACCAACTATGAAATATTTATTGATTCTTTTTATTGGAATTGGCACATTAGCGCTCACAAGCTGTTCGACTGGTGCTGCTGAAAAAGTGGCGGATGAATTTCATCAAAAATTAGATGCAGGAGAAACTGACTACATTATTACAAACTTGGCAGATACTGACGGCGGAGTGAGCGAACAAGAGTGGGAAGATTTTATAAACCTTGTTATTAGCTGGGGGACGCAAACTAAACGCACTAAAACAATAGGGTTCAGTTCTAAAATCAACAATAGTGTTTCAACGGTTAAATTGAGTTATACTTTCAATGTAGAACAATTTGGTTTGGTACACGAACGCCTCGTATTAATTGACCGCGGTCAAGGATTTAAGATATTAATAGCAATGATGAATAGCGACGAGTCCGTTGTGGAGCAGGGAACTTCTGAATTTTAGTTAACAAAATAATCACCACGCAAAAGGCATTAGGCATTAAAACATCAATCTTTCACCTCTGTGGTAACGGAAATTTCTTTTTTCCCGTTTTCAATATTGGCCTTAACAATCAATTTCCTGACGGATAAGCCACTTAATGTTTTGGTGTCTACCGTGAGTATAATCGTTCCAACTTCTCCAGGTTCTAGTTCGGTTTTGTCAAGTTCATAAGATAAACAGCCACATTCCAATTCTACGTCTTCAATAATCAATTTTTGTTCACCTGTATTTCTAAACGTAAACGTATGCGTTAACGTATCGCCTTTTTTGGCATAACCAAAATCATGAATTTGGCTGTTAAAAACCATTTCGGCATAGGTCGTATCTTGTTTTGCAAAACTCACACTTTGAATCTCAATTTTACGCTCAAGTGCTGCTTTACGGCTGTAAATAGAATTCTTTTTGTCATTCACATTATCACTAATCAAGGTATTTGCAGTGTATTCCCCAAACGGAATTTGAACAAAGGTTAAATCGCCTCCGTTACTGGCTTTATGATCTAAATACGGGGCGAAAACGCCGTCCTCATATTTATAGAGGTAATTAATTAGACTTGAAATTCTACGTTTAGTCAAGTTGACATTATAATCCGTTTTTGCCAAAGGACTAGCGAAACCTTTCACCGTTACTTCAATTGCGTAGCCTTTGTCCAATTCAATTTTAAGTAAACGTGTAAACTCCTCCAAATCAACAACGCCTTGACGCACAAATTCTAAGAAAAAATCATTAATATCTTCCTTCGCTTCCTCGGCTTTATCGCCTGATAGGCCTTTGGAATATTCCCGCTTGTACCTATCCTCTAAAGTAATATAATCGTCATACGATTCAGGATAAGTTAACCGTGTAGTCGTATCCTTGGTACGCGGGTTGGGTTCGTCGTTATGGAAAAATAAAGTAACCGGTAATTTCTTGTTTAAATCGGTTAATGATTCGAAACGAGTAGGCGGTTTTAGAATAGGCAAATGCGCGGTAAAAATGTCATTGCAACAAGTTGGATTTTTAGCATAGCTCACCCCTTCGCGATTGGTAGAATAATAATATCGTTCGTTCTTTTGATCAACTATAAAGTAGGTGTCATTTTGAGACGAATTAATTGGAATCCCCATATTACGGGGATTCATGAAACGCAATTCTTTATTCTCGGCGTAAAAAACATCATGCCCTCCAAAACCTTCAAACCAAGAAGAACTAAAGTATAGTTTCTGCTGTATTGTATCGTAAAAAGGTGAAATGTCGTCATCCAAACTATTCACTCCTCTGCCCACGTTTCGAGGCTTCCCGTATTTATTTCCCGCCGTAACAGTACTGTACCAGATGTCCAATCCTCCAACGGATTTTTCGCGGTTTGAAACGAAGAACAAATATTCTTTCCCATTAATTGAAGTGCTGTGCGGCATGGTTGAAACCACACCCGGCGTATTGATTATTTCTCCAAGGCTGTCTACATCTGTAATCCTTCCGTCTTTTACCTTGCCTACATAAATTTTGCATTCAAAATTCTCATTACAACGCGAAAAATAAAACCGTTTCTTATCAGGACTAAAGGAGCCATTCGCTCCATTAGAGCCTTTTTCTTTCACTCCTTTTAAGAGACCCACGTTACTAAAAATACTATCCTCTTGGTCGGCAGTGTAAATTTGTAGCGAATATTCTTTTGTTAAAACCTCCTCGTTATAATTAATCGAATCTGCCTTGAGGGATGTAAACCACAATTGATTGTCATAAATGACAGGAGCTAACTCGGCGTCCTTTGAATTAACGGGAGCCGGCAATGGATTCGTTAAATAATTGGTCGTATCGTTCACGGCTTTAATTGCCCATAAACAGCTTTTAATACTTTGTTGTGATTTTTTGTATTCGTAGCCTTTTTTCTGTTTTTTAAAAACTTTTTTGGTCAATTTCCAATGTTCTAATGACGATTCGTATTTGCCATTGTATTGTTCCATTGTAGACAGCCAAAAAATACTTTTTGGATAGATTAGCCCGCCTTCCTTTGCATAGACACGTCCATAATAATACTCGGCTTTTTTATAGTCTTTATATTTTCGTTGGGCCTCTGCAAATTTCCACAAAACTTCTACCGAGTTTGAATCGAGATTCATAGCGAGTTGATAATACTTAAGTGCATAATAATAGTCGCCTTCAACTATCTTTTCATCTGCAAACTCCATCATTTGTGTAAAAGATTGAGCCGTGCTACTATGCGGCGCTAGTCCTAAAAGGAGAAAGCCGAGTAATAATTTAACCGTAAATTTTTTAGTCGATTTAATCAAGATCATATTTACAAGTAGTCGGGACAAATTCTATGTTGAATTTCTTTTGGTTTAAAAAGATGTAAAATATACTGTACTGAGAATTCAAGTCCACCTCTAACATTACTTGCCGGTGACAATTGCGATACATTTACGTCATAACTAATTCCTGCCGTCCAATCATTGTAATACGCTCCCGCCGTAATATAAACTGCATCTTTATTTCTGAACCATAACCCAGCGTAAGGTGCTATAAATTCTCCCTTTTTGTCTTTATACAAATAACGAACATTTGATCCAATAACCAGTTCTTTATATTTACCTTGAAACTGCATAAAGATACCAGGCTGCAAATCCCACTCAAAATTCAGCTCATAAATTGCTTTAGCGTGAATCACAACTCTTTTATCGCGTTTAATTAGTTCGTTTCCGTAAAAGCTTTGTTTGGCTTGTGGCAGGTTAAACCAAGCCAAGCCCGCAGTAATTTTTTTTCTTGCTTCGGGTTGATAGGTATAAATTGCACCGATAGACAAATTCAGTCCAGTGCGACTTGTTGTGGTTAAGGCCTCAATTGTTGGCAAATCTGGATCGTAATAAATACCATTGAATTGATCGTCAAAACTAAATTGTGAAAAATCGATCCGCTTATGATTAAAGCCAACTTGCAGTCCAGCCGTTACGGAGTGAATTGAATCCATATCTAAAAAACGTTGATAGCTTGAAGATAAGTTCATTTCAATCGTTCGGTAGTTACCATCACCTGCAGCATCATGAAAAATATTGACGGCATGATAAAGTCCGGGCAAAATTAATCCTTCACGATTTTCCGCTGAAATTGCCATGGTATTAAATGGACGTGAAACTGCACGCCATTGGCTACGTTGATTGGCTGTAAATCTCCAATCTCCATCAAAATCACCTGTTAGCGCCGGGTTCAAATACACCGGATTCATATAAAACTGTGAAAAGTGAATATCCTGCGCTTGAGAAGATAACCCAAAACAAATGAACAATATGGCGAGTATCCTTTTCAATTTATTATTTCAACACAGTTACGTTTCCTTTTATCAAATTTTCTTGACCATCAAAACAAATCACTTGTAGATGATAGACATAAACATCTGGGTCGACGGGTTTACCTTTATAGGTTCCATCCCAACCCACAGATTGATCAGTTGATTCAAAAACAAGTTCTCCCCAACGATCGAATACTTTAAATTGAATTTCTTCCAAATTCAATCCACGCACATATAATATGTCATTGTTATTGTCTCCATTTGGAGAAAAAGCGTTTGGTACATAAATGTAAACCTCACCACAAAGGTATTCATAAGTGGTTACGGTAACCTCTGCAGATGTTTCACATACACCATTCGTCATGACCACCGTATAAGTTCGATCTTGACTCACAGTTGCATCAGTCACTCTTGAAGTAGGATTCATCACTCCAGTTGGGGGAATCCACAAATAATCAAACCCAATAGGAAATGCTTCTAAAGTTGTCGTTCCGCCCTCAGGCACAATTGGAGGTGTAGCTGTAGCATAAACAGATGCTGGGTCGATTACAATAACCTCCACCCAAACAGAATCATAAATGGTGCAGCCCAAATCAGTTACGGCGGTTAAATAGAAATACATTGAGCTTGGCGGATTTGCAGATGCATACCCATCTAATTCATCAATGATATAGGTATTAGGTGACCAATCAAACTCCACATCCACTTCTGGAACTAAATTTTCGGCAAATAACTGCACCGTATCTCCCGAACAAATAGTCGTATCTCCAAGCACGTTAATTGCTCCACTAACATGGGTGACGGTGACTGAATCGATCAAGTCACAGAGTTCCCATCCATTTGAAACTTTTACATAATAAGTTGTTGTCTCAATAGGAGTAACAGTAATGACTGAATCCATATCATCATCATTTAACGTGGTTCCAAAATCAGGATCATCAGACCAAATAAAGGAAGTTGCTGAACCAAATGAATTTGCCCAAATATCATAAGTAAAATCGTCACAAACTACTGTGTCATTTGCGACCTCTAATTGCAATTCAGGGTACACGGTAATTACTTTCACGGCTGTATCAGTTAGTCCGCAAATGGTGTCTTCAATGGTCAAGATTACTTCATAAGAACCAGGCTCAGTAAATAAAACCACAGGACTAGCACCATCCACTAAAATCTCACTTCCAGGACCGAAAAACCAGTCAAAATTGACGGTATCATTACTTTCGTTTTCAAATGTTAAAGTAAACGGGGCGCACCCTTCGAGCAAGGCCACTTCAAAATTTGCGACTGGTACAATTTCAAAATCAAATTTGTACAAAATATTATTACAATTTGAACTCAAGTTTTCAGCCGACCAAGCCCCATCACTTGTAGGGAAATCACTAAATCCGCCACAACCGCCGCATACAGATTGGTAAACCACCCCATATTTGTCAAATCGTGAAGTCCCTCCATCAACGTGTTCATCTGCTGATGAACCGCCCATATAAGTGCCGTAAAGAATATCTTCAGCATCTCGTTCTAAAACAATCATGTAAAAATCAAATCCATTTGGGGATTCCTCTAAAAAGGCCCCATCCGTCGTTGGCATGTCTTCAGTAGCTGCACCACCTGGCAATATATTTCCGCCCCAACCTGAAACATATACATTTCCACAAAAATCTACTAAAAATGCCGAAGGTGAAATATCTGTAGTACTTGATCCATTTCCAAAAACAGTGGTATAATCTGTATCATCCAAATCTGGATTCAATTTCCAAATAAACTGCGAACTACCCGGATTCGAGTAAGCCCCTGGACTTGTTGGCATAACTCCTATACTTTGCCCAACGATATACACATTATTCCAACGGTCAACCTCTACAAAAAAGACTTGATCGTATAAAGAAGTTCCTACATAAGTTGCCTGGATAATCGCGTCCCCATCCTCATTTATTTTAACAATATAACCATCTGCTTTTCCGCCACTAGCCGCAGGTTGAATTCCGCCTGCTGTTCCTGAAAGGTCATTCGAAGTGGTGCCACCGGCAAATATTACATTGTAACTAGAATCTATCTTCACAGAGTAACCTGCATCATTATTAGACCCCCCATAATAACTGGACCAAATTAAACTTGAAAAATCAGCGGCTACTTTAAATACGACAGCATCTTGATAACCTCCATTGGTCATTTGAAATCCACTTTCAACTGGAAAATCATCTGACCAAGTACTTGAGGTCACAATGATATTATTGAGCGAATCAATCATGATTTCACCTCGAAATTGATCCCCATAATTTGTTGTCAATGAATCGTAAGCAGCAGCTGAGGAATAGTTCCCTGAAGAAATTTTATAATTCACACCATCATTTCCACTTCCACCGACATATGTCGAACCCATTAAATTTAAGCCATCTGAACTGAACTTAGCAATATAAATATCTGTACCAGTTGTGCCGAAATTCGTTCCATTATAAAGCACACTAAAAGGGTCTCCGCCGCCAAAAACATCTTGAAAACCATCTTCAATTGGAAAATCGGTGCTTGAGGTTGCTCCATATAGATACACGTTATTGTCCTTATCACAAATTAAACTATGCACGGTTTCTGTTCCTTGTGTATTATCTCCACCACCAATAAAATTAGTCCATAACATGGTTGTTCCGTCCTCACTATACTTCGAGACAAAAACATCTGTTGTTGGAGAACCAACTAGAATCATTGTAATATTTGGTGTGGTGTTCCATGCAGGACCTGGAGTTGGATAAGTATTTCCATAGATCGTTCCGGCGCTATATCCTTTCCTATCATAAGCGTAGGTTGCAGTCATTCCAAAATTATCAGTTGTAGAACCACTGTAGGTAGCAAATATTAATTCAGGATCAATAATCAACTCTACATCCGAATCATAATCACCAATTGCATAGGTAAGCACATCTTGGTTTAGAACAAATGCACATTCAATTTCAATAATTTTACCGTTCTTAATTTGGTAGGCGTAAGGCTTTTTCTCGTGGACCTCTCCTAAATTAGACGTTACGATAAGATTTCCATGATTGTTGAGTCTAATTTTTTCGTGTCCCTCATATTTAATTTGAATTTGATCGGGATTACTTTCTGGGACCACATGAAATTCATATTTAAGTGCACCTTCTTGCTCTAAAAATAATAGATCAATGCCATTGTATAATTCATGATAAGTAATATGGTGATAACCATAAACCCCGGTAGCCCAATGCTGCTCATTGTTTCCTAAAAAGTAATTATTGTAATAGGCGGTTTGATATTTTTTACTGGTTGTTACATTCAGATTTGCTCCAACAAAGCTTGCTGCTATGAGATCTTGCTGAAATACAAGTGAATCGTTCTTATGATTCGAATATTCTGGATTGGCGTGCGAATGTTGTAGTTCAGAATAATCCATGAAATGGTAAAGAATTCTGCCTTGTTCTAACCAAATACTACCAGAAGGTAACTTAGCACGATAGAGCACGCCATTTGGCCATTGCCCTTTGTTTTCGAAGAATTCGTAATCGCCTTGAGGCACATCTACCTCTTGTCCCCAGCTTGCGCCAGTTATAAAGACAAAACACACTAAAATTATCCGTTGTAAACGCAGCATCATTGCAATTTAAGAAATTATATCGACTCTCTGTATTGGAATTGAGACGGATTTAGATGGACATTAGTTGATTATTGATTTTAAAAAGGTAGCAAAATAGTGTTAATTGCATTCGAAAATAGACCTACTTTTCTCGCATCACAACCTCTCTAAACTTTGCGGATTTGAAATGATTTACGGATTCATTTCAAGTCAGCAATCCAATTCATTTTAAAATAATTACTCAAAAAAAACTAAAGCGATAGTTTCTATTCAAAAATTATCTAAATTTGTCAACCTAATATTAAGAATTAAACTATTCACCATGTCAGAAAAATATAGCGCTCAGATTAATGAGTTCATGGAAAAAGTAAAAATTTTAAATGGTCACGAGACTGAATTTTTACAAGCTGTTGAGGAAGTAGCGGAAGCTATTATCCCATTCATTGATGAAAACCCTAAGTACACTGGAATCAATCTTTTAGAGAGAATGGTTGAGCCGGAAAGAACTTTAATATTCAGAGTGCCATGGTTAGATGATGCAGGAAAAATCCAAGTAAATAGAGGATTTAGAGTTGAGTTTAACTCGGCGATTGGACCTTATAAAGGAGGATTAAGATTTCACCCATCTGTGAACTTATCTATTCTTAAGTTTTTAGGATTTGAGCAAGTATTTAAGAATTCATTGACGACACTACCTATGGGTGGTGGAAAAGGTGGATCAGACTTTAATCCTAAAGGAAAATCAGATAACGAAGTCATGAAGTTTTGTCAATCATTCATGACAGAATTACAAAGACATATAGGACCTGATACAGATGTTCCTGCTGGAGATATTGGTGTTGGTGGACGTGAGATCGGTTATATGTTCGGTCAATACAAACGTTTAAGAAACGAATTTACTGGTGTTTTAACTGGAAAAGGCAGAAACTGGGGTGGATCTTTGATCAGACCAGAAGCAACTGGATACGGCACGGTATATTTCGCTGAAGAAATGTTCAAAGCGAATAACGATTCAATTCATGGTAAAACAGTTGCTGTTTCAGGATCTGGAAATGTTGCTCAATATGCCATTGAAAAGATTTTACATTTAGGTGGAAAAGTTGTTACTGCATCTGACTCATCAGGATATGTTTATTGCGAAAACGGAATTCACACTGAGAAATTAGACTTTTTGAAGGAATTGAAGAACGCTAAAAGAGGAAGAATTAAAGAAATGGCTGAAGCATTTGAAGATGTTCAGTTTTTTGAAGGTGAAAGAGTATGGAATGCACCATGCGATATTCAAGTTGCGTTGCCGTGTGCAACACAAAATGAGCTTGATTTAAATGATGCAAAAACTTTAGTTGATAAAGGATTAATGCTTGTTGCGGAAGGCGCTAATATGCCTTCAACGCCAGAAGCTATAGCAATTTTTCATGATGCGAAAATTCCTTTTGCGCCAGGTAAGGCTTCTAATGCAGGGGGTGTTGCAACTTCAGGTTTAGAAATGTCTCAAAATTCATTGCGTCTTTCTTGGACAAGAGAAGAGGTTGATGAGAAATTACACAACATTATGATTTCAATTCACGAAGCATGTGTTGAGTATGGTTCAGAAGGAGATTATATAAACTATGTAAAAGGAGCGAACGTTGCAGGATTTGTCAAAGTTGCAGATTCAATGATCGATCAAGGATTGGTTTAATCTTTCTCGGCCTAAGGCGGATTTGAATTATAAAAAATATATTAAAAACGGGATAATTTATGTTAGTCCCGTTTTTTTATGCTTTGAAATTTGATGCAACCTGGATTATGGTTTGGCGTAAAGGGCTGAGAAGTTTAACGTGCTATGAAGTTGTTCAACTAATTGAATCCCCTACTCTCCTATATACTCATCTTCAAACCAAGTACCTTCTTTATAGGTGTCAGAATCGGCATAGTGCCATTTTCCTTCTCCTTGAAAATATCCATCTTCAAATTCTCCTTTGTAGTAGTCGCCGTCTGAAAATGTATATTTTCCGTCTCCGTGCATTTCGCCATTTTTATAATCGCCTCGGTAGATATCTCCATTTGAATACTTTCGAACACCATAACCATGTTTTTTATCTGCTTTCCAACCGCCTTGATAAGTAGATTCGTTCATATTGATAGAAACCTTAACCGGAGCGCTGATGATACTCATATTCGTCATAAATCATTTTCCCTTGCCCTTCAAACCTTCCGTCGACCATATCTCCTACATAATAATTGGTGAGTGTCCAATAATATGTTCCTACCCCATTTGGAATCCCATCAATAACTGGCCCATCATATAATTAATAAACGTCCCAATCTGCATCTTCTAAATAATGAAGTTCATATTTAACCATAGAACTGCTACTTGCATTTTGATCAAATTCAAGATACTCTGGTGACTCTTCAAACAGGTATTCAATTTTCTTTCCATGTAAAGAGAAATATGAATTTGGATTCACCTGTAATCCAACAGACAACAAATCTTCATCCTCTTGAGATAGATTTCCTTAATAGTCGAACCTTTTGATGATGCATGTCTTATCCGTATTATTAACAACTAATTCGCCATTATCAAGCTTAGGCAGTGTTTCAGTTGTTCCGTTTTTAAATTCAAAATCTGCGGTTCCAATCATGGAGTGCTTTTTTTGCATTACCATCTTCAATAACTATAACGTTTGTTCGAATGCTAAAAACCAGCGCTCCAAGAATTACCGCGACGGACACACCTATTCCAGCGCTAAAGTTAAGTGCCATTTTACTTTTTTCTTTGAGAATCCAATAAATGAGACCGCCTGTGAGCACAGCAACTAATGCAACAATAAAAAGAAAACCGATTGAACTGAATAACATAATTTATAGTTTAAAATACAAACCTAATAAAATTAGATAAGCAAGAAAAAACATTGGATACTTGAAAAACCGAAGATACCAAGAATTAGTTTTGAAAAAAATAAGAGGCGTTTTTAAAATGCAATTCCTATTCCGTAGAAAAGAGGTATTTATTTGGGGTCGTATGTTTTTCTTTTACTGCATACATGACAATTCCCGCTGTGTTTTTAACACCCAATTTTGCCATGATGTTCTTGCGGTGCGTATTTACGGTATGTTTACTTAGAAATAGTTTTTCGCTAATCTCGACATTTGTATACCCCTCGGCAATTAAAGTAATGACTTCTATTTCGCGACCAGAGAGTACAATTGGTTCACAATTAAACTCGGAGTCACTTAACTCTTCAACGTCAATCCCTTCTTTATGAATAGTTTCTAAAATTTGCCCGCAAAAGAACTTTTTACCCAAGAACGTTTCATTAACTGAGTCTAGAATCTCGGAAATACTACAATCTTTTTTAACATATGATCTTACACCACTTTTAAGGGCGTGAACCAACGTTTGACCAGTTTGCATTGGTGTTATGGCAACAAACCGAATATCTGAGGATATCGTTAGTGCTTTTGGAATGACATCAATTGTAAATCCTTCTCCAGTATAGTCAATAAGAACAACGTCTGGTTTAAAAGACTTGATTTGACTTAATAAATCTCTTGAATTTGAAGCTTCACCAATAATTTGGACATCCGAATTTTTAAAGATGGTTCTTAGACCAATTCTTACCAACTCGTTTTCTTCAGCTAGGATTAAATTCAACACTTATTTAGAATGATTATTAATAAGGCAAAGATATAAAACTATCCTTAATTCTGAGTCATAAAAGCGTCATTAAAACTGAATTATTTTTTGATTGCTAGACTAAAAATCAGCCCAACGCTGTGATACCGGAATTTAAAATCTAAAACCTAATTTGCCGCCACCATAAATGTTGTTGCCTTTATCATAAGAATTGCGCTGATAAGCCACCTCGAGCGACCAAGCTATTCGATTTTTCTTAATGCGCTGAATACCAACGGGTATATATAAATTATAATTTCGGATATCATTACCGGTATATTCGAAACCAGAGTAAATCCCAACGTAAGGGGTAAGATTCAATGGTGTTTTACCAAAAAAATGATATCTCCCTCCGCCAAAAAATCCAATATCAGGCGCCAAGTTTCGTATTCCACTCCCAACTTCTAAAGCAATTTTTGGTGTTATAAAATAATCAAAGGAAAGCCCAACTAATCCAACCGGACCAGCAGCATAGATATTAAAACCGGCCGGGTATTGCACCCGCCGATTGAATTTTAGCTTTTTTCTTTTCTTAAATAAATCCGTTTCAATTGAATTTGAATCAAAAACAATTGGCTCTATCGGGTTCGAAAAACCTACACTTGCGGTTAAGACCGCTATCGCTACTACAATCCGTTTCATACTGCTAATTTACGTTATGTAAGGCAAAGAACGTGCCGATTTAATAGTGACTAGTCGTTAGTATAGAGTGTTGAGTTTTGTATGTCGTCCGTCGTGTGGCGTGCTTCCTATGTTCAATATTGTGTGTGTGATGTGTATTCCCCTGACTTTTGGCAGATAGGCGAAAGATGTAACTTGTCATTCGAAAATTAGAATTTGAAGGCTCGAATTAAAGAAACTTACGACTAGAACTTTAAAGAAACCGCCGCACTTGGCATAATCGGTAACTGGTAGACTTTTTCGTTTGTAACACGGTTTACGTAGAAAATATTTTGGCGGCTATACATGTTGGTAACACCTGTAATAATTTCCCATTTCATGTTTTTGTAACGCTTTGATTCGAAGGTCTTTTTGAGGTTCATATCGAAACGGTGATAGGTTGGGAGTCTTCCATTATTTTGATTGTCATATAAGAACGTTAATTCAGAAGGATTGCCATTCACATAGTCGTCATCAATTGATCCGATTACCGGCTCTTCATAAACACCAACTGTTTGTCTAAACGGCAAACCTGATCCTAAGTTCCAACGTGCTGTCACTTCCCAATCGGCGTTTTTACCAAATGTATAAGTCCCAATAAAGTTAATGTTATGTCGTCTATCAAATACCGGTGCGTAAGTTTCAAAACCATTCCATCTCGTTACTTTACCTAAAGAATAAACTCCCCATAAATAAAGCTTTTCTGAGTTATAAGTTAAAACAATATCACCTCCATAGGCTTGACCACTTTCTACAATAAAATCCTTTTTATATAAATCATCAATTTGAGAATTGTCATCTGTGTCTTCAAAGATTTTGTTTCTATTAATATTAGTCATTTGTGTAAACCACTTGTAGTAGGCCTCAACTTGTAAAGAAACATGATCAGAAAGGTCAACCTCTGTTCCAGCAATTGCATGCCAAGCTTTTTGTAATCCATTATTGATATCTCTCTCAGATCCGTCAGGTGTAACAAATTTAGAAGGCAAGTTTTCAGGAGCTGTAATAAAACCATAGAATAGATTCACCACATCTTTGTCAGAAGTTGTACTTGTAAAGTTTTGCGTGTAATATCCCCCGGCGGCTTTAATTCTTAAAAAATCAGTTACATTATATTTACCACTAAATCTTGGTTCAGCAGTAACTTGCCCCACAGATGAATAACCTTGAAAGCGAATGCTAGGTTCTAAAATTAAACGGCGATTGTTCGTGACATGACGATAACTAATATAAGCACCTGCCTCATTTGTGTTTGAGCTCACCTCAATTGGACGGTTAACCTCGTTAAACGTGTTGAAATCTGTTCGGAATAAGTTAAATCCAAACCCATAATCTAACCTACTTTTTCCTTCCAGATAATAGGTGAAATCAAAAGCCATTTCAGCTCCAAAAATCCCACTAGTTCTGTCTTCTAAATTTTCTTCTGACAACTTAATATCATAAGATGAAAAGTTTAATCGACCTTTCATGAAAAGTTCCGAGTTTTGAGGAACAAAAATGAAGTTACTTCCTCCACCAAAACTATTCCATTGCAAGTTTGAAATAGCTTGATAAGTCACTTGATCATTAAAAGAGAAACCAAATAATGACAATTTGTTTGATCCATCTCCTTTTATTGAAACCTTACCGTATAAATCGTAAAAATTGAATGGCAGTCCGTCTCCTTCGTTGATGTATGGATAGAGTGCTCTTGAAGTTTGCTCTAATACAGAAGCCTTTCCAGCCAATACAAATGAAACATTGTTTGCACGCGAAATAGGACCTTCTAATAAAAGGCTCGAAGTAAATGGTGAAACACCAATTTTTCCACCAAATCTTTTCGAGTTACCATCTCTATAAGTAATGTCCATGATTGATGAAATACGACCACCATACTTCGCATTATAACCCCCTGTGTAAATGTCTGCAGAACGAATTAAATCGGTTTCAAACACAGAAAAGAATCCAATGGAGTGGAACGGATTATAAATGGTCATTCCGTCTAACAATATTTTATTTTGAATCGGAGTCCCTCCTCTTACATAAACCTGTCCACCTTGATCACCTGTACTAACAACTCCCGGAACTGTTTGAAAATATCCGGCAATATCTGCAACACCTCCTGTAACGGGTACGCGTAAAATATCTTTTTGTGTAATTTTCACAACTGATATAGCTGGGTCAATCTTGCGTTCTTTATCGCGAAAATCTACATTTACTTTTGTCAATGTTTTTCCTGAAACAAGTTCGATTGAAAGCTCAATGATGACGTCCGTTTTAATGACAATTTCTTGTTTGTACTCATCAAAATCTAATGCTCGAATAATTAAAGTATACGTTCCATTTGCCACCTTGGGAATTGAAAACAAACCGTCTTCATCAGATGAGGTAACTTTTTCAGTGCCAATTAGGGCTATTGTTGCAAAAGGGACAGAGTTTCCATCATCTACATTCGTGACAATTCCTCTTACAGTTCCTTGTGAAAAAACAAAGCCAGTCAAAGACATGATAAAAATTAGAAGTAAACCTCTGATCATACGTGTATATTTTAAGAGCGCAAATATAGCCAATTAAACGTTTTCCTTTACAATTATGTCGGCTGGCTTATCCAACTGTAGCAATCCTCGAATAACCTGCGTTTTAGTGCAATAATTTATACACCAACTCTCTTAGAAGTTCCTTTTCTGGCACTCCTGCATTGTTGACTCCTTTTGCCATGAGGTCGTATTCTCGCAATAAACTAAAATTGCGAGAAATCATTTTTGCTGGATGTTTTCGTTTATTCCGCAGCAATTCTTTAGCTGGATAAGGATGAATTTTCAACAAGGACGCCAACTGTCTTGGATCTTCCGTTTTAGCAAAATGGGACTTGAAGAGTCGCTGATATAGGATATGCAAATTTGCTAGGACAATGGTAATGTGAGCTGCTTTTGGATTTTGACCAAAATAGCGAACAATTTTATTCGCTTTTAAAACGTCTTTTTCTAAGATAGCATTCACCAATTCAAACACGTTATAATCTTTACTAATGCCAATGTGTTTTTCAATGTGCATTTCATTGACCTGATCTCCTTGCGGCACAAGGATGAAGAGCTTTTCTAATTCATTTGCAATTCTGGAAAGATCATTCCCAATAAACTCAACTAATAGGGCGGTTGCCTTTGCGGTAATTTGGTATTTTTTTTCGTTGATATAATTGGTAATCCATCCTCCCAATTGATATTCTTTAACGCCTTCGGACTCAAATATAATTGCGTTTTTCTTAAGAATTTTATGGACTCTTGAACGCTTGTCAAATTTCTTATACTTGTAAGCAAATATGAGTACGGTAGACTTCGAAGGTGATTCAAAATACTGCTCAAAAATCTCCCATTGAGAAGTTTTTTTGTATTCCTGTGCTTCTTTGACAATTACGACTTGTTTGTCGCTCATCATTGGCAAACGCGTAGCCGCATCCAACACATCAATAGGCGGTGTATCTTTCGCGTAAAACACAGTTTGATTAAAATCACGTTCGCCTTCATCCAAAATTGATTCAGCCGCCAGATCAACAATCTTGTCAATATAAAAAGCTTCTTCACCATGCAAAAAATACACAGGGCGTAAGTCTTTATTATTGATATGGCCTATGATCTCATTAAATGTCACTCGTGCTATTTTTTACGGAAGAAAATTCGAATTGGAACTCCTTCAAAATTGTAATGTGCCCGTATTTTATTCTCCAAAAATCGTTTATATGACTCCGGTATATATTGCGGCATATTACAGAAAAATGCAAATGCCGGCGCATGTGTTGGCAATTGTGTTACAAACTTAATGCGAATATATTTTCCTTTTAATGCCGGTGGCGGATTTTTTTCAATAACCGCCAAACAGAAATTATTCAATTCGGATGTTGGAATTTTTTGGATTCTATTTTCATAGACTTCCATTGATTTTTCCAATGCCTTGTGCAAACGTTGTTTTGTAATGGTTGAAGTAAATAAAATCGGGACATCTTTGAACGGCGCCAATTGCTCGCGCACTTTATCTTCATATGCTTTAGTGGACATGGTGTCCTTACTTTCAATTAAATCCCATTTATTAATGAGGACGACAACGCCTTTTCTATTTTTTTCAATGACATAAAAGATATTCAAATCTTGTTTTTGAATCCCTTCCGTTGCGTCAACCATAAAGATGCAGACATCTGAATATTCGATACTTCGAATGGAGCGAATAACCGAATAAAACTCGAGGTCTTCGTGTACTTTACTTTTTTTACGAATCCCGGCGGTATCAATTAATTTAAAATCAAACCCAAAAAGATTAAATCGTGTATCAATTGCGTCTCTTGTAGTCCCTGATATTGGCGTAACAATATTGCGATCTTCTCCTGTTATGGCATTAATAAATGATGATTTCCCAACATTTGGTTTCCCCACTACTGCAATTCTTGGAATGCCTGATTCATCTTCCGGGGCTTCTTCAATGGTGAAATTTTTGACTAAAGCATCCAACAGCTCTCCAGTTCCTGAACCATTATTTGCAGAGATATTAAAAATCTCCTCCACACCTAGGGAGTAGAACTCAAATGCGTCACTCGCACGTGCTGAATTATCTACCTTATTAGCCACTAATAAAAATGGCTTTTCGCTTTTACGCAATAAGTTCATCACAGCTTCATCCAAATCTGTAATTCCAACAGTTACATCAACCACAAATAGGATAACTCCCGCTTCTTCAATTGCAATTTCAACTTGCTTTCTAATTTCTTCTTCAAAAATATCTTCCGATCCCTGCACATATCCGCCAGTATCAATCACACTGTACTCCACACCATTCCATTCAGAAGTGCCATATATTCGATCTCTCGTTACACCACTCACCTCTTCAACAATTGCCGCTCTTCCGCCAACTAATCGATTAAAAAGTGTTGATTTCCCAACATTGGGCCTTCCTACTATTGCTACTATATTTGACATTGTTTTTCTCGTCTTTAGTCGTTAGTCATTAGTGTTTTGTGTGTGTCGTGCTATTATTCGTTTTATGTGTTTTCTCTCAACAATCAAACAAAACACTTCACACTGCTAATAACCGTATCCTTGTAATTTTCGGTCACTTTCGCGCCAATCTTTGTCCACTTTAACAAAAAGTTCAAGATGAACGTGTTTATCAATAAATTTTTGAATGTCTTTTCTGGCCGCAATCCCAACTTGTTTAATTTTTTCTCCTTGGTGACCAATTATAATTCCTTTTTGCGTTTTTCGCTCTACATATATAATAGCTCGAATTCGCACAATTTTTTCGTCTTCTTTATATTCCTCAATTTCCACCTGTGTGGCATAAGGAATCTCTTTTTTATAATTCATGAAGATTTTTTCACGAATCATTTCGCTTATAAAAAACCGAAGTGGTTTATCTGTTAAAGCGTCCTTGTCATAAAAAGCGGGGCTTTCTGGAATTAATTCAAGAATACGTTCCCAAATTGGTTCCATGTTAAATCCTTCTAAGGCGGAGATTGGTAATATTTCTGCCTTCGGCATCATTTCGTGCCAAAACGCAATTTTTTCCTCAATTTTTTCTTGATCCCCTTGATCTATCTTATTGATCAATAATAAAATTGGAATATTTGTTTTTTGCAAACGCTCAAAAGTTGCCTTGTGATTAATACCCGTTTCGTAGATATCAGTAACGAATAATATAACATCTGCATCTTTCATTGCTGAGTTCACAAATTGCATCATACTTTCATGCAATTTATAATGCGGATCGAGAACCCCAGGTGTGTCTGAAAAACACACTTGATATTCGGGCTTATTCACAATCCCCAAAATACGGTGCCGCGTAGTCTGTGCCTTAGATGTAATGATGGAAAGTTTCTCGCCCACCAATTGATTCATCAAGGTTGATTTCCCTACGTTTGGACTGCCAATTATATTTACAAAACCTGATTTGTGACTCATTATTTTACAAAGGTACTATTTAGTCCTTAGTAATTAGTTATTAGTCGTTAGTATTTGGTGTTGAGTATTTAGTACGCTATGCTTTTCGAGTTTAGATGTTGGATGTTGGATGTTGGATAAGGTTGGATTTCAAATTTTAGTCCAAGACGCGAAATAATTACGGGTGAAACTCCTAATTCATCTCAATTTTTGAAGTAAAGTTCAAAAGTTTTAACTGTGACTACGTCAACTAAAAGAGAACTAGTTTAATAAAAACCTAGTATACACTTTTAATATGAAAAAGACCAAAGAGATAGAAAAGTATTTGAGATGGAAGTTTAAGTTAAGAGTTTTGAAGTTTGTAAGAGATCATGGGAGTATTAAT
>Ga0213861_10001838_pt1 | contig 18622 bp, 30 predicted proteins | sample PICome_4_FD_160110 | JGI IMG/M metagenome (GOLD analysis project Ga0213861, IMG submission 160110) | Coastal seawater microbial communities near Pivers Island, North Carolina, United States - PICO131 | ecosystem: Environmental > Aquatic > Marine > Coastal | place: USA: North Carolina... | reverse complement strand
GCTATGTATTTGTGTGCTTAATAAACCAATATCGTGTTTGATAGCATTTAGCTTACCTTGTTGTTCTTGTAATTCTTTTAATTCTTCTTTTGTAATTTTTGACATTTTTATTATTTTATGATTAAGGTATAAATATAGTAATTATTTACATTTACATTCTTGTTTCAATTTGTCTACTTCTGATTTTAGTTCTTGTATTGCTTTAACTAAAATTGTATTCATTTTTGAATAAGCTATTGATTTCATTCCTTTTTCGTCATCTTTTACTAATTCAGGTAAAATTTCTTCAACTTCTTGAGCAACAAAACCAATTTCACTTTCTTCAAACCCTATTTTATTATATGAAACTGGATTTAATTTGTTAACTATTTCTAATTGACTTTTTAAAGGTTTTATATTTTCTTTTATTCTAACATCTGAACCCTCTGTTAAAGTACCTGAAATACTTATATTTCCATTAGCACCTGTCATTTCTATTGTTTGAGCACTACTACTATTATATATTTGAAACCTACCAGAGTTGTTTTCATTTCTTAAAAACCACAAATAATTAGTAGCATCTCTTTTACCTGCAAATGCTTGATTATGTGAAGATGCTTCCAGAGTTAAAAGAGCATCAGGTGTATTGCTTCCTGTGTTTATTCCTATGTTTCCCCCAGATGTTATACGCATTGCAGTTATATGATTTGTTGTAGCATCAGAATCAGCATTAACCATAAAATAATGGTTTTGTACTCCTCTGAATCCAGCATCTGCACTACCCCAATATATAGAATTATCATTATTTTGTTGAAATGTTTGGAAAATACTTGTACCATTTCCCTCGTAGTTATTCATACTTATACCACTTTGTTTATTGGTATTTGCTGTTCGGTTGCTACCTATTCTAATTGAATTATAACCACCACCTATAATTTCAAGTTTAGCTCCACTTGATGTGCCTCCAATTCCTACGTTTCCTCCATTTAAATCTAAAGTTAAAATATCTGTTGTGTAATCTCCATTACTACCTATAATACCATACCCGCCCGCATTAACAAACATAGATAAACCATAATTACTTCCATTTCTTTCTATATATAAACCTCCTGCTCTATCGTTTGATGCTTGGTCTAAGTGTAACATTGTTGCAGGCGAAGTAGTTCCTATTCCTACATTTCCATTACCTTTAACTACCATAAAGTTCGTGCTATCATCAGAATTACTAACTTTTAAAGAATATTCACTTGCAGTAGTACCTGCTTTAATTAATAATCCATTAGCGTCAGAAGCACCATTTGTGTTTTGAATAATACTTGCCCAACCTGCCGTTGCAGTTGTTACGTCTAATCTGGCTCCTATTCCTACATTTCCTGAAGCTGATATACGCATTCTTTCTGTAGGAGCAGTATCAGTTGTAACACCTCTTGTTGCAAACACTAAATCTCCTTGAGTACTTCCACCTCCACTTGTTGTAGTATATCCTATGTAAGCAGGGATATTAGTTCCTCCATTATATCCAAAACCAATTAAGTTATTTTGACCATTATTGCCTTCATAACCTATTTGCAAAATCATATCAGCTTTAGCAACTCCTGTTATACCAGTTCTTTTTATTGTAGTTAATCCAGAACTGTCTATACGCATTCTTTCTGTTACTGTTGCAACTGCACCTGCTGTTCCTGATGGAGCAGTTCCAAAAGTTATAATTCCATCTTCAATAGCAACCTTACCTGCTAAACCATCCATTACATATCTAAAAGCAGTATTAGAATCAAGATATAAATTAGCCATCATAGCTGCTCTGTCATCATTTGTATTTCCCATTAAGGTCATACCTTTACCAAGTTGTAAAACATCTACACCAGAATAAGAAGCATTTGGTGTAATTCCTATTCCTACATTTCCTGCAAAAGTTGAGTTTTGTGAACCATCTATACTTATTGCATCTGCTCCTGCTGACCTTATAATAACGTTATTAGCACCTGCATCAATAGAACCCATATAAACCTCATTTCCATTACTTATCCCTAATAATCTTAATTCAGTTCCCCCTGTTGTTTTACTTCCGTAGTAACCATTATTAGCAGTAACTATTGATTCTCCACCTGTTTCATTAACAAAAACTTTTCCTGCAAAAGTTGCTGAAGTTCCGTTTATTAATAATTCTTGAGTATTGCCCACTCTAAACTCTAAAGCAGTTGAGCTGTGTCCTGTGTCTATAATACCACTTGAATTTCCACCGCTATATGAAAGCAAAAGCCCATCAGTTCCATTTCCAAATAATGCTTCACCACTTACTTGTAATGCTTTTGTAGCAGCAACACCTATTCCAACATCCCCTGCAAAAGTTGCGTTGTTTCCACTTATAGTTATTGGAGCATTTGTTAAAGTATCAGCATCGCTCCACATAGTTACTTTGTTAGCAGTACCATTACCATTAACTGATCCATCACCAATTGGTATTTCTATAATATTACCACTTGAATCAACAGCTAATTTTTGTGTTGCTGTTCCTGTATTAGAGCCAGAACCATAATCATTTAATTGTATAACTCCAGTTCCTTTTATTGTTAGATAATCCTCAACTAAACTTTCACTATGTATAACTAATTTATTTGAGCCATTACCAGATTCAATCTTCCAATTGCCTTGTGTATCTATCCATTGTAATTTTTTAATATTACCCTGTATGCTTATATTGTCTTTAAAAATTGCTGAACCTAAATTTGCTAAATTATATACAACCTCACTTCCACTTGTATCTCTATCAGCTATAGTTATGTAAGCTGTTTGTGCTTTGTTTAATACGTTTAAATCACCTTGCAATTGTATAAGAGGTGTTGTTAAAGATGTTGCACTAATACCTTGTGCTGTTATACTGCCTGTAAAAGTTGCGTTAGCAGAAATAGCAATAGCATCTGTTGTAAATCTTATATTATTACTTGTATTGCCAAGATGTTGTATATATTCAGCTACATATAAAGTATTATTTAATACAGCTGTACCAGAAACATTTAAACTACCACCTGTTTCTAAGTTAGTTGTAAATATAGTATCACCATCAACATAAAAATCAGAATCAGAATCAATAGCAGTTGTACCATTCCATATAGCTAATCTATTATTTACACCACTACCAGTTACATTATTTGTAATAGTAGAAACACTTCCATCTGCCATTAAATATTGTGAGGATGTACCACCAGATTTTATAATAGAACTGGCTGTAATTGAATTTACAAATGTAGCATTTTGTGTGTTGTCTATTGTTAATGCTAATGTATTTGATGTATTAATTTTTAAACTTCCTGTTGCTGTAGTTATTTCGTTCCCACCAGTAGAAACAATAAACCTCATATCATAATCATCACTTGCTGGTGCTTTTATATCTATAAAACCACCACTAGCACCACCAAGTTCAACACTTGCTAAGCCAGAAGATGCAGTTATAGATAAATCACCACCATTTACAGCAACATCACCACTAAATGTGCCACTCGTTCCACTAATTGTGCCAAATGATACATTACTAGTAGTTGATACCACTTGACCAATAGCAATTTGACCACTTGTAATAGTTACTCCAGTACCAGCAGTAAAACTAGCTCTAGCTCTAGCTGTTGTAAAATATAAATTACTTGATCCCTCGCTTAAATTATCTGTGTTCTTACTTGTAAATCTTGTATCAAATCTAGCATTTGTATAATATAAATTAGTAGTACCCTCGCTTAAATCATCTGTATCTTTACTTGTAAACCTTGTATCAAATCTAGCTGTGGTATAATATAAATTAGTTCCCTCTGCTAAATTACTTGTTGTGTGATTTGATAATGAGCTAACTGTACCAGTTACATTACCCTCTAAATTAGCAACTAGAGTACCAACAGTATATCCACTAGCTGATGTGTTAACAGTTGTTGTTGGCTCAGTACCAGTACCAATAAATAGCTTAAACTTGTCATCACTAGCATCATTAAATAAACCTTTGTATTTTGTACCAGTTGCTACATATTTTCCAAAAAATCCAATATCTAATGTGTTTGCTGTATTGTCTTTTGCTAATTTAATTAATGGATCCTCAACCGCAAGATCCTCAACATTTAGATATGTTAATGTACCATTTACAGTTAAGTTACCAGATATTATAAGGTTACCACCAATTTTAGCATTACCAGATGTGTGAAATTGATAAGCTGGTGTTATGCCTATTCCTAATCTTGTAGTTGATAAATATAATGGCGAATCATTACCTAAGCCATCACTTAATAGTTTTGCAGTACCAGTTAGGTTTGAATTATCACCAATTTTGATTATTGCATTATAAGTATCTTGAACTCTTTTGCCAGTATATGATGTAGCCATAAATTGTTTTTTACAAATTTAAGCAATTTCATTTACCTTTGTTTGCCTTGCCCTTTATACTTTTTTTTGTAGCCATTTTGACCTTGAGATGCATTTTTGGAATGTACACCTTTTCTTTTTTTTCTTGTGTTTGCTCTAAATGTTTGTACTATATTTTTAGCCATTTTATATATATTAATTTACAAATTAAAACAAATCCAATTATGTGGTAAATATTTAAATGCCAATGATTATTACAAATGCCTAATATGTGTTGTAGTATTTCCATTATTTTTTAAAAAAACTAGTTGCCTTTTCTGTTGTTCGCCCACCAAAATAAGCTAATACTACTGCCATCATTACCTTTTCAAATGTATCATTCCAAGTTGCACCTATATGAAATGGCACACTTTCAATGCTATCTAATATACCAGCTAAACTAAATACAACAATACACCAAACTAAAACAAGTGGTCGCACATTTTTACTTAACCAAGAATCTGACATTGAATCAGCTTGCCATCTATTTGTAACTGCTTCAATTTCTTTGTTTTGTTGCTCATAAATCATTTGTTGGAGCTTTATTTTATCATCATTAGATATTTTGGATTTACCAATTTCTGCTAATGCTTCTTTAGGTGAACTCACACCACTTAAAACTTTTCCTAATGTTGGATTGATCATTGATGCGGCACCAAATAATAATTTGCCAACTGTTGTTTCTTTGAATTTCTTTTTATCACTCATAATTAAAAAATCTAAAATGTAAACCAAATAAAATTAAATATATATTAAGCTCTGAATATTCAGCTTTGTCATCTGCTGGATAATATGAAAACCCTAACAATGGACCACTACTGATAATATCTAATATGCCAAATTGAAAATTACCCATTAGTAATATCAATGTATTGTGTTTTGCCTTTATTTCTAACTGCTTTTAATATTCTGTTTCTATTTACTGAATCACTAACATAACTCACATGAACCCAATCTGGATTTTCCTCGTTTCCAAATTCCCAAATCATTTGATCAAAGTTTAAATTATCTTTTATGTAATTGAACATCTCAGCATTTGATTTATGCCCATATATATCATCAATGTCCATAGCTTGACCATAACAATGCTGGCTTGTTTGTTTACCATTTTTTGATGCACCACCAATAGCTTTATTAAGTGCTTCTGATCTATAAAAAGAATTAATCTTTATTGGACCATCAACCCATTTTCTAAGTGGCTCAAATATATGCTCAGCTACATTTTTCATATTAGATAAAATATTGCCATCTGGTGTATTTGCTAAACCTAATCGCATTGCTGTAATGCTTTTTGTTGCTTCCTTTTCTGAAATGTGTTTACTAATCATAATAAATTATTTTAGTTAGTAGATACTCGCCTATTGCCTTTTATTTTGTTGATAGTGTTTTGTATCTCCATATTACTGACATTTATTTTAAATGATAAATCAGCAACATATTGCATTCTTATTCTGCCAGTTTTATCAATAATAACAATTACTGGAACTGATGTAATGCCTTTTTGAATGTCTTTTGGTTGATCTTTTAAATAGCTAAATTTTACAATTACACCATTTAATTCACTTAAATCATAATTATTTCTCTCATTCCATTTTGCATTTATCTGCAAAACAGTAACATCTTGAGCTTTAACATAAACCGCAACCAATACAAATATCACACATAATATAAATTTTTTCATCTTTTTTTATAAACTTTATTTTCTAAATCTTTTATTGCCTCTTTATTTTCCTCAACATCTTCTTTTATGTTTTCGGTAAGTTTGTCAATGGTAACTATGTTTGATCTAATCAGTTCATCTTTAAATTTAAACTCCATTTTTTGTACAAACTCATCGCCACTAAAGTTTTCAATTTTATTTTGCAAATCAGAAATATCACCTTGTAAAGTAAACCACATACTAGCTAGGGAAACAGTACCAGCTATAATTATACCGATAGTTTTTAAATCAAGTTGCACATTAGTATCTTCACTTATCTTTGTTGCCATCTTCTTTTTTTGTTTTAATTTTTTGTATTGTATAAATTATTGTAGCTAACAATAATATAATTCTTAATGTAACCTCTATATTAGTCAATGAAATGCCTAAAGCAAAAGTGTTCATCATATATAATTTCATGTCTGTATATCCCATTTTAACTTAATTGTTCTACTCTGTTTGATAATTCTATAACTCCCTTAAAATAAGTGCCACCATCTGTATCTTCTTGACTATAAGAAACACCCTCATTAACACATCCATAAACTTTAAAATTATCAGATGATAAATCAAAAAATCCACTTGATCTAGTTCTAAGCAAAGTTAAGCAAGTATTTACTAATATATTAGCATCCAAATCACCACCAGAATCACCTTGAAATTTAGTAACAATTTCAATTCTAGTAATAACCTCAGTAGTAAATGATTGTTGGTTTGAATCAATCTCATTTGTTGCCACACTATAAACCCAAATATAAGGAGCTGAAAATGATCGGCTAACTCTATTTGTAACTTGTACTGGTTGACCACTCAAGCTAATAGTACCTAGTTTAGTAATTATAGCTTTTCTTATAAACCTCATCGGATCTTTCATCTAATTTCTTTTTTTAATTTTCTATCTAACTCATTTACAAATTTTCTAAATCTTTTCCTTATTGGATTAAAAAAAAATGGTTGAGGTTTTTGTTTACTTGTACCAAACTCAACAAAACTAGAGTAGTTCATTGTTGATTCAATGTAAACACCACTACCATCTTTGCCATAATGTACAGCTTGCTTTAATGCACCAGTATCAACTGGAGCTTCTAGTTTAACCTCTTTAACTATTTCAGCACTTGCCCTATTTAATTGTTTTTGACTTGCATTGCTAACAGCAACTCGCAAATCTGCCAATATCTTTTTGACATTATTTAAATCTCTTTTGTTAAATTTTAATTTACTTTTCATTATGAAAATGTGACTGCTTCAATAGTTGTATAAAAATCTGGGGTGCTTTCAAATAAATTAACAATTCTATATTTATAAGCATTGCCATCAATTTGTAAATAATATTCAAAATAATTATTAGGTGAAACCAATGCCAAATCTCTAAATATTAATTTTATCTTTTTAGATTGTTTTCGACTACCATTTTCAGTACTCATCTCACCACTTACATATTCAATATTTGCCCAAAGAGTTGTTAGCAAACTAGGTGTATCAGTAAACCCACCAAAACCATCAACTGATTGATTTAATCTATATACTCCAATTCTTGTATCTAATTTACCAGCATCCATTATAAAAACATTGCTTTATATGAATTTAAAATATCTTTAACATTTGTTGGTATTGGTTCAACATTACTTTTTTGATCTGAGCTAAAATCAGCTCTATTATCATAATAAGTTGATACTAATTGCATTATGGCTTGTTGTAATAATGAATCATTTAATCCAGATGTTACATATACAATTTTAACTTTGTCAGCATAACCACCATCAAGTTCAATGCTTTCGTTATCTAAACCTAATACAGTATAGTCAATAGCAACATTATCACTTTTTACACTTGTTATGCTACTAACTGGACCAAATGGCAAATCAAATAAGCCATTAGTTTCTGGCAAATAATATGTTCTTGTTTTAGATACAATGTCTTTAGATATGTAATTTTCGCACCAAATTCTAGCTTGAGTTATCATCCTGGTAATAATGTTATCATCAGCAGATGTGCTAACTCTTATGTAATCTTTAGCGGTTGCAACTAATACAATCTCAGATCCATCAGTTGAATTAATCTTTATTTGTCTCATCTTTAGTTTGTTTAGAATCAATCTTTAGTTCTTTAGTTTCTTTTTTTATTTTCTTTTCCTTTTTGTCGATTAATTCACCCCAACCATTTTTAATCCATATACCAACATTATTTTCTGGAATATCTAAAATATCACCCACAATATAATTTTGTCCATTTCTTTTGATTGATGTTAAAAGTTTAATTTTCATAGTATTATTTTTATGTAAAGATAAAAAAAAAGTGCCACTAGGTTTTAATTAGTAGCACTCTTAAACTTATTTATGAAATCAAGGCAAAGTTATTAAAATTTTCTTTATACTTTCCATTAAGATTTAACTTTAAACTTGTCTGTTCTAAATTTGGAATTATAAAAAACCCATTATGCCTTTCATCCCATAAAACAAAAAAGTCAACATATTTTTTTTCATAAAATGGCAAACCAGTTCGCCTCAATGTTATTTGTACACTATTTTTTCTTTGTGTTCGATCTTTGCCTAAATACTTAATTTGGATTTTAAAGAGCTTACCATTTTTTTCAACTATGCAATCATAATAGCTAGCACTTAGTAATGGCATTGAAACATTATAACCTAAAGCTATGACTGTTGATGCAAAATGATATTCAGCAAAGCAACCTTTTTGGTTGTGATTCATGCACATAATATAAAAAAAAACCAGCTGAATTAACAACTGGCTTTTTAACAATCACAGATTTTAAACAAAACAAAACAAAATTATTACAATGGTTGTGATTGCATTATCTTAACTATCTCTTGAGCATGATAGTATATTCTTAATTTTTTTGTGGCTGGTAATTTTTCAAATGTATTATGATCAACTGAGCTTGTTACTATTGTATCAACATCTAACACTACTATTTTATTTTTTATATTACTCATCTTTGTTTGTTATTACTGCAATAGCTAATAAGCCAAGTATTACAGCTGTTAATAAGTCGTTTGATAGTAACATTGCCCTAAATGATAGAAAGAGCAGTAAACCCCCTAAAAAGTGCCTTATATAGTATCTATTCATTATTTAAAGTGTTTTTATTTACATCAGCAAATATTGAAAAGAGATTGTTTAGTTTTTGCCTTTCGAATCTAGCAAACTCTCTTTGTCTTTTAGTTTTTTTTAAGTTATGCTCAAACTTGTTTCTATTATAGCTCATAATTATTTTTTTAAAATATGGGGATCTGTGCTGGCTCTCCTGCTCCGTTGCAGTGGTTAAAAGTTGTACACCTTATAGCTATCCACATTGATTGTTTTGTCGATCCCCAAATTAATTTTTATACCAATTTATTATTCCTTTACTTTTAGTAATTCCCAGCTTACTATTTAACTGCCTTTGTTCTTTAGTGTTTAAATATGTTTTAGAAACTGGCTGTTGCCAATCAACATTATAATATAAAACCCTATCATGCTCAATTAAATTATTACTAAACTTAACTGCTAAATCATTTAATGTATTATCAATAACATAGTCATTTACTGGTTGCCATGCCAAACATAATTCATCAGTCATATCATTCATAGCTAATTTAAATGCATCTTTTAATTTTAAGTTCTTACAATTCATATATCTAACATTAAGATTAACATTATTGAATAAACAACCACATGAATAGCTATAAGCCATTTCCAGTTGTTCGGATCTTGTTTTAAGAATTTTTTATACATCTTCTTTAGTGGGTTTTATTAGTGATTTAGATAACTCAAACAACATTAATTTTCTATATGTTTTTGGCATCTTTAATGCTTGATTTTTAAGTTTATTGTAATAAATTATTTTCATAAATATATAGGGGGTTTTTATACCCCCATTGTTTTTAATCTATTTTTTAATTCTATAAAGTGTGTTTTCATTTCAGAAATCATATCTCTTTTGTAAGAATTATCATCTTTTAAATTTGAAATTTCATTTTCTATTTCAATTTGATTTGCAGTTTTTTCTATACTAATTTTATTATTTTTTTCCCAAGATAGATTCCAACCTAAACCCTCAATCGCTTTTCTGTTGTCATTTATCTCATCTCTTAATTCATTAATAAATTTTTTAGTATCAATCATTCTATTAGTCAAATTATTTATTAGTAATAATTTTTTACTAATCTTAACTTCATTGTGTAGATTATCAATCTTTGATTCATCTAAGCTAATTGTAATTGTATTTTCCATATTATATTGTTTTGTTTACACAAATATATAATTTATTTTCAATTTAAAAGAATATTTTGCATTTATTTTATATTTATTTCAGTTTACCCCATAAAAAAAGGGGTAATAAATACCCCTTTAATTATAATAATGGTTATTATTATGCAGTTTCTAGTGCCGCTTTTGCAGTACTAAAAGTTCCATCTATAATACCATTTGGCAAGTATGTTGCAAGTGCAACTCTTTCCATTACTCTAACAGTAACAAAACCATCTCTTACGTTAGTTCCATCTTCTGTAAAGAACTCAACAGACACATTATCTCTAATCCATAATTGAGCCGCTTGACCAAAGTTACCAACTAGAAATGTTCCTGGATTAACTTCGTTATTTACAGCGATTGGCACACCTAAGAAATTAGGTTGTAACCCTTGATATACTTGATCTTTAATGTAATTGTTAGTTGTATCTTTTAACAATAAAATCTTGTGAAAATCAGTTGGGTTTAATAAAATATAATCTGCTTTGTAGTTAGCAATCTGTAATTGATTGATTGCCGCTACAAGTACATCAAATTCATTTGCTGATTCAATTGAATGATAAAATTTACCACTAGCTGAAACATCAAAGTTAGTTCCTGAGTTATAGAAACCATTTAAATTTGGAGCTGATCCATTACCACCTAAAATTTGGTCATCTTCAACTTCCATTAATTTAGCTGGTACTCTTGCTGATAAATAGCTAGAAATTTGTGGTGTATCTGCTAGCATCTCATCAGAGATTCTTAAATACGTTCCAATTTTTCTAACATTAGCATCAACAGCAGTCATATTAAAATCTGATTGCCCTAGAGTAGCACCCTCTGCTTTTGCCGCACCACCATTTACATATCCACTTTCTTTTACATATTTAACAACATCAGAGTTAGTTGAACCAACTGGGATTATTTGTCTTAAATTTTGTGGAGTTGTAGGATCAAATTTGTATCCTGGTATTCTTTGTGGTGGAATTACATCACCAGTAAAATCAGCCGCAACAGTCATATCAGCTTTAATATCAAATGAAGATGATCTTGACGATCCATTTCTCATTGAATCTAAAGCACCCTCTTTGATAGCTTTTATTAAGTTGCCACTAAATGATTTGTCCTCTCTTTTAGATGCTTCAAATCTTTTTTTGCTAGATACTTCAATAGCATCCATTCTCTCAGTAAATTTTTGTGTTAGGTTTGCAATCTCGCCCTTTAGAGCAACATCCGCCTTACCAGTTGCTGAATCAACTGCTTGTCCATGAGCTTTTTCCAATTTAGCATCAATGATGTTGCCTAATTGGTCAAGCTGATTTTTTACGTTTTCTTCCATTTTAGTAGAATTTTTTTAAAGTTTATTAATTAAGTATTTGTAAATATCAACCTCTTGAACCATCTTTACAACTGGCTCAGTAGTTTCTTCAACTGGCTGAGTAGCATTAATAAAATATGTTTTGAGTTTAAGTATTTCTGATTCTAAAGCATATCCCATTTCATCTGAGATATGTCCTTTCCTAAGTAGCTTACAAATATTATCATATCTTTTGTAAACTTGATCAATATTAGACATGCCTTTTACATCTAATATCTTAGCTTGATCATTTGCCGCTAGAGTTACAGCACTAATTTCGTACAATTTAACTTCTCTAATCTCTCTGTAATCACCTTTATTTTCTTTTACTATTGGCATAATACCAACAGAGTTTTCAGTGATCACTCCAGCTTTCATTAATTCAATTACATCATTACCTAATTGTGTTTTAGGAACTTCTGCAACAAAAACTAAACCTTTGTCATCTTCATACAATTCATTCATTTTACCGATAGGTTGCATCATATCATGTTGATATAAATACTTAACCCTAGATCCATTTTCTTTAATTGTCTTATTATAAGCTCCTTTTCTTATAATATCTTGATCACTGTCTTTATTATCAAAAAAAGATCCATAACCTTTTACAAGATTATTTTTCTCATCAATATCGTAAACAACATCACCAAGTGGAGCGGCTTTGTAAATAAATTCCATATAATTATATTTTTTGTAAAATTACTAAATTAATTTTTAATCCCTTGTTAACTCATTAATTGCTAAGCCAGCACCAATAACATTTAACAAACTAGATGAGTTACTGTATTGATTTGATCTATCTGGGTAATAAATAGCTGAGCATCTACAATTAACAACATTTAAAGCAGATCCCTCACCAGGTCGCATAATAGATTCGCCACCTACAATAAAAGAATCTTTGTTTGGCACTTTTTGCCCATTAGCTTGAGCATGCCAATCTCTCTCTCTACCATCAATAGATGTTGACCATTCTTTAATTAGATTCTCACCAGGAAAAACACTCATTGCACTTTGTTCAACTCCAAAGTTTGCGGCTCTAGTTGTTTCAGTTCTAACTAATCTTAATGCTTGATACCTCGAATATTTTTTAAATTGCCTTTTAAGTATTCTAGCTTTTGCATCAGCTCCTAATGCTACAAACTCAGGATCTCTAAACAATCTTTGTGTAATTTTTATTAATGTTTTTTTAGCTGTGCCACTAACTAAAGTGACATTCCTAGCGGCGGCACGATCAGCATATACACCAAATGCTAATTGCCATTGTGTAATATAATCTTTACTAGATACACCTTTTTTTAAATATTTATCAAAAGTTCTAGCATACCATTTAGCAAAATGCATTGATGTATCATCATAAAGCTCATGATATAATCTATTAAAAAAACTTATTGTAAATAATGATGTGTAGTCAGTTGATCCAGTTGCTATAATATTATCAACCCCTTTATTGTATTGGCTTTGATAGTATTTTGTAAATCTTGATGTATTTCTTTTTTCTGTTATTTGCCTTTGCTTTTCAAATGCATCTCGCCATTTAACATTACTCATTTTTATTTATTGGATTTATAAGTTGCAACCTTTGGTGAAAAATCTTTTGGTTTAACATCTTTTTTAATCTCAGTATTAAAAATATTATTTTTTTCAGCATTGTTTTCACTTGCCAATGGCTGTGGATCTGCAAAATCAATATCACTACCAGATGCTGGGATTAAGTTAGCTGGTATATAATACTCATCTAATATTGGATTGTCCTCATCATGAGAATAAGACATTGCGGCTCTCTTTTCATTTGGAGTTAGCCACCATGCTTTAGACATTTGCTCAACTACTTTGTCAGTTTCTTCTTGTAGTTCTGGTATAACAGAAAAATCATATTCAATACAAATATTATCACCATACATTGGAGCTAACCATCTATTTAACTCATCCTGGATTTTTAATAACTCAGGAATTACACAATTTTGATATAATGCTTTTTTTGCTTCTTTTACGTTGTTATAAGTTGATGATTCTGTATTATTTAAAAGAACTACTGGCACATTATAAACATTACATAAATCTTTAATTGATGCATTGTATTGCTCTATTAAACTCATGTCAGAAGCATTTAAACCAAAGTTAACCCATGATAATTTTTTTGGAGTTATAATAATATCCCCAGCTTTGCTACTGCCTTGATGTTCTTTTCTAAATTTATCTTTTAACTGTTGAGCTTGGACCTCATTTAAATCACCCTCCTCACTCATTAAAACTCCTCTAGCTGTTTGGTTCTGTAAAAACTTAACTCCGCTTTCAACTGCTTCGTTGTTAGTAGTCATTGATCTTAAACCAGCTTTTAATGGTGATTGTCCATATAAATGTGAACCAGTACCATCATAATAAGGGTTAAAATCTTTTATGTGGCACATTTGCTCGGCTGGTATGTGATATGTACCATTGTATTCAATAGTATATGATTCCACTGGCTTCATTATACCCCCAGAATTTATTTCCATAATCTGAGATGGCATAATGTAAAGCTCAGTGTATTTATTAATATTTGCACCAGTTTCTGGCCCAATACCATATATGTATCTGTTTCCAGTCAATTTACCAAATGCAATCATTTCTGTTATCCATGTTGCATACGACTGAGCTGGGTTTGGTCGCTCTAATAGTTTGTGTAATTCAGAATGCTCCAATTCCACTAATGCATGCTTTTTTAACATTTGAGCTTTGATCATTACATTAGGATCAGCAATGCCATTAGTTAATGCTTTATATTTTTTATAACTACTATCATTAACTTTTTCGTAAATATTATAGGGAATTGTAGCGGCGGCTTTTGTTATAAGGTTTATTATAGAATATATAGTTGCATTTTTTCTGTAACCATCATTAATATATGTTTCATCATTTTCAGTATTCCAAACAATAGTATTACCCAGCCAATTATAAATTGCTCGGTTGTATTGTTCGTTTGTGTTTTGTGATTTGTTTGATATTAGTGATTTGAACCTATCGTAAAATGTTGCCATTAAAATAAAATTTTATGTAAAAATACAAAATAATAAATTCTTTTATTATACAACAAAAAAATCATTTCTATTTCGCCATCTACTATATACACAATATCTGATTGAATCAAGCAAATGGTCCGCTTGGTTAGATTTTGGTTTATTGATTATTGTGCCATCTTTTAACTCATCATAAATATATGATAATTGTTCTTTTAATATGTTTAATGATTCCTCACTAACATATATATCAAACTCTTTAAGCAATGAAATACCAGCATTAATACTTCCTTGACCTTTTACAGCACCCTTTGCTAATACACTCATCTGTCTAAGCTCCTCAATACTTTTTGGCTCGGCACTGTCGCAATACATTAGCATATCATCTAGCTTTTGCCTTTTAATAAACTCAGCAATATCTCTGTTTGTCATTCCTTTTTTATAAATAAGCTCATGAATGTATAAACTGTTATTGTGTTTACCAACTTTTACAATCGCTAGAGGATCCTGGCTAAATCCAAAATCACATCCCAGCACCTCATCATCTAACTCTGGAAAATCTTTATGTGGTATGTAATTCCAATTTTTAAATATTTGCTTCTCGCTAAATACAGCTCTCTGCCCCTCACCATATACTCGCCAATAATCTGGATCTCGTTCTTTAATCCTTTCAATTTCTGTAACTAATTCTTTAGGCAAAAACTTATTGTCTTTGTATGTGCTTATAAATAGCTCAGCATCATCTCTCTCAGCTAAATCATAAAGATAATGCACTGGATCAGATGGGTTAAAATCAATGTATATTTGTTTTCTGGTCCTCATTACTAATTGCTGGTAATCCTCAAAAAACAATTCATTGCCCTCATTAATCCAAAGTATATCCCTTGCAGATCCTCTAATTTTCTGTGCATCATCAGCACTAAACATTTCTAGTGTATGCCCATTAAATTCAAATGTGTTTTCTGACTTGTTATGCACCCCATTCCAGTAAATACCTAATTGCCTAGATATATGTAAAAAATCTCTTAGAACTGATCTTTTAAGTGCTGGTAATGTTTTCCTGACTATGCTAATAGTTATTGGCTTCTTTTCAGTAGTCATTAGATATAAACAATATTGCATTAAGCTCCAAGATTTACCAGATCTAGTACCACCTTGAAATATGTTTAATCTAGCTTTAGAGTTGACTGCTTGATAAAATTGCTTATTACAAAACTCAGTTACTCTTTTTGGTTTGCTGGTGTCCATTCAATAATTTTGCTTTCAATAGAGCCATCATGTTGTATTTCTTGCCTTTCAACATAACCCCTTTTTTTTCCTTTTGTTTTTAGTAGAAATATAGTTGCTGTTGTATTCCCATCTCTTATTTGCTCATGTAGTTGGCTCTCTGCAAAATCCAAAGCTACATTCTGTAACTCATCAACCTTTGCTTTAAACTTTTGATCTTTATTGTAATAATCATAATAAGTTGCTCTATTGCAACCCACATTCTCACAAGCTGTTGTAACAACACCTAATGAAAGCTCAAGAGCTTCTAATAATTTCTTTTTTAGTGTGTTGGTTTTGTTGGCTCTAGTCATGCCACAAAATTACATAAAAAAAAGGGAGTTTAAAAAACCCCCTTTAATTACCTAATGCCAATAGTTCCCACCTGGCTTTTTATATTAGGTTTTAATAAATATAATTTGGATGCTCAACTTCTTGTTCAACATAAAATTTTTTAGCAACATCTCTAAGTAAATTTGACCATCTGTCCTCTAAAAATTTATTGCCATCATTAGTAGCAATATTATAATTTAAACTTCTTAAAGTATTTACACCATCTTGAAAAGAATTAAAATACTCATCTGATTCTAAATCAAAGTTAATTTTCTCATTAGCTTTATATTGTAAATTATAAGCAGTGATATTAGCAACATAACCATACCAAATTGCTCTGGCTAAAGTATTAGCTGAATCTTCATAAGAATATTTAGATCTCTCTTTTGCTAATTCTGTTGATTCAACAAATTTTAAAACATCTTTGTTAGCTGTTAATGTGTTTGTAATTTTTGCAATTTCTAATTCTGTTAAAAGTGATACTGACATAATTGTAATTTTTTATTTGTTTGTTTTGTTATTAATTATACTCAAATATACAAATATTTTTTTAATTACAAAATATTTTTTCAATTATTATTCTTTTTATCATATAAATACAAATACAAATCCCAAATTTTACTACTTGCATCTTCATTTGGAAAATCTTTATGAGCATTTTGATATGCATAAGTTTTAGGTGATCTAATTAATATGCCATTATCATTTATTTCAACATAGCATTTTTTTTTACCCTTAATAGGTACTATATAAACTTTTATATTATTTTCTAAACACCAGGATTGTGCTTTTAAATACTTATTCATTCTGTGCCAGATATTATATCTTTTTTGTTTGAATCCTCAACTAGCATTGCAAACCCTAAGAACAAATAATTTAAAGCATCTGCATAACGACTATCTATTGGCTCAGCTTGATGCATATTAGGATCGCCAGAATGGCTTAAAATGGCTTGTATGTGCTTATTAAAGAATACTGCCCAAACTTCCATAGGTTGTATGCCAATACTTTTTGCTGTTTGCTTAAAATTGTTTAATACATCAATACTTTTGTTTGTGTATTCTGGTTGCTTAGCATTCATTATATCTTGAGCTTTGTCTAAGATATATTGTCTAGTTTCAATAAATTCTTTTTGATTCATAATATATTTAATTTAATTTTATTTGCTATTGCTTCAACGACATCAACAGTTACAGCATTACCACACATTTTATACCTTTGAGAATCTGATATTTCACCCTTTTCCAAACCTATTTTTGTCCAATTATCTGGAAATCCTTGTAACCTTTCACATTCAATTGGAGTTAATCTTCTAATAATACCAGTAGATTCGTTTATTTTATTTAAACTAGTAATGTATTCACTAGAACTTCCTTGCCTACCAATAGCTTCGGTTAGACAATTATGTGTTACTTTTTTATTATCAGTATAAACACCCATATTGCAAGCTGTATCTAATGTTTGTGATTGTTTTTTGCCAACTCGACCTTTTTTTGTTGTTGAATTTGGATAGCTTAAATGTATTGCATCACCATGACCAGCTTCCTCATAACCTTTTTTTGTCCCAGATTTTACTCTTATAACTGGTTGGCCGCTACCATCTTCTCTAGCTCTAGCTGATATTGTTGGTGAAACTAAATCATTTTTTGGCTCAAAACCTCTTTTATCTTTATATGTTCGCCAAGTGCCAACCTCTATTTTTTCTTGTGAAATTTTGTTACATTCATTAATGTAACTTCCTTGACTTGTTGATGCTGCATACCTTGTTGTGATTGTAAGCGAATCTGGGTTGGCTCTTGTTTCATTAACCTGTCTATTGTTTTCTGAGACAGGAAATATTTGTCCTTTACATTTGTCTGTAATATATCCAACAAGGTAGATTCTCTCTCTATTTTGGGGTAAAAACCAACTTGTATTAAGCAATTGCCATTCAATTCTATAACCCCCAATGTTGGCAAAGGTTTGGATAATTGCCCAAAAGTCCTCGCCATTGTTTGAGGAGAATGTGCCTTTAACATTTTCCCAGATAAAAACACTCGGTCGGCATTCACCGATGAGTCGTATTGCTTCACTAATAAGGGAGCTTCTAGCTCCTTGCATACCCCTACGTTTTCCAGCCAAACTAAAATCTTGGCAAGGTGATCCAAAAGTGATAAGGTCAATTTTGGGGAGTTGTGTTCCTCGAACATCTGTAACTGATCCGACATATTTACTATTTTTAAAGTTGTTTTTATATACATCTATTGCATATTTGTCAATTTCTGAAAAATAAGATTCAATTTTAAATCCAGCTTTTTCAAAGCCAAGATGAAACCCACCTATTCCACTAAATAAATCTAAGTGATTTAATTTCATAATTTTTCTTTAATATCATTT
>Ga0213861_10001837_pt1 | contig 18623 bp, 17 predicted proteins | sample PICome_4_FD_160110 | JGI IMG/M metagenome (GOLD analysis project Ga0213861, IMG submission 160110) | Coastal seawater microbial communities near Pivers Island, North Carolina, United States - PICO131 | ecosystem: Environmental > Aquatic > Marine > Coastal | place: USA: North Carolina... | reverse complement strand
TTTAAATCAGTTAAATCATTTTGTTTAGATTTTGCAACAGCTAAAACACCTTCGGTAGTATCTCTGTAAGCTAGTTTTTGATAAACATCTTTAGAAATCTCTATGGTGTCAAATGGATGAGGTGCAAAGTCGTTAAGCTTTTCTTCTGAAAATAATTCTGGATAAAATAAAACGGTTTCTAATTCATACCCGCCTTTTAAAGCCAAAGAAATTTCGCGCTCGCCTTCTATTAAAAAGGTGCCTGTTTTTTTACGCTCACGCGGCTTATCCTTTAATTGAACAAGTTGTTTGATGTACGTGTTTTGTGGGCTAGTTATTTCCTTCATAAGAGTCAAGCAAAAGTAGTTGTTTTTATGTGATTATATTATATAGATATTTTTGAAGCAACTACTAGATCTACAATTGTTGAGTAATTACAAAGGTTTACTTTCTAAGTAATTAACAATTAAAGCCACTACATAATTGTAACTCTTCATACCCTTACTTTGTTTATTGGCTTTTAAAAAATTCCCGTAAAATGATTTAAAAAGAGGTTCGGCAGGATTTTTATGGGCATCCCAGAAATCCCTAACCTCTTTATAATTTTTTAAAATGCCAGTGTTTACACTTTCTACAATACTTTCATATAAGGCTTCATCGCGTCTATAAATTTCATTGAGGCAAAAACGCAAGGCAAAGGTGTACCCTGTATATCTAAAATAAATATTATCATGACTTGTCGTAGCTAAAAAACCAATAAAATTAGCCTCATTTTCAGCTGCATAACCTAACTGATGTGCAATTTCATGAGCCGATGTTGTCGGGAATTTATAAACAGGAATCAGTCCATCCACCTGCGCTTCATTTGTTAACGGATTCAAATACCCACTAAAACCCATGTAAGTTAAAGGGTAACTATAAAGCGATTTTTTTAAGCTTTTCGGGGCGTATTCCAAATGCGGAAAACTCTTTTTTAAATTAGTGTAACCTGTCGGGACCATTTTAAAAATGTCACCTTTGCTAAACGGAATATCCGCTTTAATGGTATCATTTTTTGTGATTTCAAAATGTAATGTATTCGATTTTTTAATCAACGCTTTAGTCACATGCACCAATTGTTCAGTAGTGTAATCACGTGCTAAATTCAAACTTTTATGAAGCGGTAATCGGTGGTAATTTAACCCCCAAAACAAATGAAATGCACCATATATTATGGCAATAGCAGCAAAAACATCAATCGTCCAATTTTTAGTGTCTTTTCGTAAACGTTTTCTGTTTTTGTAAAACCACCTTGTAGCATAAAGACCTCCAAAGGTATATACCAAATCGCCAAACGAAAAAGGCATCCAGCCCAATGTAAACCTAAAAACTTTAGAAATTACAGGGTACACACCATTACTATAGTATTGCTCCACAAACTCAGGGTAGTTAGATAGTGATTTTACAAGTAGAACTTGTGGAATTAACGATAGCGCAATAATCGTTTTTTTCTTTTTTAGCATATTCAAAAATAGGAAACTATTTATAAATCCTAATAGTAATACGTACCTTTGTATTCAATTACTAGAAAACTATGAACTCAGAAATAAGACAATTAGAACCACAGGCTCTTTGGAATAAATTTGCCGATTTAAACGCAGTACCTCGTCCATCAAAAAAAGAAGAACGTGTTATTGCTTTTATGAAAGATTTTGGCAAAAACCTAGGTTTTGAAACCATTGAAGATGAAGTTGGAAACGTCATCATAAAAAAGCCAGCAACTTCAGGAATGGAAAATAGAACGACCATAGTCATGCAATCGCATTTAGATATGGTGCATCAAAAAAATGGGGATACTGTTTTCGATTTTGATACGCAAGGTATAGAGATGGTTGTAGAAGGCGATTGGGTAAAAGCAAAAGGAACTACCCTTGGAGCAGATAATGGTTTAGGCGTTGCAACTATTATGGCTATTTTAGAAAGTACAGATATCCCACATCCAGCTATTGAAGCTTTGTTTACTATAGATGAAGAAACAGGAATGACAGGAGCCATGGGTTTAAAAGGCGGTTTGCTTTCTGGAAGCATCTTACTTAATTTAGATACCGAAGAAGATGACGAAATAGGAGTAGGTTGCGCAGGAGGTACAGATGTAACCGCGACAAGAACATATGAAGAGGAAGAAACACCTGAGTTTAAAATAGGTTATAAAATGTCAGTAAAAGGATTACAAGGTGGGCATTCAGGAATGCAAATTCATGAAGGTTTAGGTAATGCGAATAAAATCATGAACCGTTTACTGTTTGATGGTTTTGAAAACTTTGGATTGCGAATTTCAGAAATTGATGGTGGTAGTTTACGAAATGCCATTCCTAGAGAAAGTAATGCGGTTGTAGCTATTGATGCCATTCATGAAGACGCTTTTTTATTAGAGATAGGATTGATTTCCGCCGCAATAAAAAAGGAGTTAAAAACTATGGAACCCGATTTAGATATCAGTGTTTCCAAAGTGGATACGCCTAGCAAAATTATGGACTTAGGCGTTCAAGAAGGGTTAACAAGAGCTTTATATGGCGCATTAAATGGCGTATATAGAATGAGTGCTGATATTCCTGAATTGGTTGAAACCTCAAACAACATTGCAAGAGTTATTGTTAAAGACGGGCATATTAAAATAGGTTGCCTAACACGCTCATCAGTGGAGAGTTCTAAAATAGATTTAGCAAATATGCTTCGTGCTACTTTTGAATTAACAGGTTGCGAGGTAGAATTGTCTGGAGATTATCCGGGTTGGACACCAAATATGGATTCTGCTATTTTGAAAGTAATGGCTAAACTTTATGAAGATTTAAACGGAGAAAAACCTCATGTAGCAGCTTGTCATGCGGGATTAGAATGTGGTATTCTTGGGCAAAATTATCCAGATATGGATATGATTAGTTTTGGACCAAACATCAAAGGGGCACACTCGCCAGATGAGCGTGCACAAATATCTTCAGCTCAAAAATATTGGAAGTTTGTGTTGGAGATTTTAAAGGCCATTCCTGTTAAGTAATTTTTCTTAAATAAATATTTATAGTGGTTTATTCGTTGAATGAATAGACCACTTTACCATCAAAAATAGTCATTACAATTTCTGTGTTTAAAATTTCATGTTCTTCTACGGTCATTAAGTCCTGATTATAAATAGTGAAATCAGCGAGTTTACCAATACTAATTGATCCTTTTATATCTTCTTCAAAAGCACCAAAAGCAGCATCTAAAGTATAAGATTTTAAGGCCTGTTCTCTGGTCATTTTTTGTTCTGGTTCATAACCGTCTTCTGGCATGCCTTTCAGCGTTTTCCTGCTTACACTAGCATAGAAACTAGCTATTGGATTAATCGGTTCCACAGGAACATCTGTTCCATTAACAATTGGGATGCCGCTTTGAAGTAATGCTTGCCACATGTAAGCGCCTTCTTTAATACGTTTTTCTCCTAAACGGTCAATAGCCCATGGTCTGTCTGAAGACATATGGATAGCTTGCATAGCTGGAATAACCTGTAACTCTGCAAAACGTGGAATGTCGTCTGGGTGTAAATGTTGTGCGTGTTCTATCCGGAATCTGTGATCTGAGGCTAACTCTGGTAATGCTTTAAATGCCAATTCGTAACGGTCAAGAATTTCTTTATTGGCACGATCACCAATAGCATGCGAGCATACTTGAAACCCATTTTTAAGCCCATCTAAAGCCGTTTTTTTTACGAAATCCATTGGTAGTGTTTCATGACCAAAATGATCTGGCCTATCTGTATAGGGTTCTAAAAGCCATGCGCCACGAGAACCTAAAGCACCATCACAATTTAATTTTACGGACCGAATGGTTAAAAGATGATCACCATCAACTAATGGACCTTTTGCATACCATTCATTCAGTAATTCTTTATCCCAACCAGTAAGCATGGCATATATTCTGGTAGTCATTTTACCTTCCAATTTCATTTTTTCATACAGCGCGATAGTCTGTCTTGATATACCAGCATCATGAAAACTTGTAATACCATTTTTATGGCAAGCTTCAACGGCAAGTTTGAAAGCTTGAATGTCTGTTTCAGGCGTTTTTTCTGGAATATGCTTACGAATTAGTGATTGTGCACGTTCATTAAAAATCCCTGTTGGTCTACCAAATTCATCTACAATAACTTCTCCTCCTTCTATTTTGAAATTCTTGATGCCTTCTTTTGCTAAAACTTGCAAACCAGCTTGCTCCATTGCTTTGGCATTAGCAAATCCTGCATGACCACTAGCGTGTCCTAAATAAACAGGGTTGTCTGGTGATGCTTCACTGAGCAAGTGATGCGTTTGAAAACCCTTAACGATTCCAGTAGGCATAGAATCCCATTTACTTTGATGCCATCCTCTTCCTATAATCCATTCTCCAGGTTTAGCAGTTTTCACACGTTCTGCGACAGCATCTACAATATCTTGATAACTTGATGTGTTCATCAAATCTAGATGTAATTCATTATAGCCTAAACCCATAAAATGACCATGGCCTTCAATTAAACCAGGTGTCATGGTTTTACCTTTTAAATCAATAAGCTGTGTGTATTCATTTTTAAATTCTTCAGCTTCCGAAAAGCTTCCAGTAAAAACAATCGTATTATTTTTTATGCCTACAGCCTCTACAGTAGTCGAGGTAGAGTCTACAGTGTAAATGGTGCCACCATAAATAAGCATGGTAGCAAATTCTTTTTTAGGATTAGAGCACGCCAAAACAAAAAGTAAAATGATAGCAAAGTAAGAATAACGAATACGTCTTAATTTCATGTGGGTTATTTTATGACCTTGAAGTTACAATAATTATATAAATGGATTTATTTCTCTTTTTTTGAACTGGAATGGGACGTTAAAAGATGTGAGATGTACATTTTTTGAAAACAGTTAAGCAGGCGTGATAACATGTCTTCTACTCAAAAATACTGGAACTTTGTTTTATAAAATTTTAAGAAAATACATAAAAAATCAAAAAATTTATGCATTTTGTCGAATATATTAGTGTTTAATCTGTAATTGTATATATTTGTGATATAACATATGGAATTATGTTAAAAGCATGGTTTTTGAATGAAACATAAAGTAAGCAACCCCAATTGCCTCTAAAAAGAAACATTCACGACTTTGCTTTTTTTTATTCTTATGTTCAGGTTTAAAGGTTTTATAATAAAATTTAGGGTACAGGATCATATCCCCAGCCTCCCTAGGGCGATGGAGCGTTAAAAAAATGTACAGTGTACATTTTTAGAGAACAGGCGAGCTGGCGCGCAGAGAAATTTTTAGTTGTCATCCTTTTCTGGAACAGGATCGTAACCACTGCCGCCCCAGGGATGACAACTAAAAACCCGCTTTATAGCTAACCAACCCCCTTTAAATAACCCATGTTTTTGTAGCGCCTCTTTACTGTAATGCGAACACGTTGGATTGTATCTGCAAGTTGCAGGCATTAATGGCGATATTAGTGTTTGATACACTTTAATCAAAAACAGAAAAGGTGCGATGAGTAGTTTCATTATGTGTTATTTGTGAGATGTTAGTCGTTAAGTCTTAATAAACCAAACAGCTTAACAACAAAAGACATAACGACGAACACCAATCAAACTAATTTGTAGAAAACGTCGTTCCGTCCTTACCATCTTTAAGCTGAATACCAACTTCGGCTAATTCATCACGAATTTTATCAGACATTGCAAAATCCTTATTGGCTCTAGCGTCTTGTCTTAATCTGATTAAAACATCAACAGCTCCTGAAAGTTTATCGGTTCCAGAATCGCTTTTCGCAGTATTTTTTAGACCTAAAACATCATAAACAAAAATGTTTATAGTGTCCTTTAATATCTCTAAATCTTCCGAAGATAATGTTTCAGAGCCTTCTTTGATTTGATTTATATATTTTGCAGCTTCAAACAAATGCGCGAGTAGAATGGGGGAATTAAAATCATCATTCATCGCATCATAACATTTCTGCTTCCATGCTAAAATATCTATTGAAGATGTTGTTGAGGCTTTTAAATCATCTAAAAGATTCACAGCATCCATTAATCGATTAAATCCTTTTTCGCTAGCTAGTAACCCATCATCCGTTAAATCTAATATGCTTCGGTAAGATGACATGGCATTAAAAAATCGAATAACACTTGGGCCATAGGCTTTAGTAAAGAATTTGTTATTTCCAGATAATAATTCATCTGGATTAACGGTGTTTCCTGTTGTTTTAGACATACGTTGTCCATTCAACTCTAACATGTTCGCGTGCATCCAATAATTAACCGGACTTTTCCCTTTAGCAGCTTCATTCTGCGCTATTTCACATTCGTGATGTGGGAATTTTAAATCCATACCACCACCATGAATATCAAACTGTTCGCCTAAATATTTAGTGCTCATGGCTGTACATTCTAAATGCCAACCAGGAAAACCATCACTCCAAGGTGAAGGCCAACGCATAATATGTTGAGGTTCGGCTTTTTTCCAAAGTGCAAAATCTTGTGGATTCTTTTTATCACTTTGACCATCTAATACACGTGTATTGTGTATTAAATCTTCAAGCTTACGCTTACTTAATTTACCGTACTCATGAGTTTCATTGAATTTATGAACATCAAAATAAACCGAACCATTAACCTCATAAGCAAAACCATTCTCTATAATTTTACTTATTAATTCAATTTGCTCTATAATGTGCCCTGTTGCTGTAGGCTCTATGCTTGGTGGTAAAAAGTTTAATGTGTTAAGTATATTGTGAAAATCTACGGTATAGCGCTGAACAACTTCCATAGGTTCAATTTGTTCTAAACGTGCTTTTTTAGTGATTTTATCTTCACCAGCATCCGCATCATTTTCTAAATGACCAGCATCAGTAATGTTTCTAACATATCTTACTTTATAACCTAAATGTTTTAAATAACGAAAAACCATGTCAAAAGACATGAAGGTTCTCACATTGCCTAAATGAACATTACTATAAACGGTAGGTCCGCAAACATACATTCCAATATGTCCCTCGTTAATAGGGTTGAATGTTTCTTTTCTACCAGTAAGTGAGTTGTATAGTTTTATTGGATTTGATTGATATAACTGCATTTCTATTAAACGTTTAGTCGTTTGTCGTTAAGTTGTTAAGGCTCCAGAAAGTGATTTCTTAGAGCGTTAATTTTATTAGTAATAGATTCAACATCTAATCTAATGTTTTTATAGTTTTCTTCGGAAATAAATTCGAGTTCTTTTGAAAAGTTAGAGGTCTATCGTTTAGTTGTAAAGCTGATTATTTGATACAACTTTACGACTAAACATCAAACATATTAGAATTTAGTCTCTAACTTTATATAATCAAGAAATTCACGACGTGTAGACATGTCTTTAAATTTCCCTCCGAATTCTGAAGTTACAGTGCTACTTTCAATATCGCGAATACCTCTTGAATTTACACACAGATGTTTTGCGTCGATAACACAAGCGACATCTTTAGTGTTTAAAACCTCTTGAAGTTCTCTAACCACCTGAATGGTTAAGCGTTCTTGTACTTGTGGGCGTTTAGAAAAATAATCAACAATACGATTCATTTTAGATAACCCAACCACAGTTCCGTTAGAAATGTAAGCAATGTGAGCACGTCCCACTATAGGTAAAAAATGATGCTCGCAAGTTGAATACACGGTAATGTTTTTTTCAACCAGCATTTCACCATACTTGTACTTGTTTTCAAAAGTAGAAGCACTTGGTTTTTTGTCTGGATCTAGTCCTCCAAATATTTCATTAACAAACATTTTTGCGACGCGGTTTGGTGTCCCATTTAAACTATCGTCTGTTAAATCTAAACCTAAGGTTTCCATGATATGACGCACATCATCCTTAATGATGTCAATCTTTTCCTCGTTATTTAATTTAAAAGCATCATGTCGCATTGGTGTATTTTCAGATGTACCAATATGCTCATTTCCTAATGCATCAAAATCCTCTATATTACTGTCGAAAGCCATGATTTATAAGTCAAATATTAGTTTGCAAAGATAAGCATTTCACTTTTTTGTTACCCTTTTTGTTTGGAAATAATTAATTATTAAAGAATTCCTCGATTTTTCAATTGGAGGTTCCAATTGAATTTGTCATTCTCGCGAAAGCGGAAAACCGGTTTAGGCTCCCTATTCAAAATGATTTCATAAATAAAAAAGCTTGAACATGAGTTCAAGCTTTTTTTGATATTTTTAAATGGTGATTAAATATTGAAACTCAAAGATAATGTAATATTAGAGTTTTGTTTATCAATACTAGCTGTATCAGTAAGCCCAACATTATAAAGCGGAGTAGCATCAGTGCGTTCCCATTTGTCATAAGTAACATCTAGTTTGGTGTTGCCAAAGTTATACCCCAGACCTAAAGAATACCCTGTTAAATCTCCAACGGTTAAACCATCAGTATATGGGCTTTCTTCAAAACGGTAACCACCTCTAAAAGCGAATTGCTTATGCTTGTACTCACCACCAAAACGGTAGGTTGAAGCATCGGTTAAAACATCACTTATAGCATTGTTTAAATCATTATAATCTCTATTGGGTGTAAACTCAGTATTTCCATAGTCCTTTTTGGAATAATCGAAACTTATCAAGCCTTGTTTCGCAAAAACATAAGCTAAACTTCCTGTTATTTTTGAAGGTGTTTTTAGTTTATATTGAGGATAAATATTGATAATATCACCTATAAAACGAATATCTGAATCTGCTTCATTTGAATCGATAAATTGCGTTGTTTCCTCTTCTATAGTGTACCACGTTGGAGAATCATAAGTTAATCCAACTCTAAATTCTGGAGATAATTTCAGGATACCACCAAGTTGAAATGAAAATCCATTACCTGTTGTAGATAAGTTATTTTCAAAATCAATAGCAGTGATTAAGGCTCCATTTGAATTGTCTTCAAGTAAAGATGTGCTGCGTTGGTAATCGATAAAATGAGAATTTAAGTTAATTCCTAAATATAAATTATCTTCATACTGAGTGGCGAGGTTAAATGAAATTTTCCCGTTATACCCAGTGCTAGAATATAAATAATCATGATCAAAAGTTCCATCTGCCAAATTGGAGAAGTACGTTGTATTATCATCGTCATTTGCATCAGGTTCAAGGATAAAAGCTTGATACCCTAAGAAAGCTTGTTGATGTCCAAAACCAAATACACTTCCTATATCTGAATACGCGTCTTCTATAAACTCACCATCTAACAAAGAAATATCGCCTAAGCGCACACCGTCAGCATAACTTAAGAAATAAAGATCTATAGATTGGTTCTTGGTATTTCTACCAACAGCGTTCCATGCATCTTCATAATTATTGGTCCTGTCGTAAGCGATCCCTAATGTGAATTTTTTCCAAGACGAATTAGAATTGCTATTAGTAAAAACAAATGCAGCACCACCTTGATTAATATCAAAATTAGAAACACTCGAATTGGTTAAACCACCAAAATAGTTCGTATCGTTTTTCGCATCAATATTTGATCCAGAAAACGATGCATGACTTCTACTAAAAATAGCAGAACCAGCCGGATTTATAGCAACTGCGCTCATGTCGCCACCTAAGGCGCCAAAAGCACCACTTAATGCTCTAAAACGAGCGGTTCCTTGAATTTCACTTTGTGAAAACCTAACGGCATCGCTTATATCTTGCCCGTAAATTGTAGACATGGATAGTAAACCGATGACTAGTAAATTTAACTTTTTTATCTGCATATTTTTATCTTTTTAGGGGTCAGGTGTTATTAACTATTTAGAAATCGAATCATTTAAAACTTAATAGCATGGCTCATTTCATATTGAATATTTTTCTCTTTGTTAATAAGATTAACGTCTTCGGCTACTTGAAGATCTTGAACCACTACTAGAGCTTCTGCTGCTGCTTGATGATCTAGATGATGAAGAGCTTGATTTTGAACTAGAAGAACTTCTGCTTGGTGAGTAACTTTTATTGTTTGAAGAGGACGATCTTCTAGAAGTACTAGATCCCGAACTACTTCTTGTTGGCTGTCTGTATTTAGAACTTGAGCTTCTTCTTGCCGTTGAAGATCTTGTCGTTGAATTTGTAGACGGCGTTCTTGTTACTGTAGATCTTCTTGTAACATCAGAAGATGTACGTGTTCCGTTAGGATTGTAAACCCTTCTATTGGTTGTGCCTGAAGTAGAATTTCTAGCAACGCTACTTCTTCTTGTTGTATTATATTTTGATGTAGCACCTCTACTTTGAGAGCTTACAGAGCTGCGTCTGCTTAAATTAGTTCCTCTAGAATTGGCAGTGTAACTCCCTCTTCTGCTAGCGCTATATGAAAGACCTCTGCTGTTATTGTAATACCCTCTATTATTGTAGAAACTTCTGTTGTAATATCCGCGATTATTACCCCAGACATTGTTAAAAGCCCAACCACCATAAAATCCACCACCATAAAAAGGAGAGCACCAAAATGGGTTATTCCAACCGCTATAAAATCCACCGCCAAAACCACCGTTCCAACCCCAGTTGTTCCAGCCCCAATTATTCCATCCATTCAAGCCCCAACCAAAACCACCGTTCCAGCCCCAGTTGTTCCAGCCGTTGTCTATATAATTAATAGTAATGTTATTACTGTCTTGACCCCATCCTGCATAACCTTGATAATTATTAGGAATAGTATCGTTTTCAACATAACTAGAACTTTCATAAGCATCAATATCTGTAAAAATGGCCTCCTCGGCATTATAGCTTTCAGATTCTATAGATTTTGTTTTAAAGTAGTCCTTGTAATAGTTGCTATTAGATTCGTTAGGCACTTCAACAACGGCTTCAGTATTTTGAGTTACTGGTGTGCCACCATAAATGCCATCACTGTCTACACCAACGTATTGATAAGAACCACATGATGCTAAGCCAAATAGTAAACCAAGAAGGGCTACAATTGGCATTTTTCTTTTTAGGTAGTTGTTAAATTGCATATCTCTATAATTTTATTGTTGAACATAACAAAAATAGTTAGTTTTGCTGAACTATTTTATATTTCTAATAGACACAAAATTTGTGCCAAAACAAAGATATGAGCAAAAAACTTACGAGTAGAGCAGAAGATTATTCAAAATGGTATAATGAATTGGTGGTCAAAGCAGATCTAGCAGAGAATTCGGCGGTTAGAGGTTGTATGGTAATCAAGCCTTATGGTTATGCAATTTGGGAAAAAATGCAGGCAGAATTAGATAAAATGTTTAAAGAAACAGGACATGAAAATGCCTACTTCCCATTATTTGTGCCTAAAAGTTTGTTTGAAGCTGAAGAAAAAAATGCTGAAGGTTTCGCCAAAGAATGTGCTATCGTTACACATTATAGGTTGCAAAACGACCCAGATAAGCCAGGAAAGTTACGAGTAGATCCAGAAGCAAAGTTAGAAGAAGAACTTATTGTAAGACCAACCAGTGAAGCTATTATTTGGAATACTTTTAGAGGATGGGTTCAATCATACAGAGATTTACCACTTTTAATAAACCAATGGGCCAATGTAGTACGTTGGGAAATGCGTACCCGTTTGTTTTTGCGTACTGCCGAGTTTTTATGGCAAGAAGGACATACCGCTCATGAAACTAAAAAAGAAGCTTTGGCTGAGGCTGAATTAATGAATAATGTATATGCGACCTTTGCTGAAAAATTCATGGCTATGCCTGTAATTCAGGGATTAAAAACAGAAAGTGAGCGATTTGCAGGAGCTGAAGAAACCTATTGTATTGAAGCTTTAATGCAAGATGGAAAAGCGTTACAAGCAGGAACATCGCATTTTTTAGGTCAGAATTTTGCTAAGGCATTTGATGTTAAATTTGCTAATAAAGAAGGTAAACAGGATTATGTTTGGGCAACATCTTGGGGTGTTTCTACACGTTTAATGGGTGCCTTGATTATGACGCATAGTGATGATCATGGATTAGTATTGCCACCAAGCTTAGCACCAAATCAAGTGGTTATTGTTCCTATATACAAAAGTGAAGACGATTTGAATGCCATTACTGAAGTCGCTAATGGGATTTTAAGTGATTTGCGAGGAAAAAATATTACTGTAAAGTACGATAATAGAACGACTCGCAGACCAGGTGCTAAATTTGCGCAACACGAATTACAAGGTGTACCATTACGAATCGCTATTGGAGCAAGAGATTTAGCTAACGGTACTGTTGAAATTGCAAGACGAGATACCTTAACCAAAGAAGTTGTTGCTCTTGATAGTTTGAACGAAAAAATAGAAGCATTACTAAAAGAGATTCAAGAGTCTTTATTTAATAAAGCTTTAGATTTTAGAAATGAACATATTTCTGAAGTGGATACTTTTGATGAATTTAAAGCGGTTTTAGAAACTAAAACTGGTTTTATTTCCGCCCATTGGGATGGTACTAATGAAACAGAAGAGAAAATTAAAACCCTTACCAAGGCCACTATTAGGTGTATTCCTTTAGAAGGGGAGATTGAATCAGGTGTTTGTGTGTATTCAGGAAAACCTTCAAAACGTAGAGTATTGTTTGCAAAGGCCTATTAATTCATCTAAAAATTGAGGTAAAAATAATTTTTTTTAAAAAAATATTATTTACCTCTTGCAACATTTAAAAATAGTTGTATTTTTGCATCCGCAATGGAAACGTTGTAAGTTATTTGAAAGATATTGTAAGTATAGATTTTAGTATTTATATTTGCACACTTGAAACAAAGGGCCCGTTCGTCTATCGGCTAGGACGCATGGTTTTCATCCATGTAAGAGGGGTTCGATTCCCCTACGGGCTACAATTAAAAATTAAGAAAAAAACAAAATGGCAAATCACAAGTCAGCATTAAAGAGAATTAGAAGTAACGAAGCAAAACGCTTAACTAACAAATATCAGCATAAAACAACTCGTAATGCTATTAAAAAATTACGTGAGTTAACTGATAAGAAAGAAGCTGAAACAATGTTTCCTTCAATTATTTCTATGTTAGACAGATTAGCAAAGAAAAATGTTATTCATGCTAACAAAGCAGCTAACCTTAAATCTGGTTTAGCAAAACACGTTGCTGCACTTTAATTAGATTTTAAGTTTTAAAATATATAAAAGCTTCTCAGAAATGAGGGGCTTTTTTTGTTTTAACATTAAATAGTTTTAATGTTAAAAGGAATTATTATAATTGTTCAAGTTTAAGAAACAAAATTGTAAAAAAACAACTGTATTTGTCTTTTAATAATATAAATTTGCAACTATAACAAGTTAATTATTTATATAATCTACACCATTGGAAAATAAAAAAGCAATAAAAGTAATCGATAAAATTCTTAAAGACCTTGATAAGACAGGTGTTAATGCAGATGTTTTAATCGATGACATCAAGGAATTACGGACGTATGCTTTAGAAGAGCAAATTCCTTTAGTAGTAAAAGTGCTTAGGCTAACTTATGAGCATATAGAAGAAAACGATGCATTTCTAATACCTATGCTTGATGATGAGCCTATAGAAGAAGATGGTTCTGTTGAAGCAAGTACTGATGAGTCTCCTGTAGAAAGTCTTAAGTATTTAATATCTCTTATAAGAAATCTTAACAACAAAGCAAATATTGCTGACTTAAAAGAATATAGGGATCTTTTGAATAATTAAATATTTCAAAAATATTTTAAAAGTATATAAAAAAAGCCTTGACATATATGTCAAGGCTTTTTTAGTTTGAGTTAGTTATATAGATTTCCGCGGTGGCGGAATAAAAATTTACTTCTAATTAACCATTCATAGAAATTAAAAACTCTTCATTGTTTTTAGTTTGCTTGAAACGTTCGTTAATGAATTCCATGGCTTCAACAGGATTCATATCTGCAAGGTACTTGCGCATCACCCACATACGTTGAATAGTAACTTTGTCTAATAAAATATCGTCGCGACGCGTACTTGAAGATGTAAGATCGATTGCAGGGAAAATTCTACGGTTAGAGATTTTTCTATCTAACTGAAGTTCCATATTACCGGTTCCTTTAAATTCTTCGAAAATGACTTCGTCCATTTTAGAACCTGTTTCTGTAAGTGCTGTAGCAATAATGGTAAGCGAACCTCCATTTTCAATATTACGAGCTGCACCAAAGAAACGTTTTGGTTTGTGTAACGCGTTGGCATCAACACCACCACTTAATATTTTACCAGATGCAGGTTGAACGCTATTATAAGCTCTTGCTAAACGTGTGATAGAGTCTAAAAGAATCACCACATCGTGTCCGCATTCTACTAATCGTTTGGCTTTTTCAAGAACAATATTTGCAATTTTAACATGCTCGTGAGCCTCTTTATCAAAGGTTGAAGCAATAACTTCACCACGAACGTTACGTTGCATATCTGTTACCTCTTCAGGACGTTCATCAATTAATAAAATCATTTGATAAACCTCTGGATGGTTTGCTGCAATAGCATTAGCGACATCTTTTAGTAACATCGTTTTACCAGTTTTTGGTTGCGATACGATCATACCACGTTGTCCTTTACCAATAGGCGAGAACAAATCCATAATTCTAGTAGAGATGGTACTTTGACGCCCAGCTAAATTGAATTTTTCTTGAGGAAATAATGGTGTTAAATGCTCAAAAGAAACACGGTCTCTAACAACATTTGGATTCTGACCATTAATTTGACTCACCTTAATTAAAGGGAAATATTTTTCACCTTCTTTTGGCGGGCGCACTTGTCCTAAAACAGTATCCCCAACTTTTAAACCAAATAATCTAATTTGTGATTGCGATACATAGATATCATCTGGTGATGATAAATAATTGTAATCTGATGAGCGTAAAAACCCATAACCATCTTGCATGACATCTAAAACACCTTCGCTTTCAATAATGGCATCAAACTCAAAATCAGGATCACGATAACGGTTTCTGGTATCTTTATTACCCTTATCAACATTACCACTTTTTTGGTTTTTATGCTGATTTTTGTTTGGATTATTATCAGGTCTTGGATTCGGCTTTTTCTGGTTATCGTTGTGCGGTCTTGGATTTGGCTTATGTACCGGCTTTTTTTCTTCTTTATTTTGAGGAACAACAACGTTTGGTGTCGCTTCAGTTTTTTGAGTCGGTTCTGCTATTGGCGCAGCTTCAACCTTTGGAGCTGCTTCAACTTCCGGTTTGTTATCTATTACCTGATCGCTATTTTGTTGTTGCTCGTTTCTTGCAGGTTTTTGAACACGCTGTCTAGGTTTTCTAGCAGGTGGTGTTTCAGGTTTTGTTTCTGAAGAAGTTTCTGGAGCTACAACAGCTTTTACTGCTTTTGGGTCGGCAGCTTGTTGATCGAGTATTTGGTATACTAAATCTAATTTTTTCATTGAACGGTATTTAGGAACGTTCAATTTTTTAGCAATCTCCTGTAAATCAGTGAGTTTCTTTTCTTTTAATTGTGAAATTTCAAACATTGATGATTAATTGAATATTTTATTTGAATACTAACTTGAGTTATTCTGAAAAATGATTTTTGAATCTTGAAGAATTAACCGCTTGTATGTGCGGTTGTTGTAAATTATTACTGCAATTATACGACTTTATTTTAATTTTTAGCAATAATTCTAGTATTTTTGCGGTCTAGTTTTTAAATTATTATGTTACAACGTATACAAACTATATACCTTCTATTAGCTGCTGGAATTTCAGCGGGACTCATTTTTGTATTTCATTTATGGATTACAAATGAAGGTGTAAATGTATATGTAAAAGACGACGTGCTTTATTTGGGATTATTTCTGGGTTCAGCAGTATTGTCTTTAGTAACGATTTTTATGTATAAAAATAGGAAGTCTCAATTTGTTATGGGGCGACTTAATATCATATTAAACTTTATTTTACTAGGATTTTTCGTGTATCAATCACTAAATGTATCTGGAGAGACGGCGGTTTCTGAGAAAGGTATTGGGATGCTTCTCCCTATTGTTTCTATCGTGTTATTGGCTTTAGCCAATAAGGCCATCAAGAAGGATGAAGAACTTGTAAAATCTGTTGATAGGTTACGATAAACCTAACATCTTAGTATTAGTGTGAAAACCCAAGGTGAAAGCTTTGGGTTTTTTTATTAGTGAAACTTTATTCTGAAGAAAGGCGTAGCAATGCATTTAAAATAGGTAGTTGAACGAGCCCCGATTGCTATCGGGATCTCAAGGTAAAGAGCTTTATGTTTATTCCCTCGGTTATTGATTCTAAATAAGCTCAGTTCTAAAAAAAATGACACAAAAAAAGCCTGGAGTATATCCAGACTTTTTAAATTTTTAATAAAACGAATTGCTATTTTATTTCAACAAGTTCTAAGTCAAAAGTTAAATCTTGTCCAGCTAATGGATGATTGGCATCAGCAATAATATGATCTTCGTTAACTTCAGCGATACGAAATTGTACTTCTCTTCCATCTTCACCTTTCGATGCTAGTCCCATTCCTACTTCTGGCTTCATATCTTGCGGAAGTTGTTCTTTCTTTACTTCGTATAACAATTCTTTTTGCACGTCGCCATAAGCTTCAGCAACAGGGATGTTAATTGTTTTTTTCTCGTTTAATTCCATAGTCATAATACCTTTTTCAAAACCAGGAATAAGCATACCTTGACCTAGAGTTACTTCCAACGGTTCTCTGTCTACCGAGCTATCAAAAACTTGACCATTGCTTAGTTTTCCTGTGTAATGCACTTTTACCGTATCATTTTCTTTTACTTGACTCATAAATAATAATGTTTACTGTTTTTTTTAATAAGGGTGCAAACTTACAATTTATCAATCAAATTCGTAGTATTTTTTTAGTTTTTGGCGTTACCCTATCGGGTCGGGCTTTCCGCTATATCTTTTTTAAACGTCATAGCGAGGTTTGAGCGACGTGGCTATCTGTTTATTATTTACTTGAAAGCTAATTTTGTGTTAGTTAGTTTGAAAAAAGGATGCCGCTTCAATCCCTAACGCACCTGGTTGCTAAGTACCGTTTCAGTGTTAGATAGTGTTGCTGTTTATTTTGAAAAGAGACTGTTAAGAATTAGTTTTTGGATGCCTTACAGGAAACTCAATAACCTCTAAATTATCAATTTTTTTTCCTTCAATGGTAAACCGAAGCATGGTTCTTACTTTATGAAAACCATGTTTGCCAACAGCTCCAGGATTCATGTGTATTAAGTTTAGTTTTTTATCAGGCATTACCTTTAAAATGTGCGAATGCCCGCAAATAAAAAGTCTTGGAGGGTTTTGCTTAATGCCTTCATAAACTCTACTATTATATTTTGGTGGGTAACCGCCAATGTGTGTCATCCAAACATCAACATCTTCACACATAAACCGGTTATGCTCTGGGAATTCTAAACGTACTTTATCATCATCAATATTACCATAAACACCGCGTAAAGGTTTTAGTCCTTTTATGGCATCAGTAACCTTTAAATCGCCAATATCTCCTGCGTGCCAAACTTCATCAGCTTGTTTTACGTATTTTAAAATGTCGTCGTCAATATAACTATGCGTATCTGAGAGGAGTAATATTTTTGTCATGGATTATATAACTGGAATGATGTTGGTAAAGTTATAGATAATTGTTTTAAATGTTACGAACTGATGACTAAGAATATTTCTTGATTAGCTAGTAAAATCAACGCACATTGTTCTACGTCTCAAATAAGTTATTAAAACGGGCTCTTATAATATGGCATTGCCCAAAATCTGAAAACCCAACGTCAAAAAAACAACACAAATAAATAAAAGAACTGTTTCTTCCCAACTACAAAAAAAATTTTTATAAAGTGATAAAAGTCACTTTTCAACCTAAGAAGCTATCGTAAATTTACAATAAGAAATATGAGAAGAAGTTTAGAGCCTAAAGCATATAAGGAAGATATTAAAGTATTAGCAAATTTCGCAAAAGCTTTAGGGAATCTTATTGATGTTTCCTTTTTAGAACACCTTGAAAATCAATCGTATTGTTTCACCAGAGATTTGGTAGGTGTATTGGCGATTTCTCAATCAACGGTTTCACAACATTTAAAAGAATAAAAAAAGGCAGGTCTTATTAAAGAAGAATTACAACTGCCAAAAATAAAGTATGGTATCAATCAAGAAAACTGGAAAAACATTATTTCAACAATGTTTTGATTGATATTTTTAATAGACATAACGTCTATTGGCAATAAACAAATATAAATATTATGACCAAAGTAATTAAAATTTTAGGAACAGGATGTCCAAAATGTCAATCCATGACTGGTGTTGTTAAAGATGTGGTTTCAGAAAATGATGTTGATGCTACTATTGAAAAAGTTGAGGATATAATGGAAATTATGAAGTTCAACATCATGAGCACACCAGCCTTGGTAATAGATGATCTAATTACGATAAAAGGGAGAGTGCCTTCAAAAGATGAAGTCTTGGCTCTTTTAAATTAATTCAAACCTACTATGGATTATCAGATTAAGGCTTCGTCCATTTCAAATAAGGATGCCGTTGTTCATATAAAACAATCAAATCTAGATTTTGGTACGACTTCAAAAACTGCCGAAACCTTGCCCAATCCTGCGGAATTATTCTTGAGTTCTTTTGCTGCATGTATTCTTAAAAATGTTGAACGTTTTTCGGGTATGATGAAATTTACTTATACAAAAGCCACTCTTGAA